>Ga0180732_1000141_pt1 | contig 70058 bp, 39 predicted proteins | sample KR11_01MetaG_FD_148674 | JGI IMG/M metagenome (GOLD analysis project Ga0180732, IMG submission 148674) | Groundwater microbial communities from the Olkiluoto Island deep subsurface site, Finland - KR11_0.1 MetaG | ecosystem: Environmental > Aquatic > Deep subsurface > Groundwater | place... | reverse complement strand
GTCGCTCCCCATGCGGGAGCGTGGATTGAAACCTGAAGAGGGCAAAGAAGTTTATGTCCAGTTCAGGTCGCTCCCCATGCGGGAGCGTGGATTGAAACGTTTTCCCCCCGCCTGTGCAATTTGCATAAAAATGTCGCTCCCCATGCGGGAGCGTGGATTGAAACTGATATTCATACGTTTCCACACCCGGCCTGTTGTGTCGCTCCCCATGCGGGAGCGTGGATTGAAACACGTTTCGCAAGACAAGGCAAACATAGGAGGTTTGTCGCTCCCCATGCGGGAGCGTGGATTGAAACTTTACTCGACACTCCGATGAATAATATGCGGCTAGTCGCTCCCCATGCGGGAGCGTGGATTGAAACTATTTACCTCCAATAATTGTTAGTGTTTTTAATGCGTCGCTCCCCATGCGGGAGCGTGGATTGAAACAGAATGTCCCTATGAGGGCTATGAAAGAGGTATTGTCGCTCCCCATGCGGGAGCGTGGATTGAAACCGAGGAATCGCTATGATATATCCTGCATCCCGCCGTCGCTCCCCATGCGGGAGCGTGGATTGAAACCTGTCATTGCAGATATTTTAGAATTATATCAAGAGTCGCTCCCCATGCGGGAGCGTGGATTGAAACTGGTTATTGCGAACGGTAAATTGTCAAGCTCGCGTCGCTCCCCATGCGGGAGCGTGGATTGAAACTCTTAATTTTGGGACAGAGTATCAACCTGTTATGATGTCGCTCCCCATGCGGGAGCGTGGATTGAAACATGGATAAACGTGGTTATAATAACTGAGTCAGACCGGTCGCTCCCCATGCGGGAGCGTGGATTGAAACTACTGTGTCCATAAACTTTTCTATCGCTATTGCAGTCGCTCCCCATGCGGGAGCGTGGATTGAAACTATCGGTACTAAGAAATGATGCCAGCCCTGAGACTGTCGCTCCCCATGCGGGAGCGTGGATTGAAACATGAAACTCCGTTAAACCTTAACCTGTAAGGTCGTCGCTCCCCATGCGGGAGCGTGGATTGAAACCCGATATAGTAAAGCTGTCAGGTCGCTATTATCAAGGTCGCTCCCCATGCGGGAGCGTGGATTGAAACAAATTTACCGGAATTGTAATTGATACGCTTATAAACGTCGCTCCCCATGCGGGAGCGTGGATTGAAACCTTTGTTAGTAAGGCTTCACAAGGTTTTATCCCTGTCGCTCCCCATGCGGGAGCGTGGATTGAAACATAATATTTGGCACAATATTTTCTATTGCATATTGTCGCTCCCCATGCGGGAGCGTGGATTGAAACAAACCCACATGTGAGTCGGAGTATCTCATTTGTTGTCGCTCCCCATGCGGGAGCGTGGATTGAAACCAATTGATTTTTTGGCATCTGAGGCACATGCCCAGTCGCTCCCCATGCGGGAGCGTGGATTGAAACTTGCAGTAAGCCCGCCTGCCCCATCTGCCATCTGCGTCGCTCCCCATGCGGGAGCGTGGATTGAAACAGCTATTTATTCAGTTGGTTCAATGTCGATATATTGTCGCTCCCCATGCGGGAGCGTGGATTGAAACCATGCACCTTGCCATAAATCTATCAAACACTTTTGTCGCTCCCCATGCGGGAGCGTGGATTGAAACGGATGGAAAAGGCGGTGTGGGGATTGGACAAGAGGTCGCTCCCCATGCGGGAGCGTGGATTGAAACACAATATATCCAACCACTTTACCACGCTTTGTGAGTCGCTCCCCATGCGGGAGCGTGGATTGAAACCAATAACGAACTGATAACTGTCGAAGCATCTCAGTCGCTCCCCATGCGGGAGCGTGGATTGAAACAATTGCCGCTCCCCCTACAAACAGCAGCATTATGTCGCTCCCCATGCGGGAGCGTGGATTGAAACCTCAATCTGTGGCCTGTCTGCACCTCTTGAAACGTCGCTCCCCATGCGGGAGCGTGGATTGAAACTGGGGTATTGAATAAAGGAGGCCTTCCCATTGTTGTCGCTCCCCATGCGGGAGCGTGGATTGAAACATCTATCATTATTGGCTCTCTGGTTTGCTCTGTGGTCGCTCCCCATGCGGGAGCGTGGATTGAAACTGAATAAATAGCTAAATAATGCCATACTACAGCAGTCGCTCCCCATGCGGGAGCGTGGATTGAAACATTTGTCTTTCTTCCTCTGCAAACCTACCATCTAAGTCGCTCCCCATGCGGGAGCGTGGATTGAAACAAGGGCTGACTCGATCTTTTGTCTTGCTTTTTGTGTCGCTCCCCATGCGGGAGCGTGGATTGAAACACCTTGTTATACATATTGTTGACAATAATTGTCGTCGCTCCCCATGCGGGAGCGTGGATTGAAACCTATAAGTCCAAACGCTACAAATTTGAATTGGAGTCGCTCCCCATGCGGGAGCGTGGATTGAAACCTTCTTATCGGCTAATGATAGGATGGAGTTGGCTGTCGCTCCCCATGCGGGAGCGTGGATTGAAACAGCTTGTAATATGGCACGTCCTTACCCAGTAATATCGTCGCTCCCCATGCGGGAGCGTGGATTGAAACAGATCTCCACAGTTAAAAGTCACCTGGAATGAGTGTCGCTCCCCATGCGGGAGCGTGGATTGAAACTTGTCATCAAAGGTGAAGGTTACAAGGGGCGCTCGTCGCTCCCCATGCGGGAGCGTGGATTGAAACAGACACAACACTACTCTTAATACTTCGGTCATAGGTCGCTCCCCATGCGGGAGCGTGGATTGAAACAGGCTCAATCAGAGAAAAGTGGGCGCGTGTAACCGTCGCTCCCCATGCGGGAGCGTGGATTGAAACTCGTACACGGTACCGACAACTGGTTATGAGTATCGTCGCTCCCCATGCGGGAGCGTGGATTGAAACCGGGAATAGTAACAAAAGTACAGTTGTCGGATTGTCGCTCCCCATGCGGGAGCGTGGATTGAAACTTCTCTATGATATTCAGCTGTTTTTGTTACATTATGGTCGCTCCCCATGCGGGAGCGTGGATTGAAACACTGGATACCGTCTATTGTAACCATTAAGTTTCGTCGCTCCCCATGCGGGAGCGTGGATTGAAACTGTATGGAGCTGGCAATCTTAGTCAATAAATTAAGTCGCTCCCCATGCGGGAGCGTGGATTGAAACTATCCACATATTCCAAAGAAGGAGTTCCTGAAAGTCGCTCCCCATGCGGGAGCGTGGATTGAAACAGGTGATACAGATCAAGAAGATTTAAAAGATGAAGTCGCTCCCCATGCGGGAGCGTGGATTGAAACTCGGTAATGGTAAGCGGGATGGCATATCGTTTGTCGTCGCTCCCCATGCGGGAGCGTGGATTGAAACATATCTCTTGCGGCTATAGGGCGTATTGCGTGTAGTCGCTCCCCATGCGGGAGCGTGGATTGAAACAGGCCCTGGTGCAACCCCCAGGTAGTCTTTAGCAGTCGCTCCCCATGCGGGAGCGTGGATTGAAACATTTTGCTCCAGATAGCGTTACGGGCAACTGTGAGTCGCTCCCCATGCGGGAGCGTGGATTGAAACTCCCAAAAAATAATCACCACTTTTAAGTGGTGAGTCGCTCCCCATGCGGGAGCGTGGATTGAAACATATATTCGGAGCATGAAAAAGCAAGGCATATTGGTCGCTCCCCATGCGGGAGCGTGGATTGAAACACAGAAGCAGAAAAAAGAGAGATAGCTCAGGAAATGTCGCTCCCCATGCGGGAGCGTGGATTGAAACCTTGTAAATGTGGTATGGAGTTAAGACAAACTGTTGTCGCTCCCCATGCGGGAGCGTGGATTGAAACTGGTCTTTCTCCCATATCTTCAAAAAAGTTTTCAGTCGCTCCCCATGCGGGAGCTAAGAACTTAGCTTTTCAATCCTCTCGTGGAGTATCTCCTTATTTTTAATCCGCTAACCTATGATAGCTTTACAGTACTGGCCTGAGGCCCTTTTTCTCCTAATTCTTCAACAAAATATACTCTGGTTCCTATATTTAGCTTTTTAAACTTATCCCCTATTACGCTGTTTCGATGGAAATATATCTCCCGGCCATCAGGTGTGGTCAGAAATCCATAGCCCTTTTCCGGGAACAGAGAGCTTACAAAAGCACGAGGTTTTTCTTCGCGGTGTTTCACATCCCCGCGCAGCCGCTCAGTGTAATTTTCAAGCTGACGACAGGCTACACGGAAGGCATTTCCTATAGCGACATAAAGATCTTCATGTGCCTCTCTTGTAACAACTAATTCTCTGCCCGGTATCGTAATATCTATCCGCACATCGTATAAAATTCCTTTGCGATGATGGCGATGAGGGGCTTCAACCAGTACACTGCATCTCATAATTTGATCATAACAAAGATCCAGTTTTTCTGCTTTCTCGTAAATTAAGTCTTCGATTGTCTCGGTAAGTTCAAAGTTTCGAGCGGTAATTTGCAATGGAAGTTTCATCTCATTCTCTCCTTATTTCCTATAGAAACGGCAAGTTGCTACTTTATTCTTCTTCTGGCGGCGGTTGATCGGGAAACATATAAGGGATTTCCTTTTCCTGTGACTCAAACACATCGTCTGTGATTTCATCAACATCAACGCTGGGGGTATAATCGGCTCTGCCAGGGGAGCGATCCTCCCTCTCCCATATCAGTTCAGTGGTTTGAAGATGATCAACAATGGACGTAAAGCCCATTATATCTCTTAGAATCCTTAGTAGAATTTGGTGCTCTTTCTCGCTCGGGACAATGCCCTCAAGATAAATTATTTTATTTTTACAGAAGATCTTGAGTTCTTCAACATCGACCCGACCGTCATTGCGTAGATGTTCAAAAATCAACAGACGCAGTTGTTCGCTGGACAGGCCCTTATACTCGCTGGGTAGTTCCTCACAGACAATTACCTCTTCAGCCCGAGGCAACCTCTTTTGTTCTTCCTCATACCTGTGTGCACACTTGCGACATAGGCGAGTTGAAGGTAACACATCCAGCCGTTTCAAAGAAATCAATTTCTGACAGCTTTCACACACCCCGTAGCTACCAGCGGCAATTCTACACAGTGATAGATCGATTTCTTCGATTTGTATCTTTTCACGTTCATCCAACTGGTCGTAAAGACTGGTTATATCAGCCTTTTGAGATTCTTCTTCCAGTTCAATATCGCGTTCTTCCAGCACCTTCCAATCAGATTCAAGCCGCCGAAGCCTTTCAAAGATCTCATTGCGCTGTTTGAGGAGCAATTCTCTAAGACGTACTATATCTCGTTCGTACATGGTTATTTCTCCTAACCTGTAACGTGTTGTATATAAGGGGTAATTCGATATCCCTTATCTCAATAATATCATAAATAATTCAGGGGCTGGGGAAGCTAATGAGTGCTTATATAATGTCGAACAGCGTTAAAAGTGCCGCTGCCGATCCCTTCCACTTTTTTTAAATCCTCAATGGATTCAAACAGGCCGTGCATATTTCTATATTCTATGATCTTTACAGCAATTACTGGTCCGATATTTGGAAGAATTACAAGTTCGGTGAGCCCTGCCCTGTTGATGTCAACAGTTCCCTGCAATCCTTTTTTCATGGTCTTTGTTATGAACTTGTCGTAGTGATTCTCCAGATGCTTTTTTGCAGCATTACTGTTCGTTAGATCAAGCCACGTTTCCCTCTCCAGGGTCCCAAGCACGTATATCAATTGCTCTTCATCGAGCTTGCCGTTCGGATCGTGATGGGGACAGTGGCGCAGCTTCTTTCCCGCCTCGCCTGATTCAACAATTGCAAAAGAAGAATCCGGAAGACGGCGTATTGTCAGGTCAGTCCATCCCTGGCAGATGCCTGAGCCATTACCACACAGGAACAAAACAAATACACCAAAGAAAATTACACAAAAAGTTGAAGCTTTCTTTCTCTGTTTCATTTAGATCCTCCTTATGTTAACATCAAAAAAATATAACCTAAGTTGAGCGATTTTTTGCGAAGAAATGTGCCAAGATATTGATGCAGCAAGGTTTGCGAAAAGCGTAGGCATACCAATGGATATGTCGAGACTTTTCGTAAGTCCTTGATGCGCAAAAGATTGGTGCAGGTCGAGTAAAAAATCGCTCAATTTAGGTATAATACTGATGGGTTGGTGTCAAGTTTAAGTAGAGCGAAGCATAATAAAATATTGACATGGTTCGCGAAAATACTTAAAAATTTAATTTTGCTGCATTTAAAATTGGATCATAACAGGAGAATCATCGCATGAAAGCCAAACCAGCATTCAATCGGATTTTTATCGAAAGCGTAAAACCGCAAGTCGACGGTGGCCGCTATCCTATCAAGCGGATTGCGGGTGAAGCGATTGTGGTGGAAGCGGATATTTTTGCCGACGGGCATGATGTCTTGGGCGCCGAACTGCTGTACCGAAAAGAAACGACACCCCAATGGAGTGCAGTCTCCTTGATGTTTATAAACAACGATCACTGGCAGGGGGTTTTTGTGGTATCGGAAACCGGACGATATTGCTACACTGTCCGGGGATGGATCGATCCGTTCAAAACCTGGCGCAAGGATCTGCAAAAGAGACTGGCGGCTGATCAGGATGTTTCCATGTCCCTGTTAATAGGCGCCGAAATAATCAACGCTGCCGGTGCGGCAGATCCTGAAACCGCCGGCAAAAGGCTGGCGGATTGGGCAAAGACGCTAAAATCCGATCAACTCCTGGAACATAAAATCCGTCTGGCTTTAGATGATGAACTTGCGGCCCTGATGGCCAAGCACCCCTTTAGACAGTCCGCCGTCACCTGGGACAAAGAACTCATGGCCGTCGTAGATCGAAAGAAGGCCTGTTATAGCACCTGGTATGAAATGTTTCCGCGTTCCTGTGCCAATGGAATGAAGCGCCACGCGACATTCAAAGACTGCGAGGCCAGACTTTCGTATATTGCTAAAATGGGTTTTGACGTACTGTATTTGCCGCCGATCCACCCCATCGGGCACACGCATCGGAAAGGGAAAAACAACTCGCCGGTTGCTGAGCCGGATGCTCCGGGAAGCCCGTGGGCCATTGGCTCCCACGAGGGAGGACATAAAGCGATTCACCACCGGCTGGGGACCCTTGGCGAGTTCGGCAACATGGTCTTAGCGGCCCAAAAACTGGGGATTGAAGTGGCTTTAGATCTGGCCTTCCAATGTTCGCCGGACCATCCCTGTGTCCATGAACACCCCGAATGGTTTCGCCTGCGTCCGGATGGCACCATCCAGTATGCCGAAAACCCACCCAAGAAATATGAAGACATTTATCCTTTCGACTTCGAAACCGAAAAATGGCAGGAACTCTGGGAAGAACTCAAAAGTATCGTCTATTTCTGGATTGATCAGGGTGTTCGAATATTCAGGATGGATAACCCGCATACCAAACCCCTCTCCTTCTGGGAATGGCTCATCTCAGAGGTTAAAAGGGACTATCCCGATATTATTTTCCTGGCCGAAGCTTTTACCCGGCCCAAGATCATGTACAACCTGGCAAAGCTGGGATTTTCCCAGTCTTACACTTATTTTGCCTGGCGCAACACCAAATGGGAGATCACCAAGTACTTTACGGAATTAAAGGAGACAGGCGTGCGGGAATTTTTCAGACCCAGCCTCTGGCCCAATACGCCGGATATTCTCACCGAGTATCTGCAGATCGGGGGAAGGGCTGCCTTCATGTCCCGGCTGGTTCTGGCAGCAACCCTTGGGGCAAATTACGGGATTTACGGACCGGCCTTTGAGTTATGCGAGAACAGGCCTCGGGAGCGACGGAGCGAAGAATATCTGGATTCCGAAAAGTATGAAATTAAACTATGGGACATTAAAAGTCCCCGGAACCTCAAAGACTTTATCTCCCGGGTGAATCAGCTCCGCAGAGAGAACCCGGCCCTTCAAAGTGATTGGAGCCTCCAGTTTCTTCCTGTCGACAGCGACCAGCTGATCGCTTATAGCAAACATACCGAAGATTTTTCCAACATCATTGTTGTGGTGGTTAATCTTGACCCCCACCACAGTCATACCGGCTGGCTGGAACTGCCCCTGTCAGAATTGAGCCTTGATCTACAGCACTCATACCAGATGCATGATCTGCTGAGCGATGCGCGCTACCTGTGGCATGGACCCCGAGGCTATGTGGAGATCAACCCCCAGATCGTCCCCGCGCACATTTTCCGGGTAAGACGCCGTTTGCGAACCGAACAGGATTTCGATTACTTTATTTAAAGGTGCAACCGCCATGACCAAAGTTTTAAAAAAAGATTCAGTTTCAGGAGACGATCCCCTCTGGTACAAAGATGCCATTATTTACCAGCTTCATGTAAAAACCTTTTTTGACCGCAACAACGATGGGATTGGCGATTTTAAAGGGCTTTGTGAAAAGCTTGATTATCTGCAGGACCTGGGCGTGACCGCCATCTGGCTGCTCCCTTTTTACCCTTCTCCCTTAAAGGACGACGGGTATGATATTTCCGATTATACCAGCATCCATCCTTCTTATGGAAAACTTCAGGATTTTAAGAAGTTTATGCGCGAGGCCCATCGGCGCGAGTTGCGGGTGATCACCGAACTGGTAATCAACCACACTTCCGACCAGCATTCCTGGTTCCAGCACGCCCGACGTGCCAAACCCGGCAGTGCCTGGCGAAATTTTTACGTGTGGAATGATACACCGAACCGGTTTCAAGAGGCCAGGATTATTTTTCAGGATTTTGAATCCTCCAACTGGGCCTGGGACCCGGTGTCAAACGCTTATTACTGGCACCGGTTTTATTCCCACCAACCTGATTTAAACTACGACAACCCGAAAGTGCACCGGGCCATCTTCAAGGTTTTGGATTTCTGGCTGGCAATGGGGGTGGATGGCATGCGACTGGATGCGGTACCGTACCTGTATGAGCGCGAGGGCACCAATTGTGAAAACCTGCCCGAAACCCACGAATTTTTAAAACGGCTGCGAGGTCATCTGGAAAGCAGATACCCACATCGGATGCTGCTGGGAGAGGCCAACCAATGGCCCGAGGATGCCGCGGCCTATTTTGGCGATGGGGACGAGGTTCATATGGCTTTCCACTTTCCGCTGATGCCCCGCCTCTTTATGGCGCTGCAAATGGAAGACCGGCTTCCCCTTGTCGATATTCTCGAACAGACCCCGGCGATACCGGACGCTTGCCAGTGGGCGGTTTTTTTGCGGAATCACGATGAACTAACGCTGGAAATGGTCACGGACGAAGAGCGCGATTACATGTATCGGGCCTACGGCCATGATCCTCGGATGCGATTAAACCAGGGCATCTGCCGCCGACTTGCCCCTCTTCTGGGAAATCACCGCCGAAGAATTGAACTGATGAACGGCATTCTTTTTTCCGTTCCCGGGACACCGGTGATTTACTACGGAGACGAAATCGGCATGGGAGACAACGTCTATCTGGGGGACCGCAACGGCGTGCGCACGCCCATGCACTGGAGTGCGGATAGAAACGCCGGGTTTTCAGGCGCCAATCCTCAGCAGCTCTATCTGCCCATTATCATTGATCCTGAATATCATTATGAAGTCATCAATGTGCAGACCCAGCAGAATAACCCGCATTCCCTGTTGTGGTGGATGAAGCGTCTTATTATGCTTCGAAAGCGGTTCAAGGCTTTCAGCCGTGGAACCATGCAGTTCTTGCATCCCGACAATCCCAAAATATTTTCCTTTATTCGAGCCCACGACGAAGAGCGGATTCTGGTAGTTGCCAATCTTTCACGCTTTGTCCAATATGTGGAACTCGATCTTTCCGCCTATCGGGGAGCGACTCCCATCGAAATATTCGGTCGCACGAAATTTCCCGGCGTGGGAGAAAATCCATATCCGTTTACATTGGGTCCTCACGCCTTTTACTGGTTTTTACTGCAACCACCGGAGTCGGGAGGACCGGAAGAGGCCGTTACCCTGCAAACCCTGCTTTCCACTTTGGAGATTGACGGTAAATGGGAACGTATTTTCAGCGACAGGAAAAAGCACCGGCTGGAAAACCTGCTCGGTGCATATCTCGGGAAGCAGCGCTGGTTTGGAGGAAAAGCCCGCCAGATCAAATTTGTGCGCATCCAGGAACTCATCCCACTGCCGCAGCATAAAGATTTTCCGGCAACCATCGCCTTGGTTGCGGTGGATTATCTGGAAGGAGATCCTGAAACCTATGTCCTGCCTTTATCTTATGCCACGGGTAAGCAGGCCGAAGAGATTCTCCGGTTATGGCCGCATCTGGTGGTTGCCCGCCTGTTCATAACCGACAAAAAAGAAGAAGGAATTCTTTTTGACCCCTTTACCGTCAAGGCTTTCGGCAAAGCGTTGCTGGAAACCATGGCGCGATGGAATCATCGCAAAGGCGCAGATGGCAAAATAACGATCTCTACGACCCGCATGTTTAAACAAATCGTCGGACCCCTCGAAGCCTCCCCGGAGCCATCGATACTCAAAGCCGAACAAAGCAATACCTCGCTGGTATATGGGAACAAATATATATTAAAGCTTTTCAGAAGGTTTCAGCCGGGAATAAATCCGGACCTGGAAATTGGAAGGTTTTTAACCGAAAAGGGTTTCAGATCCATTCCCCCGTTAGCCGGGGCCATCGAATATCGCAAAGACCGTCAGGAACCGGCAACGTTGGCCATCCTTCAGGGTTTTGTTCAAAATCAGGGAGATGCCTGGCAGTATACGCTAGATATGTTGGCCCACTCTTTTGAACATGTTTTGACGCAACCGGCCGGCAAACAGCCCCCACCCATATTTTGCGGGTCTTTACTGGATCTGATGGATGCTGAGCCACCGCCGGAAATATTTGACTGTATGGGTTCTTATGTAGAATCAGCCCGGCTTTTAGGTCAGCGCACCGGAGAGCTCCATCTGGCGCTTTGCGCCGCAGGCGAACATGCGCCGCAGTTTGTTCCGGAGCCTTTTTCCAAGATCTACCAGCGATCGCTTTACCAGTCCATGCGCACCCTGACCGAAAAAAACCTTCTGCTCCTTGGCAAGCGCCTGAAGGATCTTCCCCAGGAATCTCTTGCCATGGCCCGGAACATACTCGAACGCAAGCAGGAAATCCTGGGCCGTTTTCGTGCCCTTCTCGACATAAAAATCACTGCCATGCGCATGCGCTGCCACGGGGATTATCACCTTGGGCAGGTACTTTATACCGGAAACGATTTTGTGATCATCGATTTCGAGGGGGAACCGGCCCGCACCATTTCCGAACGTCGGATAAAGCGGTCCCCCTTGCGGGATGTTGCCGGTATGCTGCGCTCTTTTCACTATGTGGTCCACACGGCCCTTTTAAAACATAAAGCCCTATGGCCGGCCAACCGGGAAACCCTGCCATACCTGGATTCATGGGGAGACTTGTGGCAAATATGGGTGTCGGCTATATTTTTAAAATTTTACCTGAAGGTTTGCGATCAAGGTGACTTTTTACCACAGACAAGGCAAGAACTTAACGTTTTACTGGATGCTTATCTGCTGGAAAAAGCCATCTATGAGATGGGCTATGAGTTGAACAACCGCCCGGGATGGATACAAATCCCCCTGCAGGGCATACAGCAATTGCTTGAGGCCGAGCAAAAAACTTAGGGGTTTCGCCCAATTGGAATAACGGGATATGGGGGAATTCGGAGTGCGAAATGCGGAGTGACGTGAGAAGTCACTCAAAACTTCAGCTCATTTTAGTCAGCGGTGGAGGTAATCATGTCACAGGACGGCAAAAAAGGAGAAAACCAGAGCCATCCCGCTTCGGAGGCAAACAAAGCCATTCAAAATGATCGTCATCTTCTGTCCGAAGAGGATATTTATCTTTTCAACCAGGGGAATCATTTTCAGCTCTACGAAAAAATGGGCGCTCGCCTTGTTAAGCAGAAAGGCCTTGAGGGCGCCGTGTTTTCCGTTTGGGCCCCCAATGCCGCCCGGGTCTGTGTCATCGGGGATTTCAATGGCTGGGATAAAGAAAGCCATCCGCTGCGCCCCAGGGAGCAGTCAGGACTCTGGGAAGGTTTCATCCCGGGGATCAAAAACGGGGATGTTTACAAATACCATATCATCTCACGGGTCCAAAACTACCGTGTGAACAAGGCCGACCCCTTTGCCCTCTGTTATGAAGCGCCCCCTTTAACCGCATCGGTTGCATGGGAACTGGAATATCAGTGGCGGGATCAGGAGTGGATGGATAAAAGGGGGCCGCGAAACGCCCCTGAAGCGCCAATGATCATTTATGAAGTGCATATCGGATCCTGGCGGCGGGTGCCTGAAGATGACAACCGTCCGCTGACCTATCGGGAGCTTGCCCCTGTGCTGGCCGAATACATCACCCGGATGGGTTTTACCCATGTGGAATTTCTGCCGATAACCGAGCATCCCTTTTACGGGTCCTGGGGTTATCAAACCGTTGGATATTTCGCGCCCACCAGGCGGTACGGAACCCCTCAGGACTTGATGTATCTCATCGACTATCTTCATCAAAAAGGGATCGGCGTCATTCTGGACTGGGTTCCTTCTCATTTTCCCAGCGACGAGCATGGCCTGGGCTATTTTGATGGAACCCACCTCTTTGAACATGCCGATCCCCGGCAGGGATTCCACCCCGACTGGAAGAGCGATATTTTCAATTACGGCCGCCAGGAAGTGATCAGTTTTTTGATCAGCAGCGCGCTGTTCTGGCTGGACAAATATCACGTTGACGGCCTGCGGGTGGATGCCGTCGCCTCAATGCTTTACCTGGACTATTCCCGGAAGCAGGGAGAGTGGGTGCCCAATCGTTACGGCGGCAGGGAAAATTTAGAAGCCATCGCATTTTTACGGCGCTTAAATGAGGAGATCAATCGGAATTATCCCCAGGCGATGACAATCGCAGAAGAATCAACGGCATGGCCGATGGTTTCCAGAAACACCTATATCGGCGGGCTGGGTTTTGACATGAAATGGGATATGGGCTGGATGCATGACACGCTCGAATATATGTCCCAAGCCCCTGTCTATCGATCATATCATCATAGCAAGCTGAATTTTCGGATGCTGTATGCCTTTCACGAAAATTACGTGCTTCCGCTTTCCCACGATGAGGTGGTCCATGGAAAGGGCTCGCTGCTGGGGAAAATGCCCGGTGATCCTTGGCAAAAGTTTGCCAACCTCAGGCTGCTCTTCGGTAACATGTTTGCCCAGCCCGGGAAAAAGCTGATTTTCATGGGCGCGGAGTTTGGACAGGAAGCTGAATGGAATCACGATCAGAGCCTGGACTGGCACCTCCTCAACAATCCACTGCATTCAGGCCTGCAGCGATGGGTCGAAGATCTAAATCGAATGTATCAGCGTGAACCGGCCCTGCATGAACTTGACTTTACCGCCGGGGGCTTTGAATGGATCGATTGCAACGATTCCCAGCAGAGTACCCTGAGCCTCATTCGCCGGGGGTGCGCGGCCGGAGATTTGATGATCGTGGTGTTCAATTTTACGCCAGTTCCACGGCTCAATTACCGGATCGGAGCTCCCCGTGCCGGGGTCTGGCGGGAGGTGATCAACAGTGATGCCAAAGACTACGGCGGAAGCGGCTGGGGAACCATGGGGGGCGTGACAGCCGCCCCTGTTCCGTTTCACGGCAGACCCTATTCGATCACAATGGCTCTTCCCCCTCTGGCGGTCATATTTTTCAAAAACGAAGAAGAAGAATTATGAACAATCTTGGCGCCACCTATATGGGAGACGGCGTTTGCCGGTTTGAGGTGTGGGCGCCCTTTGCAAACGAGGTCGTAGTCCAGATCCTTTCTCCGGAACCGAGCGTCATCGCGATGGAAAGACGGCCCGGCGGATATCATGATGTTCTTGCAGAAGGGGTCAAGCCTGGAAGTCTTTATATGTACTGCCTGGATCAGCAGAAAAAACGGCCTGATCCGGCCTCCCGTTATCAGCCCCAGGGAGTGCACGGGCCATCGGAGGTGGTTGCGACGAATTTCCCCTGGGAGGACATTGCATGGTCCGGTCTGCCCCTTTCCCGCTATATCCTGTATGAACTGCATGTGGGAACATTCACCACGGAAGGCACCTTTGATGCGGTCATTCCTTTTTTAGATGATCTGAAAACGCTTGGCATTACAGCAATTGAACTGATGCCTGTGGCCCAGTTTCCCGGTGCACGAAACTGGGGATATGACGGCGCCTACCCGTTTGCCGTTCAAAATTCCTATGGTGGACCTTCGGGCCTTAAACGATTGGTGAATGCCTGCCACCAAAAAGGGATCGCTGTTGTTCTGGATGTTGTTTACAATCACCTTGGCCCGGAAGGAAACTACCTGGGTGATTTTGGGTCCTACTTTACCGACCGGTATAAAACCCCGTGGGGATGGGCCATAAATTTCGATGGGGAATTCAGCGATGATGTCCGGCGCTTTTTTATCGAAAACGCCCTTTACTGGACCGGTCAATTCCACATGGATGCCCTTCGGCTGGATGCGGTTCACGCCATTTTTGATTTTTCCGCCAAGCCCTTTTTAGAAGCACTTGCCCATGCTGTTCACTGCCAGGGGGACCGTTTAAACCGCAGGATTTACGTCATTGCCGAAAGCGCCCTCAACGACCCGCGGCTAATCCGGCCCGGGGTCCTAGGCGGATACGGTCTCGATGCCCAGTGGAATGACGACTTTCACCACGCGCTCCACACCGTTTTGACCGGTGAGCAGGAGGGGTACTATCAGGATTTCGGTCATTTCCGGGATCTGGTCACAGCCTGGCGGGAGGGCTTTGTTTACGCCGGCCGATATTCGCAATACAGAAAACGCCGGCATGGCAGTTCATCACGGGATGTTCCGGCCCAACGCCTGGTTGTCTTTGCTCAGAATCACGACCAGGTGGGCAACCGCATGCAAGGAGAACGGTTGAGCGAGCTGGTCACACTGGAGCAGTTAAAACTGACTGCCGCCACGCTTCTACTCTCTCCTTTTATACCCTTGCTCTTTATGGGTGAAGAATACGGTGAGACGGCACGATTTGCGTATTTTATCAGTCATTCGGACCCGGATCTGGTTAAGGCTGTCCGGCAGGGAAGGCGTCTGGAGTTTGCCGGTTTCAGTTGGCAGGCAGAGCCCCCGGATCCACAGGATGAAACCACTTTTTTAAATGCCCGGCTCAACCATCATCTGCGCTACCAGGACCCCCACCGGGTGATTTATGAATATTACCGGCAACTGATGCGGCTGCGAAAAGAAATCCGGGCCCTATCATCCCTTAATAAAAAAAATATGGAAGTGGTGGGACTGAATCAAAAGAAAATTCTTCTCATCCGGCGCTGGAGTGATAGGGATGAGGCCTTGGCGGTGTTCAATTTCAGCGATGTTTCCGGATCCGTTGCTGTCCGCGTTTCCCCGGGCAGGTGGAAAAAGGCGATGGATTCGGCCGATACATGCTGGCGGGGACCGGGAAGCGCCACGCCTGGCGATCTTTTTTTCAGCGAGACGATCAGCCTTGACCGGAAGCCACACTCGCTGTTATTGCTGGTCAAGAAGCCGGCCGCAAAATATCCCTCAGCGCCAATGGAGACGGACCCGGGCCTTTGGCCCGATATATTTTAAATTTAAAACGGAAGAACAGGAGTTATTATGGATCATTACATATGCATTCACGGCCACTTTTACCAGCCGCCGCGGGATAATCCCTGGCTGGAAGCCATTGAGCTTCAGGATTCGGCCTATCCCTATCATGACTGGAACGAAAAGATCACAACGGAATGCTATGCCAGCAACGCCACCTCGCGGATTCTCGATGACCGCTCCCGTATCGCCCAGATCGTCAACAACTATGCCAGGATCAGTTTCAACTTCGGCCCGACCCTGCTGGCATGGCTGGAGCAGAAGGCGCCGGATGTTTATGCCGCCATAGTGGAGGCGGATCGCGAAAGCCTGCAAACCTTTTCAGGACACGGCTCGGCTATGGCCCAGGCCTATAACCACATGATTCTTCCATTAGCCAACCGCCGCGACAAGTACACCCAGGTGCTCTGGGGCATCCGGGACTTTGAGCACCGGTTCGGGCGACAGCCCGAAGGAATGTGGCTTCCGGAAACCGCCGTGGATCTGGAGTCGCTGGACGTGCTCGCCGAGCTGGGGATCCGCTTTACCCTTCTGGCGCCCCGCCAGGCGCACCGAATCAGGCCTGTAGGTGAAGAAGCCTGGCAGGATGTCAGCGGCGAAAATATCGATCCTTCCCGGGCCTATTGCTTGAACCTTCCGTCGGGGCGCAGCATTTCCCTTTTTTTCTACGATGGTCCCATTTCCAAAGCGATTGCTTTTGAAAGGCTTCTGGTCAGTGGCGAAGCCTTTGCCAAGCGGCTTTTAAATGTTTTCTCAAAAGACCGCTCAGGGCCGCAACTGATACATATCGCCACGGACGGAGAAACTTACGGCCACCACCGGCGCTTTGCGGACAGGGCGCTGGCTTATGCCCTTCATTACATTGAATCCCAAGGATCGGCAAAAATTACCAATTACGGGGAATTTCTGGAGAAATATCCACCCGAACATGAGGTCGAAATCTTTGAGAACACATCCTGGAGTTGTGTCCATGGCATTGAGCGCTGGCGCTCCGACTGCGGCTGCTGCTCCGGTCAAAATATAGATTGGGGCCAGGAATGGCGGCAGCCGCTTCGGACAGCCCTGGACTGGCTGCGGGACACCGTCAACCCGGCCTACAAAGAAAAGGCCCAAGCGTTGCTTAAAGATCCATGGGAAGCCCGAAATGACTATATCGAGATCATTCTCAATCGATCCCCGCAAAACCTGGAACATTTTCTGGACCGGCACGCGAGCCGGACACTGACCGCAGAGGAACGGATCATTGTGCTTAAGCTGCTTGAGCTTCAACGCCACGCCATGCTCATGTACACCAGTTGCGGATGGTTTTTTGACGACCTGTCCGGTATCGAGACCGTCCAGATCATTCAGTATGCGGGGCGGGTTCTTCAGATTTTCCAGGAAACGTTCGGCCGCGAAATGGAATCCGGTTTTCTGGAGCTTCTTGAGCAGGCACACAGCAATATACCCGATCATGGCAACGGGCGCCGGATTTACGAAAAATTTGTCAGACCCGCCATGGTCGATCTGGATAAGGTGTGCGCCCATTACGCAATGAGTTCTCTGTTCAATGAATACGACACATCCGCCCCTGTATATTGTTATACCGCCACCCGGGAAGATTACCGGATCAGCGAAACCGGAAAGGCCAGGCTTGTATTTGGACGGGCAAACATTACCTCCACGATAACGCAAAAATCAGCCCGGTTTTACTTCGGAGTCCTGCACCTCGGGGAGCATACCCTGGTCTGCGGCGTAAGGGGCTACGGGTCAGAAGAGACCTACCTGGCGCTGATCGAGAAAGTTTCCGAACCGTTCAACCGGGCCGATTTTCCGGAAACCCTGCGCCTGCTCGACCAGCACTTTGCTGCCGCCATGTATTCCCTTAGAACGATTTTCCGGGATGAACAGCGCAAAATCATGGACGTGATCCTGGATCAGACTCTGGCTGAAGCTGAGGCGGTCTACCGGCAGGTATATCAAAACAACGCCCCGATGATGCGGTTTATCCAGGAGTTAAATATACCCAAACCGAAAGTTCTGTATACGGCCGCCGAGATAGTCCTTAATGCCAGGCTTCAAGAGGCTTTTGAAAGCGAGCCATTCGACTCGGCTTACATTGCCGCACAGCTCGAGGAGGCCAGGATGGTGGGACTGTCCCTGGACGACAAAACGCTGGAGTTTGCGCTCAGAAAGCGCCTGGAAGCCATGATGGAACAATTTATGGCCCAACCGCTTGGCATCGGTTTGCTGGAAAAGTTGGAAACAGGGGTCGCACTGACGCGTAATTTATCCTTTACGGTGAACCTCCGCACGGTTCAAAACCACTATCACAGCATCCACCAGAGCCTATATCTCGATGTACTGAAAAAGTCCGCCGAAGGCGATGCGGATGCCATCCGCTGGAAGGAACTCTTCACAATTCTGGGAGAGGCGCTTTCCATGGCGATTTCGTAAGGATGGTTGCATGCGGATTCCCATGGCGACATACCGGCTCCAGTTTAATGCCGATTTCGGCTTTCAGACCGCAGCCCAGGTCATTTCCTATCTTGCGGATCTCGGCATTTCCGACGTTTACGCCGCTCCCATATTCAAAGCCGGAAAAGGGAGCCTTCACGGCTACGACATCACCGACGCCAACCAACTGAATCCCGAACTGGGCGGTTTGTCAGCATTTGAAACGCTTATGGCAACGGTAAAAACATACCGCCTGGGGTGGCTGCAGGACATTGTCCCCAACCACATGGCCTTTGACCCCGGCAACTTGATGCTTATGGATGTCCTCGAAAACGGCGCACAATCAGTCTATTATAATTTTTTTGACATCGACTGGGACCACCCGGCCGAGAATATGAAAGGCAGGCTGCTGGCGCCATTTTTGGGTCGTCCTTACGGAGAATCCCTTGAAAACGGAGAAATCAAGCTGGCGTATGACGCCGCCGGTTTTTCGATTCAGTACTACCGGCAGCGCTTTCCGGTGAAGATAGAAACCTTTGTCGCAATCCTGGCCGATCTGCTGGCGGAATTTAAGAAAAGACTGCAAAAAGAGCGCCCCATTTTCACAGTATTGCAGAATCTATGGCGCCAACTCAATGCGCTTTGCAACAATAAGATGGACGCTTTGCAAAAGCAGCAATTGCATTTTATAAAAAACACCTTATGGGATCTTTATTGCACCCGGCAACCTTTTCAGCAGCTTGTCGAAAAGACCCTTCGGGCGTACAATGGAAGAAAAGGTTTTCCTGAAAGCTTCAATGCGCTCGACCGGCTCCTTAGCCAACAGATATATCGACTCGCTTATTGGAAAGTCGCTGCAACGGAAATCAACTATCGACGGTTTTTTGATATCAATGAATTGATTGCCCTGCGGGTCGAAAACGAAGCGGTGTTTAATCACACCCATGATTTGATCTTCAGGCTTAGCCGTAAAAAACAGTTTTCGGGTCTGAGGATCGACCACATTGACGGGCTTTATGACCCGGCGGCCTACCTGCGAAAACTCAGAGAAAAGGCAGGAGACCTTTACATCGTTGTCGAAAAAATTCTGGGACCCGAAGAACCGCTTGCGCAAGACTGGCCAGTTCAGGGTACCACCGGGTACGAATTTGGCGCCGTGTTAAACGCGGTGTTCTGCCGCCGCGCGCAGGCACACCGGTTTGAAAAAATATATGCGGAATTCACCGGGCCGGATACCACCGGCCCCGATATCCTCCGGGAAATAAAACAGCGGGTTTTAACCCGGCAGATGAGCGGGGATCTTGATAATCTTGCCCGGCTGATGAAACCGATCGCCGGCGCGCTTCGCCAGGGGGCCGACATGACCTCGAACCGGTTAAAGCGGGCCCTGGCCGAGACCCTGACCCGGCTTCCCGTTTATCGCACCTACATCGTCCCGGAGGGCGCCGGTGCGCTGGACCGGAAATTGATCCAGGCCTGTATCCAACGGGCATCCCGGGATAATCCGGACCTGGCTCCTGAACTGGCCTTGATCCAGCACGTGCTGCTGCTCGATTACGAAAAAGCGCTCCCCGGCAAAAACGCCGCCGACATCAACAAGAAGTTGTGGATCCGGACGGCCCTGAAATTCCAGCAACTCAGCAGCGCGCTGATGGCCAAGGGATACGAAGATACGTTCTTTTATGTCTACAACCGGCTGATTTCACTCAATGAGGTCGGGGCAAGCCCCGAACGCTTCGGCTGTCGCCGCCGGATGTTTCACGAATTCAACACAACCCGGGCGAGATGCTGGCCCCACGGGCTCAATACCACCGCGACCCATGACAGCAAGAGGGGGGAGGATGTCCGCGCCCGGATCAATGTTCTCTCCGAGTTGCCCGGAGAATGGAAAAGGGCCATCGACCGCTGGCACGCTATCAACCGGGACCGCAAAAAAATGGTCAACGGGGCGCCTGCTCCGGATAAAAATGAAGAGTATTTTTTATATCAGACCCTGATTGGCACCTTCCCGTTTTACGACCGGGAACTGCCTCTGTTTATTGAAAGAATAAAAGCGTATGTGGTTAAAGCGGCCAGGGAGGCTAAAGTCAATACCGGATGGCTGACGCCCAACAGCGCATACGAGGAAGCCCTGGCTGCTTTTGCAGAAGCGGTTTTATCTCCCGGCGAAGAAAATCTTTTTTTAAGCGAATTTTTACCGTTCCAGCAGAAGGTTGCCTGGTATGGGATTTTAAACTCCCTTTCACAGGTATTGATAAAAATAACCGCCCCGGGGGTTCCGGATTTTTACCAGGGCGCCGAACTGTGGGATTTGAATCTGGTGGATCCTGACAATCGCAGGACGGTCGATTTTGACCACCGCAGAACATTTCTTGAAAAGATCGACAAAAAGACCGCTTGCGACCCACTGGGCTTGATCGGCGACCTATTGTCGGATCCGGCAGACGGCAAGCTAAAGCTCTTTTTGATCAGCACGGCACTGCGGGCGAGGAATCGATACCGAGCTGTTTTCGATTCCGGAACCTATCTGCCTCTGAGCGTCTGCGGCAAATATCGGGAGCATGTGCTTGCCTTTGCCAGGTCCGATGGAAGTTCAACAAGCGTAACCATAGCGCCCCGGTTTTTTACCGGCCTGGCAAGGATCGGAAATTTTCCGCTCGGTATCCCGATCTGGCAGGATACCGAAGTCTTTCTGCCTGAAGGCCATTCGGCGTACTGGGAAGATGTCTTTACCCGTGAGTCCTTTTCTGCAAGGACCTCACTTCGAATCGCCGAGATCTTGAAGTATTTTCCAGTTGCCATGTTGATCAGCAAAAGGAGGTCCCCCCATGATAAATAGAGCCAGCGGAATTCTTCTTCACCTCACGTCCCTTCCATCCGTCTTCGGCATTGGGGACATGGGGCCCCGAGCCTACCGGTTCGCGGATTTTCTCTCAGAATCCGGGCAGCAAATCTGGCAGATTTTACCGTTGACCCCGGCGGATCCGGTTTTTGGCTCACCCTATTTCGGCATTTCGGCATTTGCAGGCAATCCCTTGGTGATCAGCCCGGAGCTACTGGTGGAAGAGGGTTTACTCCTGCCGCAGGATCTGGCTTCCAGGCCGCCATTTTCAGACGACCGCGTGGATTTTAAAGCCGTACGAACTTACAAAGAAAGCCTGTTTAACCTGGCCCATGAGCGCTTCAGAACCTGCGGAAAGACCGTTGAATTTGACAGGTTCTGCCGTAAAAATGCCTTTTGGCTCGACGATTTTTCTCTGTTCAGCGCGCTTAAGACCCATTTTAAAGGGGCGTCCTGGGCAAACTGGCCGCAAGATATCCGGGACCGGGATGCGCGCTCTTTGACGTCCGCTCAAAGAGAGCATGGCGACCTCGTTGAACGGGACAAATTCCTTCAGTATATCTTTGCGAAACAGTGGCGCGCGCTTAAAACCTATTGCAACCAAAAAAATATCCGGGTTTTTGGAGATATTCCGATTTATATGAAATATGAGAGTGCGGACGTCTGGGCGCACGCCGACATTTTCAAACTCGACCCAAACAAAAAGCCGCTGGTGGTGTCCGGCGTGCCCCCTGATTACTTCAGTTCCAGCGGGCAGCTCTGGGGAACCCCGGTTTACCGCTGGGATGTGCTCAAGGAAAGAAAATATGACTGGTGGGTGGAGCGGACGGCACGTAATCTGGATTGGTTCGATATGGTCAGAATCGATCATTTTCGAGGGCTGGTTGCCTGCTGGGAGGTTCCGGCAGACGAAACAACCGCCCTTAACGGAAAGTGGGTTGAAGCTTCGGCTGAAGACCTATTTAAACAGTTGCGCAAAAGGTTGGCCTGCCTGCCGATTGTTGCCGAAGACCTTGGCATTATCACCGCAGATGTCAGGGAAGTGATGCGCACATTCGGATTTCCCGGCATGAAAGTCCTTTTGTTTGCGTTCGATGAATCGCTTCCCACAAACCTCCATGCGCCGCACAACTTCGAACGCAATTGCGTGGTTTATCCCGGGACCCATGACAACAACACGGTCCGGGGGTGGTATGACAACGAAGCGAGCCCCCAGGATCGCAGGCGGCTGTTGCACTACATGGGTCGAAACGTTGATGCGTCGGAAATTCACCTGGAGATGATTCGCCTGGCCATGATGTCCGTTGCAAACATTGCCGTCATCTCCATGCAGGACCTTCTTGGACTCGGGCAAGAATCCCGGATGAACCATCCAGCCAGAGCCGGGGGCAACTGGCAGTGGCGGCTGCAAGAGGGGCGGCTAACCCCGCTCGTGTCAGATATGCTGCGGGAGATGACCGAATTATATGGTAGAACTTGATCTCAGAGGGAGTGAACCGGGAGTATTGTAACATGAGACGACTGATAAATGTTTCCAACAGGCTGCCGATAACCATCGGCAAAACCATCCGAAAATCCGCCGGCGGGCTGGTAACCGCCATGGAAGGGATAAGCCACGACTTTGATCTGCGATGGGTGGGGTGGGCCGGTGGTGCGATTACCGACCGCCGGCGCCGTCAGGAAATTGAACGGAAAATAGAAGCACAATACCGTTACTATCCGATTTTCCTGAGCAAAAAGGAGATCGCCGGATATTACAACGGCTTTGCCAACGCCAGCTTGTGGCCGCTGCTGCATTACATGGCCACCTATTCGCGCTATGACAAAAGCTGGTTTGATGATTATTGCAACGTTAATTCTTGCTTTGCCGAAAAGACACTGGAACTGGCCCGCCCGAACGACATGGTCTGGATTCATGATTATCATTTGCTCCTGCTGCCGGCCCTGTTGCGGAAAGCGCGGCCGGGCCTGAAAATCGGATTTTTTCTGCACACGCCATTTCCCTCTTATGAATTATTTCGCTGCCATCCAAACCGGGATGAACTGCTGTGGGGAATACTCGGCGCCGACCTGATCGGATTTCATACATATGGGTATTTACGTCACTTCCGCAGCACGGCACTGCGCCTGCTGGGTCTGGAATCACAGATGGATCATATCATCCACGGCAACCGCAAAACCTTTTTGGGGGTCTATCCGATCGGCATCAACGCCGCCAAATTTCAACAGGAATTGCAAACGCAAAATTTCCACAACCGCCTGGCCCGCTACCGCAAAGTATATAAGGACAAAAAGATTATCCTGAGTGTGGAACGTCTGGATTATACCAAGGGTATTCCCCGTCGCCTGGACGCAATCGAGATTTTTTTGAACCGCTACGGCCCTTGTGACGACCTGGTGTTTATCTTTATCAGTGTGCCTTCCCGGGGGGAGGTGCAAACCTATAGGGACTTGTCCAAAACCGTGGAGTTGAAGATCAGTAAAATTAACGGCAAGTTTTCCACCATTACCAACATCCCGATTCATTTTATGCATAAGTCTGTAAATTTCAGCGAATTGTGCGCTCTGTACGCGCTGGCTGATGTGGCCCTGGTGACCCCGTTGATGGACGGCATGAACCTGGTTGCCAAGGAATATATCGCCTGTCGGAAAGAGAAAAGCGGGGTTCTGATCCTGAGTGAATTTGCCGGCGCTGCGCAGGAGTTGTTCAACGCCTTGGTCGTAAATCCTTACGATGTCAACCAGGTCGCTGAAGCGCTTCAGTTGGCGTTGGATTTGCCGGAAAATGAAAAAAGATACCTGATGGCGCCCATGCGGGAATCGGTGATGAAAAATGACGCGGCTTTTTGGGCCCGCTCTTTTCTCAGCAGCTTGACCCATATCACCCGCAAAGATCTAACCCTGATTGCTACGCTCAAACTCTCACTGCCGGCGTTTAAGCCCTTTTGGCGATCCCGGCGCACCGCTTTTTTCCTGGATTACGACGGAACCTTGTGTGAACTCCACGATAAACCATCCGACGCGTATCCGCACGAAGATATCAAGAAGCTATTTGCCATGCTCAGTGCCCTGAAAAATTTGGATGTTTACCTTATCGCCGGCCGGAAAAGGGAAGATATGGATCAATGGTTCTCCGGCTATCGTTTTATATTGGTGGCCGAACACGGCTATTTTTATAAAGGCCCGGGGGATTCGGCCTGGAAGACCATGAACCCCACGGCAGACCTGTCATGGATGCCCGCGGTCACTAATATTTTCAAGGACTTTTCTGCTTCCACGCCGGGCAGCGCCGTGGAAGTGAAAACCACGTCGGTGGTCTGGCATTATCGCAAGTCCGACCCGGAATTCGGCGCCTGGAAAGCCGGTGAACTGGCGGGTGAACTGCATGAAATGCTTTCGAACCAACCGGTGGCAATCTACCGGGGGAAAAAGATCGTGGAAGTCAGCTCCCTGCAGCTTAGCAAGGGACTGGTTATGGAACACTTTATCAAGTTGCATCATTATGACGCCGTACTTTGCGCCGGGGATGATGAGACCGACGAAAGTATGTTTCAACTGGAACACGAAAACCTGATCAGCGTCAAAGTCGGCAGCGAAGAAACCCGGGCTGACTTTACGGTGATCGATCCAGCCACATTTCGGGACTTTTTAAAAAAAGCGTTAAAAAAAATATCCCGCCATAAGGCCTAACCAACAATTTATCCAAACTCGGATAAGGAAGGAATGTAAAAATGCCGGCGAACATTCAAAATCTTGATTTTTTTTTGTGGGCTGCCGCCCTCCTGGCCGGAGCAGTCCTGTCCGGATTTCTTCTTGACTACCTGCTCTTCAGGCTGGCGGTTAAATTTTTCCGGCCCGAAGCCGGCAGCGTGCGGGAATCTTTTATGCTGCATTGCCGGCGCCCCGCCCGCTGGCTGGTGGTCCTGCTCAGCGTGCATATATTCCTGCCCACCCTGGAAATGACCTTTCCCGACAACCGGATTATGGGTGTGCCCAAACAAATCCTGGTGATCCTTCTGATCTGGTCGATAGCCTGGCTGCTGATTCAGTTGACCAAAGTACTGGAAGATTGGCTCGGCCGGCGTTTCCGGTTAGATGTGCAAGACAACTTGGCCTCCCGAAAAATTCATACCCAAATCAGGATCTTAAACCGTATCGTCACCGCTGTGATCCTGATCCTGGCATTTTCTACCATGCTCATGACCTTTGAGAAAATCCGTCAATTCGGTACCACTCTTCTGGCCTCGGCCGGAATTATCGGGGTTATCGTCGGAATGGCGGCCCAACGAACCATTGCCACCTTTATCGCCGGGTTGCAGATTGCTTTCACGCAGCCGGTCCGGGTGGACGACGTTGTCATCGTAGAAAATGAATGGGGGCGAATTGAGGAAATCACCCTGACATATGTGGTGATCCGAATCTGGGATCAGAGACGGTTGATTGTGCCGGTTACTTATTTTATCGAAAAACCCTTCCAGAACTGGACCCGGATTAGCGCGGATTTGCTGGGGACCGTTTTTCTCTACGTGGACTACACCGTGCCGGTGGAGACCATCCGCAATGAACTGCACCGGATACTGAAAACCTCGGCACACTGGGACGGTAAAGTCTGGGGCCTGCAGGTCACCGATACCACCGAGCGGGTCATGGCTCTGCGGGCGCTGATGAGCGCCGCCGATGCCTCCACCGCTTGGAACCTGCGCTGCGAGGTTAGAGAAAAATTACTTGACTTTATACAGAAAAACTATCCCAACAGCCTGCCCAAGCTGCGTGCGGAAGTAAGTTCCTCCGAAAACCGTCCCGGAGCAAAGGATGATAACGCCCTTGGAGCGGCAGGCTTAATACCGACAGTTCCTTGCGACCCGGCCAAGGGCTGATGGCGACATCGCGCGATGGTATCCGTTTCGCCTCTTGGGAAAGCCCTTAACAGGAGGCCGCTGCCGCTTGGCGTTTGTTCTTCACTTCACAAGGGGATTTCTATGGTATCACCCGTTTTCAAGTTGAAAAGCTTGCCTTTGCACCCGACCTGTATCGGCCCGGAAGCGCAAGGAAATGCATGCACCTTGATCCTTTGGGGGGTTACTTCAACCGAAAGGGAATGCCCGCGATAACGCATGTGCATGCGAAGTCTTCTGAGTTCCTTGGGCAGAACCGGGTTAAGCCACAAGACCTGACCACGGGCCTCTAAGCCCGTGTAGCCCTCTTGAAGGATATCCACAACGCCGGCCATGGCGCCGAGGTGAATGCCTTCCGGGGTTGTCCCCCCCTGAATATCCGACACGTCACTTTGAAGGGTCATGATGAACTGTTTCCAGGAGCGCACCCTGTCAGAACGTGCCAGTACCCACGAGTGCACCACATGGCTCAAAGTCGACCCATGCGAGGTTCGCTTGAGATAATAGTCAATGTTTCTGGGGATGGTCTCATATTCGAACGGGTAACCAAGCTGTTGAAAAAGCCCGCTGATCTCCTCTGATGAAAACAGATAAAAAAGCATGAGAACATCGGCCTGTTTGGACGCTTTGTACCGATTGGGAGTGTCGCCTTCCGCCTCCAGGATCCGGTCCAAGCGCTGAATATCCTTATATTTTTTTCGGTAACCCTTCCAATCGAACTCCTCCAAACGGTCATAGCCTTCAAATTGGCTGATGATGCCGTCATCGTGAAACACGATGCGCATCTTTCGGCTGATGTCACGCCAGCGCGTTTTCTCTTCATCGAGCACCCCCAATCGCTCGCACAGATCCCTGGATTCAACTTCCGCCAGGAGGTCAAAAAGTTCAAGCGCACGACTCAATATCCAGACTGCCATTATATTGGTGTAGGCATTATTGTTCAGGCCCGGTTTTTCTGCACCGGGATAGCGGTCATGATATTCGTCCGGGCCCATGACACCCAGGATCTCATACCGGTCAAGATCAGGATTGTAAGTCGAGATGCTTTCCCAGAAGCGGGCAATCTCCAAGAACATTTCCGCCCCATAGAACGACAGAAATTCCATGTCTCCCGTAACCTGGAAGTACTGCCAGATGTTATAGGCGATCGCAGCGTTTACATGGCGTTGCAGATGTGAATTGTCCGGAAGCCAGCGTCCCGACTGCGGATTGAGATGAATCCGCTGGGTTTCCTCTCGCCCGTTGCTTGCGCTTTGCCACGGATAGATCGCACCTCGCCAGCCCTCCTTTTTGGCGGCGGCGCGGGCCTCACCCAGACGTCGATAACGGTACATCAGCAGTGCCCGCGTGATTTCGGGAACACGGAAATTAAAGAAAGGAAAAATATACAGCTCGTCCCAGAAAATATGTCCCCGATAGGCTTCACCATGCCAGCCCCGCGAGGGCACGCCGACGTCAAGATCTATGGTATGCATCGATGTTGTCTGTAAAACATGGAACATATACAGGTGCAAAACCAGACCGGCGTTGCCGCCGGCACCTGGATCGCGCGGTATGGATCTTGAGTCGTACACTCGGGTTCTTTGACTTTTCGGCTTCCGGAACTCGATTTCAAAACGGCGCCACAGTTGTTCCCAGGCCAGGGAGTGGGTTTTTAAAAGGGCATTGAAGGAGCCGGCGCTTTCGACTGCTTTTCCGGCTTCCAAATTCCACTCGGAAATTCCCCGATCCCTGGACGTGAAGAGTGAAACCACTTTTTCCAAAGCGATTATTTCGCCTTTTGTAACATCTACGGTGAGTTCCTGGGCGATATAGCCGGGCTCTTCAATAACACGGCGCTCGAGTAAGAGGGGATCTTTTTTCTTGAGAACGCGAGTTCTTGCGGCCTGAACCAAATGAAGCTTGGACTGATTGGTTCGAACTTCCAGATAGATGACGTCGCTGTTAAACGAACCTGCATTCAGGGGTTCCAGATGCCGGTTGTTCAGACTTTGATAACGTTTTACACCGGCATTGACTACGCGACCGTCCAAGGCGGATCGGATCGTCACTGCTCCCGACCAGTTTTCAGCGGTCAAAACGATCTCCTGCGCGGCAAGGTGCGGGTTACCCATATGGACCAGACGTCGGCAGGTCATGCTGGTTTCTCTTCCCTGCCTGTCACGGAAACGGATTGTGCGCGATAATACGCCTTTTCGTATATCCAGCTCCTGGCGATAGGAGAGAATTTCAACCGTCATCAGGCTAAACCAGCTTCCGTCGTCTATGCGGAAATTAAGCGGCAGCCAGTTGGGCAAGTTTACAAGGTCTTCATTTTCAATCACCCGTCCGGCGATTTCAGTGGAAAGCCGGTTATAGCCGCCGGCAAGGTAGGTTCCGGGGTAGTGGATCGCATCGGCTTGCGCTTCCGACCCGGCGCCCCTGGTGGCAAAGTAGCCGTTGCCAAGGGTGCACAAAGCCTCCCGCAGGCTTTCCTTTTCAGGGTCGAACCCGTCATAAATGAATATCCAATCGTTCATCAGGTCCCTCCTTTAAGTATCGAAATAAGCGATCTAAGAAAGTCCATGACTTCGCCGGGATCTTCCAGGACATATCGGGCCGCCGTAAGCGGTAGATTATCCGTGGCGCCGGCGTGCCTCACGAGGATTCCGACGCCCCAGTCTATGAGCACGTTGAAGGCATCTTCATCCGTGGTATCATCACCGATATATAAGGGCAGCACATCCGGCTGCCTCAACCCCAGATGTTCAAGCAGCCAGAGCAAGGCTTTGCCTTTGTGCCAATCGATTTTAGGCTGAAGCTCATAGACTTTCTTTCCGTGCCCTTTGCGCAGCCGATTGTGATCTGCCAGCACCTGATCGACAGCGGTCTCGACTGCTTCCGCTTCTTGCTCAGCTACCCGGCGGTAATGAACAGCGATGGAAAATTTCTTGCGTTCAACAAGGACGCCGGCGATGGCGTGCAACCGATTCCTGAGGGCCTGTTCAGCGATGCTGAGCACCGGCAGAAAATCGAGACCCTGCTGAGATTTTATATGTTGTCCTCGCGGACCCGCAATGTCGAAGCCATGACTGCCTGCATAGAATATATTGTCAATTCCCACCAGATTCTGCACATCCTGCAGGTCTCTTCCGCTTATCACTGCTACCTGGCAGTAAGCTGCAAGAGCGCTTACCGTTTCGCGGGCATCATCAGACAAAACCGCCAGTTCGGGACGTTCCACAATCGGCGTCAAGGTGCCGTCATAGTCCAGAAAAACGAATATGGGCTTGCCGGCCATCAATTGCCTGATTTCATCCATGGCTTCCAGAGCGGAAGGCAAAATTCCCCCGCTTTCTTTACGCTCGTTTAAACGATTGTCCACTGAAATCTGCGAGAGATTGCCGACCACAATTTCGGCCCCACTCGCTTTAAGTGATGCGGACTGACCGATTCGATCCACTCCGATAACGCAACCGAAATTTCCCTGCCTGCCTGCTTGCACACCGGCGATGGCATCTTCAACAACGATGGCGCGTGCGGGGGTAACGCCCAGCCGTTGTGCGGCTTCGAGGAAAATATCCGGCGCAGGTTTTCCCTTCAAGTTCAGATTGAGCGAATCCACACCATCCACCTTGACATCAAACAGATCATAAATCTTTGCTGCCTTCAAGACTACAGCACAGTTTTTGCTTGAAGATACAATCGCTGTTTTGATTCCCGCTGCTTTTAACTTGTAAATAAGCTTAATTGAAAGCTCATAAGTCTCCACACCGTTTTTTTCCAAATATTCATGCAGGAAGATGTTCTTTCGATTGCCAAGCCCGCAAATAGTCTCTTTATCGGAGGGATCATCCGGTGTGCCGTAAGGAAGCGCTATCCCTCTGGAGGCGAGAAAGTTCTTGATCCCTTCGTAACGCGGTCTGCCGTCCACATATTTTCGGTAATCGTTCTTACTGTCAAACGGTTTAAAGGATCCGCCTTGGAGCGCCGCTCTTTTCTTAAGGTATTCATCAAACAGCTTCTTCCAGGATGCCGCATGAACCTTAGCGGTTTTGGTGACGACGCCGTCCAGGTCAAAAAGGACTGCGTCAAATGATGATTTCGAGATAATAAAACCCGGCTTTTTTTTTCTGAACATATCGACCCCTCCGTCTCAAACTGATTGCAATTGATGGGGCAAGGCAACTGTAATTAAAGGCCTTTAGACTGCATCCAAACCGCCCTCCATGGTTAAATTGTTTTTGTAGATGTCGTCATCAACGGGGACAGCTCCTTCAATGGAGCAAATATAATCTGAAATTTCCCTGCCCGGTTCATTTCTGCCGATGCGTGATATAAATCGCGTATATCTTCCCAGCTTTTTCAGGTAATAAGCAAAGTTAAATGGTGCCCCGCCCAAACGGCGGTATTCAAGAAAGATATCAAAAAGCATTTCTCCAACGACGAGTACCATTAATTATTTTTATAGCCTATTTCTGTCGGAACCGGATTTTTGAGCTTAAATTATACGAGAACTACACTTCGCCATGCCTTTATATAATGGATAGCTATGGGCCACTTATTCATTTACATAACAATAGGTTATATGTGCGCGAATGTCAAACTGATTTTCGACAGTTTGAAAAATAAGTTCTTTGAAAACAAGGAGATAGAAAGAAAAAATCGATTTAAGACACTACACCCATGCCAAGTTTAGAACCGATTACAGAGCGGCAATGAACAGTCGTTTTTCGGTAGAAGCCGCCGAAAGCGGTAGTGCTTTTGTCGGCTTTGGAGATGCGGATCTGGATCTTATTTTTCTATTATTCATAAAGAGCGCTCTGTATATGCTGATAATACAGTAAGAGTAAATGGACTGGTGCTCCAGATTGAGCAATCTCCTTATCGTATTTCCTTTGCCAGGTGCAAAGTTGATGTATATGAGCATTTAGATAGTACTTATTCTATTATATGGAAAAAAACGGGCACTTGGCAGGTACAACGCTGAAGGTAAGCTGATAGGTCTAAATAAGAACTCAGTCCTTCAATCCTCTCGCGAGGTATCTCCTTGTAAAATACCATACGGACAGGACAAGGAAGGGCATGGCAAAACACCCTGGCCTTCCGTTAAGCAATCACAAACCGGATAATTCATTTGCTATGAAAACCGGACATCTTGAAATGCTATTGACAAAGCATAATAAAAAGTTTGACAAATACTCAGGATGTTGGGAATCGCTCAAAACGTCCGACAAAGGGGAGCAAAATAACCAGTGTTTGCTAATTTCATACATTTTATAATAGTTCTTTTAATATATACCACATACCAGCCCCCTGAAGAACCGAACTTCTCTCCCCTTGAAACTTCTTTGCTGTTTCTTGGCTTAATTATTGTCTTTGCATATTTTACCCGTATGCAGTTTCATATACTTGAAAAACGAATCCCAAAAGACAATGTTTTACGTATTGACCATAGAATAAATGCAATAATAAGTCAGCAGTCTGTTATGGCAATAGTCCTTTTTGCCATAGATATTTATGGACTGAATCTTACTTCATTTTTTGAAAACATACCTTTATTTAATCTTATTCCAACCTTACAGGCATTAGTTTTTATTGGTCTTTTTGTGTTTTATCTTGCTATTATCTGGACTTATGCCTACGGGCCATATAAAAGGCTTTACACGACCGACCTGTCAAGGCGTTCTTATGTTTTGTCTAATATTTCATTCTCCATCCCCGTCCTTTTCCCATGGCTTCTGCTGTCAGGAATTGCCGACATTATCAATGCGCTTCCATTTGAACCGCCAAAGCATTTTATTTCCACTCCAGAAGGACAGGTGGTCTATTTTATAGTCTTTCTTTCCGCAGTTGTAATAATCGGCCCGGTAATGATTCAAAAGTTTTGGAGATGCAAACCACTTGAATCAGGTTATTTGAGAAGCAGAATCGAAAAACTTTGCAGGAGGGCCGGATTAGAATACGCCAATATACTTTACTGGCCCATATTCGGCGGCAGAATGATTACAGCAGGTATCATGGGCCTAATTAAAAAATCTCGATATATTCTTATTACAGAAGCCCTGCTTCAATACCTTGATCCGGAAGAAATGGATGCCGTAATTGCGCATGAAATAGGCCATATCAAAAGAAAACATCTACATTTTTATCTGGTATTTTTTATTGGATACATATTTCTTTCGTATACCACCTTTGATCTTCTCATCTATTTCATTATCTATACTGATCCAATATACAGATTAATAAGCAGTTCGGGTATTAACTACGATACAATAATCTCGGCCATTTTCAGCCTGATTATAATCATTATGTTTTTTATCTACTTCCGCTATGTCTTCGGATATTTTATGCGCAACTTTGAACGTCAGGCAGACACATATGTATATGCTCTCTTCCCCAGCGCAAAACCGCTGATATCTACATTCAAAAAGATAGTAGCAACGACCGGACAGTCACCGGACATGCCGAACTGGCATCATTTCAGCATTAAAGAACGAATTGAATATCTCAATTTATGTGAAGAAGACAAAACCCATATAACCAGACAGGACCGAAAAATAAAAAAAAGTATTGCCGCATATCTTGCAGCAATAGTTATAATAGGAGGTATTGGATATAACTTAAATTATGGTGAAACCGGAAGGAGGTTGAGCAATCATTTCATCGAAAAAATACTATTAAGAGAGATTAACAAGACACCGGATAATCCGTACCTTTACAGCAATCTGGGAGATCTTTATTACAATCTCAATAATTATACGGAAACAATCAAAGCATACGAAAAATCAATAGGTCTTAAACCGGACAACCAGCATGTTTTAAACAATCTTGCATGGCTTTATGCTGCATGTGATGATAAAAGCCTGCGCAACCCTGAACGCGCCTTGCATCTTGCCTTGAATGCTGCGGATCTTGAAAAATCTCCACACATATTGGACACTCTTGCTGAATGTTACTATATAAACGGCCTGCTGGAAGAAGCCGTATCTGCTGAATTATATGCGCTTAGAATAGCTAAAAAAGAACGTTCATATTACGAAAATCAACTGAAAAAATTTAGAGTTGCCGCTAACAGTGGGCAGTAGTCAGGGGTTAGCTGGAAAAGATCACCTGTTTTGTAAATTTTCAATTATGACAACAATTATGGCTTTACCTTTTTATAATTAAAATGTTATGATAAATACATCATAATATTACAATTTTACCTCTGGCCAAAACATGCTCGGGAATTAAACCTAAATTGAGCGATTTGGGAATTAGATGGAACATGGCTAACAAAACTGTCTACATATACAAGTTCGACTTTGAAGTCGGTTATTTAATAAAAAGCCCGTGTAAAGAGTGTAACAGAAGGAAAAGTTTCCCTGAATGCGCTGACGATTGCAGTGCCCTGGATAAGATACAAACAATTTTATCTGAAGCAAGGTCTTGCTCAAGAAGCATTTGAATGGCGTCGTAAAAAGTCCCATCTACTGCGTTGTAGTATTTTTTCAGACCCTCGACATACTATATGTATGCCTTCGGCCCTGAAAAACTCCTACGCCTTGTATATGAACCTTTTTACTTAGCCATCTAAAGTTAAATCCGTGACTTTTTAGGAGTTTGTCAATATTAAAGATATGATGAAATCAGAGCAATTATCATCCCGCTTTTATGAAATTTCTGAAAAAGAAAAAGGAAAAATTTCAATCCTCTTAAAAGGTAAAATTGATATTAAAAACTCGGCCCACATTCTTAAAAAACTTACTCCTGCCATAAAGGGCAATTCCCTTTCTTCACTGGTAATAGACCTTGGCGAAGTTGATTATCTTGATGATTTTGGAGCGCTTGTTCTTCTTGAGATAAAACACCTCGTGGCCGAACAAAAGGCAAAGTTTAATGTTGTTAATGTCAAAGACAATATAAAAGAAATTCTTTCATTAGTTAATTTTGAATCTCATGAATATTTTGTACCTCTGAAAAAATATAAGCCCCCCAATATTCTTGTAGATCTTGGTGAAACAGCCATACAACATACTGACAATATAAGGTTTTTCATTTCCTTTCTGGGCTCTGTTATTCTGTCTTTTATCCATGTCTGTATTCATCCTAAAGACCTGCGTATAAATGACACTATAACATATATGAAAAAAACCGGTGTGGATGCCCTGCCTATAGTTGCACTCATCAGCTTTCTGCTCGGACTTGTCATGGCATTCATGTCATCCCTTCAACTGCAGCAATTCGGCGCAAACATATATGTTGCCTCGCTGGTATCTATTGCTATGGTATCGGAACTTGGACCGATTATGACAGCAATTGTCGTGGCTGGAAGATCCGGCTCTGCTTTTGCTGCAGAAATTGGTTCCATGAAGATTTCAGAAGAAATTGATGCTCTTTTTACTATGGGATTTAACCCAACAATATTTCTGGCCGTTCCCAGAATCATAGCCTGCATTATTGTTGTTCCGCTATTAACTCTTTTTTCAGATGTATTCGCAATTTCAGGAGGACTCCTGGTGGGAGTATTTATGCTTGATCTGAGCACAACATCCTATATAAATCAAACAATAAAAACACTTACGCTGTTTGAAGTAATGTGGGGCATGGGTAAAAGCTTCGTATTTGCAGCAATTGTAGCATGGATAGGATGTTTGAGAGGTTTTCAGACAAGAGGTGGCGCTGATTCTGTCGGCAACGCCGCGACATCGGCTGTTGTCAGCAGTATTTTTCTGATAATACTTTTTGATTCAATTTTTGCCGTGCTTCGCAGTTTCTGGTAATAATTCTCAGCCAATGAAAAAACAAGCCATCATAAATGTAAAAAATCTTGTTGCCCGGTACGGAGATGATTTAATCCTTAAGGATATAAGCTTTGATGTCTTTGAAGGAGAAATACTGGTAGTCCTTGGCAGCAGTGGATGTGGCAAATCAACCCTGCTAAGACATATGATCGGACTCGATAGGCCTTTCTCGGGAAATATAATGATAGAGGGCGAAGATATTACATCAAGTGATGATTCACACTTTAACGCGCTAAAAAAAATAGGGGTTTTGTTTCAAAGCAGCGCTCTGTTCGGATCAATGACCGTAGCTGAAAATATAGCTCTTCCTATTCAGGAATATTCTGGTCTTTCAAAAAGTTCTATAGCAAATTTAGTCAGGATGAAACTTTGTATGGTTAATCTTGACGGGTATGAAAATTACCTGCCCTCAGAAATTAGTGGAGGAATGAAAAAAAGGGCTGGATTAGCAAGGGCTCTGGCGCTTAATCCAAAAATTCTTTTTCTCGATGAACCAACAGCCGGCCTTGATCCTGTCAGCTCTGCAGAAATCGATGAATTGATTTTATTAATCAATAAAAGCATCGGAGCTACAATTGTTATTGTTACTCATGCACTTGACAGCATATTAAACATTGCGCAACGCATAATTATGCTTGATAAAAAAACAAAAAGTATAATTGCTGAAGGAGATCCCAGATATTTGAAAGATAATAGTCAAAATGTATCCGTCAGGCAGTTCTTCAATCGCAAAGCAAAAAGCAGGATATAAAAATGGCTTCTATTAAAACCAAATTTACTGTAGGTCTTTTTGTAATGATAGGATTTGTCATAGCCATGGTTACAATAATGTGGCTTGGGAAATTCCATTATCTTGAAGAAAGTCAGTATTATATCGTTTATTTTGATGAATCTGTCCAAGGGCTTGACAAGGATTCCCCTGTTAAATACAGGGGTGTATCCATAGGGAGAGTTGAGAATATAGTCGTCGCGCCTGACGCAGCTTTGATTAAGGTAATATTAAAAATTGAATCCAGCTTAAAGCTGGAAGATCATCTTGAAGACATGGTTGCCGAGTTAAAGTCAGTAGGTATTACCGGTATAATGTTTATTGAGCTTGAACGAAAAAAGGATGACGAGCCTGACCTTTCACCTGAAACAACTTTTCCTTCAGAATATCCTGTTATTGCCACAAAACCATCTAACATAAGTCAGATTATAAAAGGTATAGATAATGTGCTGAATCAAATCAATGCACTGGACTTGCAAGGAATAACTGCTGAGTTTAAAAACACGCTCGACACGATAAACAAAACTGTCGCGGATGCACAAATCGAAAAAATATCATCTGATATCAAAGCATCTCTTGATAAGGTGGAATTAATGCTGGACGTAAAAAAATGGAATAACGTAATGGAATCCTTTATTCATGCCAGCTCATCATTTAATAATTTTTCAGTGAACGCTGATAAAACAGTCGGCAAGATTGATAGTATTGTTGAAGAAAACAAAAAAGAATTTACAGAAGCTATCTCCAATTTTAAACATACCATGAAAGATGCAGATATTTTAATGGGGAATGGTTCGGAACTTATTAAAAATGCAGATGTAAAATTTTCAATTCTGCAGCGCCAGCTTTTTATAACTCTGCAAAATTTAGAAAAGGCAAGTTATAATATGAACAGGCTCTTAGATCTTATATCTGATCAGCCTTCGCAAATTATCTTCGGAGAGCCGCTCGCTGAAAAAAACGTGGAACCAATTAAATAAAATGAATTATTCAAAAAAAATTATTTATTTGATTATCCTTTCAGCCCTGCTTGTATGTGGTTGTCTGAATTTAACACAGAAACCAAACAAAAAAATTAATTACTACACATTGGAATATGATCCTCCTAAAGCCGCAAGTCTAAAATCCCTTCCATTTGTTATTTATATTGAACGCTTTAATGTAGCTCCTTTATACGACTCAACCAGGATAATATACAGTCAAAAAAAGTTTATAAGAGATGCTTATATTTATCATAAGTGGATGGCAAACCCAGGCGATTTTGTCACTTATTATCTGACAAGGGATATAAAGTGCTCTTCACTCTTCAGAACGGCATTCAGTTCAAACAGCAGTTGTTCATCAACATATATAATTAACGGAACAGTTGATGAGTTTTTTGAACAAGACGACAATGATATTTGGAAAGCAGTTCTTTCCATAAACATCACGCTTATGTCAAAAAATGAACCGGATATCAGCAAAAGCGTGCTCATGCAAAAACAATACAGCGCCATAGAACCTTGCAGCAGTAAAAATCCACAGTCTCTTGCAGAAGCTATGAGCAAAGCAATGGCAAATATCTCCGGCAGAATTATAAGGGATGTATATAAATGCATAGAAGATAAAAAGTAACCGTTCAGAGGTTCAGCGGTTCAGATGTTCAGGGTTGATTGAAGGTTAACGAAAGAAAAGTAACTCTGAACCATGAACCTGAGTGGTTGACTACTCGACCACTTGACTACTCGACTACTCGACTATTTAAAGGCTTACATTATGACACCTCAAAATCTAAGCACCATTCCCGCATGGAACAGCCTGAAGAAACATGCTGAAAACTTCAGCCGCCCCGAGAAGCACTTAAAATATCTCATCAAAGAAAATGACCGGCTCGAAAAATTCTCCTTAAAACACAAGCATATCTTCTATGATTTTTCCCGTCAGAGAGTAGATGAAAAGGCCATGTCTCTACTTTTTAAACTGGCAGAAGCAAGAAAACTAAAAGAGCGGTTTATTGCAATGATGAATGGTGAAAAAATAAATGTTTCTGAAAACAGAGCTGCTCTTCATACTGCTTCAAGAAATTTCTCAGGCAATTCTATTTTTATAGATGAAAAAGATGTAATGCCCGAGATAATCAAAACAAGAGAGAATATCCGGGAATTTGCTTCAGAAGTTCATAATGGGAAGATAGCCGGATCAAGCGGCAGACCTTTTAAACATGTTGTTGTAATAGGAATCGGGGGATCTTATCTGGGCACAGAGTTTGTTTCACGTGCCTTGGAAGCCTTTGCGAATAAAGATATTAAAATACATTTTTTGTCGAATGTAGATATCCATAATTTTGGGAACTTAGTACCCACCATAGATCCTGAAACTACCTTGTGGATAGTTATTTCAAAAAGCTATACAACAGCCGAAACTACAGCTAATACAAATCTTGCTGTTTCATTTATGAAAGAAAAAGGACTTGATCCTTCTAAGCACCTTGTAACCGTTACCAGCAAAGGAAGCCCCGGAGACGATCCTGCAAATCCTGTTCTGGCTTCATTTCACATGTTCGATTTTATAGGAGGCAGATACAGTGTAACCTCTGCGGTTGGCGGTGTACCTCTTAGTCTGTATCTGGGATATGATAAGTTTGAGCGTTTTTTAAAAGGCGCAGAAGAAATGGATATTCACGCAAAAAATGCTCCATTTGAAAAAAATATCCCTCTGGTCGCTGCTCTTATTTCAATATGGAACAATAATTTTCTGGGATATCAAACTCAGGCAATAATTCCCTATGCATCTCCGCTGCAAAAGCTGGCGCCCCATATTCAGCAGCTCAGCATGGAAAGTAACGGCAAATCAGTAACGCAGGAAGGCCATTCCCTGGATGAACCCGCAGGCGCTGTTGTTTTTGGAGAGCCGGGCACAAATGCGCAGCATTCTTTTTTTCAACTGGCGCATCAGGGACGTCCCTTTCCCATTGAGTTTATAGGAGTGATCAAACCTCAGTATAATCAGTATAATTACAAATCAAAGGGCGTTACAAATCATCAGGAATTGTGGGCAAATCTGATCTCACAGCCGGCAGCACTTGCTTTGGGAAAAGAAGATAAGAATAAAGCAAAATACTTTCCGGGCAACAGGCCCTCTTCCACCATACTTATAAACGATCTTTCGCCTGAAAGTGTTGGCCATCTCTTGTCATTTTATGAGGCAAAAACTGTTTTTGAGGCTTTTATATGGGGAATAAATCCCTTTGACCAGTTTGGTGTGGAGCTGGGAAAAAAATTAGCATCTGATATTAGAAATGAGCTGGCATTAAAAAATGAACAAAAAGATCACAGATTTGAAAACATGGATAACATAACAAAATTCTATCTTGATACATTGTTTTCAGGCAAGTTATAATAAATTTAAATTTTGGAAAAGATAGGGTGTCGAACAACAGAAAATATCATGAGTATAATTAAAGTAGTCAATAAATATAAGATTGATGAACAACCTAGTGATTTTTCTTTCTGGCAATCGAAATCACATGAGGAACGAATCGATGCGTTAGAACAAATTCGTCAAGAATTCAATAATTGGAAATACAATGCTGAGCAAAGATTTCAAAGAGTTTATAAAATTATTAAACGAAAATAATGTAAAATATCTGGTTGTCGGTGGGTATGCTGTCGCTTTCCACGGGCATCCTCGCTACACAAAAGACCTCGACATTTGGATAGAGTCGTCCCAGAAAAATGCGCAGAGGCTATTAAGTGCATTAGATCAATTTGGATTTGGTTCATTAGGTCTTGAATTGGAAGATTTCATTGCTACAAATCAGATCATACAGCTTGGCTACCCTCCCAATAGAATTGATTTGTTAACAACAGCCGGTGGTTTGGATTTTGGGGAGTGTTATAAATCTAAAGTTAGTGAATATATACATGGAATTCAGATTGATTTCATTGATATTGAGAACTTAAAAAAGAACAAGCGAGCTACGGGCCGATCTCAAGATTTGGCAGATTTAGAAAATTTGAGATGACTTTCCTCCCCAAAGAGAATCATGAAGACCGGACTTACGCTCAATTACCCTTGATATCGAAGTTCTTAAAACTTCTTCTTTACCCAATATTGTTACACTCTGGCTGGCCCTTGTAATACCTGTATAAATAAGCTCTCTTGAAAGTACAGGATAGTCTTTATCCGGCAAAACGAGAAAAACATTTTCAAACTCAGACCCCTGACTCTTGTGAACTGTCATCGCATAAACCGTTTCATGCTGTGGCAATCTGTAAGGCAAAAACTGTTTTAATTCTCCGGAAGTGCCGCGAAAAAATACATGCATATCATTACTGGCAGAGCCTTGAATTGGCATGGTTATGCCGATATCCCCGTTAAAAAGGCTGAGTTTATAGTCGTTGCTGGTTATGAGAATCGGTCTCCCTTTATACCACAAATTTTCAGTCTGTATCAGGTTTTCACGTCTCAATATCTGTTCAATAATTTTATTTACTGCATATACTCCGAATTGCCCCATCTTTACAGCGCATAGTATTTTAAAGCGATTAAAGAGTTTAAGGGCTCTGCCCGGGTCATCGGTTCTAAGATATTCTGAATAAAACTCAACAACCTTATCCGTAAGGATTTGTTTGAAATTATCAGCCGACAGTATTTCCTCAAATATTATACTTCTGTCATTCTTATTTTTAAGCAGGTCTAATGTTTTATCAATGTCTCCGAGCTTCACAGCATGGCTTAACCCTCCAATTCCACTGCTATCAGCGAACCTGTAATTTTTTTTCAAAACAACAATGCAGTCATGTAAAGCCTTTATGCCTTTATGTTGTTTGATAGAATCAGTAATTTTTTCATCTGTTAATTCTTCAACCTTATTAACAAAATTTGTCGTAAATCCGCGAAGACTTTTGTTGCCGCAAATGTCGCCAAGCACTGAACCCGGATCCACGGATGCAAGCTGATCGCTGTCCCCTATCAGTATGAGCCTTGCATCAACCGGAACAGCCTGTATGAGCTTTGACATTAAGGGCAGGTCAACCATAGAGGCTTCATCTACTACAACTATATCGGCAGGAAGGGGGTTTTCAGAATTATGACGAAAAAAAGGGGATCTGATAATAGTTTTCAGCAGCCTGTGAATTGTAAAAGCTTCTGTGGGTATGGCTACTTTGATATAATCTTTGCAATTTAGCTTTTTTTTAATGTTTCCGATGGATTCACTTAATCTTGCTGTTGCCTTTCCTGTTGGAGCTGTAAGAAATATCCTAAGGCTTTTTTCTTTGCCTGTCTGTTCAATTAACATGGCAAGTATCTTTGCAATAATTGTTGTTTTACCTGTTCCAGGGCCGCCGGAAATAACACAAAACTTTTTAAAAGCCGAAGTTATGGCCGCGACCTTCTGCCGGTTAATATCGCCATCTATTATTTCAGGGAAAAGTCTCTTTATGCTGTCTTTTATAAGCAATAAATTTATACCGCCGATATCTTCTTTGGTACGCTTTTTTATAGAATCAGAAAGTTTTTTTTCATATTCCCAGTAGCGATAAAGATAAAGTCTGTTTCTTTCATCAAGTATAAGGGGGCAAAGATCTTCCGGTCTTCCGACAATCCTTGTTGAAATCAAATTTTCCTTCCATACGGAAAGCTCAGGACATATAACGGCATCCATTCCATCATCTTTTTCGAGCAGCGTTTTCCCGGCAAATGATGCAAGGTCAAGACACACATCTCCCTTGCCTGTAACATTACTTGCAAGAGCTGCTCCCAGAAAAATTTCCTGATATTTGCTGTCCGCAAGATTCGCCATAAACCCTGCGAAATGAACGTCTATATCAGTTAGTATTCCTGCCTGATGTAACCTTACCAAGTTATCTTTGTTCATAATAAAATCAGTTGTAATATTTTATAAACCAAACCGGCTGTGCGTAAGCTTCAGACAGCCTTAAGTTGGTAGTTCCATTGATTTAAAAATCTGCTCGCTTTTCCGAAACTAGTTACGACAACCTCTTTCTTCGCTCTTGTTGCCGAGACATATAATAATGCTCTTTCATGGACTTCAGATTCTCTTTTAATAATTGGATCAGAGGAATTAGTCCCAGTGCCTTCAAATGGTACAACGCCTTCATTGACACCGGCAATTATAACTCTGTCAAACTCAAGTCCCTTTACACGATGCATTGTTGCCAGACGCAGGCCAGGTGATGACCGGTCTTCAGCCTCGCTGCGGCGGACAAGGTAGATTTCAAAACCTTTGGCAGATATAGCGCTTTCATATTGTTTTAGAAGATTGTTTGTCCGTGCTACCAAGCACACTTCCTTGATTGAACCGGTTTCATTTTTTATCTTCTCGATATATTCAGCAATAAAACTAACTTCCTCCTGAAAATTATTGAAATATCTGACATCGGGCATGGTACCATGTAATAATGCTTTATAGCCTTTCTGGTCATCAGTTCCTCCATCAAGATCATCAACCTTAATGCCTTTAAGCAAACCTACGGCCCATTTCCGGGTTTCGTCAGTAGTCCGATAGTTAATCCTGAGTTTTCTGCCACGGCCACGAATGTTTATACCACATTGACCCAGAACGACCTTATGCCGATAAATTCTTTGATGCGCATCTCCGACAATGAAAAGGTCATTTTTCTTTTCTTCAGGTATCATTTGCCTTATCAGTTTGAATGCCTGTATGCCCATATCCTGAGCCTCATCAACAATTATTGCTTTATAAGGAAGTATTTCTTTTTTTCTCTCCAATAAAAGTCTCGCATCCCGCATAGCGTCATTGCCTTCCCTTAAACCATGCTCATTTAATAAAGCTCGATATTCTTCAAATACTGTCCAGACCGCTTTGCGAGTTTTACGATTTAGCCGAACACCTCTGCCCACACGAGATGCTTTCATATAGTCTTCAGCAGAAGTAATAGCTTGAGGTTGGATGACCCGTTCCCATTCTTCCCTATAGAAAGACAAATCAAAATCAAGCTCGCTCGGCACCAAATCCAGTGCTTTATTCCATAAAGGCTCTGTTCGATAACCATAGTCAATTTTATAATCATAGCCATTCTTTTTCAAAAATCCTGCAACCCATCTGTCAAGATTCACAACCTCGATTCTGCGCATCATTTCTCTTGAGCAGATTTTACTCAAGTTCTCTTGAATGTCCGCCGATAGATTACGAGTGAAAGTTGTAAACAAAATTCGATCTTTTCCATTTATAAAGACATTTTGAACAAGCCATTTTGCTCTATGTATAGCTGCAACGGTTTTCCCTGTTCCTGCGCCGCCAAGAACCCGTACCGGCCCGTTCCAGTTACGTTCTACAACTTTTTGCTGGGATGGGTGTAAAAAAATACGCCATTTTTCAAGAGGTGCGTTAAGAATAGCTGATAGCTCAAGGTCATCCTCAACAACAAAAAACCGGCGGCGTGAGTCAGGGTTATTTAATGCAGATTCATAATCATTTGTATCGATCTCTTCTTTCTTTACTGCCATTTCGATATCTTGTAAAACATCTTCAAGTGAATAGCCTTCGGCAAGAAAAAATAATGCCTCATATGCCTCTTGAGGCAACTGATCTTCAATTCGATCAAGATCTTCAGTGGTTTTCAGGCCTCGAACAAGTGGAAGCTGCAATTCAGGGACACCTAAACTCAGAAGATGCCTGTCGTGTATATCTGTAAATAAAGCTCTTTCCTCGGTTTCAGAGAGTTCAATATCCTGTTTATCCTGAGTTTCTTCAACCTCAATAACTTGAAGACTTCCAGTTTCCGGATGGATTTTATATGTTTTATTTTCAGCCCATTTATAAGCCTTATCATGATGGTCAATCCATAATAGTACATAGACATTTCCAGTATCAGGCTTTAAAACAATGCCACGATAAGATTGATCAATGCGTACTGATCTTATGTTTGGGTCTTTGGCATGGGCTATCTTTTCATAATTGATACCAGGCAGCATAGGGTTGGATCGAAACTTGGTGACAAAATTCATCACCTTGGCCTGCTGCTTCCTTGGAACCTTAGAAAATGACAACAGGAAATCCGAAGCAATAGCCACTTTAATCTTATCTTTTGCCGCAGTCATCTTCTCACTATCTCCTATTCACTAAAAAGATTTAAATAGTTTTCAGGATCAGCAATTACGTCTTTCAAAGGGAACACTCGCCATCCAGATTGTTTAAAGATTACTGAAAATTCTATTTGTTCGGGCTGCAAAAAAGCTAAATTAAGATCCGGCCAGCCAAGTTCTGCTTCAGCAATTATTTCACCATCCTCATTTACAAGCTCATATCCTGCCTCAGGAACAGGGCAATTGTTTTCAGCAAGTTTATTTATCAGGCCGTGTAATTCAGCATCAGTTAATTCCAGGATTTCATCCCATTCACCCTCATTTGCATCAGCCCTTTCAGGTGTATATCCAGCAATTTTATAAGAATAACCATCTATTTTTCCCTGCTTCGTGGCAAAATAAGCATGCGGTACAAATTGCATTAGATTGTATAATCTGAGATAACCATTCCATATAGCCTCAAACCCTTTTATGGCAAGGTTTTCCGTTCCATCTTCAAGACAGCACGCCATATACATCTCTGATATATTACTTTCCTGAACAGCGCTTTTGTTAATGGCAATAAAGAGTTGCAATAAATTATTGTCTTTATCCGGCTCAAACAATCCGTAAAACCATGTACTATTATTGTTTGAAATCGTATCATTAATAAATTCAGCTACCTCCTCCGGAATGTTTGCCTGAAGTTTTTCAGTCCACTCGAATACAGCCTCAGGGGAAGCAAATCTTTTATTATCAAGATTCATCAATCCATGTACAAAAGCAGGGTATCTCCATTTTTGAAATTCAGGATTTTGCAGGATATCTATCAACCAATCAAAGCTATCCATTTTGTTGGTCTTGCGAAATCCTTCAATCCCGTATAATTCTAATAACTGATTATATTTGCTGATTTTTTGAGAATCTTGAAAAGAAACATAATTTTCAAAATATCCACCTTGAGTATTGTAGCGGTTTTCAATATCTTTCCATGACAATGACCATATGTGATATTTTCCGCTTTGTACGATTGCGCATCGCTGAGCCATATCTTTGCCGATACGATCTTTATGATAGGCAAATCCATCAGTAAAAACAGCAATCAATTTGCTGCTATCTTGCGCTCGGGCAGGTCGAAACAAAAAATCTGCCTTTGAAGGAATGTCAACACCATCGGCCTGACCAAGGTTTACCTGCAACTCAATATACCAGGCCTTATCTCCAATTTTGTAAAAATAACCCGGTTTACCGTTAACTATTTCTTTTTTAAGTGATACATGCAAATCCTCTTTTCGGACTCGTCTGAGGGCTTCAATGAAACGGGCTTCAAGCTCACTGTCAAACAAGGAGTTTATTTTAATATCTTTCAATGTATTTGTTCGTGTTAATTGCTCCTTATAGCCTAAAATCTTAGAGAGCATTTCAATGGCGACATTTCTTGATGTGCCTGCCATATTATAGCTTCTGCGATAGGCAAAAAGGCATCGATAGCATCCGTCTTTATCAGGGTTCTGATAACAGGTGCAGGAGCGGAGAGCATCGAGGGCTTTTTCAAAAACCATCATCATTGGTTTTTGGCTGCGCATTAATTGTTTTAAATATCCGGTTCCGCCGGGAACCGTGTCATAAAGTGCAAGATATTTTTTACGATGGCTTGAATCCGGAACCGGTTCTTCATGCAGTGCTGTTTGAAGATGATCAATGTTGCCGCCGAACATTTGCTTTAACCCTAAGTGAAGTGCTGCAATAAAACTATGAAGCTTACGATCCGAGCCTTCAAAAGTAATAACCGGAAGCAGCATCAGAACAGCTTCAGATGAAAATTCTCTATATAGATAAACACAGTCAGTAAGATTTTTTTCGGAGTCTCTTTTTCGGGAAGGACATGTTAAGGCGTGCTTGATTTCACCTTTATGATCCTGAACCTTGCCGCAGTATTTGCAGATTATAAACCCCTTTCTTGGCAATTCCAATCCAGCTACGCTGATTTTTTCTCCAATATCATCTTTTTCACCGAAATTAATCTCTCGAAATGTTGCTTTGGATAAAAATTCAAAACCAAACGGGAAGTCATCATTGTCGACTTTATAAGCATCCGTTATGTCATTTTCTTTAAAACCTACAATCATCTGTCTATTATAAAAGTTTGAATCACGTTGGTCATTATCATCGCTGATACGACTTTCACGATCTGAAGTTGTTGCAAACATCTGACGCATTCTCAGCATCTGACGTTTTTGACCTGAATCAGACCATAAAGCGCTGCCGCATTGAGGGCATGTTGAATAATCCTGTGTTGTCCCTTCAACTGCCATATATGAGCAGTTATTGCATAATCTCCATATTTCGACATCAGAAACTGACAAATCTACCTGATCAACACAGACCTTACGTCCGCCGGCATAAAAGGTGCCGGCAGGCGCCAGCTCACTTATTGCGCTGACAGCAGGTCTTTCATAGTCGTATGTAAAGGTATCATAGTTGCTGCCTTCTGCCTGTGCTTTTGATTTCCTGCGGTATATTATGGAGCGAAGCATTACGCCTGCTTCAGGAAATGCATAATTGGGGATTAATCCTTCATCGGTAAAAAAATTAAGTGTATGCCTGTCGTTTATCCGGGTCACCAGGGAATGCAGTCCATTCTTTTCGCGGATAAGCTCATCAAGTTCTTTTTGATGATTTTTATCTTTTGCCTTTTCTTGTCTTTTTTTCCGGATTTTTGCTTTTAAAGAATTAACCTTCTTTTTTAAGGATTCACGTTCTTTGTAATGATAATGAAGTCTGTCAATTATTCGATAAGCCAGGCTTCCTTCTTTGTCTCTGTCACCTTCCACAAATATTCTCAGGTAGTTTTTGGATTCCTCCGTTAAAGTATCTGAAAACATCTTCTCAAACTCGTCCAAAATTAATGTCTGACGGGTTTCGATGAAATTTAAAAAATTGTGTGGAAATTTTTTAATATCAACCGAATCAAGATTTACGAGAACATTTCTAAGCTTTAATGGGATGGCGTTTTCGCTGACTCCTGTTTCCACCCATTTATCAAAGCAGAATGCTGTAAATTGGCGTTCCAGAACAGCAGATGCATTCAAAAAAATACCCGGTGGATCAACCTGACCGGATATCATAGCTTCCGGTTCTGCAAAGAAATAAAGATCATGAGGCTTGGCATTAGCGACTGTAAAGTTTAATGCATTTCCGTTCTTACGGCCTGCACGTCCAATTCTTTGAAGATAATTAGCCTGGGCAGGCGGGACTGAGCACATAATTACAGATGAAAGGTCTCCAATATCAATTCCAAGTTCCAGAGTTGGAGTACAGGAAAGAAGGTTCGGATCCCAGGGCTTTCGATCTTTTCTTTTAAAATTTTCCTCCAGTTGTTCACGCTCGTCTCGTTCCAGCAGTCCTGTGTGTTCGGCAGCGAAAATTCTTTCTATATTTCCGGTTGCATAAAGTTTTCCATAATAATCATTGCCAATATCTGTTTCCCGGTATTTGCCATAGCAATGGAAGCGATGGCAATGCGCGCCTTCCCAGTATTTTTTTTCAGATAGCGGAACAGACACATTATGGCTGCATTCTCTGCACCTGAACTGAACGACCTTATCGCTAATGTTTAGCGCATCAGGCAATAGACCCCATACCCTTTCATTATTTACTTTCTTTTCAACAAGAATATTTTCTTTGGTCAGAATTTTAAAAACTATCTCATAAATATTGCTTATTAATTCTGTAACAAGAGGATACAACGGTGAAAAGCATTTATCCGCCCAGGACTCACACCATGTCATCCGGCTGCTTCGGCTTCTCAATAGCAGGTCAAACCGATAAGTCCTTTTGGTGGTCAAAAAAGCCGGAGTCCGGGCATTCCCGCTGAAATTGGGCATCCATGGAATTCGGTTTATAATAAATGGCTCACCCCATCTTTCAATGAAGGTGGCAAGTTCCCTGTAATAAATGCTTCCCTGGTTTTTCATATGAACCAGCAGCCCCAAAATGAACACTTTCAGGGTATGCTCATCCAAATTCTTAAATCCGCCAATCTCATTTTGAAGCTGCTCCAAAATCTGCCTGGCTGCATTATCAAGCAAATCAAAATTTAGATGCGCTACAGATGAACTTGTCTTTTCAAGTGTTCGTCCAATTCTGGTTCTAAAACCGTATTCACTGAAAATTTCCCATTCTATCCGCTTTTCAACGTCTCTTAATAGTTTGGAATCTTGTGGAAGTCTGCCTTCCTGTTTCAAAACTTCATAGTCGGCAAACCAGGCCATATTCGGAGGCAGGAATGTCGAAATAAACAAGTCCTCATCCATTTTCCCCAACCAGAATCGGCTAAACTTTTCAGGTAATGCAGCAAGAGTCAGTACATCTGATTCTTTGTTTAAAAATTTAAGAACAAATTGTTGCAGAGCGCTGCGGAAATTAAATCTATATGTTCGTCCGGCAAAAAAACCGGCCCTGTGAGCTGCATCCTGGACTGAATCTGAAAAAGCCAGGAGTTTTTTATCATCGTTAAATGTTGAAGAATAAAGTTGTGAGATTAAGACACTTGTAAGACTTGCCGCCCTTGAACCCAAAATTGTCAGGCTGTTATGTCCTCCACAGTAAGGGCAGTTATGTATTCCGATCTCTTCGTTCTTTTTCCTTGCCCTTGTATTTGGAACAAAAACTGGTATCAGATTATTTTGACCACAGTTGGGGCATTCTTCTGGTCTTAATTGAGTAGTAAGATTCAGACACTCTGCACAAAGATTATATAACTGCCCATCCATATGAAGATTCTGTGGTTCTGCTGATTCAGGAAACAGGAAAGTAACTTTAGTGTCGTTTTTAAAAAATGAAATATAGAAAGGTTGCAGATCAGGATTAACTTCGTTATCATTCTGGCGTTTCAGCCCGGCCCATCCCATGCTGTTACATTCCCTACAATGAATGACAGGCATGTGCTTTTTTAATTGTTCATCATTTAAATCATCAGAAAAGGCAAGGCGTGGTCTTTTTGATACTTCACAAACCATGCGCCGCAGTTCACGAAGCCAAAGCTGATACCTCACATGCAGAAAAGGCCGGTTCTTTTCTTCTGTGCCGGTACGTGCAGTTGATACAAGCGCTAAAAGGCTGCTGATTAAATTTAATCTATATGTTTTATCTGCTTCTTTAAATTCAGGCGTACACTTTTCAAGCTCAAATAGAATTTCATCATAGCTTTTGGTTTTTCCTTTCAGCACCTTCAGTAGATTCTGGAAAAAGCTATGCTCCCGAAGTTTATCCCCAAGTGTGATACGCCATTTGCTTTCCTTGAATTTATTCTCAGGTATTTTTTCTCCAAACCATAGTTCATGCTGCGAAAGAATGAATTCCTTATACTCGCTGTATGAATCAGGACTGAGCTTATCAGCTAAATCTGGTGAAACAACATCAACCCTTGTTATCATGCTGTTTTCCAGGAATTCACCTGCTGTCAGACGTGATTCCATTATTATGGCATTTTCATCAAAGAGTTCGCCAAAAACCTCGCCGGCATATGTCAGCAAAGCAGCCTTTTTTTCATTGCTGCCAAGTGTGGCAGAAGTCCCAATGCAGCACAGGTGATTTTCCGGTGTATCAAGACGGGCTTTAAGACGTCTTACAAGGCAGGCCAGGTCGGTTCCCTGAGCGCCGTCAAATGTATGCAGTTCATCTACTACAAGAAAACGCAAGGTTTCAGGCCCGTTGTTTTGCCATAAGGGATAATCCTTTGCTCGAATCAGAAGATAATCAAGCATCTTGTAATTGGTCAGCAGAATGTCGGGCGGATTTGTTCTTAAGACATCTTTGTTTGTAATAATATTGCTTTGAGACATTATCATATGAGGATCTTTTTCACTCTGTCCCACATATAAACCTGCCGTGACATGCCCTTTAAGGTTGGGATTTGTATATATTATTTTTGCAATACGCCCTGCCTGGTCCATTGCCAAGGCATTCATGGGATAAATAAGAATAGCCTTTATCCCTGGTTCTCCACGGTGGCGAAGGCAATGATCGAGAATGGGATACAAAAAAGACTCTGTTTTACCTGATCCGGTTCCGGTTGCAACGATTGTGGATTTAGGCTTAATGCCGGAAAGACGGTCAAAGGCCTGTACCTGATGTATATAGGGAGGGAATTTTAAAGGCACATCATGAAAATAATCAGATTCACCTGAGCCTTGTCTGAAAGGGAGCTGAATGGATAAATACGGCCCCTTGAAAACACCATCTTCTTCAGCCAGCAACCGGTCGATAATACCGTGAAAAAAAGGTGTGGATACCGGAAAAGTGGTTCGCAGGAAATCTTCGACACCTTGTCTTAATTGTTGTGATAGAACAGATGGTATCATTTGTACCTGCCGTTAGATAAAATCAACCACGAAATATACGAAAATGAGGGGAATTGATATTAACAATTAATGTGAAATCGTGTTGGATTATTCGAGGCTTCAAATTTTTCGAAGTTTTATGAATTATTGAGACCATATATATGCGGGTTTTATTAAATCAATATTAGAAATATCTCCATTGCATGGAGATAAAGATAGCTTTACGCATCCTATTTGATCGGGTTTTACTAAATATCTCCATGATTTTACGCCATGCAGATTCTTCACTATCTTTCCGTCATAAATTTTATTCGGACTTACAGTTTTTGTTTTTGCGGTTATCGCTATGGTGTTTGAAAAATTTGCTATTTTTCTTATGATTTTTATCCTTGGCAACGGATCAAATGCTCTATCATAAGGTGTGATAACGGAAATAGGAGAATTGTTTTTGCTGAACTCTTTCCATACCGGCTCATAAAATGCGTTTTCTGAACCATGATGTGGAACCTTAACAAAATGAGCTGCGAGATCAGGCGAATCAGGGTTACGCATAACACCTTTCCAGCCCATATATTTGTTATCGCCAATTTCCAGATCACTTCCAAAAATAAGAGATAAGTCACCAATTTTACACAATATAGCTGAAGACAACAAATTGTGTTCTCTGTCGTTAATCTCGCTTAGAAAATCTCTACCTTGAAGTGAGATAGCTTCATGGAGCAATTGAACATATCTTTTTACGCTATCTTCGGAAGGTGATAGGGCTATAATTTCTACTTCTTGATGCTCATACTTATCTCTTCTTACAATTTCCGTTCTTTCAGAAATATTGACAATATGCGCTCCGGCTTTTTTTGCCTGAGCAAATTTTTTAAAAATGTTTGCAAGCTCGACAAGACCGGGCTCTCTCAAAATATGTTTTTTTGCCAGAAAAATCCTGTATTCCCGAATACCATCTCCAGAGTAATAACATATTCTATCTATTTGCCCTAAAAAATGATCAATTATTAAATTAAGCCCCTGGAAATGGTCTCTGTGTGGATGAGTGATGATGAGGAAAGAAAGATGAGTGACGTTTTCGCTTTTCAGATACTCTAAGGCGGGATTTATTGTATTCCCCTTGACTTTATATAGGCAGGAGTCAATTATACCCCATCCTAAATAAGGAATATATATTACTATTGATTCCCCGAATCCAGGCCCGAAAACAGTTACGCTGACTAAATCTTTTTGTATTTTCGGAACTTTTAGAAATACTGTTTTTCCTTTTCTCATAAGTCCAGCAGGTTCTCGGGAAAAATCTCTTCGGCCACCCTTTGAACGCTTTTATCATATTTTTCAAGCCATCTTCTTCTGCAATAGAAAGCCAACTTCGTTTTATATTCAGTGCTGTCAGCACCTGTATCGATTACGGAAACTGAATATGTGAACCTTGAACCGATAAACAGACGATCCCTATTACTTTGAGATACAAAGTCATTATCAAATTCTACAAAATGAATTCGTCCATTAAGATCTTCTAATACGGCTTTAAAATAATTTTCTTTTACCTCTGTAATTTTACCGATCCACCATTGAAGTTCTTTTTCTCGGGTTCTTTTATGTTTTTGAACATCGAGAAAAACGATCTTACTCTTTTTGTCAATTTCTGACGTGACTGTCTCTTTGTTAAATTGTATATTTTCGTCACCATGAGATTTCCATGCAGTTTTATCGGTTTTCAAAGTAGGTTCTGTGAAGGTGACGTTTGTTGTATCAATGTAATTTTCATCATATTCTGTAGAAGAAAGTGCTATGGCTTGCATTTTTTTAGTTCCCCATTTTGGGACACATATTCGGCAATCTGTCCGAAATTTTTGGATATAGTTTGTTTGAAAAACTCGGTAGCTAAACCAAAATTATTTTTAAAATCATTCACCAAAGATTCAACCCCAGACTCACTGATATCATAATGAAAATTTGCTTTTAAACAAACCCCGTCTTTTAGGTTGTCTGATGGCTGCATTGTAAATGTCAATATGGAATTAGCTTGTTTTGTTTTCAGCGTAAAGCCACATGTGAGTTCTTGGCCAAAAAAACTATGTAAATTTTCATTTTTGCTGAAGAACTTGTTAAAAATTTGATCATAATTTTCGTCAAATCTGTAATGCTCATTAAAGTTAATTCCATATGCTTTTAATGGTGTTTCTTCTAATATCCTAAAAAGCTTTCTGAGAAAATTGGATATTAAAGTATAACTATTTTTATCCTTTGAAATAATTTCAAGCTTATCTCTCAGTGTTCTCATAGTGAAAGTTTTAAAATTTATTTCGGCCTGATCATTGGTGACGAAAAAAGATTGGCCGTACTCAAGTTTTAATCCAATTTCCGGTATTTCTTTAATATTAGGTTCCGCAGTTAAACCTTCAATTTCTTCCTCAGATACAATGCTATGCTTCAAAAACCATTCCGGCTGGAATATTGCAGGGTTAAAACTGCCACGCAAAACAATGACACAACTTTCAAGAATATCATTTAAAGGATCATTCATAATTATCTGGTAAAATATCTGTTATTAAGGAATTTAAGCTAATACTTTGCTTAAAAAACAAAAATTGCATTTATTTGAACTGGTTGTCAAGCCAATATTTTTTGGGGCAACTATAATTTTTCAAATTTTCGTGTATTTCGTAGTCGCAAAACGTCTTTCAAATTCCGCCCAGGCGGTTTCATAATCTTCTTCACGGTTGCATCTGTCAAATGGGGCTTCATGTACAATGGTTCGTTCTCGTAGGCCGCCGGGCAAAGTGTCATCGGTTATTGTCCGTTCAACCGTGCCGGATTTCATGTCTTTGATTTCGTTCCATTCGGGGCGGGAGAAGCCGACTCCGGTCAGACCCTTGTTGCAGGTAAACACTATGCGGCCTTTCCGGTCGTACCATGTGTCTGATTCATACTGGCGAAGTACCGGAAACTGTACTCGATAGATGGTTTTAAGTTCATCAATGGTGAGACCGAGAGCCATTGACGCAAGAACGTCGATTTCCACAAGTGCCTGGCGGCGGGCGTAGTCGGTGCGCAGGGCAACGTTGTGGTTCCATTTTGGTGTCAGATTATTGAAATGGTCGTTTGAGAGTCGGGGGTCGGGTTTTGCCCAGCGGTCAGTTGTGAATGAGTGCTTCCAACATTCAGACCAGAGATCTGCATAATGGTCGGTTAGACAAGTGAGCATAAAAACCCTGAGAATCGCCTCAGAATTTAGTTCAATTAGAGGCAATTTCGTCCATGTATAATGCAGATTACTTCTTCCAGTTGTTTTTACGTAGAAATCAGCAACTATCGAATAGCTTATAACCGCCATATCTAATAGAGCATGCCTTGATTTAAACACTATAGATTGTGCTCCATTAATATGACCAGTCTTTTTGGGAATAACTGTGGAGATGAGAGTTCTTTCGCCAGATTGAGAAAGCATTCCTCGATTGCATAACCTGTAAAACTCCGCAACCGGCTTCTTGTCCAACCACGGGACTTTTGGCGTTCTCCGAAGATATTCATCAAGATCACAACTTGGCACATAATTTGTGCGAGACAGATAGTCATCCGGTAGTTCGGTCAGGTCCAAAACATCATAATGCGAATTTAAAGTACACTTTGCTCTTGGTGTTTTATAATACGGATTCCCCACAAAAAAATGAGGGCCTGACAGAACCCATTGACTGGTATCATCCGGAAAGCATGTTTTCCTGAGAATAGTACCGTCCTTCTGCGCGTTTGTTTCATGCCACATTTCAGTTGAGAAATATTCACCTTCAAGATCTCCCAGACGTTTAGGCTGGTCGGCAAACTTACGCAAAACGCTGATAAGTTCCTGTGAGTGAAGCGCCGGCAGTCTGGCCGCAAGAGATGATGTTCCTGCAGTATCGTAGAGTTTCGCAAATAATTCAAGCTCATTTTCCATTACATGGATTATTCTGCTGCTGTGCCCCTTAACGTTCCATTTGTTTTCATCATCCTTGATGCCTGGGACAGGGCCGTGTCCGTCATTATCAAAGCAGACATAAACTGTCTTCGGGACATACAGATTGGCTATGTGATTAAAGCCCGTTTTATTGAGATTATTGCAGTAAATATTTATGCTGAATTTTGTGACATGATGCACTTCAGGAAAAAGTTTTAATTCATTATGGAACTGAAAATGACACCTCAATCTCGGATACACTTTCTCCCGAAACTTCCCTCCATTCGGATCATCATAAATCCCCTCGGGGTGCAGAAAACCGGATATACCTTCCTTGTTTCCTATCATCCATGCCTGCGGTAGAAAGCACTTGTATAGATTGGTCTGAACTCCTTTAAGCAGGGGATAATTCTGATATGCATTCAAAAAATTCTGCGTTCCGTCGGCCTCTTCAAATTCTCCAAGATATGCGCCTTTTAAGTCATATTTTTCAACCGCCTCATCACGCAGTTCATTCACCCTGGAAGCGGAATATTTTCTGAGCACAAATTCAGGTTCAACATCTCCCAGAATTCCTGCTTCCTTCCATTCAACTTTGATCCACGGAGGATTTCCCAAAAACAGATCAAACCCGCCCCTGTCTTCAAAGATGTCCGAAAATTCCAGTTCCCAGTGCAAAAACCTGTATTTTTTTCCAAGAGTCTTCACTAATCCCAACCGCTCATTTTCCTTGCACAGTTTGTCAACATTTACGTACCCCAATTCATCAACCATGTTCAGATACAACTGTTTGGGTTTTGTTTCGGGAAATATTGATAACTGTTCTTCTGCTTGCAGAGTTATATCCAAGACATTGCCTTCCAGAATAAGAGACAGATCAAGCAGCATTTCATGTCTGGAAGGAAGCAAATTCGCCTTTTCTATGGGCCAGAACCACAAAACGCACCAGTAGTTCATTACAAGCTTTAACCTGCGGTACGCACTTGAACTGCGCACATTCTCTGAAAGCATTTCCTGCTGATAAACCTTGTCTTTCCATCTGTTGTCGGTAAACTTCAACTTGTCTTTTGATTCCGCCTGTCCGAAAATCTCAAGCGGATCGGTCGTGCGCCTTCGGATATTTCGTTGATCTTTGGTATGTCTTTTCCAGAGTCTATCCACAGTTTCGGATAATTTTTCAAGCTGACTGATTTCTTCTTTTGTAAACGGTTTTGTAAATTCCTTGCGCCATTCATTAATGGTTTTGATTTCATCATCAGCCATTTGTTTGACGACTTTGTCTTTATAGTCTGCCATTCCTCTATCAGGCAAAAGAAAATGATATACTGTATCCCGCGGTCTCTCTTTTCCGGGCATAATTCGCTGCGGCGCTTCATCCAGCCAGAGAGGATCAGTATTTTTACTTTTTCGAAGCAACAGCGAGTCAAACACCTGCCTTCGAGCGCCGATCAGGGAATTACCACACACCAACTGCATGCCGAACCATGGCACAAAAGCGCCTTCATGGATGGTATTTAACCAGAGTGACACTTCCGCCAGTTCAACCGCCACAGGGTTGAGGTCCACGCCGAAAACATTATTGTCGGCGATATACATTTTGACCTTTTGTTTTTCCTGCAGATACTTTTCCTGCGGGATATTCTGGCCGGTTTCTTTCTGCTTGAGTTGAAGATAGGCTTCTGCAAGCTGATTGACCGCTTCATTTATAAATGCAGCGCTCCCCATTGTGGGCTCGCATATAGTGAGTTTCAGTATATCATCTGCTGTTTTGTCTTTAAGGAGTTCTTTTAAAGCATATTTAACAAGGCAGCGGGTCAAGACTTCAGGTGTATAATAAGATGCGGATTTTTCACGGTCTCGACCTGCCAGCCTGTAAATAAATTTTCCTTTAGGATGTTTAACTAACTTGCCTTTTTCATTATACTTTTCATCATCAGTGTATTTTTCTAAATCTCCAGCTTTAACAAAATATCCGATATTCAATTCATCAAATTTTCCCCCTGCCATTTTTACCTCATACAGATCTGTTTCGGCAAAGAACCCCCGATAGGAAAGCAGGGCTTCATATACTGCGCCAAGCTGGTTGATGCCGAGCTGGGCATAAGAGATGCGTCCCCGTCTTTCTTTACTTGATTTAGGCCGTGAAAGAGACATTCGTTTAATGACATCCTGCAAAACCGAGTTGCGGAATTTTACGCGATTTAAAAATGGCATGCGATCCGGATCAAACAGGTGGGATTTAAGTGGAGACATGTTAAAAGTATGATGTTCGGGCTTATAACCTGCTGAAAGGGCTTGCTGGACAGCAGTTCCTCTGGGATGAAAACCATTGTAGATCAAATCAAACAGAAGCTGTATCGATTCATGTATGAAAAATCCGTTTCTTGATTCTTCCGTGGTAATCTGCGCCATTTCAACATCGCGCAAAGTTTCAAGACTGTATCCCATGCGATAAACATCAGACTTCATCTGTGCATAACCCAGCTCAGGTCTTGCTTCTATATAGAATATAAAAAGAAGCCGGTACATATAGCGCAGGCATTCGATAGTCAACTGCTCAGGATCGAGTTTCTCATCCCCTGAAAAAACACCTTTCTTTCGTTTTTCCATGAGATAATAAACAGCCTCGTTTCCTAACAGTTCAATTGACTGCCGCAGGGCATATTTGAGGTCTTCTGAGACAGCAAAAGCATGTTTATGCGAATTTTCATCCAGATTATCCAGAAGGCTAAGTCCGTCAGCAGGACAGATGCTTTCACGGTGCAAAAGAGCGGCTGCAACCTGAAGCGTGGAAAGCTCTCGACGTCCTAATATTTCTGAAAGGTTAAAACGTATCAGCCGTTTCTGATTCCATTTTGTCCGGTCAATCAGCAAAATCTGTGAAAGAGTGACCACAATCACCCAGCGCGGCGGCTCTGACAGACCAAACACATAACGGGTTATTAATTCTCCAAGTGTATACTTCTCCAACTCCTTTTTTTCTTTTTTTTCGTGTGTTTCGTGGTCGGTTTTGGGGTATTGAACATCAGATATGAACAGCTCAAATGGATCAACATCATCGGAGGATATGTCCAGCGCTTCAATAATCCATAATTCCGCAGCGCCGCTTTGCTTTGTTATTTCGCCAATTATTGGAATAACTACTCCATCTTCAAGCTCTTTGATGGCCGGCCTGAATTCGTAACCCAGTATTTGCAGTATATTTTGTAAAAACTGCCGTTGAAAACCAAGCTTATCTTCCGGTTTGCGTGTCTTGCTCTCTTGATTGCGCAAATTGAAATATTCCTGAGCAATTCCTTTAAGCTCAGTATAAGGAGGCCGTATATTTTCATCCTTATCCTGCTGCTTCCACTTATTGAGAACATCCTTGAGGTCTTTTTCAAGGATGGCAGCCAGATAATGATGCGTGTAAAATTCGTTTTCGTTATAGATTCCGGTAAAATCTATAGCCATTAATTTATTCCTTTAAGTACGGCTATTACCTGAATGTATGGTTTGTCCTCAGTAGTCATTGTATCTTCAACCCAATCCATATATTCATCAAAAATTGTATCAATTTCCCTGCGTTGTTTTTCTTTTCGTGACCTGATAATTTTTTCAGAAAGCTTACTGCCTCCAAATTTGAATTCAAGCTGGACGTATTGTTTCTTGCGTAAGTTCTCCAGCGCATTCAGTTGGTTATTTAATTTTGCATTAATCAGTTCTTCAAATTTCTTTCGCTCATTACTCATCCACAATTCTGCCTGTTCAATCGCCTTGGGCAGCATTTGTTGCAATGTTTCTATTTCAATAATTTCATCCCTATTGGGAAAGTTCTTTTTCCCAAGGCCTATTCGATTTACAAGAGATTCAAACTCCTCAATGCAGGTAAATTTGCCATCATTAAACGACACGCCGAACCATCTATGAACCAGAGAATGACTTTTAAGGTTTGGTATGAGACCGGACAGGATGAAAACAACTTCGTCTAAATTCAGCGCCCCTTGCAATTCAAGCACAGGGGCTTCATGCCTTCCAAACGCAGCCAGCAGTTTATCATTTGCCCATTCAACAATCGGGTTCAGATGCCACAGATAATGAATCCTGGGCCAGGCTTTCTCATCTTTTCTGCTGCGTTTGATTTCTTTTTGTATTGTTTCTTTGTCGGTTGACAGAATAAATAAACCATTTTCCGGCCAGAGTTCTACGGGTAAAAATCTGAACCTCTGTTTCAAGTCTTCCGGCGCTGTCAAGTCTATACGCTTTTCATTTGGATAGCAGGTTGCCTGAATCCCTCCGGAATGCCGCAGATGGCCGATTGCTGCATTAAGGTATGTATAGTCGTCCTCAAATAGCGAAGGCATGGATAATATTTTAGTTTCCGTGCCTTTGCCTGAAGGAGGTTCTTCATCCCCAAAAAGTATAGCCAAAGGATCAATGGCTTTGTTTGCAACTGATTTTTCAAACTCTTCCGGACTCTGCCCATATTCAATTGCTTTTGCAGTTATGTTTTCTTCTTCTTCAATATCATAAACGCCCATGAATTCGGCCGGGTCACCGATATTTTTAACGGTCTCTTCATCTTTTTGAATAAGCAGTTCAAGAATACGCATATCACCTCGTATCTTTTTATTTTCACTTTGTGTGGCAAGATATACAATCTGGGGTGTACGTTCCTGACCATATCGATCGATGCGGCCGTTTCGCTGCTGAAAAACCATGAGAGACCATGGGATGTCGAAATGTATCATTCGGTGGGAAAGATAATGAAGGTTTATCCCCTCTGATGCCACGTCTGATGCAAGAAGAAGTCGGACTGGGGCTTCTTCCTTGCCAAAATCTTCTACTATGCGCTGCTGATCAACATCGGACATGCCACCATGGAGAACACTTATTTGATCTTCATTCAATTCAAGGTCTCTGCGCAGATTTGCATGTAAAAAGCCAAGGGTTTCAATGCGCTCAGTAAAAATAACCAGCCTGTCCGGTTTATCCTTGCCGGTCCATCCAAACCAGTGTTTTTTATCTCGAATTATATCTAATAGTTTCTGGTACTTTGAAAATGTATCAGGAGTAATCCTCTCAACCTTATTATGCAGATCCAGCAATGTTTCGATGTCCTGCGCAAAACGGAAATCTTCTGTTTTTTCAAACCTTCGTATTCTATTATTAATGGTGTCAAGGCATGCCGCAGGACTTGAAAAAAGAGACTTTTCAAGGGTTATTTTAAACAACTGCCCGGCGCTCCTTGCTTTATCAATCTGTGTAAATTCGATATTTGTAAATACATCAAAGGCATCTTCTTCTGCTTTAGATGCATCGCAGTACGCCACACGAATTTGTCTTTCCTTAAAAGCTGATTCAACCTGGTCATGAATATCTTTCTTAAAACGTCTTATGTACAAACCTTTTATATCTTCAGGGCCATAATCTTCAGGATTAGCAATCGCGGTAGGATCAAGCATATTCATGAGGCTGGCAAAACTGCGCGCCTTGCCGTCATGAGGCGTTGCAGACAGCATAATAAGCGTATCAGAGCGCCTTGCCAGCAGTTTGGCAAGTTTTGCACGCAATGAGGAACCATGACCCCTCTGGGCAACATTATGCGCTTCATCAATTACAATCACATCCCAATAGGCATTCTCGATATAAGTTCGATATTCAGCATCCTGCTTCAAAGTATCAATGGAGATGATTGATTTGTCATAATAGTAGAATGGATTATGATTGGTTGGAATCCGTGAACGGATACGTTGAATGCCGACTGAATCAAGTCTGGTAAGCGGGATGGTAAAACGGCTCCACATTTCCTTCTGAAACTGTGTCAGCATGCTTTTTACTGCGAGCACCAGGATGCGTTTGCCTTTTCCTCTGCGTATAAGCTCGCTGAGTAATATTCCCGCTTCGAGCGTTTTGCCCAGTCCCACAGCATCTGCAATTAGAATGCGTTGCCTGGGTTGTTTGAGAGCCTGGATAGCCGGATCAAGCTGATACGGCACGGAATCCATTGCCGCATTGTGCCCGATATATAAATTTTCATCTGTCGGTGGAGTTTTTCTAAGCAGGCTTTCCATGTATAACAATGAAGCCTGATATGAGCTGGATTTATCCTGAACAATTTTTGTTTCTGCAGGATCAAGGATTTCAATGGCCATTTCAATTTCTGTTAGGAAAATAGCCACTTTATCCTTAACCAGCTCAGATATGCCGATAACATTCAATGCCTGACCACCGGTTGAAGTCCGATCAACTCTCCGAATCAGCCATTCAGCATCTCGAACAACAATTCTGGCTCCGGGGGCATAAATTCTATTCAACCTATTCATATAAAAATACCCTTCAGGCCGCCTTTGTCCGATCTCAAATCTACGCACATGCTTATGGAAATTATTTCATCCATGTTCCTTAGTTACAATATTTTATAAAACAAATTGGTTGAGCTTAAGTATAACTCAGCAGATAGATTTTTTACGAAACCATCGTATTTAGAAATCAGGTATAAGCAACCTGCCAAGCTTCTCAATGAATCTGCTTTCCGGCACATCATTAAAGACACCAAATTCAGGGCCTAAATTCCTGTCCACCCCTCTTATAAACACATAAAATACACCGCCAAAATCATTTTCATAGCTGTATTTCGGCATTCGCCATCTCAAGTACTGATGAAGAGCAAGAGTATAGATATAATACTGCAGATTATAATAATTAGACCTTATAGTTTCTTTTAATAAATCCCGTGCATAGTCTTTAATGCTTGCGCCCAGAAAATTTGATTTCCAGTCAACAATATAATATCTGCCATCATGCTGAAATATCGTATCAATATACCCTTTCATGAAACCTTCTGAAGGCGAAAAATAAAGTTTTTCTATCTGGTTTGAAAAGCCGGAGGATATGTCAATACCGGCATTATCGCTGAAAATTTTTTTTAGCTTTAAAGGGGTAATATGATTTAAAGGAAAATAAAATTCCATTTCATTTATTCTTTCGTCGCATTTAACAGAAGAAAGAATAACTTCTTTACCTTTACTTTTAAGAGACACTGAAAGAACATTTTTTATCATATCGTAAACAGTCTTCAGCCATGACTGTTCAAAACCGTATTCTTTTAATTTGTCTTTTATCAGATTTTTTGGGTGCTCCGAATCTTTTGATGCAAAATCAAGATGTTCAAAAATATCATGGAAAAATATGCCGGCCCCCGGCCCTTTGGGAAAAGAAAAGATATCTTTTTTCCCGGACAGCTCTTTCTGAACAAACCGCCCGGCATGATTATCAATATCCGCCCGGTATGAATCACGGTCAGAAAGTTCTCCATGCGCAAGCTTGCCGGATATAAGTGATGAAAAACTTGAAACCCCCCATGCTGTATCTATCTTCCCTGAAAATTTCCGGCATACAAGTTCTTCTTCTTCATCCTTTATTAATTTATGCCCCATATCCTTATTAAAAGGCATGGAATCAAGCTTGATGCTTCCGTCCGACCTGCTTTCAAGTTCCTTTAAATCACTTAAAATTTCCTGCTCTGTTCTGGACATAAATTTCTTTTTCAAAGACCCGACAATGTCATATTGATAATCAAATTTTTCATCAAAGTTCTTGTAATGAAAAAGATAAGCCAGAGCAGATGTCTCAGCATTCTTTATGTTGCCCCATACAAGATAGCATCTGTTTTTTGCTCTTGTTAAAGCAACATAAAGCAGCCTTAAATTCTCCGACAGAAGCTCATTTTGAGCAAGGATGATATTAGATTTATTTTTATCATAGTCAAGATCAAGTGTTAGCGTTCTGTTTTCATCTTTATCATGAAATATAATTTCCTTATTTTTTGGCAGCAACGATCCACCCCACCCAAAAGGACAAAAAACAACCCGGTATTCAAGTCCTTTACATTTATGAATTGTCACAATTTTTACAGCATCCTCATCGCTTTCAAGGCGAAGCTGATATTCTTCTACTCTGCCGGCAGAAGATTTTATCTGATCAGAAAGCCATTTTAAAAGACTAACCATGCCCAGTTCTTTTTCAATCGATTCCCTGTGAAGTATTTCCATTAGATGGAGCACATTTGTAAGTCGTCTCTGGCTATCCGCATATAAAAGAAGGCGCGCCCGCACCTTTTCCTTTGTCATTAACAACCGGAACATTCTGATAAAACCATATCCATTCCATGAGTGATAGTACTCATTGAACTTGCTGATCTGTTTCTCCCACCATAAAATATCAACATTTTCAGGATCGAGTTCTTCAGCGCTGACACCCATAATATCAGTAACCAGAGCGGCTCTAAGCAATCTGTCATTTCCAGGCTGTGAAATACTTGACAGAATTCTTTCTATCTCCAGAGCTTCCTGTGACTCAAAAATACTCTCATTACTATAAAGAACCGAATGAATCCTTCTTGCAGAAAGCTTTTCTTTTATTATCCGCGCCTGTTCATTTGTTCGTACAAGTACAGCAATATCTCCTTCAGTAAAACACCCGTGTTCACGATCATAATCGGATGATAAAAGCCTCAAAATCTCACCGGCAACAGCATCGGCAATCTTAAGCTCTGCATCTTTTTTTTCTATAGGGCTATTATTATCAGGGCCGGCATACCACAATATAAAAGGAGCGGAAGCCCTTTCCTCCTTATTTGCTTTATTTATCTTAGCTGGTCTGGCATTTTCAAAAGGAATGTCATCAAATATAAAAGGCTCCTTAACGCTGGAAAAAATGGTGTTTATCGCTGTTATCAGACGAGGGTCTGACCGCCTGTTCTCAGTTAGTGTATATTTAAATTCGGCGCTGCCGGCAGCCTTCATATACGAAAAGATATCAGCTCCCCTAAAGCTGTATATTGCCTGTTTGGGATCACCTATTATAAAAAGTATGCTTTCCTGTGGAGAAAAGATCCTTTTAAATATTTCATACTGAATTGGATCTGTATCCTGAAATTCATCGACAAGCGCTGCTTTATATCTTTTCCTTATTGCTTCCTCGAGTTCTTTTCCTCCCTTACCCTCAAGAGCCTCTTTAACCTTTATAAGAAGATCATCAAAAAATTGTATATTCTTATCTCTTTTTCTTTTAAGAAGCTCAGACTTTGCAAACTTGAAGAATTCTACTTTTAAGAAAACAATGTACTCTTTCATTTCAGCTTCAAGGCATGCTGCTTTTGTATAGAGATCGTCACACATGACAAAGAATTTATGGTCAGGAGGAGTATGCTTTTTTTTGACTGAGTTTTTTATTTTCGTTGCTGTAAAATCTATAAATTCTTTAAATAAAGGGAATCCAATGCTTTCATGAGCAGTAAAACGATCCATGTACCTGAACATTGAAATAATTTTCAAATCTCTCTTAGTATAATCCGGATTTTGTTCATCAGGTGTCAGGGTTTTATAAACATTGCCCTTAAGCGAAGGATCTTTTAACAGCAGTTCAACATCTTTTTGCGAAACAGCCCAGGAATCTTTAAGTTTTTTGAAGCAAGCCCTGTAATCATCAAGACTTTTTAAGGAGGGTTTTTGTAAATCAGGAGCTACTTTTATTCCGGGTGTTTTTATTCTTTCAAGTAATTTTAAAAAATACTCGGGGCCTGACAGCTTTTTAATGGAATAAGCTATAAATTCCAGAGGACAATCATAAAAATGTTTTCTCCAGAAATCATCTGCAACTTCCTGATTCAATTTTAACTGGTCGGATAAAAGCTCTGTGTCAAACAAACTTCCTGTTTCAAAAGCATTCTCCTGCAGTATTCTCTGGCAAAATCCGTGAATAGTAAAAATCGATGCTTTATCAAAATCAACAAGAGCATTTTCAATCAACTGTATGCAATAAGCTGGCTCTTCCGCCCTTTTTACCATGTAATCTATAAAGCTGTCTTTACTTGAGCCATTTATAAATGCTTCTTTTGCCTGAAGCAGTATATTGCGAATTTTTTCCTTTAATTCGCTGGTTGCAGCATTTGTAAAGGTTACAACCAGTATCTGATCAACCAGCAGGCCCTTTTCAAGAATCAGTCTTAAAAACAGCCCGGTAATTGAATATGTCTTTCCAGTGCCGGCGCTTGCTTCAATAAGGTTTATTCCTGATAGAGGAACGCTCTGAAGATCAAATTTATTCAAATTTTCGAACTCCTAAATACCTTTAAAATATTTTTGATAGTTATAACGCATATAACACGCTGACAATATAAAGCCAAATATAACATTAGAGAATTAGGATAAAGTACTATTCAACGGTATGATACTGAGGCCGATTGGTTTTCACACATAATCGCTCTCTTTTGTTGACATTTAGAATTATATTATGATATTAATATTTATCTAATACCCTAATTTATATCTAAAAACTCTAAAACCCTTTTACCAGGCTGTTACTTGGAAAGCTGTGCCATATTAATAGTTCCAAATCTATGGTAGATGCCGCTCAATAATTGTCGGTAGTGGGTTCTTATGAACGATTATGTACTGATTTTCAGGCTTCTCCCTTTAACGGTTATCTGCTAAGGAGAAATTGTTATGTCCGCCAGGTTAACATTGTCTTGTAGAACCATTCTGTTTATTTTAATTATTTTTTTGACTGCCCCCTGCGCATTTGCTGCAGAAGCAGAGATTCAGCCCGCCAGTGAGGTTGAATCGAGTGAAGCCAATGAGGAGGCCATTGAAAAGCTCCGTCGTATGAGTCCCGAGGAGATTAAGGCTCTGGACAAGAAGCTCGCCGAGGCCCTCATCCTGTATTATGATAGAAATTTTGCCCGCGCTTTGCCCATTTTCAAAGAAATAGCCGGCAGGGTTGAAACCATGGACATCATGTTCTGGATCGGCACAAGTGCCATGGAAATCGGCAAGACAGAATTGGCCATCCAAAAATTCCAAAAGATGCTCTCCATCGACCCCAAGCTTCACAGGGTCAGGCTGGAACTGGCCACCACCTACTTCAAAACCGGCCGCTACAAAGAAGCACGCCGGGAACTGGAAGTTGTGCAGGCCGCTGCCCCTCCTCCTGGTGTACAGAAAAACATAGAGAATCTGCTCGCTGCAATTGAAGAAAGGACCAAAAAAGTTTTCTGGAACGCGCGGGCGTCTCAAGGAGTTTTGGTGGACGACAATGTCAGCGCCGGCCCTGATGATAGAGATATTCTATGGAATGGGGCGATTTTAACGGTTGACGAAAAATCCGCCAAATTGAGAGATGAAGCTTCGGTTACTACTGCTATGGGCAACATCCTCTACGATATAGGCGAAAAAAATGAGTTGATGTGGAATACCACCGCCTCTTTTTATAACCTGGCCTATTTTCATTACAGCGAGTTCAACTACATGGCAGTCGATATCACCACCGGGCCATGGTGGGCGGGCCGTCGTGCTATCCTGAAGGTTCCTTTTGGACACACGGAAGCAGAATACGCCAGCGACCGGCTTTCACATACCTATCACATGGACCCAAACTATGAATATTATTTCAGCCAGTACTTCAGCCTTAAAGGGCTCTATTCATATGGCGATACTGCCTACTATCCCCGCAGAAACTCCGGTTTGAACAACATCAGGCACCGCTTTGAACTGACACCCAGTATTTATCTTGCCGATCGCAAGCATATACTCTCGGCTACAACCGGCTATGAGAATTCCAATGCCGATGCCGATAAGGATTCTTACCACGGGATCTACTATGCGTTCTCATATTTTACCAGATTCCCGACCAACACAGAGTTTTTCCTCCGCTACCAATGGACCCGTAAGAAATATGACGGCAAGGCGCTGCCCGGCTACAACTGGGATCGCATAGACCAACGCGACGGTTTCATCGCGGTCTTGAGTCAGGAATTTCTCGAATACTTTTTTACCTCTTTTGCTTTTAACTATACGGACAACCAGTCTAATTGCGAACTTTATGATTTCGACCGGATAACTTACACCATTAATGTCGGGTGCAAGTTCTAACTGGTCTATGGAGGCAGGCATGAAACGATATATTTTTGTGGCCCTTGCTGCAATAACTCTTCTGTTTTTTGGGTTTCAAACAGCGTTTTGCCAGGCAAATACGGATGCCAGGGGAAACGCCGCTCCCAGCGAGGCTCTTCCCGAGGATCTGAAAGGTCTGGATGTAAAAGATTACTTTATAGCTCCGGAGGCTGAACCAATTGGGCTCATACAGACTGTAACCGGCCACGTGGTGGTACTGCATGGAGAGACTAACGAAGCCTACTTTGTTGCACAGGGCGATGCGGTTTTTCAACAGGATGCCCTGTTTACATTGGAGGAATCCCGCTGCCGGGTCAGGTTTATTTCAGAAGATGTAATCACCATGGGTGAGGATGCACGGATAGATATTGAGGAACTCGTCGATGACCATGAATTACAGAGGAAAAAGTCAACCTTCAATATGCTCCGGGGCAAGGCCATGTTCTATGTCGTACCCTTGTTCAGGCACAAGAACATCTCAGCATCGGTTAAAACTAAAACCGCTGTGGCTGGGGTTCGGGGTACCAAGTTCGGCGTAGAGGTCAGAAAGGCAAGTGGAAGACTTGCGCAAAACGAGCCATTATACATTGCGGATGCGTCGGATTCAGGCCTTTACCTGGTGGCACAGGCCAACAACGACACAGAAACCGTGGTTCACGGTTTTGAAGGCATGGTAGATGTTCTTTCTACTATAGACGGAATCATACAAACAATAGCCAAAGGCCAGTCTCTATTGATGACCATGATAGGATCAGGTATAGTCGAGCCTACGGATCCTGCCATAGCCCAGCAGTTTATAAATGATACAAATGTACCGTCACCTGGCGAATTAGGAGCCGCCGCTGTTGAAAGGAAAGCCGTTGAAGAAAAACCCGCTGTCGCACCCACGGGTAAAGAGGCCGCTGCTGCTGACACCCATGATATTACAACACCAAGCACCACTGATACTGGTAGTACGGAGGTAACACAGGACCAAACCGCTATATCGGTTGAAGAGACAGCAAACAATCTCGATCAGCTCGATCAGCTCGTCGATTAGCAGATCGAACCGTGAGTATATTATATTGGAAGCGCCAGGGGGAATATATAAAGATTCCGACGAGGGTGCAACTCTGCTTTTTCAGGGAAGCCAATAGCAAGAGCAGGCAAGTTCATTTCCACCGCACGTAATTCAAAAAGCCCCTCCATTCAGGTGGGGCTTTTTTGCCGGCGATATATTTATACCGAGTTCATCTGCAAACTGCTCAAGTTCCTCTATCGTGCAGTTAATAGTCCTGTAATACCTTTTATTTGATATATCCTCGCATTCACAGCGGATGTACTCAATAAGAGAATAACCTATTACCTTCTCTATGCCGGAATCAGTTCTGTTCTTTTTCCTCTGATATTTCTTTAATCTGTTATAATTTATAATTGCTCTTTTTAATCCCCGAAAAATCGATGATTTCCTGTTTGCGAATTCAAGATCCCTCAATATAATTGTTTTAAAACGATTTACTACTGCATCCTCCAGGAATTTAATGTCTGCTGAAGTCAGTATCAGCTTTGGGCCGTCTTCTTCCTCTGTAAGATAATAAAGAGATTCATAAAAAGCCACCTCAGGCATCTCCCCGGAATTCTCAATCCAATCGACTTCCTGCTGCAGATAGCTTTCTTTGGAATTCACTATTCTTTAAACTCCCGCTACCGTCAAAATAAGATCTATATCAATATTGTTAGCTCGAATACCGCTTATATACGAATAAACAAACGGAATATATTTTCGAGAACTCCTATAGACGGCTTCGTAACAAGTTCATATGCAAGGCGTGCGAATCTTTAGGAATACCGCTATCGCGGCATCCGCAGGATACGTACTCACAGTACGTCGCAATGACGAAAGATGAAGCACAACACCGCAGATGGACTTGTTACAAAGCCGTCAATCATGATCGAAAACATAGCCTATAGAACGGAGGCTTTTAAAATATACTGGCTTTTGGGGATTATCCTCAAAATACTTTCTAAACCTCACAATAAAATTATCTACGGTTCTTGTTGTCGTGTCTCTTGTGTATCCCCACCCTATTTCCAATAGTTTGCTTCTGGAAAGCGGTTTACCGCGATTTGCAATAAAAAGCTTTAAAAGCTTTACTTCCTGCTCTGTCAGATGTATATGACCGTTTTTACAGTCTGCAACAAAAGTTTCAAAATTTATCCGGTTGCCTCCAAAATCATAGATTTTCAGACCGGTGTTATTGATATCATTTCCACCACGGCTCCAGGATACCCTTGTCAAAAGTCTCTCAACTCTCAGCAAGAACTCTTCAAGGTTAAAAGGCTTTGAAAGATAATCATCCACTCCGTAAGAAAAACCTTTTATCCTGTCATCAGGTTCGCGCTTAGCTGATAAAATAAGTATAGGAATCCGTTCATCCTCAAGACGGATATTTTGAAGCACAGACAACCCATCAATTCCTGGCAGCATTATATCAAGTACTATCAGATCCGGCATCCATTCTTTCCATTTTTTAAGGCCTGAAACGCCGTCTGAAGCAATAATTACATCATATCCCTGGAGCGAAAGATTCAATTTTAAACCTTCCGCTATATGTCTTTCATCCTCAATTACAAGGATACGCTTCTTCTCGGAGTTATTCATGAAAGCACCCTATCAAAATTGATGATTGTCGATTGATGATTGTCGATTTGTGGAATCGCTCCTGCCCGCCATCGGCTTCGCCTTCAGGCGAGGCGGGCGGGGCTCGCTCAGGCGAGGCGGGCGGGTCGCTCTGTCTTTTTGTTATAAAATTAATAGAATACCTTCAATCTTCAATCTTCAATCTTCAATCTTTTGTTTTGTAAGTATTAATTGACTTTAATATAGGATAGTGGTCAAATTAGAAGCATGCCCCTCAAGGTCTATATGGCAAAATTAATGTAAAGACCGATCCTTCCCCTATCCCTTTACTTTCCGCAATGACTTTTCCTTTATGGATTCGAGCAATATTCTGGACAAGATGCAGGCCAAGACCGCTGCCTTTTGCTGACATATTTTCATATCGTCCGGCCTGGTAAAATTTCCTGAATATTTTTTTAGTTTCATCCTTATCAATTCCAATCCCGTTGTCCTCAAAATGCATATGCAATTCACGCTTTTTAGGCTCAAAAGTAATATCTATTCCGGGTTTTTCCGACTCGTTGTATTTAATACCGTTGGTCAAAAGATTCATAAGCAACATCTCAAATAAAGACAATTCTATCCTATAAGAGAAGGATCGACCAGATGGATTATGAATATTTATCTCGCAATTCTGAAAAAGATGGTTGTTATTTTTGACAAATCGCTTAACTACCTGATTGATATCCTCTGTAGAAAATTTTCCTTTATAATTCCTGCTTTCAATTCTGGCGAGATTCAATATGCGGTTTATGTTATCAGAAAGCTGGTTTACATCCTGAATCATATAGCTGATGTATTTAAGCCGATCTTCTCTGGAAAGCTCATGTTTTAAAAAGGTTTCCAGATATAACTTCAATGAAGTAACGGGAGTTTTCAGCTCATGAGTAAAATTGTTGATGAAATTATGCTGCAGCCTGTACAATTGAGCAGTTTTCTGGGTATAGACAAATATCATCAATATGCCCATCAGAATTATACCAACAAGAATCGAAAGAACCATAATAACTACCCAGGTTTGAGATTCCAGAACCTGACTCTGATCGAGGTTAAATCGTAAAATGACAGACTTAAGGCCTGTGCTGACCTCCATGTACCAGTGAATATACAGAATCAGAGACAATGCAAGGGCCACTACTGAAAAAATAAAGATAAGAACCGGTTGGATAAACAGTTTTGATCTATTCATAACATGCCGACTGGATATAACTTATTAGTCAAAAATAAAGTATTTGATAATTTTCTTTGCCAAACTATAGAAACTAATATAACAAATTTAATAAATTAAACAACGATTTAGTAACTTCTCAATAAGTTCGGGTAAATCATATTTTGCGATTATTCTCTGGATCCCCGCCTTCGCTGGAATGACAGACACTTCCACCCAATCGTCATTCCCGCGAAGGCAGGAATCCAAGAGTTATTACCCGAATTTTTTGAGAGGTTACACAATTTATATCAATTTCGGTTAATACTATAATTGTAAAAATACCGATTTGTAAAACTTTTGTAAAATATAAAAACAATACTGTAATTTTTCACTATTCTCTGTTACAGGAATTCTTTGCAATAAAATATTTAATATTAAAAGGTTAATAAATGAAAAACTATTACCATGAATTTCATATCCCGGTTATGGGTACCGGGCACTCAGTTGACACACCTATACGTGTAGCCTGTTTAGGCATTACATCGGTTATATCTCTCGTTGACGATCTGTTGCTGGAAAAAATCCGAAAATATTATTCTGAAAAATTCAACCTGCCGTATTCCAGGATACCGGCAAAAGAAAAGGACGGCAGAGCAAAAAGAATAACCGCCTATCTTGAAGCAGTACAGGAAATTGTA
>Ga0180732_1000140_pt1 | contig 70082 bp, 93 predicted proteins | sample KR11_01MetaG_FD_148674 | JGI IMG/M metagenome (GOLD analysis project Ga0180732, IMG submission 148674) | Groundwater microbial communities from the Olkiluoto Island deep subsurface site, Finland - KR11_0.1 MetaG | ecosystem: Environmental > Aquatic > Deep subsurface > Groundwater | place... | reverse complement strand
TCGGCTCAATCACTCCAATTCCCAATTCATACAATTCATCAATATTTTCCATTATCTTTTCGGATAAGAATTGGTCTTTTGCTTCAAAAAGAGTTGACCAGCATGGGTAATGTTCATTGTCAAACCAAAAATCTTCAATCTCATTTTGGTATTGTTCTTGTAACCAATTTTTAAATCCTGCCTTGCTATCTGGGTAACTATTTTCAATGTGATAATCATCGTTTCTTCCTTGATTGAATTCATCTCTCAATTCTTCTTCGTCTTGATTATCTAACCATTCATTGAATATTACTTCTTCGCTTGGTCTTTGGATATATTCATTGACACTTTCCTCCCCAACTGCTTTTTTAAATAAATCAAAACCAATTGAATTAAAATTTCTATGAAACAATTGATCTGCTTTATCATGAACTGCCCTACTATATTTATTCATTGTTTTAAAGAACTAATTACTTGCCAGAATTAGCTCTGACTGAGGAATAAACTCCTCACCATTGCCACCAAATTATTTTAGTAGCAATTCGTGAACAGTTAATGAATAGTTAATGAATAGTTAATGCTTAAATAGTCATTGATATTTAAGAATTTTTAATCCATTGATAATCCATATCTCTCATTAAACATAATACTAAATTGAACGCCACCATCGTATTTTTTCATTATAATTGCATCCAAAAGTTCTTTTGTCGTTTTGATTTCCATTCTTACTGTTGATTGCTTGTATCCATAAAAATCCTTGCTTTCTTTCAGTTTCAATTTGTGGGTGGTTAGATATTTTTGCAATGATTCTTTGTAGTATTTATCTTTAATGTCTTCCAATTGCATTAATTTCTTTTTGCCATTTTTTGCATCTTCCAATGAAATATAAATACTGATTTGATGAAAATCATCAAAAATCTTTTCCAATGGCTTTGCTCTTTTAATCAGGTTAGCATATTTTTTCAATCCCTTTTGTGTCATATCAAGATAGCAATCAACTGGATTATTATAATCATCTCCAGAATGTTTCAATCCTTTTATCTCTAAACAATGCCCTGCTGTATTGCCAACCCATTGAGCAATTTTATGCCAAATTGAATATGCCCATCCAAATCCCATAATCTCCCAATCTCTTGCTCTCTTTCTTGAATTGATTTCGGTGCAATTGTTGCTTCCAATTTCGTGCAAAACTAAATAATCTTTATCACCATATTTATCATCATTGACAAAATATGCTTTTTGTCTGTAATCAATTGTATAACTCATATTTTAAAGAACCAACCAATGACAATTGGTTTAGTTAGGAAAATAACATGGTTATTTTCTTTAAGAGATTACAAATAATCTCAATTCATTGCTTTAGTATCAATGGAATACTAAAGCAATGTCAGAAATCATTTTACATTGAGCAAACCCGCAATCCGATTGTAAGCTCTATAAATACCACGATTGAATGCTTCCTCTGCTTCCATCCTGTCAACATCTTGAAAATCCCAATCGCCTGGATCGTATTCTTTTTCAATGTCTTTCATCTCTTGCTTTATCAGTTTTTTGATAGATTCAATTCTTTTTTGATTCATTTAAATGAACTAGTCCCATTGATACTAGCTGATTATACCCTCATTTTATACTTGGAATGATGCCTTATTTGCCTTGTTTGGCTTGCTGTACGGCTCTCTACGGGCTTTTAATGGCTGATCTGTGTTTGGCTATGGCTTTCAAATATAAAACCAAGATACAAGCGAATTTTATTCAATTGTTTGCCGCCATATTTCAGAATACCAATCAAAATTACCACTCGCTAAAACAATTTCTGTAAAAGGTATTATTAATGATACAATTGCTGTTCCAGTTAATGTAATTACAATTAAAAATATAAACGCTTCTTTCCACGAATTGGTTATATCTCTGCAAAAGTATAAGTCCATTGCAAATACTATTAATGTTATAATTATCAATTTCATATTTTTATAGATTCCGTTTTCTAAAACTCCCGAATTTATTCGTGGAGATACAGAAAACACTTGACAAGCAATCCCCATCTGATATAATGCTACCAGCATTGGGGCTACAATGCTTCAGTATTCAATCTGTAGAAGCTCCCGAATTTATTCGTGGGGAGTAGTCACATTAGCAATTCATGGCTACCGATAATTGATTATCAGTAGCAATTAATATCTAATCATTCCAAATTCTATCATTGTTTTCACCTCCTTTCAATTGAGCAAAGTATATTTTTAATACATTGCGTTTGTATGCACGATGGTTTCTCATATATTGCCTGTTTTTTTCTGTATTATAATAATTTTTCCAATTGTGATTTGTGTTTGCTTGTTTCAATCTTTCTGGAAATAATATGAATTGAATTAATCTTCTACTGCATTTATCTTCAAATTTTCTTGCAATTGCCCTTATCGGAAAACCTCCCTTGTGCATTGATTTTATCTCATCTCTTTCACTGTCGTTTAATTTGCATCTTCTGTCCTTCCCTTTTGGCAATTTGATTTTATCTATATTCATTGTTTTATTTCTTATTTTTTCAATGATGGAATATCAAATTCACTAATTCGTTTTTCACCACAATGCAAATCGCGCTCAATTCCGAGTCCAAATTTTCCTTTGAAATTTTCCAATTCTTTTAATGAGAAACTTCCCCATTCATCATTGTGATCACCAAAGATTGAAGCATATCCAAAGAAAATTATATCATCCAATTTATATCCATTTTTGATTGCTTTTTCTTTAACATTAAAATCATTAGTATATTTCCATTGGTCTTTATTATTTTTCAATCTATATTCTTCAAGTTCAATTGCCCACCAAGTTCCTGCCCCTGCTGGATAGAAAAACTTTACTACAACAATTGGGTCTTTTACTACATCAATGTCTTGGCTACCAATTGCTTTAAATCTTTTTTCAATCTCTTTTGTCATTAATTTCATGTAATTGTCACCCCCTTTCCTTAATTTTAACCTCTCTTTGTTGCCAATTATTATTAATTGGCAATAACAGAGTTTAAAGATTGAAATGCGAAGCCCATTGGTCTAACTCTTCTAATTGATTTCTTATTTCAGTGTCTTTGTCGCAATGCCCACAAGAATTATATCCACCCTTAACTAATTTGCAATGTAATGAGAATAATTCTTTTTGACCAAAATTTTCCCATATTCCTCCTTTTTTCTTTGCTTTTTCAATCATTTTCTCTTTGAAATTTTTTAATGTAATCATAATTGTCACCCCCTTTTTAATTGTGTTTAAGTCCTAAATCAATTACACGACTGGCTCCCTGAAGCCAATCGCATAATTATTTTAAGATTTAATAATCTTAATTGTTTTTCCACTTTTGATATATTTATCAATTAGTTTTTTCCCCTTATCTATCCAACATTGCTTTTCATAATCATAACCTAAAATCAATTTGCCATAAGGTTTAACAGATTGATTGAATGCAAGAATTGTGCCATCTTTTTGAATGTAAAAATCCATTGATGTTCTCATAATTCCTTCCTAATTGTTTCATCAATTATATTTCTGATTTCTTGGTCTGCCATTTCCCATGTATCCCACAATTCAGAAGGTAATTCTTCAATTACTGTTTCTTTGGTATCTTCAACATTATTCCTAATTGCTTTTCTTGTTAATTGACGGACTAATCTAATATTTTCATTGCCTATTGTTCTCATTTTAATTGTTAAGATACAGGGATACTTTAATTAGTAACTCCACAATATAGGCAATGTGATGATTATAAGAGTGATTGAATGCATATAATCAATCATTTATTTATTACCTATATTAGCAATCACTAATTGATGGATTGAATATAATTACCATCTTTAGTATAAAGACCACTTTTAGCAATCATTTTTGCCTCAATATCAATGCTTTTTTTGCGTTTTTCGTAATAACAATGGGGAACAAACCATCCAGTTGTTTCAGCATATTCTTTTGAACAACCCAATTGATTATAGAATTGTTTTTCAGTCATATCTTTATTTGCCAATCCCATTTCCAGACATTCAATGTCAGATTCTATACAAATTATTGTATATTTTTTAATTACTTTTTTCTGAATATCAATTGAAAGGTCTTTAAACTCATAAACTTTTATTGTTTTCATTGAATTGTTAAAGACCAATCACTAAATCTTTTTATTTACTCAACCAATGTATATTGTGCACCAATGTGCATAACATACATTGAATGATTAAATGATTTTTCTGTTTTTCCTATGCCTTGCCTTGCCTTTGCTTGCTTATCGGCTCATTTTGGGGCGTTTTGGGGCTTGTTTTGGCGTTTCTTTGGCTTGCTGGGGCTTGTTTTGGCTTCCTACTATATCCTATCATCTTCCCCAATATTTGTCACGCATTTTTCTGTGGATAACTTTTTACCCACCAATTACATTTTATCTGACCAGCCACCAATGCTATATCATCTCAATTACTCTTCCAAAATTGAAAGTCGCGATTTGTTCAGGTAATAGTTTTATCAATTGCTTATCCCTATCCCTGATTTTAATTACTTCTGCACTGCAATTCTTAATATAGAGATAATCGCTAAAATATTTCTGAAAGTAATTGTCATCAGTCATTTCAATCTCATCATTTTCGTTTTTGCATTTTTCAAGCAATTGCTCATTAAACCCAAAATAGTCATTATTCTCTTTTTGGTAATTAAAACCTGCAATTGTATCAAAAATCTTGATTTTCTCCTCAAAATCTTGAGCATTTGCGACTTCTCCTAACAAACTAATTGCTTTTTTGTAATGTCCCGTTTTCTGCAATTTCTTTTCATCTTTTGGGCTTCCGTACATATTACCATTGAATTTACAAGAATTGATAATTTTTTTATCAGTAATTATGAAAAATTTTCCTCTCGTCATAATTGTTTCCTTTCTCTCCCCACCAATTGTTATTATACAATTGGGCTGGTCTTGGTGGTTCGTCAGATAAATGGAATGCGAATTCTGATTCGCTTTCCAAAATGTAATTGACAAAGAACTGGCATTTTAATTAAATGCTTAATTGATAACACAATCAATCACCTTGCATATTCATTGTGCTATCTATAAAGATTCAATTATATTAAGTGCTTATTAGCATATTTACTCAATTTATCAGCTGTAGCAGAAATATCATTGCTAATTTTCAATTCATTTAAAAGTAGTTTTTTAAAACCTTCATCTTTAATTAACTCACCAAACATTGCTGATGTATTGTTTTCAATTATACCTATAATTATATTTATTTTTTCAATTTTTTTCATAATTGTTAATGTGCAAGGATTTTTATTTTTTATTTCTCAATGCTAAATCCCAATTCTCATTTCTTTTCCAGTAATTTCTAATTAAATAATATGCTACATTCCATATATTTCTATCAATGCCATGTGGATGTTTTCCTTCAATTAGTCCTTTGTAATACGGTATTTCAAAATCAAGGAATGCATTGTTTTCCAATACTCCACGACAGTAATTGATTTTTTCATTGTATGTTAGTTTGCTCATATTTGTCACCTCCTTTCATTGTTTTAACAACAATAATAAGTTAGATAATCAATTGGTATCGGACAACCAATTATCTAACCAGTATTGCAATTAAAGATTTCTGAAATAATATCCATTGCTTTCTGAATAATCCATCATTACATCTTTTGCAGTCCTTTCCCAGTCAATGTGGATATAATCAGGAAAATCTTTTGGTAATTCCCCCGTATCTTCAATTAAATCCTTAACAAAATCTTCATCGTCTGCCCATTCTCCTAGATACGCATCTTCAAAATTATCAATGTATTCCTCGCCACCCAAAATATCAATGTATGCATTAACTGCTTCCTCCGAATACTTATCTTTTAATTCCTCAATCTCTTTTTTATTCATATAATTGTTAAAGTGCCGATACTCACCAATTAAACTCTCAAATTAAACTCTCAATTGATAATACAATAAGCTGCCCAATTGTATTATCTATAAAAATTCAATGATATGTACCAATGTGCATATACGATTATTTACCATTGAGCATATTTATTTTTAATTTTTTATCAATTGGCTCAATAAATGAATAAGTTAAACCATTGTAATTTCTGTCCTTTTTTCCAATTCTTTTAGTTTGTTTATAGTTTTTGAAAAATCCCTTTTCATTTTTAATTGCTTTTTTCATATTTTTCACCTCCTCTTTTTATTTGTTTTTTACTCTTTTATTATATCATAGAAAACTGATTTTCTCCTGTGGATAACTTTTTGTATCAATTGATGTGCACCAATGTTGAATAGATAAATGTATTGTTAGGATATACAATTATCTATTCTAAATGGTAATTGATTTATATTTCTACAATTTTATAATCGTTTATTAAGTAAGTATCAATGTATTTTAAACATTGTTCTTTTGTTAATTTGTATATTTCGCCATTACTACTTTGCAATGGTTTATATGTTTTTTTAGTTTTTTCTGAATTACATACATTGCAAAATACTTTTTCATAAATTGCAATTAGTAAATTATATTTTTTCATAATTGTAAAAGTGCCTAACTCACTAATTAAACTCTTAATTTGATGTGCACCAATGTGCACTCGCCCGCCCAATTAACTCCCCCCAAAAAGCAAACAACATTGCATCGCATAGCATTTAATGCATTGAGAAGGTCGGGGACAGTCATCCCCACATTTCCACCATTGAAAATGCTTCGACATACTTCCTTCCGTTGTTTGCTTTTTGCAAGGAACTAATTGCCGCCCAATTATCACCCGATTATCATCCGATTGCCGCCCATCAATAATTCCCTTATGTTTGCCAACCATATCAATTAACCTAGTATAATTTTATGATTGGCAATGCATAAACTAATTATAACCCCGCATCTTTGATTGCTTTATCCCATAACTCTAAATTCAATTCTATCATTATCTTAATTGCTTTCTTCATTACTGCCATAAATTCATCGGCAAATTCAATGTCTTGGTCTCCACAAGCCGACCAATTAACTCTCCATTGATTATTAGACAAATATAAATCAACCTTTATTTTCTCTGGCAATTTACCATCTTCCAATGTGTAAACTCTGATATGAGTATCCAATTGGTTTACTTTAATATCGTATTTCATTGATTTTACTAGGTATTAAGAACTAATTACACAAAAAACACAAACACCACAATTCCCCCATTTGGTCAATTGACAAAATATCCACCCACATTCAATTAAAATCTAAAAGTGAATAATATCAATTAGCCCCCACAGATTTACAAATAAATAATTGGCAGGTAATAATCATTATAATTGCCCGCCATCTTATAAAACCCCCCAATTGTAATCATCAACATATCGTATAGTAATGCTACAACCCCGCTTTAACGCAAGCAATGTCTGTTCAAAACTTCTTCCTTCCCCTTTCAATTCCTTGATTTTGCCGCCCATTTTAATAATCATCCCCTCCCCAATGTAACTCTTCCGTAAGAACTTACATTGAATGATAACTCCTTCTTCATCTTCCCCGTCCCTTTCCAGCTCCCTTGCTTTGGCTCTTGCTTTGGCTATCTTGTCGCTTCCGCTTGTGCTTCCGCCCTCCATCTTGTCGCCCTCTGCCCCCGTCCCCCCCAGTTTGTCGCCCTCACAACCCCCCGCCCCATATCCCGCCAGAAACGCCATCAAATCCCCGTTTTTGGCTCTGTATGGCTTCTTTTTTATGGTAATCATCGGAAGATTAGACCCAAGCAATTCAATTACTCGCTTAACTGTGCCATCCTGTAACCGATTGTCATTGAGAAAATCTTTAACCTCACTCCTACACAATGACTTCAGCTCCGATTGTCGCCCGAACTCCTTAAAAATTTTAATTAACATAGTTTTTCTACAGATTAGCAACTTTTCAATTGGCTTATCTATGCCATTCAATTGTTGGCTTGATAAACCCCCACGATTTGGGATACCAATGGCTTAACTATGCCATTGATTTGCCCCGATAATTGCGAAAAACTCACAATTCACTCGCAATTCACCCTTTTTGGTGGGATTTTTAATTGATTTTAGAGTACGGATTTAAACGATTGGCTTAACCAAGCCAATTGATTACTGTAATCTCTATACTCCCCCGATGGCAATTACACACTATTACATGCCGATTGCCTACCTGCCAATTATTTATTTGTTTTGTTGTCAATGTGCTTCTATCTGCTCATTTTTTGCTTCCTGTGTATAACCTTATTCTATCATAAAAACCGAAAAATCTAAAGTGGATAACTTTTGCCACCAATTGAATTATTTGGCTCTATGTTTCACGAAACCAATGTAAATCAATTGAAAAACCCTTGACATCTGCTCATCCATTTGGTAATATTTATAAAAGAAAGGTGGTGAAAATCAATGAATAAATGTTTACAATGTGGGAAAGAATACGAACCAATTAGGGCAACATCAAAGTTTTGTTCAACTAATTGCCGTATCAAATACAATCGTCTTACCGTTCCAAAGAAAAGCAATTTAACCGTAAGTAAATGTTTACAATGTAATAAAGAAATAAAACAAATAATTGGAAAGAAAGCCCGCTTATTCTGCAATGATGCTTGCCGAATTGCTTATAGAAGAAATCAATTGAAAATTGGACATTCTGAATTAAAAAGAGATTTTATTTATATTATTCAATGTAAAAGTGATTATTATAAAATTGGTTTTGCTACAGATGTAAGAAGCCGTATTTCCGCAATGCAAACAGGAAATCCATTTAGAATACGATTGATATTTAGCACAATGTTACCTGACCCACAATCATTAGAACGCTATTTGCACAACAATTACAAAAATCAAAGAGTAAGAGGCGAATGGTTTAGATTGAATCATGTCGAAGTAAAAGACATTGCTTCTTTCGTTGTCGGATGGATATTAGAAAATCCAAGAGTATAATTGCTACTCTTAATTGCTGCACTTAATTGCTTTATCTAATTGCTTCTCATCGTGTGCACCAATTGTGCACTCGCAATCACACGCATTTAAAATCTGCAATTGCTTGCTTGATTTTCAATTGATTACCTTGTTAAGCCAATTGTCGAGAAATATTTTATGAAAACAACGAAGTCGTTTTCTAATTGAATTTGTATCCGTATTTTTCGCATTGCTCTCTACTTACAAATTCTCCATTGGGAAGAAAACAGAATCCCAATTGCTTTTTTTCTAAATACCTGCCAATTCTATGATATAATTCATTAATTGGTTTTTTCTTTTTAATTTTTGTTTTTTTCATTTAATTGCTTTCTCTAATTGTCGGTGTGCACATTGGTGCACTTATTCTCCCATATTCAATTACATATTCGCAATTGAATATGTCAACAATTGGCTCAACAATCAGCTAAACAAGGCAATCCGTCATAATCCCCTCATCTGATCAATTGCTATTGTTATTTATTTCGCCAATTCTTCATTCATTTCCTTATTCAATGTCTCCTGCTTTAATTCCTTTTTAACATTGGGAAAATACTCCTTAAGAAATTTATCCCAACACTCATTGCAGTAATCCGAAAGAAAATCCGCACAATTAACTCCGTCATTCAATTGCACTCCGCAATCATCGCAAAACCTACCACTATCATGAGTACAATTGAATTCGTCAACTTCTCGCTCGGCTTCGTCCTCTGTCAATCCAATCTCCATTGCAGCGGACTTCGCCATGTCATTGAAAACTTCATCAAACATATAATTGTCCTTTCTTCAGCCGCCAATTAAATTAATAACAATTGATCTGGCAACTGATCGGATGAGGTGATTAGTATTCAATTGTCAATGTGCTGTTAGAAACGAAATATTCCGAATATTTTTGTTTCAATTAACTTCTCATTATTGCATCCAATTGCTTAGATGCAATGTCAGAAGTCAAATCCCGCAAAATTTTCTACATTCTTCAATTGCTCTTTCATCGCCACCACGATCTATTATCCACTTCTCAAGGTCATTGTGATATTCTTCAGCGAAGTCAATTGCATCTTCTTCACTATATCCATCACAATCTACTAATACATTGATAAAGTTTTCTTTTGTATTTAATGTATTCAATTGTTTTCTCATAATGTTCACCTCCTTTCTTTTTCTTATTATAACACGAAAAACCGATTTTTGCCTGTGGATAACTTTTGCATTCAATTGTATGTGCTTACGCATTCAATTGCTTTTATCGCACTAATTGCTTCCTCTTGCAATGTAAATGGCAGATAACAAGTAATTGTTAATCTATCATTTCAATTGCAAAATTTAATTCTTAATCATAATTACTTAATTACAAATCTTAATTCTGCACCTCTAATTACTGATTTCAATTCCTAATTTTAATTCTTAATTGTAATTAGTAATTAGCGTTTTGCAATCCTGTCCCCCTGCCCCCGTGAAACCTCGTGAAACCGTGAAACCCCGTGAAACCGTGAAACCCCGTGAAACCAAAAATCAGCGATTGCATAAACTTCCCCAATCCTAAAAAGCGATCATATAATAATCGCTTTTGGCTTCTGCCCTCTTCTGTTATCTTATCCCGCCAACCCGCCGCCGTTATCATAAAAGATAACGATCAAAACTTTTATAAACTACTTACTGAAACGAACGAGGTGTACCCTTGCCGCTTGATCGCCTTCGCGGCGTTCTTTGGCTTCAAAACTTCCAGCGTTGTGTTTATCCCGCGGAGATCCCCGTTGCTATATCCTTTCGCAAGCCGTGCCTCCGGCAACTTAACTAACTCCGCTTTTTGATCGGACAGCCCGATCTTTAGGATCGGGGTACTATAGTGGGAAAGAGTAAAAACCCCCCCGCCCGTGATAGACCCCGCCCATCTTGGCGCCTTCCTGCTCCCGTTGTATAAGCAAGCCGATGCCTTTCGCTCTTTTTGGAAATCGCCTATGTGTGATCGGAGCAACCCCGCAAGGGATAAATCCCTGACTTCTACCGCCTTGACTTTTGAAACCGTCTTGACTTCTTTTGTCTTTTTATTCATAATAATAACAGCCATTATTTAACTGATAACAGCGGATCAGCGGACTGACGGCATAAGATAACAAACAAGACGAAACGGCAAGCGATCAAAACTATCTAATGATCGCGTTATACTGCCAAACAGACCACCGCAACAGCATACAAAACACCTCCACCGCCAAAAACATAACCCCCGCCGCTATGATATACCGCAACAGCCGCCGCCTCTTTTCTTTTCTCTTGTGATCCATATAACTCCAGATCATAACCCCCCCTTTTCCCATTGCAACAGATCTCCAAAGATCGCCGCGTCTAACTTGAAGATCTCCGTCTCTTCTTCATGAGTAAGGAAACAAGCTATATCTGCAAGCCCCGTCCCTTTGATTATGCTTGCCGCGTACGCTTGTCTTGCTTTTCTCTCTAACTCTAAGTACCTGATCCTTTGTTTTTTTGTGCCGTGTTTTTTTTTATCCATAAAACTTTATACGAAACAAGCGAGATCAAAAACTTCTGATCGCTTGCCGTCCGCTTGCTTCGCTTTTTAACTTTCTGATCACTTATCGCTTCGTCTTGTTTTTTTTGTTTTGTCAAGGTACTATAGTTAGCGAGTATATCAGACCCGATCCCTACCGCTTACATTTTAACATTTGCACTGGCGTTGTCAAACGAAGTTATCCACAGACACGAAAAAATCTTTTTGTCAATAGGATATTAAACAAGCCCGAACCGATAACGCTTGACATATTTTTTTTTTATAGTGAAACATCGGTGAAACTAAAAGCGTTTTTTTATGTTCCGCGTGAAACCTTGCGGAGATTGTTATTGTTATCAAACGACATCAGAAAAAAAAAGAGAAAGAAAAAAAATTCCCCCTCTACCCCCATTCCCCACTGAGAAAATTTCCACAAACTCGCTTATTTTCAACAACGAAGTTGCCTTTTTGTCAAGTTCCCTCCACACTAAGAGAATATTCACAAAAACGCCAAAAAAAACAGAATATGGTTTTTCAACCTTATCCCGTTTTTCTACTAAAATGACAAAGTCATTTTTCTACTAAAATGACAAAGTCATTTTTCTACTAAAATGACAAAGTCATTTTTCTACTAAAATGACAAAGTCATTTTTCTACTAAAATGACAAAGTCATTTTTCTACTGAAAAAATTTTCTCAAATACGCCAAAAGCGACTTTGTTGCTTTCTTTTATAATATTATAGGACTTTAATCAACAAATCCATAATATCTATGAAGTCTTTTACTGTTTTGATATTTAGTTTCTTTTTATCATTAAGCATTTTAACTATTTCAAATGCTTGTTTGCTGCTATCTTTTGCTCTTTCTTGGATATAGACTGGATATGATGGGTATATATATGGATAGTAATAATTATTCCAATAGTCCCAAGCAGAAAAGAATTGTGAACTATTTCCCCCTACTGTTTGACTGCATATTGTTCCACTTGTTGTATTGCCATTAATATTTAATGACTCGCTATCAATGCTATTGTTTAACATTGACATTACTTCTTGTTTGTTGAGAGTCTTATCCATCGTTGTTTTCTTATTTATCTTCCCGATAAAAGAGTTTGTTGGCTATTTTATAGAGTTTGTAAATAAGTTATATTAATTTTTCTTTTATTAATTTGTTTTTTCCCATTCTTTCCCATTCTCTTGTTTGATGGTCGTATGTTCCATTAAGAATTTCTCTTGCGAGCATTATGTCTATGCCAAGTTTTTGTGATACTGATTTGATTGAATCTTTATCCTCTTTGATTCTAATGTTCCTATATGCTTTCCATTCGATTAATGACATATTTAATTTATTTAATTGATTATTGTTGGTTATTAATGTTATAATATCATTGAATATTTACTTGTCAAGTCAAATTAAGTAAAGTCAAGTAAATTAAATATTTGACCCTTTGTCTAATTGTGTTTATTTTTATTTATATGGCATGGTATAATTTCCTCACAAGAAATGTAAAACCAGAACCACAAATTCCTAGGGATGATGACTTAGATAGAAAAAAGGTTTTAACGGTTCAGGAGTTCATGGAAGAACTTGGCTTATCTCGCTCTGGCGTTATTGGCTCTTATGACGATGAAGAAAATCCTGATGACTTAGGTCCTGAAACTTATATTTCAATGCAACAGAACGATGGCGAGATACAAGCAATTGTTAGATTGCTTTCTTTACCGATTCAATCGACTCCAATTACTATTATACCTGGTAAAAATGATAAAGGAGAAAAGGAATTTATAGAAACAGTATTTATGGGCCCAGAGTATATGGGTGGCATGACTACTCCGTTGCAATTTATTGTAGCAGATATGACAAGGGCTATATTCGAGGGATTTAGATTATATGAAAAGGTTGCTCATATTATTAAGGATGGTCCATATAGTGGGAAGATAGGTTGGAGAAAATTAGCACCAAGAGATGTTTCAACAATTTCTTTAAGGGCAGATGAGCATGGTGGTTTTAATGGGGCTCATCAATCATGTTCATTTGGGAAAAGAACTGTTGATGTAAATATTCCTCCTGACAAGTGTATCTTATATACGTTTCAAAAAGAAAAGCATTGGCTCTATGGAGAATCTATTTTAAAAGCTGCTTATTATCATTATGACAAGAAACATAAACTTTATTATATCGCTCATAAAAAAGCTGAGATAGAAGCGTTGGGATTAAAGATATTAAAAATTAACCAGAACCTTACTTCTGCCGAAAGAACTGCTGCCGAGAATACAGTAGATACTATTGGAGTTAATTCAAGAATCACATTACCACAAGGATTAGAATTAGAAATAAATAGGGCTACGGGAGGGTTTGATGTATTACCATTGATTTCTCATCATAATGACCAGATGTCTATTTCTGCTTTGACACAAATAGTATCTCAAGTAAAATATGCTTATCCATATGGGAAAGGAACTGAACAATCTAAATATCTTGGCATGGCTATACATTCTATTATGAGGCAAATGGAAACAACATTAAATACTTATGCGGTTGCACCATTAATTGATTGGAACTTTGCATCTCAATCTTATCCACAAATTAAACTTGAGAATTTAACAGATGAAGTGCAAATATTGTTAGCACGTGTATTTGATAAGATTCTTAGTAGAAAAGAAATTGAAATCCCATCAGACTTTATTGAAGAGGTAACTAAAAAAATTGGCAAGAAGATGGAATTAGAATGGTCTGAAAAGAAACCAGTAATTAAAAAACTTGATACTGAAGAGCCAAAAATTGACGAACCAAAAGATGAACCGAAAGACAAATTAAAGGAAGAACCGAAAGAAAAGCCAAAAAACAACGATGTAAAGATTAAAGAAGAAAAGAAAAAAGAGAAAAAAATAACTAAAGCTTTGGATGCTTTGGATGCTTTTGAAAAAGGAAAAATACAAGCCTCTAATGCTTTGGGTATTTCAGCTCCAGTGACACCTATGGAAATTAAAAAACAGATATTGAAATTAGACGATAGTCCTAAGACTATAAAAAATTGTTTTGATATTGGTTATCAATATATTTATGAAAAATTCAAAAGAGGGAAAAATTAAGTGTAAATTCTGTGGGGCTAAAAACAAGAAAGGTCGAGAATATTGTTCAAAATGTGGTAAACCATTAATACCCATAGTTTATAATGATGATTAAAGAGATATATAAATGCCAATTAAATTTGACAAGTGCATTCGTGAAAAAGGTAGAGTTAGGAGAGTATCAGGTCCAAGCAAAAGATGGAAATTAAAGAAAAATCAGTATAGAAATATTTGCTGGGATAAAAATGATGTTCCTCACCTTGGAGAAACACATACAAAAAAAATAAAAAAATCTATAACACTATTAACTGATAAAGGGTTATTAGATGCACATCACTATTTGCATCAAATAGAAAAAAATAAAATGATTGTAAGTATCCATTCTATAATTGTTAATGAATTGAAAAATAGAAAATTAAAACATTATAAAAGAGATGACTTAGATATTATATAAGTATGTCCCAAATAACACTTGAATTATTATTAGAAAAAATTAATAACCTAACTGAAAAAATGGCGACTGGTTTTACTGGTGTCCATAGGCGTTTAGACATAACGAACGGAAGAATGACAAAGCACGAGGAAAAATCAGCCATTAACAAGGGAGGGATTATTGCCCTTGAAAAGGAGGATATTAAAATAAAAGAAAAAATAAAAAGTTCCAAACTATTTTGGATAACGATGACCGCCCTTATTTCAATTTGTTTGGGATTAGCAGGATTTATTATTGGAAAGTATTTTTGATAAAAGTTGAAAATGATTGGGTTAGTAGTTCCTTAAAAACCGTTGCCGAATAAAGCAATGAAAATAAGCATAGAAAGGAGAAGCCAATGAAACGATGCTTTTATCAAGTATTCCGCCCCGAAGCACCGTTTTATGTAGACGGATGGGGCAGATGTCCAGAATGTCAGCACAGTGAAGAGAATAGCAATTGTAAAGGTTATTCACCCATACACTTAACCGTTATAGAGGTAGAATATGAGCAAACTTAATGACGCTTGCTGGGCTATCGCGAGGCAGATGACACGACGGGAACGAAGCGAATATGAGAACCTAAAAGCGTCTTGCCCTGTTTGTGAAATGGAATATTGTTTGAACTACAGTGGACAGGACACATTTTGCTTAGAATGTCGCTATCATAATAGTTGCCTCAAAACAACAAAACATAAACGAATATGTCAACATTGTGGGAGGTAAAAATGAAAAGTATTAAGGGTATGATAAATATTTATGATGGAAAGATGGCGCTATTAGAAATACATAATGCTCTTGTCTGTTGCAAGCAATGCAGACAACCGAAACGGATAATAGTTGATATCGAAATGGAAAAAGACGAATGTCATACTACTATTTGGATAATAAAGGAGGAGTGATATGCCTAACTTCGAACATAGATGCGTAAGTTGTGACCATTTCTATCGCACATTCGGAACTTTTATTTGCGATGTTAAAAACGAAGTGGTTGCCTATCCGTTCCAAGAAGGAAGATTTTGTCAAGATTTCAAGAAGAGGTGTAAAGATGGAAGAAAATGCACTTGTAATGATGATACAAAGACTGGCTGATGAGTGCGGATGTAAGGTCAGGTTTGACCTTGATAAGCACACATTCTATTTCAAAGGTGAGATAGGAAATGAACTTTTAATGATTGAACTTCTGAGAAAGGAAGGAGTAGAGATATGATAATAGTTTGCGGACATTGCGACATTTTAGTTGGTTGTATAGACGATGTTTCCAATAAAACGGAAACCTGTAAAAATTGTTCTGACCAGTCCTTTTGCCTGCCAGAGATTTCTGGTAAGCATATCAACGGATTATGCTACGAGTGCGCCGTGAAGGAATATGGCGAACGCTATGAGTAATTTCTATGCTAATTAATGGGGAGGTAAAAAAACAACCTCCCCTCTCAATATGTGAAGTTCAAAGTTCATTTGGAAGAAATGAAAATTATGACTAAAAAAACTATTGGAAAAATAGAAATGCCAATGCCAAGACCATTTTCTAAAATAGAGTTAATGGATAGGGCATATAAACAAAAAGGGCGAGAAATTAAAATCGCAAAGATAAGAGCAAGTGTTGTTAGAAGCCAGATTACAAATGCTTATGAGATACTTGAAAACATTAGATTTGATTTTTTGGGAGATACTGTTTTTAGGGAATATATTGTAGGAGCAAAACGAGAATTAGAAGGGGCAATGTCTGATTTCCTTTTGTCGGATAGTTATTGGGAAAAGAGAAAAGAAGAACATTGCAATCTAACACCACAAGATTATGATAAACAGCAAAGTTATCATTCATGTTCAGCGAAAAGTAAAGTAAAATAAAAGTGATTTGGACTTCACGTATTGGGAATTTATAAAAAATAATTATTTATAAATAATTATTTATTTGACCCTTTTATAAAATTAGTTTTATTATAAACAAACAATAGGAGAGTAAGAAAAATTATGAAAATTATACAATTTAGCTTTGATGCTGATATTGTGAAAAATTATCACAGTATTGAAAGTGTTGAAAAAAGCATAAAAGTTGTTAAGAAAGATAAAAAAATACAAAAAGGTGATTATATTATTGAGGGATATATAATGACTTCAGATATTGACTCAGGTAATACAATAATTACAGATGAGGCTATTAAGCATTCAAAAAATGACCTTTTAAAATATTCTACAGTTTTATTTAACCATAATATGGATCGCCCTATTGGTAAAATATTAGAAACTGATTTTGATAAGAATGGTCTTTGGGTTAAAATTAAATTATCAAAATCTGAGGGTAAAATATGGACGAAAGTTCAAGAAGGAATTATCTCTAAATTTTCTATTAAAGGAAAAGTTATTAAAGAAGCTATAGAAGAAATTAATCCAAAGAAAAAGAAAGAAGGCGATAAAGATGAAGATGAGGGTAGCTTGAGATATCGGATGTTTATGAACCCAGATAAATTTGTTAGAAAAATAACAAGATTAGAGCTTTTTGAAGCATCATTAGTTTCTATTCCTGCTAATGTAAAAGCTAGGGCAATTAACTGGTATGTTGAAAAAGCTATTAAATTAGAAGAAATGAAAAAAAATAAAATTAAAAATGTAAAGAAAATAAAAGATATCAAATCTAATATACTTGGATTGTCAGATAAATCCGAAAATGTTTATGAGATTAATAATACTGATACTATTGAATTGGATGGAAATAAATTTAGAAAGCAACTTCTAAAAACTGGTAAGTGGTATCATTGGGATGCAGATGGTGGAATATTAGATATCAATAAAGATTCTATAAACACAATTGCTAAGAATTTTAAAGATAAAACAATTGAACATGTTTATGTTCCTCTTTCACATACTTCTGACCCAATTAAAAATGCTGGAGAGGTTGTTGACCTAATTCCTACAGAAGATGGTCTTGACATAATTTGTGAGATTAAAGATGAAAAAGTTGCTCAAAAAATCAGAGATGGTTTAATCAAATGTGTTTCGGCTAGTATTGATGAAGATTATATGAATAAAAAAAGTGGGGAACAAGTAGGTCCAACATTACTTCATGCCGCATTGGTTGCTGAACCATATATTAAAGGAATGAGTGGATTCACGGAATTGTCAGAAGAATTTAGTGATAAAAATATTATTTCTTTGTCTGATACAAAACCAACAACAGAAGATATGATAGAATTATTTAAAAATGATTTGAAAAAACAAATTACCAAAGAAATAAAATTAGAATTAGAAGAAGAAAGAAAAAAGAAAAAAATGAAAAAGAAAGAAGAGAATAAAGAAGAAAAGAAAGAAAAAAAGAAAATAGAAAAGCAGGATGAAGAGGGACAGGAAGAAGAACAAGAAGAAAAACCAAAAAAGAAAAAGAAAAAGAAAGTTGTTAAAAAATCTGCATATAGCAAATGTATCGGAAGAGAAATGAAAGATGGTAAGACCATGGCTGAAGCTGCTAAAATATGTAAGGAAGAATTAAAAAAGGATGTAAGTGAAAATAAAGTAGAAAAAAAGGTCGATGAAAAGACAAAAGAAAATAAAACAATGAAAAAAATTAAAAAAAGTAAAACAATAAGTAAAGACATTAAAGTCGAAGTAAAATCTTTGGAAGACAAAATAAGTAAAGCATTAGGAGTAAAGTCCGATGCTGAACTTAAAAATCGTTCTGAAGCGGTAGTCAGTGAGCATAAAGTTGATCTTGCTGAAGCCGAAAGGGTGTATTATGAATATCTTGGGAAAGGGAAAGTAGTCCCCGCTCAAAAAGAAGTCGTAATTTCGCTCTTAACATCGAAGTCAGAGGTAAATCTCGGAGATGAGCAGGTCGACATCAAAAAGATTTTAACTTCTTTCTTAGATAAACAGCCTAAAATAGTTGATTTTGAGGAAAAAGGAACACAAGAAATTGCTAAGTTGAAAAAGAAAAAGAATAAAGGTGTTCCTCAGGATGTTAAAGATTTCTATGGCAACATGGGTTTAGATGAAAATCAAACTCGTGAAGCATGGAAATATGCTCGAAAGGCAGCTAATAAGGCTAAAGAAGATAAATCAACTTTGTTTTAAGTTCATTACAATATAAATATATGACCGCACTTAGTGCTAATTATGACACTAAGAGACAAGACGGAGAAATTGTAAGTTACCCAGTCAAAGGAAGTGCTACTATCTATAAGGGAGCATTAGTTGTTGATTTAGGGACTGGATATGCCTCACCTGGCTCCGATGCCGGAGCTTATACGTTTTTAGGCGTATCAGTAGAAAAATCAGACAATTCAGGTAGCGCAACAGACGGAGCTAAAGCTGTTCGTTTGTATAAAACTGGAACCTATGTATTCACAAAGGCTTCAGCATCACAAACGGATATCGGAACAGCTATGTATATCGAAGATGACCAAACGGTTGCTGCATCAAGCACCAACTCGATTTTGGCAGGATATGTCGTAGATGTCCCAAGTAGCTCAACTGTTCGTATCAGAATTGATCTAGCCACGAAATAATGATTACAAAAGGCGATATCCCCAAACTATTAACAGCTGGAATGAGAACTGAGTTCATGGGCGCGTATGAGACAGCAACTGCTGACTATGACAGGATTACTACCACGTTAGAATCCAAAAAGTCTGAAGAAACATACCCATGGCTTGGAGCCGTTCCGAAAATGAAAGAATGGAAAGATGAAAGAAAAGAGGAAGATTTGACTGAATACTACTTTACTGTATCAAACTACAGCTGGGAAAGCACAATCTCAGTTGATAGAGATGCGATTGAAGACGAGAAGCCTTATTATTGCTCGTCTATAAATTCTGTGAATTCAGAGGAAGTCCTTCGGGATTACTCTGAGCCAAGCCCCTGGCGGGGGGAAGGTGCAACGATTATATGAGATTTACGAAAGAGGAAATTGCCTATGGCATTTTAATGGGTGATGGTTATCTTAGTCCTCTACCTAATAAAAATAGAAATTCAAGACTCGAACATATTCAGTGTATTCAGCACAAAGAATACTCTGAATGGCTACATACGATAGTTTCAAAATTGTGGAAAACTAAACAATTTAAAAGAACTGTTGGTTGTGGCTTTAATGATAAGAGATTTGAACAAGTTGGGTTTAGAACTACAGTATATCCATACTTTACTCATTTACGCAGGAATGTGTTCTATAAATCTGGTAAAAAGAAAATAGACCAAAGAATACTTTCCAAATTAACTCCTCTCTCATTAGCTATTTGGTATATGGATGATGGAAGTTTTAGATTTTCAAGAAGTGATAGAAAAAACGGTAAAAAAGGTGATAGAAAAATATTGCTTTATACAGGTGGATTCACACTGAAAGAACAAAATCTAATTCAAAATTATTTCGAAAGAAAATGGGACATTTCATGGCACATTTTCAAACTTAGAAATCAATTTGCTTTATATTGTGGAGTAAAAGAGGGTTTAAAGTTTATTCAACTTATTAAACCATTTATTCCACCATCAATGTATTATAAAATTGATTTAAAGTATCAAATGTTAAGTAAATCACCATTAAGCGCAGAAATACTCAAGGTTTATCCTGAATATAAACTTGAGTGTAAGATATAATCTGAACCTCCGAGTAATCGGAGTCCTGGCAGAAATGTCCAGGCATGAGACAATAGGCAATATGGACAAATCAAAATCCGTGTTAAAGAATTGGCTGTTGAAGCCAAAAGATTCTTTGATGAATTGGTTTTTGGTTTAATACTGCAAGGCGAAAATACAACTGGTAGTTCTGGTTCTCACTTTGAGAATAAGACAGTTAGTTGTTATGACGCTAAAGCTTTTTACGCAACTAATCACAGTGAAGGAGATTCAGGAACACAATCTAATCTTGGTAGCAGTGCCTTGAGTGCAACAGCTCTTCAAACAGCTATCACGGCAATGGTTAACTTCAAAGATGACAAGGGAAAGCCAGCTCACGTTAGACCAAATGTATTAGTTGTCGCTCCTGCTAATGAGTGGGAAGCTAAGGAAATCCTTAAGTCCACTTATTATCCAGAAGAAGGAACAACTACAACAAAATTGGCTATAAACGTGTTGAAGGGTTCTCTTGACTTAGTTATCAGTCCTTATTTGACAGATGCAGACGCTTGGTATCTATTTGATACTACGCATGTCATGAATCCAATTATTCTTCAAATGAGAAGGGCACCTGAATTCCAAAACCTTATTGGTGATACGGAATCAGCCTTCTTAAGGAAGAAATGGTATTATGGTTGCGACTGGCGTGGATTTGTTGCTTGGGGTAACTGGAGACTTGGTTTTGCATCGACTCCATAATCTTTTAGTGATTAATAGTTATTAAATAATCCTTGAGTTATCTTATAACACGCTAACCTACTTCTTATTATAGGTTGTGTTATAAGATTGGAGAGACCTCAAGACAAACAGTCTATGAGACAAAAAATAAAATCAAAATTAGTTATAGGAATACCAACATTAGGAACAGTAGATTATAGATTTGCTAGTTCATTAATGACAATAGGAATTCCTGAAAATACAAAAGTTGTTTGGTTGCCAAGAGTAATGATAGATTTTGCTCGTAATCAAATTGTTCAAAAAGTATTAGAAGACACTGATTACGAGTATGAAAAGATTTTAATGATCGATGACGATATGACAATTCCGCCAGATGTTTATTTTAGATTAAATGAACATGACAAAGACATTATAGGAGTATTGGCATTTAAACGTAGAGGAGATTTTGCTCCATGCGTATACGCCAAAAGAGATAAACAGTATTTCCCGATTCTTCCAAATAAATTTTGCGAAGTTGATGCGATAGGTTCTTCTGTTCTACTTATTAAAACAGAAGTTTTCAAAAAAATAAAATATCCATGGTTTTGGACGGATTATGATTCAGAAGGAAAACATTGGTCGGTGGATATGAGATTCTGTCAAAAAGCCAAAAAGGGGGGTTATAAAATTTATTGCGATCCATCTATAGAAATCGGGCACATAGGCGATCCACCGATAATAAATCAAGTAGATTTTTTAAAACAAATTGAGTTAATGAAAGGAGAGAATAAAAATGATTAGTGTAGAAAAAACAACATCTGGACTTGTAGTTACTGGGAATACACGTTTATCTTCCATAATTCTTACAGCTGGTTCTGACGCTGCCAGCGTGGCAGTAGATGATAGTTCTGATGGAAGCGGTAGTGTTTTAGCAACATTAAAAGCTGCTGCCAATACAACTGAAATTTTTACAATAACACAACCAGGGGTTAAAGCGGCAACTGGTTTATACGCAACGCTTACAGGCACATCGCCTAAGGCATATGTAATCTATCGATAAATACTTTTAAAGTATGAAAAAAGCTATTACAGTCGGGGTATACAACCCAAGACATATTCATCAGGCAAGCCCTTATTGCGGTGACCAAGTTTTTGCGAATGGGCTTGAAGCCAATGGATATAAAGTAACAAGAATTGATTACAGAGCTGAGCCTGAACCTAATCAAAGATTATTAGAAATATCTGAGCAAATTAAGCCAGATATTTTTTGGTTTGGAAAATGTGAGAGAATATTACCAGAAACGATAGAACAGTTAAGGAGTATGCACCCTGGTGCAGTTTTTGTAAAATGGGCGGCAGATGTTCGCATCGAACCAACAGAACATGACTTAGCACATAATAAACATATTGATTATTTTTTTGGAACATTCGGTGGAGATTATCTTAAAAAACATTTACTTCCTAATATGAAAGGAGTTTGTTCTATAATCGCTTTTACAGATTCTGATTATTATAAAGATATTAAACCTTTGCCAGAATGGGAATCTGATATTTTATGGACTGGGACTAAATCTACAGGGAATAATGACTTGAGAAATGAAGTGATTGATAAACTTTTGAAATATAAAAATGCTAGGGTGTATGGTTTGTCTGGTTGGCTAGGAGACCCAGAATATTTATATGCGATAAATAGCACAAAAATCGGAATTGGTGTTAATAGTTTCAACCATACAGTAAAATGGTCTTCTGACCGACTAGGGAACTATATGGCATGTGGAACATTTTATTTGTGTCATAATTTTGGGAATATAGACAAAATATTTAAAAGAGGTTATCATTTAGATTGGTTTGATACAGTTGAAGAAATGGAAGAAAAAATACAATATTATCTTAAAAATGAAAGAGAAAGAAAAATGATTGCAAAAAGAGGGCAAGCATTTATTCTTAGATATTTTGATTACAAGCCACTAGTTAAAAATCTTTTAAATGTTATTGAAACAGGAAAAAGTGGATATAAATGGGATGATATTTATATGAATTAAATATGAAAATAAATATAACTACTATTTTACAAACATACAAACGACCAGAATATTTTCAAGAACAACTTGAAGCTATTAAGAATCAAACTATTTCTTCAAAAATCATTGTTGTTCAAAATGAAGGTGGAGTAAAATTTAATTATCCTAAGGAAATAGACCATGTAATATATTCTTCAAAGAATATGAAATTCCATTTAAGATTTGCTATTGGCCTATTGGTGGATACTGAATATGTGGCATTTTATGATGATGACACTGTACCTGGTAAGGATTGGCATTTAAATTGCATTGATACTATCAAAAAACACGATTGTATTTGCGTGACAAATGGTAGAATAGTTGATATAGAAAGTAATAAACAACATTGTCCAGGTTGGGGAGACCCATCAGACAATGAAATTCTTGTGGATTTTGGAGGACATTCATGGTTTTTAAGAACAGAAAATCTAAAATATATGTGGTTTGACGATATACTTGAACATAATAATGGTGAAGATATACAACTTTCAGCTAATGCACAGATTTTTGGTAATATTCCGACATATGTTCCGCCACATCCGATTAAAAATAAGTCTTTATGGGGGTCAGACCCTAAAAAAGCAATGGAATATGGATGTGATTCTGTGGCATCCTGGCTTGTAAATAAAGAACACAATAAAGAACGTTTTAATCTTTTCGATGAATATATAAAAAGAGGATGGAAACTTATTCTTGATAAATAAAATGTCATTAAAAAAAACAACTCATGATATTGTAATAGTAGCACCTATTCAAAGATACCCATTTTTTAGAGAATGTATAAAATCACTTTTGAAATGTAATTTTGGTGATAGAATAGTTAATATACATATGGGCGTAGTGGATGATGAACGATTTAGAGATGTTATGTATTATCCCAAAGAAGAAGACTTAAACTTTTTAAAAGAAATTAAAGGATTAAAGGTATATTATTTAAAAGATAATCATTATCCCAAAAATCTCAATCATATATTCAGACAATGTTCAGGTGATTATGTTATAAAAGTAGATGATGATGTTGTTTTTGTAGATAAAGAATGGCTTATAAAATATGAAAATGTTTTAACATCTTTAGATTTGGGGTTTGTTACTATGGCAAATAGAAGAAAAGTTATGGAGAGTGTAAACGGAATAGGTTTATGTGAAACCTTCACTGGTTGTGTTATGATGATTAGTAGAAAAGTTATTAATAAGATAGGTTATTGGAACGAAGAGTATGGTCCTTTTTTATGGGAAGACCTTGATTACAAAGAAAGAGTTGAACTATCTGGTTTTAAATTTAAATATATTTGCAGACATTCTGATTGTGGTGTTAAAATGTATCATTGTGAAATATTCCCAAATTGTCCAGAAGATTATAAGGAATTGATTAATAATAGTGGTAAGTATTTATATCAAAATGTTAGAAAAATGAAAGATGAATCTCACTATTTAATTTTAGAGAATTTTAAAAAATATAAAGAAGGAATGAATTTATATTGTAAATAAAATTATTATGATTACATTTTCTAAACATACAATATTTAAAAACATAAAACAAAATGAATAGATTAGATATTATACAATCAGTAATAGATAGAATAAAGGCAAAAACATACATAGAAGTTGGTGTAGAAGGTGGTATAACTTTCTTTCCTATCAAAATAAAAAGAAAAATAGCTATAGATCCAAAGTCTCAAATAGCTCATTTATGTGATAATATAACAAGTCAGTTTTTTAAGATGACTAGTGATACTTTTTTTGAAGAACATTCTGATGTTTGTATTAAGAATGGCATAGATGTTGCTTTTATTGATGGAATGCATACATATAAACAATCATTAAAAGATTTTAATAATTGTTTACAATACCTAAATAATGGTGGTGTAATTATTATACATGATTGTAGCCCTACTACAAAAGTTAGTGCGACTATACCAATAGAAAAAGCAGAAAAAATGGATGGTTGGAATGGTCTTTGGTGTGGTAATGTGTGGAAAACTATTATTAGATTAAGGTCGACACAAAATGATTTAAATATTTTTGTTGTGAATGAAGATTATGGAGTTGGAGTTATTACAAGAGGTAAGCCAGAAGATATGCTTAATTATTCAATTAATGATATTGATAATATGACTTATAAGGATTTAGATATAAATCGTAAAGAAATATTAAATTTAAAAGAATTTGAATATTTTGATAATTTATACAATAAATAATATGAAACCAATTCAAAAAGCATGGTTGTGTCAAATTGATATAACAAATATATGCAATAAGGATTGTATATATTGCTCGCGGTATATTAGACACACTAGACAAGACCAAAGATTTTTTATGGATTTAGATTTCTTTAAAAAAGCTCTTGATTCATTGGAAGGATGGCCAAGTAGAATTGGAATTATTGGCGGTGAACCAACATTACATCCACAATTTAAGGAAATATGTTTGATTATACAAGAAATGGGACTTAAAAAGAAATTTGAGTTATTTACTACAGGAGGTATTAAATATGAGGAGTATAAAGAATTAATTGCTCAAACATTTAGTTTTACTGCTTACAATGAACATAATGACTATCAACAAGGCACATGTAGGCATCAACCCATGACAATAGCTATCAAAGATGTTATAAAAGATAAAAAATATAGGAAACAACTTATTGATGATTGTTGGGTACAAAAAACATGGTGTCCAACTATTTCTCCAAAAGGTGCATTTTTCTGTGAAATAGCATATGCGATAGATTCTATTTTAGATGGCCCCGGTGGTTATCCAGTTGAAAAAGATTGGTGGAAAAAAGAACCTAAAGATTTTCAAGATCAAGTAAATAGATATTGTAAATATTGTGGAATGATTATACCAATAGAAAGGGAATATTTAAAAACAAAAAAAGAAAAATTTTCTCAAGGAAATTTAACATTATTTAAAAAACATAAATTACCAAGATTATCAGAAAAAGATATAGAAATTTATGATAAAAAATTAACAATTAAAGAAATAGAAAAAAATAGATTAACATGGGACCCTAGTAATTATAGGGAAGATATTAAAAAGGATAAAAAATATGAATGAAAAATATACAATCAAAAGAAGAAAATGGGAAGAAATACATGGCTTTATTTATGATAAAAAAGAATGTATTCAATTACAAGAATTAGCAATGGATAAAGTGTGTTTGGAAATAGGTAGTTTTATGGGGAAAACAACTATATGTATGGCCGAAGTTGCTAAACAAGTTTATAGTGTTGATACATTTATGGCAGATGGAGAGGGAATAACTCAATTAGATAAATTTACAACACTTGAACAATTTAGATCTAATATTTTAGGTTGGAAAAACATTACAACATATATCGGCAAATCAGAAGAAATTGTTCCACAAATAGATATTAAATTTGATTTTATTTTTATAGATGGTATGCATGATTATAAAAGCATTAAAGAAGATATTAGGGTATGTTTACCCAAATTAAAAGAAAATGGCACAATAGCCTTTCATGATTATGATAAATACTATAGAGAAAATATAAAACATGATGGTGTTAAAAAAGCCATTGATGAAACATTTAATAAAATATCTGAACCTGTATTTTCTTTGGTATGGGCAAACAAAAAAGATATAAAAAACAAATGAAAATTGAAATTGTAACAATGTGGTATAATGAAGAAAAGTTAGCTCCTTTCTTTTTGAATCACTATAAATATGTTGACAAGATACACTTATTATTAGATGCGGATACTAATGACAATACTAGGGAAATATGTTCCCAATATTCTAATGTTGAAATTGAAGATTTTACATTTCCTGATATGATGGATGATATACTAAAAGTAAATAAAATTAATGAAATCACAAAGAAATTAGATTGCGATTGGGTATATGTTGTAGATTCAGATGAATTTATATGGCCATGTAGAGATGAAGAACCAAAAGAATTTTTATCAAAACAGAAAGGCAATCTTTTATATGCACAAATGTGGCAAACATATAGGCATATTACAGACACAGATTTAGATGCAAATCTATCAATAAAAACACAAAGGTGTCATGGTGATACAAATATCACAGAAGGGATGAACGCATTATACAACAAACCGATTGTTTTTAAACCTCAAGTAAATATTGTTTTAGGTATAGGTAATGATCGTTATAGAGAAAATAAAGATGTTATTATTTCCATTGATAATTTTCTTGGAGCACATTGGGCAATGGTTGATGTTGATATTGCAATAGAAAGACGAATAGCTGGTAGAAAAGAACGACAAAGTAAAAATAATTTAGAAAAAAGAATGACTATACAGCATCATAATATTACAGAGGAACAAATTAGAAAAGAGTGTGAAGAACATTTAAATGACCCAAAATTGTGGTAATTATATGAATAAAAAAGAAATAAAAAAAGATGTGGATATTGTTATACCTATTTTAAATAATTTAGAGTATACAAAACAATGTTTGGAAAGTATAATTAAATGCACCAAAATATTATTTAGGATAATTATTATTGACAATAATTCCACAGATGGGTCTGAAAAATGGATTAAAGAATATTTAGAACAAAATAAAATTAAATTTAAGTATATTAAGAATAAAACAAATAGAGGTGTTGGACCCGCATGGAATCAAGGATTAAAAGCATCTAATGCGGATTATATTGCAATTATTAATAATGATATTGTTGTTTCAGATAACTGGTTGAAAAATCTAATTAAACCATTCAAAGATAAAAATATTGGGTTAACCACGCCAATCGCAAGTGATGGGGATGTAATACCAGAAGATTTTTATAATAGTAAAATAGTAGATGGAATGAAGAAAACAAGCAAGTTTGGATGTTGTTTTGTTTTGCCAAGATATATTTTTAAAAAAGTTGGATATTTTGATGAAAGATTTAAAATGGCTTATTATGAAGATACTGATTATTTGTATCGTCTATGGGAAAATGGATTTGAATTAATGGAAATATTTTCTAGCCGTATTCATCATTTTGTTAGTAAAACAGCAAATGAGATAGGTGGGGGTGGTGAATATATACACAAGAACAAAATGAAATTATATAAGAAATATTCTAAATATAATAAGACTATTCCTATCTTGTTCTTAGTTTATAACCGTCTTGCTTACACGAAAATAGCGTTAAAATCATTATTAAAAACCGAAGGTAAGTTTAAGATTTATATCATTGATAATAAGTCAAATAAAGCAACAAAAAAATGGTTAAAAACTATTAAAAATCCAAAGATTAAGGTTATATTTAATCATAAGAATAAAGGAGTAGCCGCAAGTATGGACCAATTTTTTAATTTAACATGCAATGATGCCTATGTTGCAAAGGTAGATAACGATACGATTGTTTCTAAAAATTGGTTGAAAGAGTTGTTAATGGTTGTGCGTTTAAATAATATAGATATTGTTCAAGCAAAACATCCTATCAGGCATGAAAGTTATAATAATTTTGAAGAATGGATGAAAGATTTAAAATCAATTGAATTTGAAAATAGTAAAATTTATTTTAGTAAATATGTCGGTGGAAGTGCCATTGTTATTAAACGACAAAAAATTAAAGAAAAAATTAGTCAATATTCTAATAATAAATTATTACATGGATGGACACAATTCCAATATTCTGCACCGAATATTATATCAGCTTTTTATGATGGTGTTGAAATAGGCTTACTAGATATGATTGATGATAATAAATCTGTTTCAAAATATAAAAATTATTCGATAGAAATGGATCGTATTGATGATATTAACAATAAGCCTGATATGATTATTATTGAAACTGTATATAGGATAACATCACCATCAAATTTTTCACCAGATCCACATATAGAGAATGGAACATCTAAAATATACTTTGATATTCCAGAATGGGCTAAAAATAATGGGAATATTTGTGTTGAAGAATTGAATATTAATAAATTAGACCCAGCCGATGATAAAGATTATAGAACACAAATAAATAATATGGCAAATAAAAATGCTCATATAAAAGATGGACCAAAGGGGATTGAAAAAGGAAATGTTATGAGAGAAAAAAACAACAAAGATTGTTTTATCGTTGGAACAAGACCCGATATTATCAAATCCGCTCCTCTGATTCTAAAAATGAATCCATTTGTTATTCACACAGGACAACATAAAGAATTATCTAATGAGGCATTTGAATGTTTCGAAATTGAACCAGATGTAAATTTTGATTTAATGACAGAGAATCAAAGTTTGACAGGATTCTTTTCAATGTGTATTATTGAATTGGATAGAATTATTAAAGAAAATAATTTTGATAGGATTTGGGTTCAGGGCGATACATCATCAGCGCTCGCTGGAGCATTTGTCGCTTTTGTTAATAAAATTCCATTAGTTCATATTGAGGCTGGATTGCGAACATACAAAAATAATCCATTTCCCGAAGAGATGTTTAGAACCCAAATAGACAGAATGGCTGATATTATGTTCGCCCCAACCAAGCAAGCCATTGATAATTTAAAAAATGAAAATTTGCAAGGTAGAGCATATTTGGTAGGTAACACAGTTGTTGATGCACTGAAAATGATTCAAAAAATATTGCCAAAAAAACGACCCATCGAAGAAAAATATGTTTTAGCAACAATTCATCGTAGAGAAAGTTTTGGAGATGATATGGAGCAAATATTTTTAGCATTAAAAGAACTTTCAAAAACAATTAAAGTAGTATTGCCCGCTCATCCAAATCCAAATGTTCAAGACATGATAATGAAGATTGGATTAGAAACAGTTAGCCCAATGAGTTATAAAGATTTTCTATGGCATCTGAAATTTTGTGAATATGTTATAAGTGACAGTGGAGGCGTTTTAGAGGAATGCCCCTCATTTAAAAAGAAAGTAATTATTTTAAGAAAAGAAACAGAAAGGCAGGAATTAATAGAGAAAGGTTATGGCATTTTAGTAAAAGATTTAAAAAAGGATAATATCCTAAAAAATATTAAAAAGTTTATTTCTAAGAATATTGTGTTCGGCGAAAATCCTTTTGGGGATGGGCGAACATCTAATAGAATAATTGCTATAATAGAAAAACATAAAAAAAGTCAATTAAAGACATCAAAGGTCGTTCAAGAAAAAATAAAAAATTAAAAACCATTATGAAAACAAAAACTGTAAAAACTATAAAAACTACAAAAACAGTATATAGGATTACATCACCATCAAATTTTTCACCAGATCCCAATATAGAACATGGTACATCTAAAATGTATACCAAGGTTCCTAACTGGGCAAAAGACAATGATAATATTTGTGTTGAAGAATTAGATGTAAAACAATTAACATTAGCCGAAAAAAAAGAATTAAGTATCTCATCAAAGAAAGTCAATTAAAGACCTAACATATTTACTTTTAGCTATTTGTGGTGAAAAGTCTCTCCTAATCATCATAAGTATCCTAAAAGATTCAAGAATATGTGAGTCCTAGAGACCATTTTAGTATTAAGTATATATATTGTATCAGTTTTGTATAAAAACATCACTACGCGTGATGTGTGAGCACAGGATAGACATTAATAACACAATCGGATAAAATATTATGAATATAAAATTAAGTGTAGTTATCCCATCATATAAGGACCCACTTTCACAGAAAACAATTGGTTCACTTTTAGAGAATTCAGAATTGGGTGACCAATTGGAAATCATTCAGGTTTTAGATGGTTACTGGCCTGATTTTGAGTTAATAAATGATAGTAGAGTAAAAATAGTACATCTTGGTCAAAATAGAGGGATGAGAGGTGCTATCAATGCAGGAATAGATGTTTCAAATGGAGAGTTTTTCATGAGGCTAGATGAGCATTGTGCATTTGGGAAAGGGTATGATAGAATTTTAACCGAATCGTGTGAACCTAATCAGATTATGACAGCCAGACGTTATTTCTTAGATCCTGTAAAATGGGAATTAATGGACATACCTTATATAGATTATGAAAAACTTGTAATTCAAGATTGTGGAAATGGTGTTAAAAAGTTTGCTGGTCAACGTTGGAGAAGTCGAGATAAGGAACGAAAAGATATTATGGTTGATGAAACTACTGCTATGCAAGGAAGTATGTGGATAATACCACGTAAGTGGTTTGACGAGGTTTGTGGAGGGGAGTTGCAGACTGAGGGATATGGTCCAACATACCAAGATTCAGTAGAAGTTACAATGAAAACATGGCAGGCAGGTGGGAAGTTGATGTTAAACAAGAATACATGGTTTGCGCATAAACATAGATCATTTTCTCGAACTCATCAGGAAGGCAGTCCAGAAAATCCTTCAAATAGAGAAGCTAGTTGGAAGTATTCTCTTGGTGTATGGGGTAATTATTATAAAAAAGAAATTAGACCTAAATGGAAAATATAATTATGATTATTTGAAAAAAAATAAAATCAAGATATAATAAAATGGAAAAACATAAATTAAATAAATTATCATTAGAAAAAATGAAGGAAAATTTACAGAAAATAAAATCTGGCAAACAGTGTTTATATTGTGGAAGAGAAAATGGAGACCATTCTGAGGATGATGAATGTTTATATGAAATGAGTATACAAAAATATAAAAAAAAAGAGTTTTATGATGGATATTTTCATTATAGAAAATAGTATATATGAAAAATAAAGATCTAGTAACTTGTATATATTATACTTCAAATCGTGAAAAAGAATCTTTTGAAAAAAGAATTCAAGAGAACATTTTAAAACACTGTGGAGATTTACCAATTATTAGTGTCTCTCAAAAACCTATAGATTTTGGACACAATATATGTGTTGGAGATATTGGTCAGTCATACCTTAATGAGTGGAAACAACTGTTAATAGGATTGAAGGAAGCTAAGACAGAGTTTTGTATTGCTGCTGAATCAGATTGTTTATATCCACCAGAATATTTTACCTTTATACCGCCAGAGAAAAATATTGTTTATCGTTATAGTCCTGTTTGGGCTTACTGGAAGAATAGAAATAAGTTTTGGAAAAAACCAAGAATGGAAGGTGCTCAAATGTGTTGTAGAAAGTATTGGATAGAGCGATTAGAAAACGCTTTAAGCCAATCAGAAGACCCTAAAAAAGTAATTTATAAGATATTTGATAAAGAAGACAGATGGGAGGGCAGTCCTGTGATTACTTTTTTAACAGGAGATGGAATAGGTACGAAGACAAGTTTAGACAGGAGCATATCTCCAGTAACAAAATTAGAATACTGGGGTAAAGCAGAAACAATCCATAAAAAATATTTTAATAATATATGAAAAAGATATTACTTTCACAAGGAAAATTCGTATTAGTAGATGATAGAGATTTTATTTTATTAAATAGTAAAAAATGGTATTTTAGTCACGGTTATGCAATGAGAGATGAAAAAGACGGAAGAATTTATATGCATAGGATTATAAATAATACTTCAGACAATTTACAAACTGACCATATAAATAGAAATACTTTAGATAATAGAAGAAAAAATTTAAGGGCTGTTACAAGAAGTCAGAACAAAATGAATACAGGAATGTGGAAGCATAATACATCAGGATATAAAGGAGTGTCGTGGATTAAAAAAGATAAAAAATGGTTGTCACAAATAAAAATTAATAATAAAAATATATCTTTGGGTCATTTTATTAACATAAAAGACGCTATTAAAGCGAGAAAACAAGGGGAGTTACTCTATCACACTATTTAATTCATAATAAATATTTACAATGAGCAAATATAGCACAATAAAAGCACATAGTCACATAGGAGGAGGTTCTCATTTACCTATTCTTATGAAAGTATTAAGTTTATCAGATGGTCCAATTTTAGAGTTAGGAACAGGATTATTTTCAACTCCATATCTTCATTGGGCTTGTTATGACACAAAAAGAAAATTGGTTTCGTATGAGAATAAAAAAGAATTTTTTAACACCTGGAATTATGAAGATAAGAGAGAATCAAACAATGATTACAGTTATCATCAAAGAATTTTAGTTGAAAATAATGAATGGGATAAGATAGATATTTCAGAACATTGGGGAGTAGTTTTTATAGACCACAATCCTGGACCAAGAAGAAGAGAAGAAATGAAGCGAGTTGCAAATAACGCTGACTATGTTGTAGTTCATGATACGGATGATAAGAATGATTGGTATTATAAATACGCTGAGTATTTCCCATTTTTTAAGTATCGTTGGGATTCGAAGATATATCCACGAACAACAGTGTTAAGTAATTTTAAAGATTTATCAGAATTATTACCAAAAGCATCATTAAGTCCATCAAAAATATGAAAATTGAAGAATTAAAATCAAGAAATGATCTGCCTATATTATTTAAGGAAATAGGATATAGAGTAGGAGTAGAGATAGGAACTCACAAAGGTGAATTTACAAAAGAGTTCTGTAAGGCAGGATTAAAAATATATACCATAGACCCTTGGATGGGATTCTCCGGACAAGGTCGGACTCAAAAAGTCCAATATGTTCAAGATAGTTATTATGAGGATGCTAAGAAAATTCTAATTCCATTTGAAAATTGTTCTATTATTAGAAAAACTTCAATGGATGCACTGGAAGATTTTAAAAATAGTAGTTTAGATTTCGTATACATAGATGGCGATCACAATTTTAGACATACTGCCTCTGATATTTATGAATGGTCAAAAAAAGTAAGAATTGGTGGAGTAGTTTCTGGACATGATTATTTTAATACTCTACCTACTTCAAGTAATGTAGTTTGTCATGTGAAATCTGTTGTTGATGCTTATGTTAAAATGTTTGAGATAGATAATTTTTATTTATATGGAGGAATAGAAACAGCAAAACACGGTGATCCTGATAAATATTTTTCATGGTTATGGATAAAGGAATAAATATATGAAATTATGAATAAAACTATTGGAGCAATATACTATTCTGATAATCGTCTTGATAAAAAAATATTAAATATTTGTCAAGAACAAATTAGAAAAGTTTTTGATGAAAATAAAATAGTTTCTGTTACACTTAAGCCAATGAATTTTGGCAAAAATATTGTTTTAAAAGATAGATTAAGAAGTTATCCAACAATGGCTGAACAGATTTTAATGGCACTTGAAGCTAGTACAGCTGATTATGTTTTCTTTTTAGAACATGATTTGCTATATGGATCTTCACATTTTGATTTTACTCCAGAAAGAGATGATATTTATTACTATAATGTAAATAACTGGAGATGGTGGTATGGATATGATAAAGCAATTTCATATGATGAATTGACTTCTCTATCAAGTTTATGTTGCAATCGTGAATTAGCAATTAAACATTATAAACATAGATTAGAACTTATAGAAAAATGGGGATTAGATAAGATACGAAGTCGTGAACCGAGATGGGCAAGAAAGTTTGGTTATGAACCCGGCACAAAGAAACGAAGAAATGGAGGAGTTAGTGATGAAGATCATATAAAAAGAAAGTCAGAATATCCAAATGTAGATATTCGTCATAGAGGAACATTTTCAGCTCCGAAGATAACATTAGAAAGTTTTAAGCATAAGCCAACAAATTTTAGAGAGGTTGATATTAGCGAAATACCAGGATGGAATTTACGAAAATTATTTAATATAAAATAACATGCCAACTGGAATACCAAAAAATGGAATAAATAAAAGCTGGTTTATAAAAGGTCATAGAGGTTATAAAGCGATGTTGGGTAAAAAACAATCTAAAAAAGCTAAAGAGAAAATTAGACGAAATCGCAAGGGTAAATGTATGGGTGAAGATAATCCATCAAAAAGACCAGAAGTCAGAGAGAAAATAAGACAATTTAGATTAGGTAAAAAAGCATCTAAAATAACTAAGGCAAAACAGAAAAAATCGATAAAAATAGCAGTAAATCGTCTAGAAGTCAGAGAAAAAATGAGTAAAGCAAAGAGCGGAAAAAATAATCCAAATTGGCGAGATGGTCTTTCTAATAATCCATATCCAAAAGAATTTAATTCTGAACTAAAATTAAAGATTAGGACAAGAGATAATTTCATTTGTTGTTTATGCGGTAAAACAGAAAGAGAAGAATTAGAAGAATTAAATAGAGTACTATGTGTAAATCATATAGATTTTGATAAAAGTAATTGTAAAGAAAATAATTTGAATACCCTTTGTCTTAAGTGTAATGTAAAAATAAATAGAGAAAGGGAGTATTGGACAGAATATTTTCAAATATATGAATAAAAATAAACACGAACTTAGTATCGTTATACCAGCAAGGTCGGAAATGTTCTTGGCTCGCACTATACAAGATGTTTTAGAAAATATAGAAGCAGATACAGAAATAATCGCAGTATTGGATGGAGCGTGGACTGATCCTGGTATTCCACAGCATGAGAGAGTGAATGTAATTTATGTTCCTGAGGCGGTGGGGCAACGAGCGGCCACAAATTTGGGAGTTAATCTTTCTGAATCTAAATTTGTCATGAAATGTGATGCTCATTGCTCATTTGATAAAGGATTTGATAGAAAGATGATTGAAGAAATGAAAGATGATTGGACGATGGTTCCTGTGATGAAAAACCTTCACGCCTTTAGCTGGAATTGCCGAGATTGTAATTGGAAAAAGTATCAAGGACCAACACCAGAAAAATGTGAGAGATGTGGTAGCACAAAGATTAGGAGAAAGATGATTTGGAAACCAAGAGCACATGTGAATAGCACCTCTTATAGTTTTGATAGTGAGCCACATTTTCAGTATTTTGAGGATTATAAACATAGAGAACCATATTTAACAGATAAGAAAACAGGATTTACAGAAACAATGAGTTTACAAGGTTCTTGTTTTGTGTGTACAAGAGATAAGTATTGGGAATTAAATATTTGTGATGAAGAATTTGGTAGTTGGGGAAATCAAGGGATCGAAGTAGCTGTTAAGACTTGGTTATCTGGCGGAAAAGTAATGGTCAATCATAAAACTTGGTACGCCCATATGTTTAGGACGCAAGGCGGTAATTTTAGCTTTCCTTATCCTCAAAGTGGTAGAGATGTTCAAAGAACAAAGGCAAATGTAAGAAAACAAATTTGGTTAGGTAAATTACCTAAACAAAAAAAGCCACTTTCATGGCTTATAAAAAGGTTTTGGCCAATTCCTGGATGGAGTGAGGAGGATTTAAATAAATTACTTGAGTCGGAGTCGTCTCTCTCTAACCTTTAGTATAAATTTCATAGGATTTTTGGCATAATTTCTACGATTCCAAGCACGATGGCAAATCATACAACGTCTATGTCCATTGATAACAGGAGGTAATAAGTGTCCATTCTTACAATGAGTTTGTCGTGCTTTTCGTGCGGTTATTCCATCTCCTCTAAGGATATTTTCGGTATCAGAAACAAGTCTAAGGTGAGATGGATTACAGCATTGTCTATTGTTACAAATGTGATCAAGTACAGGAATATTTTTTCCCTTACCTTTTGGAATAGAAGCGACAAGCCAAGCATACATAAAACGATGAACTTTATAAATTTTTTTATTAATCCGAATTTCACCATATCCATTATTAAGAGAACCATTCCAATTCCAACAACCAGTTTTTTGGTCAATTCTAATCTTACGGAAGATTCGATTAATAGATTCAGGAGCGACATTGTTTATGACAAGAAGATTATTGATGTTCATAACACAAGTATACCAAAAACAAAAAGACAAGTCAACAAAAATTCAATATAATGCACATTGGTGCACATAAAAGCCCACTATTATCCTAGTGGGTTTTTTAATATTTGACCCAATAGTTTAAGATTGTATAATAAAATTAAGTCAAAATAGCAATTAGTAGACAACTTTTTTGAAACGGATTCACGTTCTTATTGTTTATTATTATGATAAATTGCGAAATAAACTTCTGTTTATTTCAAATTGAACGTGATTTTTTATTTAATAATTTATTATATAAATAATTAAGTTATGAAATGGACAAAGTCTATTCGCTTTAGTAAATTTATTTACTGCGGATAGAAGAGTTTTGTAGAACCCCTTTCTCTTTTTTCCGTACTTAATGGGCTATATAAGAATTAAAAATTATGAAACTAGTTTGCCAATTAAGAGTTAAAAATGAGGAAAAGAATATTAGAAGATGTTTAGACAATCTCCTTTTTGTTAATCATTTTTGTATTGTTGATAATGGTTCGACAGATAAGACATTAGAAATATTAAAAGAATATAAGAATGTTACCATTGAAAAGACAGAAGGATTACATGATGGAAAAGATAAAAAATTAGCATTAGAAATGGTTAAAAAATTAAATCCAGAATGGATTTTATGGATGGATGCCGATGAAGTTTTTGAAGAAAAAGCTAAAACGGAGTTAATTAAATTATTAAATAACAAAGTATCTGGTTTTTGTTTTAGGATATTCCCATTTGTTAATTCAAAAAAATATTATCGCATTGATAGAAATTGGAAACAATTCTCCGAAAATGGTCAAGTTAGGTTATTTAGAAATCAATCTAAAATTTATTGGGATGATTCAATACAATATTCGGGGCATTCAGGAATGATTAAGGGATTAACTGGACAAGTTATTAAATCTGATTTAAGAATAAAACATTACACAATCCAATCATTAAAAGAAGCTATTGAAAAATATAATTTATATAGTTTAAATAGTAAAAAAACACTTGATAGACGTACCTATGAGCATCTTATAGATGACGTAGATGCTGTCTATAAAAAGTGGATAGAATAATGAGCAAAATAATTAAAGCAAAAATTTATTATACAAAAACAGAAGGTGGTACTTCTTATAGTGGAGGTTATCCTATTGGTTTAACCGATACTAAAACACAATGGCTTGTAGAAAGCGATGAGACAGAAAAGGGACAAGATGAAAAAGGGACTTATGTCACTAAACTAGCTGTTGTTTATGATAATACTTTAGTTGATAAAGCTATAGCAACTGGACAATGTTGGGAAATTAATGAAATAGAGGCCGATGAATTTGGTAAGAAATTTTCTAGCCCACAAGTAGAACAAATTACCGACCAAGAAAAAGTTATTAAAATTTGTGCTAAAGCAATTAAAGGAGAAGTCTTAACACAAAAAGAAAAAAATGCAATTGATCCAGATAATGAAGAAATAGGTATAAACAAAACAAAACCCTTTGATATTAAAAAATATTTACCCAAAGATATAATAAAATGAGTAATTTAAAAGCGATTGATATTGGCTGTGGTCAAGATAAAAAAGTTATTGGTGGTTATCAATTTGATTATTTAGACCTTCATAAAGATGTTAATCCTACCATTATTGCTGATGCTAGAAAAATACCCAAAGATGATGAAAGTTATGATTTAGTTTATTCTTCAAATTTATTAGAACATTTTAATAAAAATGAAATAATACCAGTATTAAAAGAATGGATTCGGATTCTGAAACCAGGAGGAAAATTAGTATTAATGTTGCCCGATTTAGATTATGCTATGTCTGAATTGAAGAAAGGAAATCTTGATATAGCATTGCGTTTTATTTACGGAGGACAAGGTTATGAAAATAATCAACATGGGTGGGGATTTAATAAACAAATTATTGAAAAATATCTTGAAGGATTTCCAGAATTAGAAATTAATTCAATAGAAACAGAAAAAGAAGGAAGAGATATTATCATTGAAGCTACTAAAATTATGAATAAAACAATAGATATAATAATTCCAGTTTTTAACCAGCTTGAATATACTCAAAAATGTATTAAAAGTGTTCAAAAAAATACTAAAAATTATAATCTAATCATTATTAACAATGGTTCGACGGATGGAACTAGTAAATATCTTGAAGAACTAAACAGACTTCCAGAAATTATAATAATAGATAGTGATACTAATCAAGGTTTTGTTGTTGCAACTAATCAAGGATTAAAAGTATCTAAAAATGATGTAGTTCTTTTGAATAATGATACTGAAGTTTCTGAAGGATGGTTGGATATGTTAAAAGAAAGTGCTGAAAATACTGAAGTTGGAGCGGTTGGACCTCTTTCATCTGCTATTGATCAAGAACAGTATTTTGGTCATTATAAAGAAAAATGGACAGGAGAATATTTAGCTTTCTTTTGTTGTTTAATAAAAAGAGAAGTTATAAATAAAATTGGTTTATTGGATGAAAATATAGAAATTGGGATGGGAGATGATAATGATTATTGTACTAGAATAAAGAAAGAAGGATATAAATTGTGTTTAAATACATCTATTATAGTAACCCATCATCACAGAACCACTATTAAAACTATCCCAAATATGGAACAGATAGCGAAAAAAAATATAGAATATTTGAATACTAAATATAACAATAAGGGTATGATTCAAAATTTACAAAATAAGAAAAAAGTTTATGTAGCTATACCTAATGAATGGAATATACACCCGTCATTGCATTATTATATGAGAATGTTAGAAGATGACCCAAGATATGAAACTAAAACAAGAACACCAGCAAGAAAAACAATAGATAATAATCGTAATTTGATAGTTAAAGAATTTTTGGAAACCGATTATGATTATCTCTTAATGATAGATAGCGATATTATCCCTACAAAAAACATTTTGGATTTAGTAGAATTAGATAAAGATGTAATAGGTGGTGTATGTCCTCAATGGCATGAAGATGATATGTATTGGGTTGTTATGGATAGAGTAGAAGATGGATATAAACAAGTTCCAATAGAAAAAAGAGGTGGATTAAAAGAGGTCGATGCTATTGGAAGTGGATGTATGTTAATAGCTCGTAGGGTTTTAGAAAAAGTAAAAGCACCATTTGAAAGAAAATGGTCGGAAGATGGAATTCAAGAATTAGGTTTAGATTTCTATTTTTGTCAAAAAGCAAAAAATAACAGATTTAAGGTTTGGGCACATTGGGAATATGTTTGTTCTCATTGGGTAAGGATAGACCTATTAAATGTAGCTAAACTTTTAAGTAAAAATGGCTAATTATTTATACGCTAATACATCTGATGTTGATAAATGTTTTAAATTCTCTGGGTTTAGCACTACTTGCCTTGATAGTTTTGTAGCACCAGATTCGGACGTGTCTGGTCTTGGTTGGGATCCTGCTGGATTTCTTTTAAATAGTGGAGCTGCTACAGATAAAATAACAAAACATTCAGGATTTAGTTCTACAATTCTTGATTCTATTTCTTCTGTTGATGCAAGAGGACTTGCTTGGATTAGTGGAAATCTTTGGACTTCAAATGAAACCCTTGGTATAAAGAAGCGTTCTGGATTTTCTACTACAGTTCTTGATAGTTTTGCCTTTAATGCGAGAGGTATTTGTTATGATGGTTCTAATCTTTATTCCGTCACTGGAGCTGATCCATCCTCTCACCGTAAACATTCAGGATTAACATCTACTATTACTGATAGTTTTACAAAATCACTGGCGTGTTCTGGTTTAGCTTGGGGTGATAATAATTTAATGAGTAGCCAAGGTGGGTGGGGAGGAAGTGAATATGTTTGGAAATTTTCTGGTTTTTCTTCAACTGTCCTTGATAGTTTTAACTTTGGTGCTAATGGAATGAGAGGACTGGCTTGGGAAGCAGGAATAGTGCCCTCTATATCACCAAGCATTTCACTATCTGTATCTCCAAGTATTAGTCCTTCTATTTCACCATCTATTAGCCCAAGTGTAAGTCCAAGTGCTTCTATCTCACCGAGTATCAGTCCATCTATCTCACCAAGTATTTCTTTAAGTATTTCTCCATCTATAAGTTTATCTATTAGTCCTTCAGTTTCTCCGAGTGTATCACTTTCACCGTCTTTGTCTCCAAGTTTAAGTCCAAGTATTAGCCCTTCTATTTCCCCTTCGGTTTCTCCGTCTGTTTCGCTTTCTCCAAGCATCAGTCCTTCTGTATCACCGTCTTCATCTTTAAGCCCTTCAACAAGCATTTCGCCTTCTGTAAGTCCTTCACCAGGATTTGATATTATTCTAACAAATGATGATACTTATTATGGAACTACTTATTTACCTGGTCCCAATAATACTGACCCCATCAATAACTTTGGTGGATGGGCTGATTGGTATCATAGTTATCTAAAGTTTGATATTACTAGTGGACCTGCTTCTGTATATGTTTCTAGTGTTGTTTTAAGAATTTATGTTAATGGACCATCTAATAGTGATCCACTTGCACAAGTTCGTAGAGTTACTAGTGATTGGGCCGGTGCTACATTAACTAGAACAAATTTACCAACAGAAGATGCGACTAATAGAGGAAGTCTTCCACCATTGAATTCATCTGGATGGAAAGAAGTTGATATTACACAATTATACAAAGATTGGAAAGATGGTGTCTCAACAAATTATGGTATAAAAATTCATTCAACTAATAATTCACAAACCAATGGAAATTATGAAAGTCTTGAGAGTACTTTTAATGCAATACCTTATCTTGCAATAACATATACAGACCCTTCTATTAGTCCGTCTATTAGCCCATCTCTAAGCCCATCATTAAGCCCAAGTATCAGTCCATCAGTTAGCCCTAGTGTATCGATTTCTCCGTCCCTGTCTCCTAGTATCTCTCAATCTATTTCGCCTAGTATTAGCCAAAGTATTAGTCCTAGTATTAGTTCTTCAGTTTCGCCAAGTCAATCAATAAGTCCATCTATCTCGCCAAGTTTAAGTCCTAGTATAAGTCCTAGTATTTCTCAAAGTATTTCACCTTCAATTAGTCCATCTGTAAGTCCAAGTCAATCATTAAGTCCTAGTTTAAGTCCATCTTTATCGGAAAGTTTATCTCCCTCTATTTCTCCATCTGTTAGTCCTTCAGTATCATTGTCGCCTTCATTGAGTCCATCACTCTCGCCTTCTTTGTCTTCTTCCCTAAGTCCGTCAATAAGTCCCTCAATAAGTCAATCTGTAAGCCCAAGTCAGTCTTTAAGTCCGTCTCTAAGTCCTAGTATTAGTCAAAGTTTAAGTCCATCAATCTCTCCGTCTGTCTCACCATCACAAAGTTTATCGCCTTCTCTAAGCCCATCGTTAAGTCCTTCATTGTCACCATCTCTTTCAGAGAGTGTAAGTCCTTCTATAAGTCCATCTGTTTCTCCTAGTGCCTCATTAAGTCCATCATTAAGCCCTTCAATTAGTCAAAGTATTAGTCCATCAATAAGTCCGTCCGTAAGTCCAAGTTCCAGTATTTCTCCTTCACTTAGTCCGTCCATTTCAGAATCTATTAGTCCAAGTTTAAGTTCATCTATTAGTCCTAGTATCAGCCCATCTGTGAGTCCATCGCAATCACTTTCACCTAGTTTATCTCCCTCACTAAGTCCGTCTATATCGCTATCTATAAGTCCATCTGTTTCACCTAGCCAATCGCTTTCACCTTCGATAAGTCCCAGTATTAGTCCTAGTTTATCTCCAAGTATTTCACCGTCAGTTTCTCCTAGCCAAAGTATATCGCCAAGTATTAGTCCAAGTTTATCGCCTTCGATTAGTCCCTCAATAAGTCCTTCGCAAAGTCCAAGCCAATCAATTTCGCCAAGTATATCTCCAAGTATTTCGCCTAGTTTAAGTCCTAGTATCTCTCCGTCAGTTAGTCCTAGTCAGTCATTGTCGCCAAGCTTATCACTAAGTTTATCTCAATCGATAAGTCCTTCGATAAGTCCATCTGTATCTCCGTCAGCTTCATTGTCACCTAGTTTAAGTCCAAGTATTAGTCAATCAATCAGTCCTAGTATTTCGCCATCAGTTAGTCCTAGTGCTAGTTTAAGTCCATCAATTAGTCCATCAATTAGTCAAAGTATTTCTCAGTCAATCTCACCATCTGTATCACCTTCAGCGTCTTTGAGTCCATCAATTAGCCCTTCAATTAGTCAAAGTTTATCTCCGTCATTGTCTCAAAGTTTATCACCTTCATTAAGTCCGAGTATTTCTCCATCTGTAAGTCCATCTGCTTCATTAAGTCCATCTCTTTCGCCTTCGTTATCGCCAAGTATTTCTCCAAGTTTAAGTCAATCACTTAGCCAAAGCATAAGTCCATCAATCAGTCCATCAGTAAGTCCAAGTCAATCAATCTCGCCAAGTATTTCGCCATCTTTATCGGCTTCCTTATCACCCTCCATAAGTCCGTCGGTGTCGCCAAGTGCCAGTATTAGCCCTAGCATTTCTCCAAGTTTAAGTCCTTCTTTGTCTCCATCATTGTCACCGTCTATTTCGCAAAGTATATCACCATCAGTTTCACCTAGCCAATCTTTAAGTCCTTCTTTGTCACCATCGCTTAGTCAGTCACTGTCGCCAAGTATCAGCCCATCAGTAAGTCCAAGCCAATCAATTTCGCCTTCAATAAGCCCTAGTATTAGTCCAAGTATTAGCCCTTCAATTAGTCCATCAGTCAGTCCTAGTCAATCTATATCCCCAAGTTTAAGTCCTTCGATAAGTCAGTCAATTAGTCCAAGTATTTCTCCTTCAGTATCGCCAAGTCAGTCAATAAGTCCATCGTTATCTCCAAGCATAAGTCCAAGTATTTCGCCAAGTATCTCGACTTCTGTTAGTCCAAGCACAAGTATTAGTCCGTCAATCAGTCAAAGCATCAGCCCAAGCATAAGCCCAAGCATAAGCCCTTCAGTTAGTCCTAGTCAGTCATTATCACCCTCACTTTCACCTAGTTTAAGTCCAAGCATAAGCCCTTCTATTAGCCAAAGTGTATCTCCAAGTGCGAGTTTAAGTCCGTCTATAAGTCCTAGTATATCACTAAGTTTGTCACCAAGTTTAAGTCTTTCTACAAGTCCAAGTCAATCATTGTCACCATCATTAAGTCCAAGTTTATCTCCTTCGCTTTCGCAAAGTATCTCGTCGAGTGTTAGTCCGAGCGTCTCAATATCTCCAAGTTTAAGTCCCTCTTTGAGTCCTTCAATAAGTCCAAGTATTTCTCCGAGTATTTCTCCCAGTATAAGTCAGTCAGTATCACCATCTGAATCATTGTCGCCATCTATATCGCCTAGCATTTCTCCATCTGTTAGTCCTTCTAAATCGTTATCTCCGTCATTATCACCATCGTTATCCCAATCATTGAGTCCTAGTATATCCCCAAGTGTTTCACCGAGTGAATCTTTAAGTCCAAGTTTAAGTCCTTCCTTGTCACCAAGTTTAAGTCCAAGTATTTCTCCGAGTGTAAGCCCAAGTGAATCGTTATCTCCTTCAATTTCACCAAGCATAAGCTCTTCTATCAGTCCTTCTGTATCTCCTTCGGTTTCTATTAGCCCAAGCATATCCCCCAGTATTTCCCCAAGTGTTTCACCATCAGTATCAATCTCACCCTCTATATCTCCCAGTATTTCTTTGTCAATCAGTCCGAGCATATCACCATCTATTTCTCCCAGTATTTCACCTTCCATTAGCCCAAGTGTGAGTCCATCAGTATCTTTATCTCCGAGTGTTTCACCTTCTATTAGTCCGAGTATATCCCCTTCTTTCTCGCCCAGTATTTCGCCATCAGTTAGTCCTTCGGTTTCAATCAGTCCGTCTCTTAGCCCATCGGTTTCGCCATCAGTTAGTCCGAGTATCTCACCGTCTATTAGCCCGTCAGTAAGTCCAAGTGTCTCTATCTCACCTTCTGTATCTCCTTCCTTAAGCCCTTCAATAAGCCCAAGTATTAGTCCTTCTATTTCTCCTAGTATATCCCCTAGCATATCACCATCTGTAAGTCCTAGTGTTTCAATCTCTCCTTCAATATCCCTAAGTTTAAGCCCCTCTATTTCTCCCTCAATCTCACCATCAATCTCTCCATCAGTAAGTCCAAGTGTTTCAATAAGTCCATCTCTTAGCCCATCTATTAGCCCATCTATTAGTCCATCATTAAGCCCCTCTATTTCGCCTTCATTATCACCCTCAATCAGCCCATCAGTAAGCCCAAGCGTTTCAATTTCACCATCAATATCCCCAAGCATTAGTCCATCGATTTCTCTGAGCATTAGTCCTTCTGTAAGCCCCTCTATTAGTATTAGCCCTAGCATAAGTCCATCTCTTTCTCCATCAATATCGCCATCTATATCTCCCAGTATATCTCCATCGATTAGTCCATCAATCTCACCAAGTGTATCACCATCGGTCAGTATTTCACCCTCAATATCACCCAGTATTAGTTCATCTATTTCTCCTAGTATTTCTCCATCGATTAGTCCAAGTTTGAGTTCTTCAATCAGCCCCTCAGTTTCACCTTCAGTATCTATCAGTCCCTCTATTTCTCTTAGTATAAGCCCAAGTATTTCGCCTTCATTATCACCCTCAATCAGCCCATCAGTATCGCCCAGTGTAAGTATTTCACCCAGTTTAAGTCCAAGCTTGTCCCCATCATTATCTCCAAGTATTTCACCTTCAATATCTCCATCGGTAAGTCCATCAGTATCATTAAGCCCCTCAATATCACCCAGCATAAGCCCATCGTTATCACCATCCATCAGTCTCTCTATAAGTCCATCAATCTCGCCAAGCGTAAGTCCATCAGTAAGTTTATCACCATCACTTAGCCCATCATTGTCTCCATCTCTCAGTCCTTCTGTTTCTCCATCTGTAAGTATATCCCCATCATTGAGTCCAAGTATTTCACCAAGTGTCAGTCCATCTGTTTCAATAGGTGGCCATACTACCTTATTAACCAGAGATGGCCATACTACCTTATTAACCAGAGATGGCCATACTACCTTATTAACCAGAGATGGCCATACTACCTTATTAACCAGACAATGAAGTTAGTTTATTTAGAATTAAACATATTTGACCCAATAAATCAATGTAAGTATTATTAATATAAATAATGGAAATTTTAAAAGCCCCCACAGAGGAAATAGTTTTTGGAGAATTAACTGAATTCTCAGCAGATGAAGCTATCGGACAAACCATATTATCTTGTGGAAATGCAAGCCATTTTGCTGTGAATGATTATGTGGTTTTGGGATATCGTGGGAATGACACTGCTGAAATAAAAAAGATTTCAGCCATTTCTGCTGATTTAGTGACAATTACAACAGATGCTACAAAATTCGCTCATTCTAAAGGGGAACCAATCACTCAAATATTATTTAATCAACGAAAATTTTATCGTTGTGCGACAGAAGATGGAACTTATGAACATTTGTCAAGCGAAGGTAGCCCAGTAGATATTGCAATTGATAGCCCAGATGGAACAATGTTTGAAGATGCTAATGGAACTTCTACATCTTGGTATAAGGCGGTATATTATAACTCAACAACATTAGATACTACATCTTTAAGTGATGCGATTGCTACAAAGGCGAGAGATTCTGAACATTATACTTCTATTTATAAAATCAGACAGGAAGCAGGTTTTGAGGATAATTACTATATTCCAGATGAGTTGATTTCTCGCTACAGAGATGAAGCTGAAAATCAAGCAGAATCTACTGTTGCATCTACATATTCTCTTCCATTTAGCGCCAAACCAAAGGTTTTTCAACATATTATTACATTATTGGCTGGCGGACTCTTATTAAGTAAAGAATATGGTATGGAGGCTGATATAGAAATAGGAAAATCTGGTGAAAGAAAGATTGTAAGAGCCGAAGATATGTTAGATAAGATTGTAGATGGTAAATTATTATTACGAGATATAGATGGAAATGCATTAGGTGGAACATCGATTGGAGAGGCAAGTGGGAGCAATGATTACTCCCTCGGAAAAAATGATGTTGGAGAATTATTTAACGTAGGAGATGAAATTTTTAAAGCCACTGACCCCGATTCGCCCACTAGTTAGGGTATTGTATAACTTTTGTATAAAAATTGTTCTGGTGGGTGAATATGGGCGAATTTCACTATCTACAAGCAAGTTTTAATCATTATGGCTATTGATATAAAAATAAATGTGACTGGTGATAAGCAATTAATCCAGAAGCTAAACAATATATCTTCCAGTTTAGAAAGACCAAGAGAGCCATTACAAAATTCATCAAAAATAATGATGGCTGCTATAATGGAAAACTTTAAGAGTCAGGGAGAAACATTTAAAGTTCCATGGAAACCATTAAAAAAATCAACTATTGCTATTAAAAAACGAGAAGGGTATGGTGATATGCCACCACTTGTTAGAACAGGAGCAATGAAAGGTGGATTCAGAAGTAGTATAGAAAAGAATACAATGACTATTGATAATCCTGTTCCATATTTTCAAGAACATCAGCTTGGTTTTAAAAGAGTTCCCCAAAGAGTTATGCTAAGAATAGACAAAACTAGACTTCATCTCATAATAGATGCCTTTCTCGATTGGATAGTTGGGATTATTAAAAAGAAGTAAGAAGGATTAAGTGCACAGTGGTGCACACAGTATAAATCAATTATTTGACCTTTATATGAACTATGTATAATATTTTAACAACATTACAAACAAGATTGAAAACTCAACTTGGGAATCGTATTAGAACTTACTTTATTGACGACCCCAACCTAGTCAATTTATCTTCATTGCCATGCATTGCAATAACTCCAGTTGCCACAAATATAGAAGTAGCAGATACGAGCCGAGATAAATATACCCACGATGTAGATATTTTTGTAATAATAAATGCTTTAACGGAATTAAAAAGAGCCCCAAATGAAATGGTTGGAATGCAGTTCTTAACAAAAATAGCAGAAGAAAAAGATTCAAATGGAACGCCATTGCCAAACACTATTATTTATGCTTTAAGAAATGATTTAGAATTGGCTGACAATCTATTTATCGAAAATGTTGGGAGTATAAACTACGGAATCCGCGTCCGTGAGCAAAACGTAACCCTCGAGGCATCTATCAGAGTTTCAGTAACAAGGATATTAAACAGATAAAATTATGAATAAAAGTCAAAAAGACAAAAATTATAAAGAGTTTCGTTGTCCTCAATGTAATGCATTACAATTCAAATATAAATTGATAAAAGATAGTTTTATTTTGAGCGTAAAATGTTATGGGTGTAATCATTTCTCAACATTAGAACTTAATCTAGAACCATTAGCCGAAGTTTTAATGCAATTAAAAAAACAACAAAAAGAAAATGACAAAAAGAAAAAAGACTAAAAAAATAAGTTTGTTTTATAAAAGATTGTTAGCTTGGATAAAATCCATGTTAGCAAAATACTAATATGCAAATAATAAATACTTATCATAAAAGACTCACATGGGATAGTTCTGACTTTGTTTTTACTATTGATGCAAATGAGATTAAAGATGCACCAGATAAAATTGCGAATAAATTGTTAGATAATCCACATATCAAAGAAGTTCAAATAAAAGTCGAAAAGATTGAACCTATTTTTTCTAAAGAGATTTTAAAAGAAAATAGAAAATATAAAAAGTCGAAATAAATTAAAAAGGAGAGAAAAAAAGTCAATAAGACATGGTATCAGAAAAAACTCGTAAAAAAATATCAAAAGGATTAAAAATATATTATCAAACGCATGAACATTCTAATAAAGGCGGAATAGTGTCAGAAGAACGGAAAGAAAAAATTAGAAAAACATTAACTGGTCGTAAAAACGGACCGCCATCAATAGAAACTCGAAGAAGAATAAGTGAGGCTAACAAAGGAAGAAAAAGACCAGATTTAACTGGCGATAGGAGTCCATCAAAAAGACCAGAAGTTAGGAAAAGAATGAGTAATGCTAGAATAGAAAGAAAAAAGAGACTTGGATATATTAATTCACCAGAAACAATAGAAAAAATACGACAAGCAAATATATTGAGATTTTCAAATCCGATAGAAAGACAAAGGATTAGTCAAACTTTAACAGGAAGAATTGGTGTGAACAAAGGCAAACATTGGAAGGTTGCAGATACAACTAAAATGAAACTTGCAAGTATCAAAAGATGGAAAAATCCAGAATACAGGGATAATCAAATGTTAAAAATGGCAACATGGTCTAAACGTGAAAACAAAGAAACTGGGATAGAGAAAAAATTAAGATTATCATTAACAAAATATAAAATAAATTTTGAAAGATATAAATCTATTTCATTTTTAAGAACTATTCCTGATTTTTTTATTAAACCAAATATAGCAGTTTATGCAGATGGAAACTATTGGCATTCATTACCATATGTTAAAAAAAGAGATAAAAGAATTTTTAGAGACTTAGTAAACAACGGTTATATTGTTTTTAGAATAAGCGAGGATGAAATAAATAATAATTCAGATTGGTGTGCAAATGTTATTAAAAAATTAGTATAAAAGGTCGGTTAGAAAATTAAAAAAAGGAGAGATTAAAAAAATGTCAGTAAAAACTGGGCGAGAAAATTATTTGGGGATCGGATTTGAATCCACTCCAGGACAAGGTGTTCCTGCAACTAAATATTTACCATTTACAACTTGTAATCTTAGAGGTGTTCAAGAACCATTAGTAGATGAAGCTGCAAGAGGAATTAGAGAAAGAGTTGGTGGATCTATATCTGGGCCAACAAGAGGCGAGGGAGATATTGAAATTTTGGTAGATGCTGAGAATGCACCTTATCTGATTATACCAGCATTGGGTGCTGTTACTAGCACATCTGGAGCTGGTTCTGCTCATATCCATACTATTACTAGAAAAACTACCAATGCACCTAAAACAGTTACATTGGTTCATTATGATGGAGTAGCGGTGAGAGAATTCGCATATGGAACAGTAAATACTTTAGAATTTTCTGTTTCTGATGGGTTAGCTACATTAGCAACATCAATCCTATCTAAAATGCCTGCAACAGGAACTGCTTCAAAATCAATTACAGAAGAAACAATAATGGGATTCAAGGATTATAAATTATATCTTGGAGAAACTTATGCTACATTGAAAGCAGAAGTTGTAGCGGGAACAGCAACAGCAACTGATTTGACAGCATTCTCATTGAGAATAAATAATAATGCAGAAGCACATTATGTAAGTGGATCTGCTAATGTTGACCATGTTGCAGCGGGGCAATTTGAAGTTGAAGGAGATTATACATTATTCTTCGAAGATGCCACACAGCAAGGATATTATCAGAATTTGACAAAACGAGCATTGATTGTCCAAATGATTGGTCCTGCTATTGCAGGTGGTGATTTTGAGGAAATATTTATTGGATTGCCAAAAGTTCATTTCAGTGATAGAACAATAGATACTTCAATCGCAGGATTTGTTACAGAAAATCCAAGTTTTGTAGCTGAATATGATGCTACAGCAGTAAAATCAATTGAAGTGATTATTACAAATACCAAATCTTCATATTAATGAAACATTTAAGTTTAAAAGTTTAATAACAGACTTCGAGTCTAACACAAGTCAAATTGAGTCCATTGGCTTATTTATCTATTTAAATAAGTAGATGGGCTTATTTTGGTTAAAGACATATGACAAACGTAGTCCTAAAAGATACAAGAGAAATAGAAACAGTAGAACTTCCATCTTTCCCAGGAAGTGAAGTGAAGTTATATAAGGGATTGTTATTCGGACAGATGAAAGAATTAGAAAAAGAAACATCTGGATTCAAACGTGGAATAGTTTCACTTCGTTTAATGATAAAAGAATGGAATTTTGTGGATGAAAAAAGTGATAGTTTGCCAATTACTGAAGACAGTTTTGATATATTGCCAGTAAAAGATTTAACTATTCTATTAAATAAAATAGCTCAATTTTTTGAAGTATCTGAAAAAAAAAGCAAACAAGTCTTAAAAAAGTAGTTTTAATGCTACAAAGTGGCAAAAATACACCACCCGCATACATAGAATATTTTATTTGTAAAGAGTTCGGGTGGACAATTGACGAATTGTATTCTCAACCATGGGATAAAATTGATACATTCTTGAAAATTATCAATATAGAAAATCAATTCAAAAATAGGGAACAAAAAAAACAAAGTATAAGTAAAAAATAATGGCAACAGATAATAATGTTAAGATTACAATTGAATACGGCGTAAAGGGCAAGAAAACAATTCAGCAAGCTAAAAAAGACATCACTGCATTGGGAGAAAAAACAACAAAAGCCAATACAAAAATGCAACATGGAATGTCATCAACAATGGGGACGCTAGAAAGCCTTGGTAATAGATTTAGATATTTAAGTTTGGTTGTTGGAACAGCATCTGTTGTAATGGTTACAGGTATAAGCAATTTTACTCAAGCAGCAATGCAAGCAGAAGAAGCAATGCTTGGATTGAGTGCTGAGGCAAATGCATGGGGAAGAGATTTTGGAGAAGCAGAACAACTGGTTCAAAAAATGACAGATAGTGGACTAATCCCATTTAATAAAGCAGCAATGATAGTAAGAAATATAATGGGAACCGGATTAGACATAAAGACTACGGAAAGGGCAATAGATGCATTGATGGATAGAGCTGTTGTAGCAAGAGAAGCTCAATATGGTTATGCAGATGCTATATTAAGAACATCAGAAGGAATGAGATATAATCGTGAGCAATTGGCTGATGCAACACTTATTCAAGGATTGTTTAATCTTGCTATTGAAGATGCATCCAAAGCAACTGGCAAAACTGCTTCACAATTAACTAAATTAGAAAAAGCTTATTCTGCTGCTAATGTTATAATCAAAGAATCTGAAAGATATACTGGAATGACAGAAAATGCACAGCAATTATTAGTAGGATCATTTGGAAGAGTTTCGGCTGCTGTTTTTGATCTTAAAAAAGTTCTTGGTGATGCATTAAAACCAATTATAGGTCCTTTTGCGGATTTAGTATCAAAATTATCTAAAGCTTTACAATTTTTAGTAGAACATATGAGTGGTGTTGTTGGAATGACTATAATGACTACTGCTGTGATGACTGGGCTTTTAGCTATTCTTGCTACGGTTGGAGCAATTCTTCCTATGCTTACTGCTGGATTTGCTGGTATTAAAGCAATGCTTGCTGGATTAAGTATAGCATCTGGACTTGCTACTATGTCACTTTCAAAATTTGCTTTGATTTCTATGGGGATAACAGCTGGTATTGCTATCCTTACTTATACGGTTCTAAAACTTACTGGGGCATGGGATAGATATGCCAATGGATTTAAAAATGTAATGAAGGGAATGCAGGGAGCTAATGATGCAATGAAAAGCATAGGAAAAGTTCATACAGAAGTTACGGATTCAATGTCGGGTAAAGATAAAAAACAAACAGAAGAACAAAGAATTCAACATCAAAGAAGATTAGAAGATTTAAATGAAGAATTAAAAAGAGAACAATCTAAGGGTTTATGGGCAGACCAAATTAAAATAAAAGATTTAAAGAAACGAATTAAAAGAGAAAATGAAGATTGGAATAGGTATTTGAGTGACAAAGAAAGTGGACAAGAAGATATGTCACAAACTATTGCTGATTTGATGAATACGGAAGCAATGGCTGTATCAGTTGCGGTTGATAAAATGAAAATGACATGGAAGGATTATATTTTTTGGTTGAGTCAATGGGAAACATGGAGAGATACATTTGAAACAATAAAAAAGTTTTTTAGAAATTTAGGCAATGATATAATAGATGGTGTTGGCTTAATAGGTGAATCGTGGAGTAAATTAATTGACCATATGCCAAATTGGACAGAAGTATATGAGGCAAGTAGAAATATTGGTCTGGCATTTTCAAAAGGAGTTTTAGATGAATTTAATAAATTACCAGATAGTATTAAATCAATATTTGGTGGCATAACAACATATTTACTTATTACATGGGTTCCTGGAATTGTAACGTCTATAATAACTGCTACTGGGAAAATTCATTTAGCATTTGTTGTAATGCAAGTTAAAATATTGCGAAGTTTTGCCGCAATAAGAACCGCATGGATCGGTTTATCAACAACAATATCTACTCCAATTGCTATTGCTATTGTTGTTACTGGAGCACTTTATGCACTTCAAAAAATTAGAGACCAAATAACTGGACTTAAAAATGATATTGATGGTTTAAGTGATGCATCTAAGGATTGGAGCAAAATGATGAAAGATGTTCAGAGTAGATATGAAAGAGGAGAAATTACTCTTGAACAGTATCAAAGATATATGAAATCAATTCGAGAAGGACAAGCTGAGTTGAACCGAGGGATGCAAGAAACTGAATTTGGATGGAGCTCTATATGGAAAGGGTTGACTACACCAGTTGGTTCTAGTGGTATTATAAATGCGTGGAATAATCCGTCTCAATATGCTGAAGGAGGTGTTGTCCCTGGACCAGTAGGTGCTCCACAACCAGCGATAGTTCATGGTGGCGAAACTATTATTCCATCAAACCAATCAGCAATTACTATAAATATTCAGAATCCTATAATACGTGAAAAAGCAGATATTCAAAGAATAGCTGATGCCGTATCACAAGCTATGGGACAAAAAGCAAAATGGGCAAGAATGGGAGCTTAATAATATAAAAAAATATGGCAATAAATAACATAAGTTACAATTCATTTGATCTTCAGGATTCTACCTACATAACAAGGACAATAACCCACAGACAAATAGGCGAAAGAGTTTTAGACACTAAACCAAACCTTAGAAGAGGTAGTTTTGATGTTGTAGATACTCGTTTTACACGAAAAATTATTACTATTACTGGATGGGTTAAATCAGATACGGCAGCAAATTTAAGAATAGCTATTGACACCATGAAAGAAAATATACATGGACAAGAAAAGAATTTAGATATTGATTATGGTAGTGGAACTATTCGTTATAAGGCTACTGTTCAATCAATGGATGTCCCAGAAGAAGCATGGTATATAAGCCAAGTTCCATTTACTATTGAGTTTTTATGTGAACCCTGGGGCACAACTCCAACCACAAGTAGTCAAAGTTATCTTAATAAAACAACCGCAACATATTCAAGCACTATCAATATGACTGGTTCTATGGGTCCATTTCCCACATTAACAGTCGATATAGATTCGGAAACAGATATGACAGCAATCAAATTTGAAAATACAACAAGCAGTGATTGGATACAAATTAGTAGGAGTTTTACTGTTAGCGAAAGTTTAGTAATTAATTGCTTAAATGAAACTGTTCAGGTTGATGGGATAAATGTGGACTTTACTGGGGTTTTCCCAGAATTTATAACAAATACAAATTCATTTTTAGTGACCATAACAGATTCTGGTGCATTTCAATATGATTTGAAGATATCTTATAATCCCCATTTTCTATAACATTTTACTACAATGATATTAGGGCAAAAAGTAAAAAATACTATAAATTATGTTAATGCAGCAAAAAAGCAATGGGCTAATCCAAAAATTCGCAAGAAGATGTTGAAATCTTTGAAAAGAGTTGCACAAAATAGAGACTATAATGGTTTCAAAAATCCAAATTATAAAGGTGGTCCTCGTATTATTAAATGTATAAAATGTGGCAAAGAAAGACAAACTTATAATAAAAAGAAAAGTGGTGGATTATGTCAAGATTGTTATTTTAAAAATAATATAGGAAGATGGGAAAGAAACATTAATAATACAAGAAAGGGTTTTCAAACATCAGATAAACATAAAAAAGCAATTAGTGAGACAATGTTAAAAAAATGGCAAGACCCATGTTTTAGAAAAAATATTTCAATAAAGGTTAGTCGAACATTAAGTGGTAAAAAATTCTTAGCAGAACATAAAGCAAATATTAAAGCCAATGTGCCTCGTGGAAATAAAAGCCCACATTGGAAGGGGGAAAATTGTATTACTCCTGAAAATTTAAGAATTAGAAACAGTATAGAATATAGATTATGGCGAGAAGCAGTATTTGCAAGAGATGGTTTTACTTGTTAGAAGTATGGAACTATTGGTAGTAAATTAAATGCTCATCACATACAAAACTTTGCTCAATACCCAGAACTTCGCTTTGCTATCGACAATGGAATAACTTTATCAGAAAAAGCACATGTAGAATTTCATAAAATATATGGAAAAAGAAACAATAACAAGGAACAGTTAGAAGAATTTTTAGAAAATCCTACTTATTTATAATATATAAAAAATTATGGCCATCAGTTTATCACCATCAATATCACCAAGCATAAGTCCGAGCATATCACTGTCTGTATCTCCAAGTTCTTCATTGTCACCATCTATCAGTCCATCAACAAGCCCAAGTGTAAGTTTGTCCCCAAGCATTTCTCCATCAGTATCACCCAGTGTGTCAATATCTCCTTCTTTATCTCCAAGTTTATCTTCCTCTTTAAGCCCATCATTATCTCCAAGTATCAGCTCATCTATATCACCATCTATAAGCCCTTCTCCAAGCCCAAGTCCATCTCCAGCACCAAACCAAGTTATTTATAAACTATATAATGCTTCTAATGTATATATTAGAACTCTTACAGAAATTACTGGTGAAATTAATATTGAAAAAACATTATTTGGTGGCTCTGGGCCATTAACTTTAATATTCGCTCAAAAAATTGATGAATTATCTAGTGATATAGATTTCAATAAAAAGATTAAAATTTATTTTAAAAACAAATATAGCCATACTCCTAGATTGGTATATTATGGTTATATAGTTAGCATTGACCCAATCATACAAGAAAATCAAGAACAATCTGGTGTTACTTGCCTTGGTGCTATTTCAAAACTTAGTAATGACTATCTTAGAACTGGTTCGGATTTAGCCTATGAAGTTTCTTTAAATGACATAGATAACCATATTAAAACAATAGTTGACCATTATAGAGATAGCATTAATACATTACATAGTAGTTACGCTCCATCGATGATTGCTGCCACAACTTATTTCCCTGGTGGAGCTAGCCCCGATACGAATTATGTAGAAGATACATCAACTATTGGTTCAATACCATATAGATATTTCAATTTAAAACATTTAGAATCAATCAGAGAAATTGCCAAGTTTTTACCTAAGAATGATACCGCTAATGCATTCTGGTATTGGTGGATTAACGACGAAGGAAAATTTAAAATAAAAAAATTATCTACTACTGCTGACCATACATTATTCTTAAATAAACATCTTATTAGTTTGGAAATGAGAAAAAATATTGAAGGAGTTGTTAATAAGGTTTTCTTTTGGAATGAAAAAGGAGTGGAGGGTGAAAGAGTTCGCTTAATAAAAGAAGATTCAACCTCACAAACAAACTATGATATTGTAGCAGACCGCATAACTGACACACAACTCACAACAGACACACAGGCTACTTTATATGCTGATGCTAGATTAAAAGAAAATAAAGATGCCAAAGCTGAGGCAAGTGTAATTGTTTCTGATGCTCATTACGATATTTTAACATTTGAACCTGGGCAGGTTGTGAACATCCGAGATATTAAAGATACTACATTATTTCCAAATAGAATGATTATTCAGAAAATAATACTAAGAGAGCATGAGGCAGTTTTAGAATTAGCAACACCTCGACCAGATTTAACAACTCAAGTCGAAACCGATAGAGAATATGTAGATAAACAACTTAGATGGTTTGGGGATATATTATGCAGAATTGATGGAACGCGAATCCATTCTGGCGTACAACATTGGGTAAGTGAAGATGTGTCATTCGCCCCAGCGACTAATACGGCAAGCACACAAGTTAATTGGACAGCTGGAACATTTACACTACCAAGTGATGTTCGAAGAGTTATTGCTAGTGGAAACACTGGGGTTATGAATACGGCATATAAATATTATTTATATGTTGATGAAAAGAATTGCTGGTGTACAAAAGATACTGGTGGTGCTGCGGTTGAAACTGGAACAGGAAGCGTGACAGATGGATATTCCTTTATGGTAAGTTCAACTAATACGAGCTCAAATAGTGATGCATATAAGGGCAATGTTTTATGGGTGAATCCATCTGGCGGAAGTGCTGAAAAACATATTATCACAAGAAATACTCCAAGTGTTGTCCACATTGATTCTTCTGACCCCTTTGATACCACAGATGCAGTTTGTCCTTATGAAATCCATAAATTTGTATTACGACAAACCCATGACAGAGGCACTGGAAGTTTAAATGTTACAGGAACTGCCGATTCTGGCTCTACTACAACATTGGTTGATGCGGTCAGAACAGAAGTTGATGACCATTGGAATGGTTATGAAATTAAATTTAGAAGTGGTAATAATGCTGGACTAATCAGAACTATCACTGATTTTGTCGCTATCACAGATACTATTACTTTTTCACCATCTGTTCCCAATGGTGTTGCAAATGGAGATGCTTATGAAATCTATTTAAGTGCTGAAAACCAAATAATCTTAACAGATTTAGAGCCAACTACCGATACATCTTCTGAAGTTGAAATAGTTACAAATCTTTCTACTTTAAGTGGAAGTAGTAGTGGTGCTGTGGGGGGAATGCTAGCAATTAATGGTTTTGATTCATCTAGTAATCTTATTAAAGATGTTATAAATGCCAGAATGAACACTGCTACCAAAAAAATACTATCAGATTTTGATTTTGGAACTACTAACTATGCTGGGGCATTAAAAGCTGGTGATATTGCATGGGATACATCTACTGGCGCAATTACTAGTGGATCTGGTGTTGCTGTGTATCGTAAGGGGATTATTGGAGCAACTGCTGGTGCAACCACTTTTTCTATTGATGCTACAACAGGAAGTGCATATTTTTCAGGAGAACTTGCGGCAGCATATGGGACATTTGGCACTATTACTGCTGGAACTTTTATAGGTACAGTATTTAAAACAGCATCTTCTGGAGATAGAATTGAATTAAATTCTAGTGGATGGAGTCATAAAATGATTGCTTATGATGTTTCAGAAGATGAATATATAGAAATTGCTGCAGCTGATAGGGGGATCCATTGGTTTGAAAATCTTGCATCTCCAGCTGAAATTGCTTGGATAATAGCTACTGATCCACCAGCAGCAGACCCTTATCTTCAGTTAGGAGCATGGAAAGCCGATGGAATAAATTCGACAATAGTATATATTTCAGAGGGAGTCTGTTATCCAGCCACTGCTACAGATTTAGGAAAATCAACAGCAAAATGGCAACATCTTTATCTTTCTGGCAATATTGTAGTAGATGGCACAGTAGATGGCACAGACATTGTAGCTCATGTAGGAAATGTAAACGCACACCACGCTCAAAGTCATACACATGCTTCTCATACAAGTATTGGGGCTAGCGACCATCACTCAAGCACTTCAAACGCATTAACAATTACACCAACCAAGGTTAGTATTAATTCGCCAGCTGGAACTACTGCAGCACTAAATGTCAATGGTGATTTTCATTTATATACTGGTTCTTTTGATATTAAAAATACAGGTGCTAGTATTGCATGGGGTGGAGTTCCAATGTTAGCAGATGGTGGGGTTGGTAACTTAAGAACTTTAAAACCATTTAGTCTTCTTCAATTGGCTTCTGCTCCTGCTAGTGTCCCAGATGGAACAATATATTATGATACAGCATTGGGTCAATTCAGAGGTAAAGCTGGAGGAAGTTGGTATACATTATAAATTGCATAGAATTATTATGGCATCTATTGGTAAAGGTCGAAAGAAATAATATAAAAAATAAAAATATGGAACAAAATAAAAATTTAGAAACAAAACAAAAAGAAATAAAAGAATTAATTAATAGAAAAATTCAAGAATTACAAAATATTGAGAATATGCGGAATCAACTTACAAATGAAATTGTTAAGATGCAAGGCAAAGAAGAAATGCTTAAAGAATTAATTGATGGAAAAAAGGAAATGGACAAGTCCATTTCGAATGAAGTGCACCAGGGGGCACAAGCAAAAGAATAAAAGAAAGATTAACAGTTTACAGTCAACTTAATGGGAGAGAAAAAAATGTTAAACCCAGTTCCAAAAGAATATCAAAAAGGATATTGTGGGTGTTACGAAAACCCCACAGATAGTCGAGATATCACATTGGGTGATATTGCATATGTTCCTGATAAAAATTGTCCTTCATTTGAGGATGGTTTTGATGTTGAAAAATCCATCAGAATAAGATTTAAAAGAGAGCACCAGGGATCTAGCCTTAGTTGCTGCGGGCAAGGATGGGCTAAATATGCTGAAGCCATTGATATTATCGAAATGATTGAAAATTCATTTGTTAAGGAATATGATAGAAAACCAAATAGACAAGAATTTTATGAATTTGCAAAACTTGAAACAACCAATAAAGAAGTTTTGCAATTATTAAAAGATTTATCAGCTAAAGATATTTACTCACAGATTTATTTGTTGCCAGATGGTGGGGCATTTATAAGGTCAGGTGCTGATATAGTTGTGAATAAGGGCGTTTGTGAAGAAACATTTATACCTTCATATCCCGAAAAAACAAGATATAATACAGGAAATCCAGATGAAGATTTTATGAGAGAGAAAAAGCAAACCCCAGAAAGTATAAAAAACGCATCAACATATAAATCAAGAAAATATGTTGCACTTCCAACATTGTTTCCTATGACTGAACAAAACTGGGAAGATGTCAGACAAATCATTTGGCAATTCGGTGGATTTGTTTCGGGATACGGAAGACATTGTATTTATTTTTGCGGATATGGAATTGACCCAAATAATGGATTAAGATATATTAAATATATTAATTCATATGGAGATGACTTTGGTGAAGATGGTACAGGCAAGTGGTTCGAGAATTATGGGCAACCATTATTCAATATTACTTTTCTGTATGATCAGCCAAATATAACTAGTATGACACAAGAAAAGAAAAATCTTATTATTAATATTCATCATGAGTTGCTCTGTCGAGAAGCTACAGAACAAGAAATTCAATCATTTACTGATAAATCCGAAAAACAAATTAGAGAACAAGTCGGAGCAAGCGATGAGAGAAAACAACTTATCAGAATAGTGAATTTCGCTAGAACATTTAAACTCATTAATAATCAATAAATTTGCTTGACATATTATCTCGTAAATTCTATAATTTACGATGTGGAGATTTATTTATTCGTACAAAACTATCCAAATACTTATTGATTCTTTTTTTCTTAATTTGTCCAATACATTCCGACAATGCGAGCAACTACATTGAAAATTCTGTAGATTCATTTAATGAAATTTATAGAATGCAACTTGAGGTTTCACAGGAAACAATGCCATTACCACAACACAGTATTCTCGGGGCGATTATTGCTCAAAAAGAAGAACCAGTAGGTCAAATTGAAAATGGCTATTGCACAGGATTAGTAAGATATTATCGTGATGTCCCATGGACAGGAAACGCAGAAACGTGGTTGGAAAAAGCACTAGATGCTGATTTTGCGACTGGGAATATACCCAGGAAGAATGCTATAATGGTTGAAGATGTAAAACATCCATATGGGCATGTTGCTTATGTTTTAGAAATAACAGAAGATTCATTCACTGTAATTGAACAGAATGTCACAGGATTTGGAATTGTCACAAAACGAATATTGCCATTAGATTGGAATGTTATAGGATTTATTTATTAGGATTCAAATTTTAAAAGGTCGAATAAAAATTAGGAAAGGACAAAAAAATGGATATTATTATTCCAGTAGCGATAATCGGTGTAATATCTTCGATTGTCGTAGAATTATTTAAGCTCATTCCTACATTGGCAAAAACAGATTTGAGAAAACAAATCACAGCATTTGTTGTTACTCTGTTATCTGTTTCTTTTTATGTGTTTGTATTTGAAAATGTAGAAATTAGTGGATTTGTTGATTTTGTAGGTTTCTTTGTATTAAGTTTGACAGCTACATATGGTGTCTTCAAGACCGTTTTGAAGGGACTACAAGCCCCTGTGATGGCTATTCTCAATGGATTGCGAGGATAGTTATAAGAATAATAAAAAGCCTCATTTTTAGAGGCTTTTTATTATTGCTTATTTCTTTAATGGCATCGCTAAATATATATAACTTTTATCACCAATAGGTGAAATTATTGTTTTAAGTGAATCTTTCTCAATAGATATATTCACTTTATCACTAAATATATTATTTAATCCATCTAAAATATATTGATAGTTAAAATATATTTTTGAAGATATGCCGTCTATATCTGCTTTTAATTCAGATTCATTTTGTCCCTTGTCAGAACTAGCAGAACTCACTTTTATTATTGATTGATTTGAATCTATATCTAATTCAATTTCATTTGTTTTTTCACTAAATAGGCTTGCGATTGTGATATTATTTATTAAGTCATTTCTATCAACAACAATATTCGCTTGGAAATCTTTAGGGATAATGCCTTTGTAATCTGGATACTGCCCATCTATTAATCTAGCAAATAATTGAGTATTTCCATTGTCAAATAATGCTTGACCTGAAGTTAAAAATATTTTTATTTCTTTATCTTCATTCGTATTTAATATTTTTATTAGTTCGTAAGTTGATTGCTGTGGCAAGATAAATGAGCCAAGATTAACAGATGATTCAATGCTTTGTTCGCTCAATCTAAAACTATCAGTTGCCACAAAATTGATTATTCCTTCTTTAGAATTAACAAAGATACCGCCAATTTCTGGTCTTGCTTCTGATTTTGATGCCATATTTACAACTTTCTGTAATGCATCTTTAAGTATATTATTCTTCATACTTACAAATTCACTTGTAGGCTCTTCTGGTACAACTGGGAAATTTTTCGCATCTAATCCATTGATTTTGGATTTAAATCCTTTACACTTTATTTCAAGAATATCTTTATTAAGTTCTAAGTGTATATCCCCATCTGGTAATTTTTCTACGAAATCACTTAATAATTTAGTCGGAATTGCTATTTGTCCTTCTTTTTCAATTTCAGCAGATAGAGAATGTTGCATGTATATCTCAAGGTTAGTAGTCGCAAGTTGTAACTTATTATTACTAGCGGAAAGCAATATACAGCCCAATATTGGTATATTTTTTCCAACAATATTCTTCACCATACCGAGACCGATATTTAATTGTTTTTGATTACATTTTATTTTCAAAATTTTACTTTTGATTCACTAGATAGGAAAACATTTTCCTAAATCGCTCTTCTTTGGTTCTTATCCCTAGATAATGAACTTGGCATAAAGTTATACCATTATTTGTGCACATTGGTGCATTATCATTTTTTTTGTCCATACTTTAGTATGTTTTTTATTAATTGATTCTTTGTTTGTTCATATAACATTTTATTTACAGGGAATACACATGTCCCACCGAAACCATTTTTAATATTAGGATTTAAAAGCGGTCTGTGATAGTCTTGAAAATCTGTTCTGAAAATATCATATCCCTGATTGTATGTCTCGTTCCAAAATAATACGGTTTTATCATATTCTAAATTAAATTGTTTACATATTTTTTTTGCTTCATTCGCCACTACATTATGCATTCCGTATTGGAATAAACAAAGCATTTTTGCTAATTCAGTCATACGACTATTTTTATAAATTACTGTATGGATTGATACTTTTTTGAAATATTCTTGTATAAAATCATATAAACTTATCTCGTCAACTTTATAATTTGGATAATCAATCCCTATAAATTTTGTAAATATTTTTATAGAATCAATTAGTTGGTGATGTTGACCACGAACAGGAGAATGTATAGTAGATTTACATTTCAAAACTTCAATCAATTTTTGTGTAGTTCCAACCTTAACTGTGCTATGAATTATAATAACTTTTGGATTAAATCTTATAAAATACTTTTTTACTTCTTTAACAAATTTTTCATTATATGGAAAACAGACATGCATTACTCTATAACTATTTTCAAAATTTATATTATGGTTCTTAATATCATATGTATCTATATCATATTCAAAGCCAAGAATTTCATTTAATGCATAACCGACTTGTCCGCCTCCAATAATAATATCTTTTTTTTCCATTTTTATTTCATATTATTTATTCTATTATTATAAAGAACCAAAATTGATTTGTCAATATCTCTATAGCATTGGTTTTTGTGCGAGTCTATCATTTGACATTTTAAAATATTTTGAATCTATTTCTATCCCAATAAATTTACGTTTAAGATTTTGACTTGCTACTGCGGTTGTCCCACTTCCAGAGAATGGGTCAAAAATAATATCATTTTCATTACTATGGATTGTAATTAGCTTTTCAATTAGTGATAATGGTTTTTGTGTTGGATGATCCCACCTTTCTTCCCCTTGTAATATTGGTGTTGTAAAAACATTTTTCATTTCTTGTTGGTTAATAAAATTAAATGTAAAAGGACATTTATTTTTTTCATATCTAGCAAACCATACAATATTTTCATGTGTTGAACGATAATTTTTCTTTCTGAATTGTGGTATAGGATTTTTTTTAACCCACACTAATTGACATTTTAAATCAAAGTTATTATCAATAGCTGGTTTATAGTAGTAATATCCCCATTCTTGGGGACCGAAGATTATAATTGAACCATTGTGTTTAATAATTCTATCCAATTCTTTAAATAGTATTTTTGATAATGATTTCAAATCTACAGTATTCCATTTTAATTTTTCTGTATGATGAAATTTTCTTCCACCTTTATCTGATAATGTTTCATATTTTGAAAAATCAATATCATACGGTGGGTCAGTTAAGCACAAATCTATTGAATTATCTGGTATTTTTGCTAATAATTTTAAACAATTTCCGTTAATAATTTTATTGACAAAACTATCTATGTTAGATGTTTTCTTTTTCATTTTTTTGTTGGTCCAAATGTTATATCTATTCCATTAAATTTAGTTTTTATCTTATTGGCAAATTTTTCTAATGTTTTCATTAATCCATCACTCATTTTAATCATCTTTTTATCTGGAACATAGTCCAATGTTTCTGCCATTCCCCATTCATTATTAATATTTTTTAATCTAAATTTAGTCCATGCATATTCGTATGATACCGACCTAAATTTTATACATGCTTTAATTTCTTTTTGTTTTGCTTCATCAAATCCACTAAGTATGTCATCAAATGATTTGCCCTGATTCTGATTAACCCAACTTAATGATAATCCGATACCGTGCAATCCATTCTCAAACTCATCATCTGCTTCCTTAATGATATTTACAAAATATATTGGTGCTTTTTTTGTTTTTGCCATAATTGTTTAATATTTTTTTCTTTCTAAATATTCTTTTAATATAGTGAACGGATGTCTGAATTGATATTGAAGAATAAATCCCTTATAAAGCCCTTTATGCAACACTTCACCTGGTTGCGGAAATTTATTGATATTAAAAATACCAAATCTAAATATTATTCTATATGGGTAATATCCATATGCTTTTGTGAAATGTGAACTACCACTAGGCTAAAGACCTAGTGGCTTCTGGTTTCAACGAAATGGGTAATCCCATCTCTCTACCAAGGTCAATACCTGACCTTAAAATGTTTAACGAAGCGTTGTAGTCTCTGTCTATTATCAGAGAACATTCAGGACAAATATGAGTCCTGATACTAAGCGATTTTTGAACAATCGCCCCACAACCGTTGCATTTCTGACTTGTATATCTTGGATTAACTTCTACAAAATAGCTACCAGCGTTCCCAGCTTTGTAGCGTATTAGCTGTAGAAGTATATTCCAACTTGCGTCAGAAATACTTTTCGCTAAATGATGATTTCTTAACATTCCTCTAATATTTAATTTCTCTACTGCAACTAAATCATATTGGGCATACTTATGTGAAACTTTATGCAAAAAATCTTTTCGTTGTCTTGATATTTTAAGGTGTGTTTTGGCAATAATTTCTTTTGCCTTTTTCCTTCCACTACTTCCTTTCACCCGCCTGCTTACTATTCTTTGTTGTTTAGCTAACTTTGCTTCTGTCTTTCTAAATATTTGAGGGGCTTTAGTTGTATTTCCTTCGCTATCAGCAACCAAATATTTTAATCCCATATCTAATCCAATAGCTGTTTTTATTTCTTTTTTTAAAGGTAAACTGGCTACTTCACAAATTACCTGTAGATACCAACCATCAGCTCTTTTAACAACTCTTCCTGTTTTTTGTATTCCTTCTAATTCCCTATGATTAGACGTTCTGATTAGCATTTTGTCATACCTTAGCTTTCCTTCTTTTAAAGAAGCATTTAATCCCCACTGTCTTATGTCTATACTACGAAATCTATCTTTTGACTTAAATCTTGGGAAGTTGCTGTTTTTCTTAAAAAACCTTTGGTATGTAGTGTCCAATCTTTTTAAGACGCATTGGGTGAGCATTGCAGATATTGGATATTTACCCTTGAAGTATTTAGCTTGGTCATAATAGTTAAGACTTTCTTGTTTTTCTTTCCAGCTTGATATTCTTCGTTCCAAAGCCTCATTATACAAAAGCCTAGCTTGTTCAAGTGTGATTTCAAGTCTACTTAATTGGGCTTTGTTGGGATACAACTTGTATTCTATTACTTTCATTGATATAATTTTAATGTGTCTATTAAAGAAAGTCAATACCATTCTAAAGCAACAGCTAAAGACCGTTGCGTTTTCTTAGCTAACGATTTTATAAAATTATTTGCCACTTATTTTTTATTTTTTTTATTTTATGCATTATAATATTATTTACATTTTACCTCAAAATCATATCCCCAAGTATCATCTGGATTTCCTGTAAATTCTAATATGCCATCAGGGCAAATTCTTTTTGCTCTATCTAAGTTAGTTTCATCTTTTGGTTTGGTTTTTTTATTTGTCAGTTCATCTATTTCTTCTTGTGAAAATACCGAACATGCTTCTTCATCCCCACTTGCGCATTTTGCTTTTGTTCTAGCTGAATTCAAAGAAGCTAAAGCTATTGTTGCCAAAATACCAATCATTGCTACGACTACTAATAATTCAATCAAAGTAAATCCTTTTTGTTTTATGTTTTTCATCTTGTGAGTTTAGAGAGGGTCGATGAAACCCCCTCTAAACTTATTAACTATTTGCTTAATCCAATAAATGGTGTAGCTTGTCCCCAATATTGAGGAACATTTCCATTCCATTTCTCGATCCAACGCAATTCGACTACTTGTGCATTTTCTCTAAGAGCTATAGCTTCAATTCTAATAGATTCGGCTTTGCCTCTCGCATCAGCAATTCTTTGTTCTGCTTCTACTTCAATTCTTTCTAAATCTCTATCAGCCTTAAGTTTTAATTGTTCGGCAGTTACTTTGGCTTCAATAGCTTCATTAAATGCTGCAGAAAAATCAAATTCAACAATGTTAAATTCATCTACAAAAATATGACGAGTTATTAATCTCTCGTAAATATTATTTTTAATATCTTCTTTAACAATTTCTCGTTTCGTAATTAATTCTTCTGCTGTATATTTAGCCGTAGTCGCTTTAACTGTTTCTTGAATTGATGGATCAATAATTCTTTCTTTATATGACTTACCGACATCCTGCCATACTTTATTAACCGATTCTGGAACTAAATGATAGTTAATAGCGATAACAGAAGTAACTATCTGTAAATCTTTAGATGCGGCAGAAACTGGAACTTCGGCTTTTTGTATCTTAACATCCATTATCTGCACTTTATGAACAAAAGGAATTTTAAAATATAATCCTTCATCAAATACCTTGTCTTTAACTGCTCCGAATTGCAATAGAATTCCTCTTTGTCCAGCACCAACTGTTCCCCATGCACCAAAAAAGATAATCAGAGAGAATAAACCAATAATAATATGTTTAATTAATTTCCCAGTCTTAAAATCTCCATCTTCACTTTGCCAATTTTCATCTGAAAAATATTTCATAATTTTATTTTTTATATATTTTTTTACTTCGACCTTTATTTTTCTTCTTTTTCTTCATCTATAATTTCTTTTGCAATCTCAACTAACTCTTTTTTATAAGTCTCAACTAATATTGCATAAACAGCATTTTTACCTTCTTCTGTTAAAAGAAGGTCGCCATTCATAAGACCTGCTTTAATTAACTTTTTAACATCGGCATTTAATAGCCGCCTCATCATTAAATTTAGTTTCATAATAACTCCTTTTTTATTTGTTTGATTAACTAATTCTAAATCTCGTTCTCTTACAAGACAACTTTGACCATCATCTAAACGAATCATATATCTATTTTCTCCTTGTGTATGCCACCCATATAATTTGAATGGAGCATTAACGGGATAATAAATAATTATACAACCCATTGAGTTTACAATGGTTGGATTATAAGCTCGATTAGAATCGTATATGTGATAATGGTCATTGATTACTTTTACTCTTTCACCTAAATTAAATTTCATATTTGTTTTGATTTATTTACTTCGACCTTTAAATATCATACATCAAATCTATTATTTATCAAATCAGCTAAGATAAACCATAAAATTATCAATGGAATAATACCCCAATAGCTTTCCATTGCTCCATACATTCCTATTAATATTGCTATAATAAAACCAAGACCATATATTTTTGTATTTTTTTTCATATTTTTATGTTGCGGGTATGAGAATTGAACTCATTTATTCGGTTTATGAGGCCGATAAGATTACCATACCTTCCACCCGCTTATTTTAATCAATTAAATCTTTTCCGATATTTCTAATTTCTTCAATTACTTTACCTTTATCTTCTTCGTTCTTTTGAATATAGTTAAATACTTTTTCATTCCAACCTGCTAATTTAATAATTTTAGGATTTTTCGTATCAATATCTGAAGTTCCGTATCCTGCTAAATCAATTGAATATACATATCCTCTATGTTTTGATTTAATATAAGAACCCTCAACACTCCCCTCAGCCACAATCCCAGCCCACCCCCTATACTCATCATCCCAAGATTGCATATCAGATAATAGAATAATTCTATCAAATTGTTCTTTTTGATGACCCACCCAATCGAATACTTTATAAGTGTTAGTAGTACCACCACGTCCGAATAATTTTCTCATATTAGATAAAACACTATCTCTGGAATTTAATGTTACTACTTCCCAATCATTTGAATATTTACCAATTGTAGTTCCGTAAGGATTCTTTTTATGATAGATAGCACATAATAAAGCAGCAATATGTCTATATTCAGCAGTTCCCCTACTAGATAAAAGAGAACTCATACTACCGCTATCGTCAACTGCAATAAGAGTTTTTCCTTCTAATTTAGGAACATTATCTATTGAAAATTCCATAGCATCTGTTACTGCATCTAAAATTTCGGCTGGTGCTTTAATTTCTTCTAAAGCCATGTAAGCATTAAAGAATCTAAATGGAAATTGTTTTGATTTATGAATTATTTCTTTGTTGGTTAACAATTCAATAGCTGGTTTTAAATCTACTTCTTTTTCTACAAAATTTCTTAAATTTCGAATTACTGCCATAATCCCCATATTACCAGATTTTAGAATTTCTTCCCAGTTTTCTTTGGTAGAACCTTTACCTGAAATTTTAGTTTCCCAAGTATCTGGAATTTTCATTTCACCATTAATCAATCTTTTCCATAATTCATCTTGTTCTTTATCTTTTGGTTTTGGATGAACCATAAATAAAACATCTTTCAATTTAACACTTCCTGCTCGATTATATTTTGCTAATTGATATTCATTAAATTTTCCAAAAGCTCTTGCAAGCCCTTTTTTAATTTGATGTGGAATTGTTCTTCCATATTTGTTAATTCTATAAGCCAACATTTCAGTTAATTCATCTGGTCTTTGAATTATTCTTTCAATAGCTTTTCCAACCAATTTACTCCCTTTACTTATTTCAGATAATTCAGATAATAACATAACAGGGATACTTCTTAAATAAAACTTTTCTCTGGCATAAACAGCTAATCCAGCAACAAATAATGGGTCAACTTTTTTAAGATTTACTAAAATAGCTTTATCACTTTTATCTCCTGATTTATAGAATTTATCTTCTCCTACTAATGAAGTAAGAACACGAGTATAAAGTCGTAATTCATCATCCATTTTATAAGCGATACCACCCGCAAGGTTTTTAATTGCATGTGGTCTTTTTAATGCTTCTTTTATTTTATTTTTTTGAGTATTGAATTTTGTCATTATTTTTTTAAGGGGAACAAGCACATGGAGTCTTAAATAAATCAATTTTATGAAGTATCTCCATATTACGCCACCTTATAATTAATTATTTTAAAAGAGGAACAAACGATGAAAATCTTATAATCTGGTGTCTTTGCCAATTAGACCACTCCCCGTTTATCGGGGAGGTAGGATTCGAACCCACAATAACCAGAGCCGTTGAAGTATTTTCCATCTACGCCATCTTATATATTTAAAAGGGGAACAATTAAAAAAAGATTTTAATACAATTTTATGGATTGAAGTATCTTTTCTATTCGCCACCTTATAATTTTTAATAATATTGTTGGCTACAAACCATAGAATAACTTATAAATTTTTTCGTTTTCGTTCATGTTTTCGTTCATTAAGTTTTTTAATTTTTTTATAACATTTATATTCTATTTCAGAATATGGTGCATTTTTATTATATAATCTAACTTTTTTTCTAGTCATTATGTATTTATATAGAATTTTAGCATGTTGCTTTTTGATAATCAAATATGGCATAATTCTATCAAGAATATTCTGTATATTATCTAAAGATCTAATCATCCAAACATAACAAGTTTTATTTTTTTCACCTTCATATCGTAATACATGATATTTTTCACTATAATTTTTAGAAATATAAATCATTAAATTTTCATCTGTATTAGCTATAGAAATACATGGTTTATATTGTTTTGTTTTTCTTTTATATTGTTGATGATTAAAAATAGTAATAGTGCCCTCTCCATCAACTATCCCAGCTAAATAAGCATTTTTCTCTTGACTAGTCATATTGTATCTATATAAAAATAAAAAGCACCACCACAAAAGTGGGCTTATCTGAAATAAATAGATTGTAACTTGATAGTTTTCATTTTTTTGACTCTATGGTCTTTTTTAGAATACAGAGAACCAGAACTCGGATGTTCAATAATAATCTCCAAAATAATTAATATTATCTTCTGTCCTTTTCGGGGGATAGTTAAGAAATTAATTCGCCTAAGTCCCAGTTCTCT
>Ga0180732_1000139_pt1 | contig 70245 bp, 64 predicted proteins | sample KR11_01MetaG_FD_148674 | JGI IMG/M metagenome (GOLD analysis project Ga0180732, IMG submission 148674) | Groundwater microbial communities from the Olkiluoto Island deep subsurface site, Finland - KR11_0.1 MetaG | ecosystem: Environmental > Aquatic > Deep subsurface > Groundwater | place... | reverse complement strand
CACACCGGCCGCTGGGAGCCATTGCCTGGGACCGGAGATATCGCTACGGCCGCTGAACTGGTCGTGACGCTGCTGGCTCCCCACTTCGACTCTAATAATTAAAGATATTTATGGGATGTTGTACTAGCCGACAGGCCAAAGCGGCTATTGAGGCTGTCTAAGGTTTCGCTCATCTGCTTTCCTTCAAAAAATTAATATCAAATTAATATCAAATTAATAGCAAATTACACCCATTCCTCAAGGGCCAGAGGCCGATTTCGCATATCCCGATGACAAATCCAGGCGCAACACTGGGCTAATCTATGGGATGGCTCCGGCCCCGCTGATCAGCAGCTTTCGCAAGCAGGCACATGCAGCCCACCGGCGGGTTCCCGCAAGCCCGAGTCAAGGCGCTTGATTGCCATTGAGCCGTCCTTTGTGAGTTACAGAACCAAGTTGTCATGGACTCGTTTTTCATTGCGAAAAATCAAACATGTGACTCCCTCTTGAGTTCAATCTGACGCCAGGGACTACATCCGTTTTCTTATAAGAAAAGACATGAGCCAAAGATCCAAACCTGAACGCATCTCCGCTGTTCGCCGACCCTACCCGACCGTGACCAAGCGGGCCTTGGGACGCGCCACCACACAGTCGATAGGTACCGAGGGAAACCACGACGGCGCCAGGAGTTCCCCTGCCACCCGTATCGGCCTACAGTTCTCTGGGACTCATAGCACACACACACTCGAGCGATTTGGGCGCACGCCCATTAATCTGGCTGATTTCGCGTTCCGAAGGACGGCGTGCTGCATGGCCCAAGACTCACCTATCGACAGCAAGTCTGGTAATTACTACGACTGCCAAGTCGCCTCCATAGATGGCGACAAGTTCATGCTGCCGGGCGTGTGAGAAGGACCAAAAATGGAATGGAACGTGATCGAAAAAAATGAAACTAATCCTGTTTTTGCAGCGAATGCTGCCTGCCACGCGCCTTTAAACCCGTGTTTTTTTGAAAGGACACTCGCCATGTATGAACGAACTGTATTTGAATCCATGTCCCACAACCGCGTGGTCAGCATGGCGCCGCATGCCAGCGTGCTGGAAACGGCTTGGGCCATGACCGCAGCCAATTGTGGCAGCGTGCTTATCACAGATCCCGGCGGGGCCATGCTGGGCATTCTCACCGAGCACGACCTATTGACACGTGTGCTCGCCAAGTCGCTCAATCCACAGACGACCCACGTGTCCGAGGTCATGACCCACCACCCGCACTGCGTGGGGCCTGAGGTGAAAGTAGCCGAAGCGGTGCTGATCATGATGGAACACGGCATTGGCAACCTGCCTGTCGTTTCTCATGCGTCCAAGATCCTGGGGATATTCTCGGCGCGCGACGCACTGCCAGGCGAGATTGTCGACGCGGCGAGCATTGCGGAGTTCAATGATCAGGTGACCAACGTTTTGGCTTGATTGGCATGATTCGTTAGCCCCAATTGGGCGCAGCCAGTTTTCATGGTTCGAAAGGAGCATGAAATGGCCTCGCCCTAAGCCTTCGCCGCGTCCAGCCGTAAATCAAGCCGGCTTTCGCATTGTCGGTCGTCCGGATTTTTGAAATATTTCACGCTGAGCCTGGCGCGAGTTGGCACGGTCTCACGCCTCCCGAACAGACCGTCTCATCGCCGGCCTGGGCCGCCCGGTACTACTGGAACGCCGCGGCACGTTTTAGCAATTCGTCCAGCCCTGGTTCCTGTAGGTTGAGCGGCTTGCCCGGATGGATGATCGATACCTGGCAACTCTCTGCCGCCTCCACCAATTGCGCGTAGCTGCCGGCATGGATGTCGGCGATGTACGCCTGCTTGTTGTCGTCGTAGGAAAACAGCTTGTTGTTCAGCGTGGTGCACTCGTTGCAAGTCGAACAGCGTGGCGTCTCGATATAGGCTTCGTCAGGCGATCTTTCCGGTTCTTTCTCCACCGGCGCGCTCGTCACGGCGGGCGCAGTGGGCGTCGACAAGGCGCCCGACACGCCAGCACCGGGCACGCTTGCCGCGTGCGCATCAGTCTCGTGCTGCAGGCGCTCTTCCCATGTCATCTTCTCGCGCGCAAGGAGTTTTTCCGCGTGAGAATTGTGAATTCCGCCGAGTTCCTGCAGGCTGTGCCACATGTCGCGGCAACGGCGCGCTTGCCTGATCAGCCGCTCGTCCACGAGCACTTTCTGCAGCACGTTGTCGGCGTCGACCATCAGCAGGCTGGGTACCTTGTCTGGCAGACCCTTGCGCTCCCGTGTCATAGACTCATCCACCGGGATCATGCTGCCATTCCACTTCTCCCGCGGAACGCGTGCGAGGTGTCTGGCATAGCGGTGATCGCTCGCGACGAAATCGGCCAGCGTGAAGGCCAGGTCCTGCGACACCCGCTGGTGCTGTTCGTCCTCGTAGGCAAAGACCTGAATCGGCCAGTCGAGATCCACCTGCGAATTCGCCCCGAGGTAAAAGCGCGAAGCCCAATTCGGGCCTGCGGACGGGTCGTAGGTGAAGGCCGGGAACGCGCGCGACTCCATCGCTGCGGCCGACATCAGATAGGGCCGCAGGCCGGATGCCTTGGCGCTCGCGCCAGAGAACACGCTGAACAGGGCGGGGCCACGGTAAGCCAACCCGCGCAGCAAGCGCTCGCGGAATCGGAACAGGTTGGAGCTGCTCGACTGCAGCACATACACCTCGTTCAGGCCGATGGCCATGTTGGCGATCTGCCTGCTGCGCATGCCGGAGCTCAGTTTTCCGTCCCCATTCGGCGACTCCTCGAGGATGTCGTCGATCTGCAGCAAGACCTTGATCGGCAAAGCCGAGGCCAGGATCTCCATCAAATGGGCGTGCTCGACCGCCTGCATTTTTTCGGCGTTGACGCAGACCAGATAGTCGGGAAACTGCGCCAAGTCCTGCGGGTCGAGTCCGTTGGCGCCGAACTGCTCAAACAAGGCGTCATGCCTGGATTCGTTGTACTGGCCGTCAACCTCCAGCCCGGCGACGGCGATGGCACGGGCGAGTGCAATCTGCTTCGGGCTGCGCTCGCGCAATGCGGCCAGCGCATCGGCGCAACTGTCGAAGAGGAAGGGGTAGGGTTTGACGGCGCCGGTCCTGCTCGCTGACGCAGCGGGAGAAGGAATGAACCGCTGCGCTCTGAATACTTCGAGCAGCGCGCGTATGCGCTTGGCGCGGCTCTCGGGAAGCGCGTTCGTCGGCAGGGCCTTGGAGAGCATGCGCGACATCGCGTCGAAGTCGAAAGCATCGCCAAAGCCGGTGCCTACTGCTGCTTGCAGGTTCTTGGCGCTACGCGCCTCGGGCGAGCGCTCATAGTCGGCTTTGAGGATGTCAGACAGCTTCAGCACCAGCCGGTCAAGCTCCTTGCGAAATCCCTCGGCTTTCTGCTGCTGCACTGCGGTCCACGCATGCTGCAGCAGGCGGGTGGGTAGCGCAGCGTCGCAGTCAACCACCGGCCCATTGAGCTTGATCGCGGCGCGGGTGCGCCGCAAGCTGTCGTCGAACGACTGGTCCACACCCTTTGTGAACTGGCTTGAGGCCTTGTCCCACAGCGCGGAAAGCGACCCGCTGGCACCGCCAGTAGCAAGGGCGCGAATGGCCTGCTCCAGTCGCAGCACATGCTTTCTGATGCGCTCGCCATCGCTGCCTTGGGCGACGCTTGCCAGGGCGCTATCGATGATGCCCGACAGCGACTGCACGAACAGGCCATCGGTACGGCCGTCGACCAGCACCAGCGGAAAATCATAGCGAAGCTGGGTGAGCTCCCGATACCCGGCAAAAAGGGCCGGGCGCAGACCCAGTCCATCGACCGCATCCAGGTGCTCGCTCGGGCGTCTTCCGGTCAAGAAAAACGCAACGTGTGCTTGGGTATCTGCTTGCATGTTCTTATTTACCTGCCTTGCTGGTGGTAGTCCTTGCTTTCGATAACAGCGCCCGTGGCGCACCGGCGCATCATCGGCCCCTCTGTTGCGCCCCATCCGGCCAGACCGTGTACTTGTCGAACTCGGCATTGAGACCGGTGCGCGTCAGATCGGGCGTGTGCAGCTTGTCCGAATGGCGCAGGTTTTCGTAACAGGGAACATTTGGGTTGCGATACAGAATCCCGACGGGGATTGAGTCGTGGCCGGAGGCGACCTCGCGTGCCCGGTCGATATTCGAGGGGTCGTGGTGCAACTGATTCTTGTAGATCCGCGACATCCCGGCGCTGGTCTGCAGTCCGTCCTCGTGATTGAGCAACTGCACTCTATTGGGGTCTTGCATCCACGGGTCGAGCGACGTCGGCAACCATTCTGGACAGCGCTGCACGATGCGCACAAATGACAGCCCCTGGTGGTGGTAGGCCGCCTTGACAATGTCGAACAGTATCTCCGGGATCCAGTCAACCGCCTGCGCGACGAACGAGACGTTTTGCACGCCGAGCGTCACCGTCAGTGGATTCAAAGCTTCGAGGTAACTGCCACGTGGCGTGGTATTGCTTTTGGTCCCGATGGGCGAGGTCGGCGAGGCCTGTTTCTTGGTCAGACCATAGATTTGGTTGTCGTGCAGGAATACGGTGATGTTCATGTTGTAGCGGATGGCATGAATCCAGTGTGCGGCTCCAATGCTGCAGCAATCACCGTCGCCCGTGTTGACGAACACGCTCAGGTCGGGCCTGGCCATCTTCACGCCTTCGGCGACCGGCAGCGCGCGCCCATGAATTCCGTGGAAACCGTAGGTCTTCATGTAATGGGGAAAGCGGCTCGAGCAGCCAATTCCCGACACGAACACGGTCTTTTCCGGCAGCAAGCCTTCGTCCCGGCAGAGACGCTGCACCGCCGCAAGAATGGCGTTGTCGCCGCAGCCCGTGCACCAGCGCGGTACGCCGCTCTGATAGTCTTCGAGTTCGAAATGCTCGTCGCACATTTGCAGGAGACACTGCGCGCTGGACATCATGTTCATGGCTTTTTCACCTTTCTTCGCGTTTACTTTTCTAACCGTTCCAGCAGCACGCGGCGGATGGTGCCGGGCTTGATCGGCTGACCCTTGACCTCGCTCCAGCAGTCCACGTCGACAAGGTAGCGCGAGCGCAACAGGATCGCCACCGACGAATAGCGGCGATTGGTCTCATCAATGATCTTCTCGTCCGGGTGGTCGCTCCAATTGCTCTCGATGGTCATGACCTTCTTGAAGCCCTGCATGACTTCCTTGATCCCTGGCTGCAGGGGCTGCAAAAATTGCAGGTGCATGGAAGACACCTTGCGCCCCTGGGCGCGCACCGCTTCGACCGCTTCCTCGATGGCACCCTTGGTGCTGCCCCAGCCGATGACCAGCAGATCGCCCGTGGAATCGCCGAATACCAGCGGCGCCTTGAGTGTTTTTTGCAGAGCCGCAAGCTTCAGGCTGCGAAAGCGCAGGGTTTGCTCGTTGATTTCGGCATCGTAGGCAACGTGGCTGTCGCGGTCATGCGCCAAGCCAGTCAAGGTATGCATGCCGCCGGGCTGGCCCGGAATGAAGCGGCGAGCCAGGCCGGTGGTGTCGTCCCAATCGTAGGGCCTGGCTCCGACTGGCACCGGGCTCTGGTCAACCGGTGGCGCCATCCAGGCCTCATTGAACTGCGGGCGCGCGAACGGTTGTTGCGACGTGGCAAGGCCGGCATCGGACAGAACCACCACGACCATGTTGAATGTTTCGGCGATCTTGCGCGCCGTGATGATGGAATAGAAGCACTCCTCAATGGTGCCCGGCGCCATGACCACCTTCGGGGCGTCGCCGTGGCTGCCGTAAATCGCGGCCATGAGATCGCCCTGCTCCATTTTGGTCGGCTGGCCGGTGCTGGGTCCGCCGCGCTGAACGTTCACCACCACAAGGGGAATCTCCCCCATGACCGCGAGCCCGATCGCCTCCTGCTTCAGGGAATAGCCGGGGCCGGATGTGATGGTGATGGTGCATTTGCTGGCGTAAGAAGCACCAATGGCGAACGCGCAGGCCGCGATCTCGTCCTCCGCCTGATGCACGATGCCGCCCACATTCTCGAAAACTTCTGACAGATAGTGCGAGGCTGATGTGGCGGGCGTGATCGGGTACATGGCGCAGATTTCCATTCCCGAGGCGAGCACGCCCAAGGCCAGTGCCGTGTTGCCATTGACCACGATCTGCGGCTCGGTCGCGCGCACCGCCGGAATGCTGTAGCAAAAGTCCAAATTGGCTTGTGCCCATTTGTGACCCGCTTGGAGCAAGCTGATGTTCGCATCGACCACGCTCTGGTCTTTCTTGCCGAAAGCCTGCACGATTTGATCCACCGCCAGGTTCAGCTCCAGGCTGTAGATGCGGCACAACATGCCCAGCGCGAACATGTTCTTGCCCCGCTTCGCATCCGCGACGATGGCGCGACATTCCTGTTCCATCGGAATTTCGTACACCTGAAATCCCGCAGCTACAAGCCGGTCGTAGGTCTCGACATAGGACGCCACTATCTTCGGATCGGCATGCGTGCGCCAGATGTTTTCCAGCAGGATGGTGCAGCCGGGCTTGAGCTGCTTCGCGCGCACCCTTCCGAGCAGGACTTGCTCGTTGAACGCCACCACCAGGTCGGTCTCGTCGCCGCCGTTGGTGATGTATCCGGCCCCGATGCGGATCCGATTGCCGCTGGCCCCGGCAACGCTGCGAGCCGGCGGGCGGATTTCGGCGGGAATGATTTCAGTGGTCCAAATGCCATTTCCCATCTGCGCAGCAATCGCCCCCAGAGATTGGCCGCACTTCTGCGCGCCCTCCCCGGAATCGCTGATGATTTCGATGATGTGCTCTGTCAACTTGAGCGCCGATTTCTTGCTGGCTGGCGATCCCGTTTTTTTGCCGGGTTTCTCAGTCAACGGAGGCATGGTGAGTTCGTTCATGGTTTTTCCGTAGCTGCGGTTAAGCGTTTGCGACGCCAATCGATGTGTCAGCAAGGGGCGACGCACAAACGCGCACACGCGCGAAATTGCGCTCCCTCGTATCGATGCCAAACAGAGTGCCTGCACCGGCCCCGTTCCCGCTGGTATAGGGCAACGCGGCGTCGCGGATTCCGAGATAGGCCTTCATGCTGCGCGCGGCCTTGCGGCCGGCGCCCATGGCTTCGATCACGGTCGCCGCGCCGGTGACGATGTCGCCGCCGGCGAAAACACCAGCTATAGAAGTGGCGAGGTTTTCGTCAACACCGATATAGCCCCATTGGTTCAGCTTGAGCTTGGACGTCTGGCCCATGATCGGATTGGCGTTGGTGCCGATGGCATACACGATCAGATCGGCCTCGAAATCAAACTCGCTGCCGGCGACCGGAACCGGCCGACGCCGGCCTGACTCGTCGGGCTCGCCCAGCTCCATGCGCACGCAGCGCATGCCGCGCACGCTGCCCTTGCCGTCGTCCAGAACCGACACCGGCGCGGTGAGCCAGTGGTACTCGACCCCTTCCTGCTCGGCGTGATGGACTTCTTCGGCTCTCGCCGGCGCCTCGGTGCGCGATCGGCGGTAAATGCAGTACACCTTCTCGGCACCGAGCCGAATCGACACGCGCATCGCGTCCATCGCCGTGTTGCCGGCGCCAACCACGGCGACGCGCTTGCCAATCGGCAGCGGCGTGTCAAAGGCTGGAAAGTCCCTCGCGCGCATCAGGTTGCAGCGCGTCAACAGCTCGTTGGCCGAGAGCACGCCGTTGAGCGAATCTCCGGGAATATTGAGCATCGTCGGATAGCCAGCGCCTACGCCGACGAATACAGCGTGGAAGCCCATCTCGTCGATCATCTGTTCAATGGTGAACAAACGCCCAACGAGGGTGTTGCATTCGAACTTCACGCCAAACCTTTTCAGATTGTTGATCTCGGCGTCGATCACGGCATTCGGGAGGCGGAAGTCGGGAATGCCGTATTTCAGCACCCCGCCCGCCTGATGGAAGGCTTCATAGACGGTGACGTCGCAGCCGGCCTTGGCCATATCCGCCGCGCAGGCCATGCCGGCCGGTCCCGAGCCGACGATCCCAACGCGGAACCGGTTTGGCTCGATATAGGGAATGTTGACCCAGCCTTCCCTGATGGCGGTGTCGCCGACAAAGCGCTCCAGGCGCCCGATCGCGACCGCTTCGAGCGTGTCGCCAACTGTGCAGACGCCTTCGCATTGGTTCTCCTGCGGGCACACCCGGCCGCAGATCGACGGCAGGAGGTTGGTGTTGGTCAGAATGTCGTAGGCACCGCGAAAGTTGCTTTCGCCTATTTTCTGGATGAAGCCAGGGATATTGATTCCCACCGGACAGCCGCCAATGCAAGGCTCGTCCGGGCACATGAGGCAACGCTCTGACTCGCGCAGCGCGTCTTGAAGGCTGTAGCCGCAGGCAACCTCCTCGAAATTCTTGGCCCGCACCTGCGCAGCCTGTTCGCGCATCGGCGTGCGTTCCTGTGGAATCGTTCGTATCGTCTTCTTCTTTGCCATTTCTTTTTCCTCAAGCAACTAGCCGGACGGTTGGAGGGTCCAAGCGGCGGCGCCATGCTGCGCGCTTGGTCTCGGGCTGATCTAGCCCGCCAACGTGCTGGCGCCCCCTGGCGTCGCCATACGGCAACTGTCGGACCAGCGTTCGTGGGCCGCCTTCTCGTCTTTGGTGTAGCGCTGCAAGCGCAGCATCAGGTCGTCGAAATCAACCAGATGGCCGTCAAAGTCCGGCCCGTCAACACAGGCAAATTTCACCTGATCGCCCACCTTCACCCGGCAGCCACCGCACATCCCGGTACCATCAACCATGATCGGGTTGACGCTCACCATGGTTTTGATCTTGTAGGGCCGCGTGGCGTCCGCGCATGCCTTCATCATCACCGGCGGGCCGATCGCAACAACCTCTTCGATGTCCGGGTGCTGCGCCAGCGCGACCTTGATGCCGTCGGTGATCATTCCCTTCATCCCCGCCGAGCCGTCGTTCGTGCACAGGATGAGCTCGTCGCAGCTGGCCCGAAACTTGTCCTCCCAGAAAACAAGATCCTTGTTCCGAAAACCCAGGACGGCGATCACGTACGCGCCGCTTTCCTTGAAGCCACGCGCCTGGGGAAATATGGGGGCCACGCCCAAGCCACCGCCTACGCACAACACCTTTTTGGCGTGACTGATCGGACTGGGAGTGCCCATCGGACCCACCATCGCGAAAAGCGAAGCGCCGACCCGGCATTCCAGTTGCATTTGCCTGGTTGTCTTGCCAACAGCCTGGATCACCAGCGTGATGGTGCCTTGCTTGCAGTCGAAGTCCGCGATAGTCAGCGGAATGCGCTCACCATTCTCGTGCAGCATGACAATGACGAACTGCCCTGGCTTGGCGGCCTTGGCCATCAAGGGATGGCGCACCTCAAGCAGGTAAGTGACGTCTGAGAAATCCTCTCGGGCCACGATCTCGAAGTTGGACATTGCGGTCACTTTCATATTCGGCCAGTCTGGGCTGGTGGGGTATTGCGGCAATGCCTGGCATCGACCGACCCGCCGTCTCATTCGCTACTGACGGGGTGATGAAAGTCTCCTCCTGTGACCCGGAGTGTGTTTTGATTAATATCAAATCCCAGGACTGATTGAAAGCAAGCATGCTGGCGCTCTTGGTGCAGCTTGCAGTCCTCATTGCCCTTTGCCAAGACCGCAGCCGAACTCGGTGGCGAGCAGTTTTTGGCAAGTTAGTTTCGGGCACGGCCACCTCTTTTGGCCATGCAAGCAGAGAAAACGCGGCCCTTCAAGACGCAACACAGGGCGATTCCATGGGATGGCTCCTGCGTCGCCTTCGAGGCGTATGGTCCGGGCGCAAACCGCACGCACCCGGCGGCGTCGCCAAGTCTGGCATCATCGCGCCAATGGACGACAACTTGCCCCCGCTGATCCAAGCCCTGCTCGAACCCAAGCGTTATCCGGGCGCCGTAGGGCGGGTTGAACTGGTGCAGACGCACATCTCGTGGGTGCTGCTGGCGGGCGACTTTGCCTACAAGATCAAGAAGCCGGTGAAGCTGTCTTTTCTGGACTTCAGCACATTGGCGCTGCGCCAGCGCTACTGTGAAAGCGAGTTGAGGCTGAACCGGCGCTTCGCGCCAGACCTCTACCTGGAGGTCCTCGCCATTGGCAACACGCCGCAAGACCCGCAATGGGGGGCCTCAAGCACGCCGATTGAATACGCCGTGAAGATGCGCCGCTTTGATGAAGCCGGGCGCCTGGACCATGTCTGTGCGCGCGGTGAGCTGCTGCCCCGGCACTTATCCGATCTGGCTGACACCGTCAGCGTCTTTCACCTGGCGGCAGCAGTCGCCCCGCCAAACTCGCCCTTTGGCGCACCGCCGCAGGTCATCGGTCCAATGCGGGACAACTTCGACGCGCTGCTTGAGGGCTTGCCCACTGCCGATTTGCCCAACCGACTCAAAGCCTTGCGCGCCTGGACCGAGGCGCAGTTTGCGCAACTCACGCCGCTCTTACAGACGCGCAAGCAGGCCGGCTGGGTGCGTGAGTGCCACGGTGATCTGCATCTGGCGAACCTGGTTTTGATTGATGAGCGGGTGCGGATGTTTGACGGCATCGAGTTCAGCGACCGTCTGCGCTGGATTGATCTCGCCAGTGAAGTCGCCTTCACCTATGTCGACCTGCTCGCGCACCAGCAGCCAGGCTTGGCCGACTGGTTTATCAACGAGTACCTGAGCCGCACCGGCGACTATGAAGCCGCCGCTTTGCTGCACTTTTACGGCGTCTACCGGGCCATGGTGCGGGCCAAGGTGGCGGCGATTCGCACTCGGCAAACGCAGAACGCCGGCAGAGAGGCGCTGGCGTATATCGCTTTGGCCGAACGCCTGATGACGCCACCTGCAGCCCGCCTGGTGATCACGCATGGACTGTCGGGTTGCGGCAAGACCGTGGCATCAAACCACTTGCTGCTCAGCGACGCCCATGCCAGCACCTTGCGCCTGCGCTCCGATGTCGAGCGCAAGCGCCTGTTCGGGCTGTCCAGCAGCGAGCGCAGTGGCGCCACGCTCAACCAGGGCATTTACGCCTTGGACGCCCACGGCCGCACCTATGACCATTTGGGTGAACAGGCCCGGCGCTTGCTGCGAGCCGGCTGGTCGGTCATTGTGGACGCCACCTTCCTGCGCCGGGTTGACCGCGACGCCTTTCGTGCGCTGGCGCGCGCGTGCGATGTGGCGTTCAGTATTTTGGCGCCGCAGGCCACCCCAAAGCAATTGCGCGAACGCATCCTGGCGCGTCATGCCCTGGGGCAGGACGCGTCCGAGGCAACCCTGGACGTGCTAGCGCAGCAGCTGGCCACGCTGGAGCCGCTGGAGCCAGAGGAAGTGCCAGAAATTGAACCGGCCAGAGACTTCTAAAATAAGCTATGCCAAATATTGAAAAAATGCCAGCGGCCACCCCCAAGCAGAACCGCATTCTGGCCGCCCTGCCCGCTGAGGATTACGAGCGTCTGCTGCCGGAGCTGAAATTGATCCCGATGCCCGTGGGACTGACGATGTCGGAGTCGGGTGACCACGTGAACTATCTGTATTTTCCCGTCACAGGCATCATCTCGCTGATCTACGCCCTGGAAGACGGGTCATCAAGTGAAGTCGCCCTGGTCGGCAACGAAGGCATGGTCGGCATCTCCATCTTCATGGGCGGCGACAGCATGCCCAGCAGCACCGAGGTACAGAGTGCGGGCGAAGCCTATAGGCTAAGTCGAAAAATAATGAAGCATGAGTTTGCGCTGGGTGGCAAGCTACAGCACCTGGCCCTGCTGTACACGCAGGCCCTGATTTGCCAGACCTCTCAAACGGCCGTGTGCAACCAGCACCATTCGCTCGATCAACAACTGTGCCGCTGGTTGTTGATGAGCCTGGACCGGCTGCATGCCAACGAATTAGAAGTCACACAAGACATGATTGCGCACCTGCTGGGGGTGCGCCGTGAAAGCATCACCCAAACTGCCAGTAAGCTGCAAAAAGACGGCCTGATCACCTACCGGCGCGGTCACATCACGGTGGTCGATCGCCCCAAACTGGAACAGCGCGTGTGCGAATGCTACGCGGTGGTCAAGGGCGAGTACGACCGGTTGCTGCCGCATCCGCGCAGCGCCCCTTAATCTGGTTAGCCGCCCTTGCGCAGCGGTTTGAGCAAGTCATTGAGGCCGTTGTGGTCGATCTCATGCATGAGCGCCAACAGGCGCCCGATCTCGCTTTTGGGTGCGCCTTGGCGCACAAACCAGGCCAGGTAGTCGCCCGGCAGGTCGGCAATGAGCCGGCCTTTGTATTTGCCAAAGGGCATGCTGCGCGTCACCAGCAATTGCAAATCTTCGGCTTTCATGCTTAGCCCCCTGCCCGCTTGACGACAAAGCCTTGGGCTTTGAGCATTTCCAGCACGCGCGCGCAATGATCGCCCTGCACTTCGATCACACCATCTTTGACCGTGCCGCCCGAACCGCAGGCGGTTTTGAGCTGTTTGCCCAGGGCGGCCAGCGCCAGCGGGTCAAGCGCCAGGCCGCGCACCAGGGTCACGCCCTTGCCGGCGCGGCCCTTGGTTTCACGCGACACGCGCACCACGCCATCGGTCACCGTGCTCACGGGGGTCGCGCTGCAACGGCATTGCGTCTGGGGCATGCGGCATACGGGGCACATGCGGCCGCTGTCGGTGCTGTAGACCAGGCCACCGCTGGTTGATCTGGATTTCATGGGTGTGTCAGCCTTGCTCAAGTCGGAATGGACAGAGAATGTTTCGACCCGTCAGGCCGCCACCTGGACCCGCTTGGCGGGCAGCAGAAACCACGCAAAGGCCAGCGCCTGCACCATCAACAGCAGGGCAAAGGTGAGCCGAAACGCGTCAGAGCGGCTCATGCCCGCGGCAAATCCGTCCACCGCCGCGCCAATACCCCATTGCAGCCCAAAGGCACCGACGAACACCGCCAGGTTCAGGGCGGTATTGACGCGCCCTGCCAGCGCCACGGAGAAGGCCGCGCTGAGCTGTGAATAAGCGATATTGCTCAGGCTGAAGGACACGCCCAGCAGCGGCCACAGCCAGGCTGGTGGCGCCAGGTCAAGAATAATGGCCAGCTGCGTCACCAGCGCCAGGCCCATGCCAACGCCCAGCAACAGCATCGGTGAAATGCCGCGCCGCGCCAGCCAGCCCGAACAGGTGGCCACGAACAGAAAACCCGCCAGCATCGCCAGCGCCAGCAAAAAAAGCACCCCGGCGGCGGCGCTGCGCGTGACCCCATTGACCTGCATCAGCCAGGGCATCGCCCACAGGCCCTGGATTGCCATGAAACCACCCGCAATCAGGCAGCCCTGCGGCGCAAAGCGCCAGAACGTGCGGTCACTGAAGATGGTGCGCAAGCTGCGCAGTTGCTGCGCCAGCGACTCGCGCTGCGTGCCCGCGGCTTTGTCGGGCACGCTCAAGAGAAAACCCGCGGTCAGCACCAGCAGGCCAGCACATAGAAAAAACACGCCGCGCCAGCCCAGCAACGGCAGCGCGGCTTCCACCGGCACGCTGGCCGTGAGCGCACCGAGGCCACCGGCGACCATGATGGTGGCGGTGAGCGAAGGCAGCCGTTCGGCCGGAAACCACTGGCTGAAGGCCTTGAAGCTGGCCATGAGGCAAGCCGAGACGCCCAGGCCGATCAGCGCGCGGCCCAGCGCCAGCACGCCGATCGTCGTGCCCAGGCCGAACAACGCACAGCCCGCAGCGGCTACCAGCAACAACCCCGCCTCGACCCGGCGCGGGCCGAAACGGTCAAGCAACAGGCCCAGCGGCAGTTGAAACAGGCCAAAGGCGAGCAAATAAGCCGAGGTCAGCAGGCCCAGGCCAGCGGCACTCATGTCCAACTCGCGCATCAACTCGGGCGCGATCACGGCATTGACACTGCGCAGCCCATAAGACAGAAAATAGCCAACAGCATAGGCCGGAACCAGACGAAACCAAAGGCGCAGGGAGTGATTCATGGCGGCCATTGTCGCGGAAAGCCATGGGCCGCCGCTCTGGTCCAGGCGCCTCGGTGACGCGCAAAATGGGCCCGCGTCAGCGTCTGCTGGCGTGTGGGCATGTCACGCTATATATTAAATAGCTACCTAGGCACAGCCCACGGGGGCTATGTGCCAAAATGGCTCAAAAATAACACGTTTATGAGGAGTTCTTCGTATGTCACGTCCCCAAGTGTGGGCGACCAAAGTCGCCGCGCTGATTCAAACCGGCAACAGTGCGGCCGCGCTGGCGCAGATCAAGGTCGCGCCAACGGTGAAGGACTTGCAGCAACTGCGCGTCCTGCTGACCCAGGCCAAACTGCTGGCGCGTCACCCCAACATTGATGCCGCGACCACCGACATGATTGCCGCCCTGACGGCCCCGCGCCTGCACCGCTCGCCCTGAAGCCAGCAAGCCACACGGTGCTTGCAGCTTGAGCGGGCTCAGCGCCCAGTCAAGCAGCAGGATCGCGCGGTTGCACCGGCACACGCATGTCATCAAGGTAATCCCGCGCAAGATTGACCGTGCATGCCACACCCAATGCAGCGTAATGCTGGCCCAGCCAGTCCTTGGCGCTGGCGCGCCCGAGGTCGCGCAGCTGGTGGATCAGATGGCCGTCCGTGGATGATTTGGTGGACGCACCGAACTGTCCCAGCACGGCGCCGCCATCAATACGGTGCATCAGCACATCCTTGTAATGATCCGGGTCGAGCTTGCCCTGGGCCAGCAGGCGCTTGACAAAATCAATGGCGCGGATTTCGGCAATCAGGCCCGCGTTGAAGGAAATCTCGTTCATGCGATCGATGATCTCGGCAGCGGTGGTGGGCAGTTTGTCACGCGCAATGGGGTTGATCTGCACCAGCACAATGTCGCGGCACTGGCAGTTGTAGATCAAAGGGTGAATCGCCGGATTGCCGGAGTAACCACCGTCCCAAAAAAAATCATCCTCGATCTCGACCGCCTTGAACACCGTGGGCAGGCAGGCCGAGGCCATGACGGCGGCCGCCGTGAGGCGTTCGCCGCAGAATATTTCGGCCTTGCCGCTGGTCACGCGGGTGGCCACGACAAATACCTTGGGCGTGGGATGGCGTGCCAGCCGCTCAAAATCAATCTGGCGTTCCAGAAACTGCTTGAGTGGGTTGATGTCAAAGGGATTGCTCTGGTAGGGTGACACCGAGCTGGACCACCAGCTCGTCATCGCATCAGCCCATTGCTGCGTCGGCGATTGGCCTTTGCCTGCACCGATGAGCCCGCCAAACAGCAGCTCAAACGGCGAACGCTGCATCCGGGATACCGAATTGGACATGGCGCCCATGCGGACAATGCCGTTCCAGAAGCTCGCCAAGGACTCGCGCGCGGACTCGCGCGGGTCAAGCGCGCTCTGGTCCGCCGCCAGCGCAAAGCCATGCGCCAGCGCCACTGCATTCATGGCGCCAGCGCTGGTGCCGCTGATGCCCTCGATCTCGATGCGACCATCCTCGAGCAGCGCGTCCAGCACACCCCAGGTGAAGGCGCCATGCGAGCCGCCCCCCTGCAAGGCGAGGTTGATGGTGTGCGCTGTTCCAAGTGAACGCTTCACGGCGCGGGGTCCAGAGGCTGTGGCCATCTCAAGGAATCAGACCGAGCGCATGGATGTAATCCGGGCGCAGCATCAGCTGATCCCAGGGCACGGCGGGCGATTGCGGCAACAGCGCACGGCGGCGCTCTTCACTGGCCTCGCTCGGCTGCCAGGCCCCTTTGAGCTGTGCCTCGGTCAGTCCGCTGATCCAGGTGTCCAGCGCGCTGCCCGCGCCTTCGCTGCTGGCCATCGACTGGTTGCACAGGAGCACCAGGTCGCAGCCCGCGTTCAAGGCCGCAACCGCTGCCTGGGTGTAGCTGACGGGCTCGCCGTCCAACACACGCGCCCCGGCCATCGACAAATCGTCGCTGAAAATGGCCCCGTTGAAGCCGAGTTGGCCGCGCAGGATGTCGTTCAACCATTTGGGGGAGAAACCCGCGGGCCGCGCATCGACCTTGGGGTAGATCACATGCGCGGGCATGACGCTGCTGAGCGTGGTGCTGAGCCAGCCGTAAGGCGCGGCATCGTCAGTCAGAATCGCCTTGAGGCTGCGCTTGTCCACCGGAATGGCAGTATGCGAATCGGCGGCCACGCTGCCATGACCGGGAAAGTGTTTGCCGCAATTGGCCATGCCGCTTTGCAGCAGGCCGTGCATCAGGCTCTTGGCCAGCAGGCTCACCACGCGCGCGTCACGGGCAAAAGCGCGGTCGCCGATGACGCTGCTGGCGCCAAAATCAAGGTCCAGCACCGGGGTGAAGCTGAAGTCCACACCGCAAGCGCGCAACTCGGCGCCCAGCACAAAACCGCAAGCGCTGGCGGCGTTGGTGGCACGCAGGGCGCCACTGCCCGCGCCGCCTTTTCCATCGTTCATCCACAGCTCGCCCAATGCTCGCATCGGCGGCAGATGCGTGAAACCATCGGTCTTGAAGCGCTGCACGCGCCCGCCTTCGTGGTCAACACAGATCAGCAGGTCGCGCCGCATTTTTTTGATGTCGCGGCACAGTTGGGTCAACTGGGCGCGGCTCTCCCAGTTGCGGGCAAACAGGATGAGCCCACCCACCAAGGGGTGCAGCAGGCGCTGGCGGTCGATACGCGAGAGAGTCAGGCCGGCGATGTCGATGATGAGGGGAGCGTGTTGAGACATTAGAAAACTTTCAAAAGTAGAACTTACGCAAAACCGCCCCAGCGTCGTTGCGCCGCCTTACCGTACAAAGCGTACTGTCGGCGCCGGCGTGCCTAGCTGGAACAATTTTGCGTAAGTTCTCAATAGCCTGTTCAATATATTTTTAATAGCTGGTAGCGCATATTACACGCGGGCTAGAGGCCAATTTCTTATAAATTCTCGACCACACAGAAGCTGGCGGCGTAATCGGTTTCGTCGGTCACGCTGATGTGGGCACTCAAACAACGCGCGTCAAACCAATCTTTCAAGGCGCCGTGCAGCACGATGGTGGGCTTACCGCTGGGCATGTTTCTCACTTCGCACAGGCGCCAGCTCATGGGCATCGTCATGCCCAGGCCGATGGCTTTGCTGAACGCCTCCTTGGCGCTGAAACGGGTGGCGAGGTAACGCACGCCGCGCTCGGGCCAGCGTGCGCTGCGCGCTTGCCAGATGGCGAACTCGGCGTCACTGAGTATTTTGAGCGCAAAGCGCTCACCGTGGCGCGCCAAGCTGGCACGGATGCGGCGCACGTCGCAAATGTCGGTGCCAATGCCGTAAATCACGCACGCCCCTCTTGAATGCAGCTCAGGTAGGCCTGCACTGTGGCGCTGTAGCCCAACTCCAGCGCGTCGGCAATCAGCGCGTGGCCGATCGACACTTCGGCCACGCCCGGCACGGCTTTAATGAAGGCGCTGAGGTTGTCGCGGTTCAGGTCATGGCCGGCGTTGATGCCCAAACCGAGCTTGAGTGCCGCGCGCGCGGTCTCGGCGAAGCGGGCCAATTGCGGGGCCTGCTGCGCTGTGCCCCAAGCGGCCGCATAAGGCTCGGTGTAGAGCTCGACCCGGTCGGCCCCGACCGACTGCGCACCGGCCATGGCGGCGGGGTCAGCATCCATGAACAGGCTCACGCGCAAGCCCCAGGCCTGGGCTTGCGCAATCAAGGGTCGCAAACGATTGACGTCGCCCGGGAAACCCCAGCCATGGTCACTGGTGAATTGGCCTTGGGCGTCGGGCACAAAGGTGACTTGGTGCACCGGCAGTTTGCGCTGCACCAAGTCGTGCACCACATCCATCAGGTTGTGCGAGGGGTTGCCCTCGATATTGAATTCACGCTCCGGCCATTCTTTCAGCAGTGTGGCGAGTTCAGGCACATCACTGGCCCGAATGTGACGCTCGTCCGGGCGGGGGTGCACCGTGATGCCGTTAGCGCCGGCCTGCAAACACAAGGTGGCCGCGCGCGTCACGCTGGGGATGCCCAGGTGGCGCGTGTTGCGCACCAGCGCCACTTTATTCAGGTTGACCGAGAGCGCTGTCTTTTTGTTCATGAGGAAGATTTTACAAAGTGGGCCAAGGGCCAGCGACTCCAGGACAAAGGCGGGGCCGGCAAAGCAGCTTCTACAACGACTGCAGGTCGATCATCATCTGGCGCGTACGCAAAGTGCTCACGCCGCAGTGGTAATTGAGCAGTGTGCGTAATTGCGGTTTGAGCTGCGCCATCACCTCCGAGCAGGCGCGCAAGGTGGCAGTAAACGGCTTTGAATCCGCCAACGACTGCTGCAGCGCAACCCACTGCGCGCCGCTCAGGCTGGCCCGATCCGCTTCATGGGTCTGGCGCAAGCCACCCTCGGGCACCAGGCTGTAGCGACCCTCGGGGTCCAGGGACACCAATGTCATGGTTTGCGCATTCAGTAAAGGCAGCAAGCCGATCTCGCGCAGCAGCAACAGTTCAAAGGCGCGCAAAGCCGACTGCAAGACTTCTCCATGCTCGGAGGCGATCACCTGCACCACCTGCGCATACACATCAAACAAGCGGGTGTGCGGGTCATCGCGCGCCAGCAGCGTCAGCAGCAACTCATTGAGGTACAAACCCGACATCAGCGCGTCGCCCGTCGGCATGACATGGCCGCCCTGCCATTCGGCGGCCTTCAAGGTGCGAATCTCGGCATCGCCGCCAAAGGCGACGTGCAAAGGCTGTAAGGGCAACAAAATCGGGCGAAAGCTCGAACTGGGCCGTTTGACACCTTTGGCCACCAGCGCAATGCGGCCATGGTGGCGCGTGAACACCTCCAGAATCAGGCTCGATTCGCTCCAGTCGTAGCGGTGCAGCACGTAAGCGGGTTCGTCAGAAATGCGTTGGGGGGCCAAAATACTATGTTTTTAGTAGCTGCATACACCCTATTGACGGGGGCTAGCGGTTGAAAAAGCAGTTGACATGGAAGGACTCAGGCGCCGGTTTGAATGGGTCAGCATCACAGACACGCTTGACGCAAACAGCTTGGCAATGGTCGTCATCGGGAAGAACAGTCGGCTACCTGAGGGGTTTAACGTGGAGGTGACCGGCGCTGAGCGGTTTTATCGCGCAGCGTCCAGCGACCGAAGGGCGCGAGGTCGACCCCAATGTTAGATGCTGTACCCTGACACATAGTCAACATAACCGGCTCTTGAGGGGTGAGATTTTCCTTGCAAAAAGGATTTGCCGCTTTGCGCTTTGAGCATCGCATTGATCTTTGATTTTCTTGCTTCGTAGGCGTTGCTGCTGCCCCATGCGACAAGAATGATGTCGGATTCAGAAATAGCCCGACCGATATGCAAATTATTTTCTGGACCGATGTACTCATCTTGGCCGGAGAAGTCGTTTATTTGCACAAAAGCAAACTGATTTACAACAATCAGCTTTCGCACCCCAGAAAACTGTGGAATACCCTTCGTGAAAACTAGTTTCTCTAGAAATTGAACTGATTTGTCAGCAATCTTTGAATTGGCGACGCTGGGATTTTGCATCACCGCACATACAATTTTCGTATCACTGTCGGTTGCCACTTTGAGCGAAATATCTAGCCGATAGCGATACTTTGTGCAGTCTGAAAATGTGGCCTGGGCTTGCACCTTGTCAATGTGCCTGTAAATCATTGCGACATCCTTGGTTTTCAGTTGAGCCTCAACGAGCCGGCCAATGTGAGTGTGATCCATGCTTGCATCTAGGGTCTGAATTGACCAAATGGCGCGGCTTTATCGCGCCAGACCGTGTTGAATGGGTTAACCATTTCTTTGCGACCGAAGGACTTGAGCATATTTGTCTGCTTCCTCCATGAGGCCAAGAATTTGAGTTTGCAATGCCAAGAACTTCGTGAGTGCTTCTTGGCATTCAAGACTCAGGTTTGATGGCTGGATAGGTTTTGCTAAGGCAAGGTGTGTTTCGAGCCTGTGAGTCAGATTCGATTTTTCGGTTTCTGTGAGTTTTGCATTTGCGACTATGAACGCCCGAAAAGGCTTACCACCTTTCTGGGAATTGCAGTCACGACAACATGGCACAAGGTTTCCGATTTGGTGACCATATCCGTTTAGCTTTCCAGCCTTGACAAGGTTCTCAAGGTGATCCCAAGTCTGGGCTTGGTTTTCACAATAGACGCAGGAAAGCTGCTTTAGATCTTTCTGTCCGAGCGCGTTAAGTGCGGCTTCAATTTTTTTTTCGTCGTACTCGTCCGAAGGGGCCAACGCTGAAGCGAAAGCATGGGCGACGGTAGTCTTCCTCTTCGAGAAAATCGAGTATGGCGCCAGATGCGAACGAATACTTTTGGGAGTCATCTGAATGGCTAACGCAATGTCCAGTGCAAAACTTGCTCTGGACATTGGGAGTTGCTCCATAAGTTGGTCATGAATTCCACCGGAGAATGGCTTGTAGCCTTGATTTCAGCGACTTTGTTGAATTTCCATACAGGTATAAAAATTCCGACAAACCCCACAGATTTTTTTGGTCGATTCTAGGCTTCAATCAAGCGGATATGAAAAATTGAGCGCACATCTCGAATGCCCGCTCCCGCTGCCAAGGGGCCTCTTAAGCCAGCAAATTTTTCCAAATTTTGACTTCCACTCCGCGCTCCAAGCACGCTCGCCAGCAGGCGATGGCTTGGGGCGGTGGCCGATTTAGTTACGACATAACTTGCAAGCAAGTTAGTCTCCACTGAAACTTCGTTTTCTGGGCCTTTGACAGCATGAGGACGCCGCCCCGAGCCATCGCCTGCCACGTCTACCCAAATCAAAACTAGGCGAACCGTTGAATCTCTGGCGCTTACTGGTAACCAAATGAGCGCACGCGCGCCTCGTCGTCCGCCCAGCCCGAGCGCACCTTGACCCACATCTCGATGAACACCTTGCAGTCGAGCGCTTTTTCCAGTTCAACGCGGGTTTCCATGCCGATGCGCTTGATGCGCTCGCCCTTGTCGCCAATCACCATGGCTTTGTGGGTGTCGCGCTCGACCACGATGGTGGCGGCAATGCGCAGTAACCGCTTTTGTTTGCCGCGACCAGGCTCTTCCTCGAACTTGTCGATCACCACGGTCGAGGTGTAGGGCAACTCGTCGCCGGTTAAACGGAACAACTTTTCGCGCACGGTCTCGCTGGCCAGGAATTTTTCGCTGCGGTCGGTCAACTCGTCTTCGGCGTACCACCAGGCCTGCTCGGGCAGGTATTTTTCACAGATGCCCAGCATGCGCTCGATGTCTTTGGCGTTCTTGGCCGACATCGGCACAAACTCGGCAAAGGCGTGGCGCTGTTGCATCTCCTGCAACCAGGGTGCGATGTCGGCGCGGCGGTTCACCTGGTCCAGCTTGTTGGCCACCAGCAAGGTGGGAATGTCTTTGCCAAGCAGCTCCAGCACCTTAGCGTCGGCCTGGTTGAACATGCCCGCCTCGACCACGAACAGAATCAGGTCCACATCGCCAACGGCGCCAAGTACGGTTTTGTTGAGCGAACGGTTCAGCGCGTTGTTGTGGCGGGTCTGGAACCCGGGGGTATCGACAAACACGAACTGCGACACGCCCTGGCTGTGGATGCCGGTGATGCGGTGGCGCGTGGTTTGGGCCTTGCGCGAGGTGATGCTGATCTTTTGGCCCACCAGCGCATTCATCAAGGTCGATTTGCCGACGTTGGGTTTGCCCACGATGGCGATCAAGCCGCAGCGCTGACCTTCAACCGGCACAGCCGGCGCAGCACCCACGCGCATGCTTTTGAGCATGCTTTCTATGTCATTTTGGCCTTCAGCCTGCTTCGTTGCTTCATCAACAGCTATTGATTCAGTAGCAGATGATTTAGCGACATCCAATTTCTTGGGTTTTGATGTTTTAGCAGTAGTTTTTGAAGCAGTCATTGCCCGGCCTTTGCCTTAAGTGTTTGCAGCATCGCAGCAGCTGCAGCCTGTTCGCCCGCACGACGGGAACCGCCGATGCCACGTTCTAAAAAATTAAGTTCGACAATTTCGCACTCGACGTCAAAGGTCTGCTTGTGCGCCGCCCCCAGGGTGGCCACCACCCGGTACAGCGGCAGATTCATCTTGCGCCCCTGCAGCCATTCCTGCAGCTCGGTCTTGGGGTCTTTGCCAATGGCGTCCATGTCGGATTTGATGTCAACCGACTGGAACAAACGCCGCACCAGGGCTTGCGCCACGGCAAAACCGGCATCCAGGTAAACCGCCCCGATGACAGCCTCCAGCGCATCGGCCAGGATGGAGGGGCGCTTGTGGCCGCCCGAGCGGGCTTCGCCTTCGCCCAGGCGAATCACCTGCGGCAAACCCAAGCCCTCGGCCAAATGATGCAGCGTGTCTTGCTTGACCAGGTTGGCACGCACGCGCGACAAATCGCCCTCGGGCAGCGTGCTCAGGCGCTCGTACAGCAAGTCAGCCACGGCCATGCCGAGCACCGAGTCGCCCAAGAATTCGAGCCGTTCATTGTGGTCAAGCGAAAAACTGCGATGCGTGAGCGCGCGCGTCAACAGACTCGGGTTGGCAAACTCATGCTGCAAACGAGCTTGCAGCGCCGTCAAACCACTATTCAAACTGATACCTCTGTACTCGTCGCCTCAACGGGAACGCCCGGTGTATTTGAGCGTCAGGTAGCCCGGGCCGGCAAGGTGAATCTCGCGCTGGTAGGCAAAACTGACGATGATCTTGTCGTTTTCTTTGGTGACCTCCAGATCTTTGCCACTGATGGAACTGATGTTGTCGATTGCAGCTGCCTTGTCAAAAATGCTGCGCACCTCAGCCACCGAATTGCCTTCGCTGGCCTTGTTCACCGCTTTGCCAACCGCCTGGTATTCAATCGCTGTGGGTACGATTTGGGCGGTAATCACGCCGATCACGGCCAGCAGGCCGCCGACAAAAAGGAGCCCGAAAAAGGACAGGCCACGCTGCCTGGATTTGAACTGAACCATGTTGTATTCTCCCAATCAGTTGAACGAACCGATGCGCTTCAGGCTGCTGAAATTCATCCAGACAAAAAACGCTTTGCCGACAATATTCTTGTCCGGGACAAAACCCCAATAGCGCGAGTCCAGCGAGTTGTCGCGGTTATCGCCCATCATGAAGTAGTGGTCGGAAGGCACCTTGCATACCACGCCTTCAACACTGTAGCGGCAGCTCTGCTTGAAGGCGAAATCGTCTGTGCCCGGAATGAAGGCGGGTCGGGCATCGTCATTGAGCACGCGGTGCTTGTGCTCGCCCAGGGTTTCTTCAAACTGCTTGAAGTAGCGCATGGCATCTTCGTCGAAGAATTCTGGCAAGGCGGCAGTTTCAATCACCTGGCCGTTGATGGTCAGACTTTTGTTCAGATAAGCCACCTCGTCACCGGGAAGACCGACGACGCGCTTGATGTAATCGAGACTTGGTTTGGGCGGGTAACGGAACACCATCACATCACCGCGCTGCGGTGCTGTGCCCTCGGTGATCTTGGTATTGATCACCGGCAGGCGCACACCGTAGTGGAACTTGTTAACCAGAATCAGGTCGCCAACCATCAGTGTCGGAATCATGGAACCTGAGGGAATCTTGAAGGGTTCAAACAGGAACGAGCGCAAGAAAAACACGGCGATGATCACTGGGAACAGCCCCGCTGTCCAGTCCAGCCACCAAGGCTGCGCCAGCATGCGAACCCGGGCTTCGGTCACGTCCAGGTCGACCTGGCTGATGCCTTGTTTGACCAGTGCTGCGCGGCGTTTGATGGCGTCGGCCTCCAGCAAGCCGACTGCCTTCTGCCGCTGTGGCAGAAAGTAATAGCGCTCGGCCAGCCAGTAGATACCGGTCACCACAGTGGCCATGAACAGCAACAAGGCAAAGTTGCCCTCTAACATGCCAAAGTACCAGGCACCGGCGTAACCCACAAAGGCCGCCAGAATGAACGCGGTAAGAACTTGCATTAAGAGTCCACCTGCAAAATAGCCAAAAATGCCTCTTGCGGCACGGACACCGAACCAATCTGTTTCATGCGTTTCTTACCTTCTTTTTGCTTGTCCAAAAGCTTGTGTTTGCGTGAAATGTCGCCGCCATAGCACTTGGCGATCACGTTCTTGCGCATCGCGCGAATTGTCTCACGCGCTATCACGTTGGCCCCAATCGCGGCCTGGATCGCCACGTCGTACATTTGGCGCGAAATGATCTCGCGCATTTTGGCCACCACCGCACGGCCCCGGTACTGCGACTGGGAGCGGTGCACGATGATGGACAGCGCATCAACCTTGTCGCCGTTAAGCAAAATGTCGACCTTCACCACATCGGCGGCGCGGTACTCCTTGAATTCATAGTCCATCGACGCGTAGCCGCGCGATACGCTTTTGAGCTTGTCAAAAAAGTCCATCACAATCTCGGCCAGCGGCATCTCATAGGTGAGCATCACTTGGCGGCCGTGGTAGGCCATGTTCATCTGCACGCCGCGCTTCTGGTTGGCAAGCGTCATCACGGCCCCAACGTAGTCCTGTGGCATGTAGAGGTGCACGGTGACGATGGGCTCGCGCACTTCATCAAGGCGCCCCTGGTCGGGCATCTTGGCCGGGTTCTCGACCATCTTGATGGTGCCATCGGCCTGCACCACCTGGTACTCGACGCTCGGCGCCGTGGTGATCAGGTCCTGGTCAAACTCTCGCTCCAGACGCTCCTGCACGATCTCCATGTGCAGCAGGCCCAAAAAGCCGCACCTGAAACCAAAGCCCAACGCCTGTGACACTTCAGGCTGATAACGCAGCGACGAATCGTTGAGCTTGAGCTTTTCCAGGCTGTCGCGCAGACCCTCATACTCGCTGGCCTCGGTCGGGTAAAGGCCGGCGAACACCTGCGGCTGGATTTCCTTGAAACCCGGCAACGGCTCGGTGGCCGTAAAGGCAGCACCGCCGCTACCGGTTTTAATGAGGGTGATGGTGTCGCCCACCTTGGCCGCTTGCAATTCGCGAATGCCGGCAATGATGTAACCCACCTCACCTGCTTCCAGCGAATCACGTGGTTCATTGGCGGGCGTGAAGACACCCAGGTTATCGGCGTTGTACATGGCCCCGGTGGCCATCATCTTGATACGTTCACCCTTGGCCAGGCGCCCGTCAACCACCCGCACCAGCATGACGACGCCGACATACGTGTCAAACCAGCTGTCGACAATCATGGCGCGCAGCGGACCCGCCGGGTTGCCCTTGGGCGGGGGCATGCGGGCCACCACGGCTTCGAGAATTTCTTCAATCCCCATGCCGGTCTTGGCCGAACAGGCGATAGCGTCGGTGGCATCAATACCGATCACGTCTTCAATTTCAATCTTGGCGTTGTCCGGGTCGGCATTAGGCAAGTCCATCTTGTTCAAGACCGGCACCACCTCCACCCCCAAGTCAAGCGCGGTGTAGCAGTTGGCCACCGTTTGGGCCTCGACCCCTTGGCTGGCATCCACCACCAGCAGCGCCCCTTCGCAGGCCGAGAGCGAACGACTGACTTCATAGGAGAAGTCGACGTGTCCCGGCGTGTCGATCAAATTGAGGTTGTAGATCTGGCCGTTCTGCGCTTTGTATTTCAGCGACGCGGTCTGCGCCTTGATGGTTATCCCACGCTCCTTCTCGATGTCCATCGAGTCCAGCACCTGCGCCTCCATCTGCCTCTCTTGCAGACCGCCGCAGCGTTGAATCAAACGATCCGCCAAGGTGGATTTGCCGTGATCAATGTGCGCAATAATCGAAAAATTTCTGATGTGATTCATCAAGGGCGAGCTTCAAGTGATTGAAATAAAACAATGAGAGCCAAGAAAAAAGGGCACGTCAAGTTTTGACGCGCCCTGAACCAACAATCATTGGCAACTGCGATGGCTGGAAAGACATTGTAGGCAAAAAGCCAAACATGAACAGCCAAAGAACAGCCACAGTGAGTCGTTGCAGAGCAGCAACAAAAATTTATGCACAGCTTATCAACAGAATTTATCGAGCAAGTTCTGAAGAACGTGTGAACGAACTGTGGATCACCTCAGTGTCGCTTCGATTTATCCCGCATCGTGAAGTTTGACCTTCTTGATATGCCTGCATATCCTCAATCGCAGCCTGTCATTCTAACCAAAACCACCTTAGTAGAATAAAGAAGTTAGTGGATACCAACCTGGGCCTCTAGAAAGAGGAGAAAGAAGAAGTGCAAATCCCCTTGGCAATTTAAGGTATTACACTGTTTCCAGGTCAATTCTTGGGTCGAATCACAGCATATTGCGCCCATTCGCCGCGCCGCAGCAGAACGCTGACTGCCCGGCTCTTGTCCAATTTGGTCACCGCGCTCTCGAATTCCTTGACATTGCTGACCGCCACATTCGCGACGGCCACAATCACGTCGCCCTCACGGATACCCGCCCGGGCGGCTGCATCGGTTGCGGCTTCAACATTGACGCCGCCTTTGAGCTTGAGTTCTTTCTTCTGCGCATCAGTCAACTCGCTAACAGCCAGCCCAAGCGCCTGCCCGGCACTGGATGCTTTGGGCTTTTCGGCCTTGTCAGCCGCCTTGGCAACCGGTTTTTCTGCTTCGATCTCCGCAATGGTGACCGTCAATTCTTTTTGGCTACCACGGCGAAACACGCTCAAGCTGCTTCGAGTACCCGGTTTAGTGCTACCCACCATGCGCGGCAGGTCGCTGGACTTTTCAACCGCTTTGCCTTCAAACTTGACAATGATGTCGCCAGCTTCCACACCGGCTTTCTCAGCCGGCGAGCCGGGCTCTACACCGCGCACCAGTGCGCCCTGGGGTTTGCCCAGCCCGATCGATTCGGCCACCTCTTTGGTCACCTGGTCAATCTGCACGCCAATGCGTCCACGTGAGACCCGGCCGGTTAGCCGCAACTGCTCACTGACGCGGAACGCTTCGTCCATCGGAATGGCAAAGGAGATGCCCATGGAGCCGCCCGAACGCGAATAGATCTGGCTGTTGACGCCCACCACCTCGCCGCGCATGTTGATCAAGGGGCCACCCGAATTGCCAGGATTAATGGCCACATCGGTCTGAATGAAGGGCAAATAGTCGCCGGTGTCACGCTGCTTCGCGCTCACGATGCCTGCCGTGACCGTGTTGTCCAAGCCGAATGGCGAGCCGATTGCCATCACCCATTCACCCACCTTGAGCCGACTCAAATCGCCCACCTTGACAGCGGGCAAGCCGGTGGCGTCAATCTTGAGCAGCGCAATATCACTGCGCTTGTCCGCGCCAATGATTTTGGCCTTGAACTCGCGCTTGTCCGTCAGCGTCACCAGCACCTCGTCAGCGCCATCGACGACATGCGCATTGGTCATGATGAGACCATCCGCAGACAGGATGAAGCCGGAGCCAACACCGCGCGGCTGTGCATCGTCGGGTATTGGCGGATGATTCCTGGGCGGCGTTTGACGCGGATTTTTCGGCGTATTGGGCATATTCGGAATCGGCAGTCCGAAACGACGGAAAAACTCCAGCATTTGCTCATCCACAATGCCACTGGACCCATCAGGTGGCGCGGCCTTTTCAAGCGTGCGAATGTTCACCACTGAAGGGCCCACTTGCTCCACCAAGTCCGTAAAGTCCGGCAAGGTGCGCACCTGGGCCAGCGCCTGCGACACGGGCATCAAGGCGGCCGATACCGTCAAGGCAAGAGCTGCGGCGAGAACGCAAGAGTGAAGTTTCTTCAAATCGAAATGAATCATCATCGACCTTTCTTTAATAAACAAATGACTAATCAGTGCAAGACCGGGATTCAGCGCGTTTGCGGTCTGCCCTGTGAAGCTTCAGATAAGGCTTCATTTCTGTCGCTCAAGCGCCTGCGCAAAGGCCACCAAGGTTTCGGTCGGAACTTCGCCAACCGCAGTCAGCCACCAAGCGCCCAAACGTCGAGTCAGGGTGTGCGTGGCGCCCATTGCCAGGTTTTTTGGCTGGCCGTGACGCTCGGCCACAAAGGGCTCGATAAAAAGCGACACCGAGGCGAGTCCATCCGAAAAAATCCATTGCAGTGTCTGTGCCTCCTGGCTTTGTGGGCTGCCATTCACTGAGCGCTGATAGCAACTCATGGGCTGAAAACCCGGCACCGACTGCTTGAGTGCCCAGCCCTGGGCTTCGGCTGTGGTTTTGCGCATTTCGGGCTTTTCAAGTCGGTAGCCTTCGGTGCGTCCCATCATCTGCTCAAGTTGGGCCATGCCGACAGGCGCCTCAAATTTCAATTCTGAAAAAGCCGCCTGCTCCAGCACCTGCCCCTGCGAGTCCAGCGTTTGCAGTTTGACGGTCAATCCGGTGTTCTTCTCGATCCAGGCCCGGTAGCCAAAACGCAAACGATCAGTCGGCCGCAGTTCCAGCACATCAGCTTCAAAACCAGCAACCCGTTCACTACCTAACTCACGAGCACCGTAATACTGCCCAATGGCCGCACTAGTTGACTGCAGCAACTGTGGAAACAGTCCCAATGACTCGCGCTTTTCTGCCAGCACCACCCGGCTCTCGGGCAAAAACGTCAGCACCTGATCGTTGCGGCGAAACGTCGAGCGCGGTGCGCCCGTTAAGGACTCCACGCGCTCCATTTGCTGCGTGCCGTCGCAGACATGCCAGATGCGGGCACTTGACAAGCGCCCGCCACCGGCCACCACAAATGTCCCCACGTAGGCGCGCTGTCGCGAAGCATCGTGCATGCGCTGCAACCATTCGTTCACGCTGCGCTGGGCCACTGGTCGGCCACTGACCGAAGGCGTTGAAACAGCGCTCTTCACCTGAGCCACGGCTGAGGCGCTCAAGGCCATGAGTAGCGAGGCAGCGATATAACGAATCAAGGCGCGACTCCGTCAAACGTAGCGTTGCGCAGAAACCCGGTCGGCCCCTGCAGCGCCGATGTGCCGCCAAATTGCTTGTGTGCCGCCAGGAGTGCATCAAGTTGCGGGTCGCGGATCATGCGCTGCCGATCGACACCGGTGCCGCCTGGCGCTGACCCGGCTACGGGCTGTGGTACCTGGACGGGTAGCTGCGCGAGTTGCGGCGCTGCGCTCTGATCGCCCCCGCCGCTGGCCATCTGCCAAACCATCACCGCCATGGTCGCCAATGATGCGAAACCAGCCAGCATCTTCCAGCCAAAGCGACTGTCGTTGGCGCTTGAGTATTTTGCATCGTTTGGCCTTCTAATCCACGTAGAATCTTGTTCATCAGCTACTAAAACAGTAGTTCTAACATCATGCAATGGCGCCGACTCCTGCTGCAAGCGCAATTTCAAGCCCTGCAAGAAATGGACGTCGCGCGCACTCACCATCGGCTCATTGGAGCGCAATACATCGCCCACCAAATGATAGGTGTGCCACGTGCGGCGGGCCTCGTCGGTCTCATTGACCCAGTCGACCGTGCGGGCAAACTCCTCACCGCGCAACTGCCCGTCGGCCAGTGCCGACACCAATTCATGATTTCTCGCAGCTTCTTGCATCATCAATTCCCGTTTTCCCCATCTCTACCTGTGGCTTACCAGCGCTTGCCGGTCTGTCTTTCCAGCATGGGCTTCACAATATTGGATATGGCTTCGCGCGCGCGGAAAATTCGAGAGCGAACGGTGCCAACCGGACAAGCCATCACCTCCGAAATTTCCTCATAGCTCAAACCCTCAATTTCCCGCAGCGTCAGCGCCTGTCGCAAGTCCTCGGGCAAATCCGCCAGAGCAGTATCGACCACAATGGCAATTTCTTTGGCGGCCAGCACCGACTCCGGTGTTTCGTTGGTGGTTGGTTCGTTTCCGGCCCAAGAAGTTTCATCACCCTCGTCATCTGATTTAAAAGCGTTCTCCGACACCGTCGGGTCGCGCTTGAGTTCCATCAAGAATTTCTTGGCGGTGTTGACCGCAATGCGGTACAGCCAGGTGTAGAACTGGGCGTCGCCGCGAAACTGGTGCAAGGCCTGGTAGGCCCGAATGAAAGTTTCTTGGGCTATGTCTTCCACCAGATCCACATCACGCACCATGCGGCCGATCAGGCGTTGAATCCGGCGCTGGTACTTGATCACAAGCAACTCATAAGCGCCCTGGTCCCCTGCCACGGCACGCTCGACCAGCATCAGGTCGCTGTCAGTGCCACCGGTTGGAACTGAAAAAGGAGGCTTGCCTGAGGCTGAACTCATCAGATTACTCGTTCGCGATGGGAACGGCAGCACGGACGCCTAAGTCTCGAACAACAGCAGCACGCGAAAACACGGCCCGGCGCAAGGCACTCCAGCGCGTCACATCAAGGCGACGCTCCGGCCAGAGCCATAGGCGCTTGCCCGTGTCTAAGCGCAGGCTGAGCAGCAAGAAAAACTGCCCGTCAAGATGAACTGTCAGCACCCCTTGCGATGACCCAGCGGCACCAGTCCAATGCCAATTTTTCCCGTCCCAGCTCAAATTACCCCGGGCGCTACGAAGCCAGGCTAGTACAGTAGTGCCGCTGGCAACCAGCAAGACGGCAGCAAATAGCCACTGGCGCCATCCGACAGCGTCGATCTGACGCAGCCACAAAGCGCCCGCTACGCTGGCGCCCAAACCCAGCCCCAGAACCAGCCAACCCTGGAAACGCGAACGCCCCACCGGATAATTAACCGCTGGGGCGTTGTGCATGCTGGAATCAGTCAAATTGTGAAAGATCAGGGGGCGCGTTTGAACACCAGCGAACCATTGGTGCCGCCAAAGCCGAAGTTGTTTTTCAGGGCAACATCAATCTTCATGTCGCGCGCCGTATTGGCGCAGTAGTCCAGATCGCACTCAGGATCCTGGTTGAAAATATTAGTGGTCGGCGGGCTCTTCTGGTGATAGAGCGCCAGCACGGTAATGATGGACTCAATGCCGCCGGCGCCGCCCAGCAGGTGCCCGGTCATGGACTTGGTCGAGTTGACCACCGTCTTCTTTGCATGGTCTCCCAACGCCGCTTTAATGGCATTGGTTTCATTCAGATCCCCCAATGGCGTGGAGGTTCCGTGGGCATTCAAATAGTCCACCTGATCGGCATTGACCCCTGCATTGCGCATGGCATTGAGCATGGCGCGACGCGGGCCATCCATATTGGGCGCAGTCATGTGACCGGCATCGGCGCTCATGCCAAAACCAGCCAACTCAGCGTAAATCCTGGCGCCGCGGGCCTTGGCGTGTTCGTATTCTTCGAGCACCATCACACCCGCGCCTTCGCCCAACACAAAGCCGTCCCGATCCCGATCCCAGGGGCGTGAGGCCGTTTGGGGGTCGTCATTGCGCGTACTCAAAGCCCGCATCGCTGCAAAACCACCCACCCCTAAGGCCGACACCGCTGCTTCAGAGCCGCCAGCGACCATGACGTCGGCATCCCCGTATTCAATCATGCGGCCGGCTTCACCGATGCAGTGCAGGCCCGTGGTGCAGGCGGACACGATCGCCAGATTGGGCCCTTTGAAACCACAGCGAATTGCAACATGGCCGGCAATCATGTTGACAATCGTGGACGGCACAAAAAAGGGCGATATCCGGCGCGCGCCCCGGTTAACGAACTCGGTGTGCATGTCCTCGATCATTGGCAAGCCGCCAATCCCTGAACCAATCAAGCAGCCAATGCGGACCGCCAATTCTTCGGTCAGCGCATCGCCGGTCGGCAGGCCTGCGTCGGCGACGGCCTGACTGGCCGCTGCAATACCGAAGTGAATGAAGGTATCCATCGTGCGCGCTTCTTTGCTGCCGATGTATGACCCCAGATCAAATCCCTTGACTTCGCCGGCAATTTTGCAGGAAAAGCTGGAGGCATCAAACTTGGTAATGAGATCAATGCCGGACTTGCCGGCTAAAAGGTTGGTCCAGGCGTCGGCGACCGTGTTGCCCACGGGACTGACACAACCCAAACCAGTTACCACAACGCGACGACGGGACATAGAAATTTGCAGCCAGTAGTTGAGCCAAAGGAAGCCGCCAGCAGCGGCACTAAACCAGACTTGCAGACAGGGGCGAAAGCCCAGTCCATTACAGCAAACGCAACGACGCTCAGGCGCGTCGCCCGTACGGCCCCTTACGCTTTCTTGTGCGTATTGGCGTAATCAATTGCGTTTTGTACCGTGGTGATTTTTTCGGCGTCTTCGTCCGGAATTTCAATACCGAACTCATCTTCCAGGGCCATCACCAATTCGACAGTATCGAGCGAGTCAGCCCCCAGATCGGCCACGAAGGCCTTTTCACTGGTGACTTGTGCTTCTTCCACACCGAGTTGTTCGGCAATGATTTTCTTAACGCGTGCTTCAATATCGCTCATGGGTTCACTCAGAGTGTTGTAAATTAATCCGCGATTCTAGCCGGGTGCTGGGCTGATGCCCCGGCCCGACTGCCGAGCGGATAAATCGGCTTACATGTACATGCCACCATTGACGTGCAATTCCTGCCCGGTCACGTAGCCCGCTTGTGGCGAAGCCAGGTAGGCGACGGCATGGGCGATGTCAGCCGGTTTGCCAAGTTGCCCCAGCGGGATCTGGCTGATCAGTGCTGATTTCTGCGCTTCCTGCAGGCTGGCGGTCATGTCGGTCTCGATAAAACCGGGTGCAATGCAGTTGACGGTGATGGCGCGTGAGCCCAGTTCACGCGCGAGCGCGCGCGTCATGCCGGCCACGCCCGCCTTGGCGGCGGCATAATTCACCTGCCCCGGGTTGCCTGAAGCGCCCACCACGGACGTAATGTTGATGATGCGGCCATAGCGCTGCTTCATCATGGTGCGCATGACAGCGCGGCTCATGCGAAATACCGCTTTGAGGTTGGTGTCCAGCACGGCATCCCACTCATCGTCTTTCATCCGCATCGCCAAGTTGTCGCGGGTGATGCCGGCGTTGTTCACCAGCACTTGCAAACCGCCATGCTCTTTGACAATCGCATCAATCAGGGCTTGCGCGGCTGATGCGTCATTGACATCCAGTGCCCGACCGCTGCAGCCGGGGAAGGCTGCCAGAGCGAGATCGACATTCGCGGCCCCGGCTTCGGTCGTGGCGGTGCCGATGACCTTGAGCCCACGCGTTGCCAGCTCCAGGGCAATGGCAGCACCAATGCCGCGCGAAGCACCCGTCACCAGAGCAACCTGCCCCTCAAATTTGATGTTTGTCATGCGGCACCTGTAAATAGATTTTTCAGCTCGGCCAGGCTCGCTGGGTCTGACAGCGCGATGCCGGTCAACTCCGGATCGATGCGCTTGAACGTGCCGAGCAGCACCTTGCCGGGCCCGCATTCAACCACGGTCGACAGTCCGCGTGCCTTGAGCGCCCGTATGCATTCAACCCAGCGCACCGGCCCGAAGGCCTGGCGGTACAACGCATCGCGCATCCGGTCTGGGTCCAACTCGACTGCAACGTCCACATTGTTAATGAGCGGGATCTGGGTCGGCAAAAACTCGATCGCCTGCAGCCTTTCTCTGAGTCTGATGGCGGCGGGTTTCATCAGGCTGGAATGGAAAGGCGCTGATACCGGCAGTGGCAGCGCGCGCTTGGCGCCCTTGGCCTTTAACACCACGCAGGCTCTGTCAACGGCATCCTTGCTACCGGCAATGACCGTCTGCAATGGGTCATTAAAATTGACGGCTTCCACGACTTCATCGGCCACCCCGGCGAATTCATTGGCAACCTCGGCACAGCCCTCGATGACTTTTGCCGCGTCCAAACCGAGAATGGCCGCCATCGCACCCACGCCCACGGGCACGGCATCCTGCATGGCCTGGGCGCGAAAACGCACCAGAGGAGCTGCCTGCGCCAACGTCAGCACACCGGCCGCCACCAGCGCCGAATATTCACCCAGCGAATGGCCCGCCACAGCGGATGGTGCCGCGCCCGTCTCCGCCATCCAGGCACGGTACGCCGCCACCCCTGCCACCAACATGACCGGCTGGGTATTGGTTGTCAAAGCCAGGTCCTCTTTGGGTCCGTCCTTGATGAGGCGCGCGACGTCCTCGCCCAAGGCCTCAGAGGCTTCTTGGAGCGCCTCCAGCACCACGGGATGATCACCCCATGCATCAAGCATGCCCACGGACTGGGAGCCTTGACCGGGAAATACAAAAGCGAATGCTTGCATGCTGTAATTTTCAATATTTTGGTTAAATGAGGCCATAGCCCTCGTCAATACTGCCTCATATACTACCAATTTAGAAGCACAGCACCCCAGGTAAAGCCGCCGCCAACGCCTTCGAGAAGCAGCAGTTCGCCGGCCTTGACCTTGCCGCTGCGCACCGCCGCGTCTAGCGCCAGCGGAATGGACGCCGCAGAGGTATTGCCGTGCTGGTCGACGGTGACGATGACTTTTTCCATCGGCAGTTTGAGCTTTCGAGCGCTACTTTGCATGATGCGCAGATTGGCCTGGTGCGGAATCAGCCAGTCAATATCAGCCTCGGTCTTGCCGGCCTTGGCCAGCGCGGCGCGAGCGGCCGCATCGAGTACGCCCACCGCTAACTTGAACACGGCCTGGCCATCCATCTGCAGCAAGGCCTGGCCCAGCACGTTGCCGCCCGACACATGGCCCGGCACGCAGAGAATTCCCACGTGCTTGCCGTCGGCATGCAAATCGCTGGCGAGAATGCCGGGCGTGTCAGACGCTTCCAGCACCACGGCGCCAGCCCCATCGCCGAACAGCACGCAGGTGCTTCTGTCGTTGAAATTGAGGATACGCGAAAAAACTTCAGCACCAATCACCAGCGCCCTGCTGGCGGCGCCGGTCTTGATCATCGCGTCGGCAATGCTGAGCGCGTAAATGAAGCCGCTGCAAACCGCCTGCACGTCGAATGCCGGGCAACCATTGGCACCCAGTTTGTCCTGCAAGATACAAGCGGTTGAGGGGAACACCATGTCGGGTGTGGATGTAGCAACGATGATCAGGTCGATATCTTGCGCTTTCACCCCTGCGGCCTGCAGGGCCTGGCGCGCGGCTTCAAGGCCCAAATCACTGCTACAAACCTCAGGTGCCGCGAAATGACGGGCTCGAATTCCGGTGCGCTCAACAATCCAGTCATCCGATGTCTCAATACCTTGCGTTGCAAGTTCTGCCGCCAGATCGGCGTTGCTCAGTCGACGCGGGGGTAGATAACTGCCGGTGCCGGTGATACGTGAATAGAGTTTCATTGATCAGTCAAGTATGACCGCATCGGATGGAATAGATCGCCCGCTGGCGCCCAACAGCGGGGCCGCGTGGGCAATCCGGACCTTGACGCGGTCTAGCAAGTTGTTCCGGGCAGCATCATACGCCCGCGTCAAGGCGTACTGAAATGCCAAGTCGTCGGCGGAGCCATGGCTTTTGAAGACCAGCCCGCGCAGCCCCAGCAGAGCACCACCGTTGTAGCGACGGTGATCCATGCGTTTTTTGAGTGCCGATATGATGGGATAAGCAGCAATTGCAGCCATTTTCGTGAAAACACTGCGGGAAAATTCCATTTTCAGAAAGTCAACAATCATCGTCGCCAGGCCCTCGCTGGCCTTCAAGGCGACGTTACCCACAAAACCATCGCACACCACGATGTCGACAGTTCCCTTGAAAATGTCATTACCTTCTACATTGCCATAGAAATTCAAATCTTCCGCTTTAGCAGCAATTCGAAGCAGTTCGCCTGCTTTTTTTATAACTTCGTTGCCTTTGATCGCTTCCTCGCCAATATTGAGCAAGCCCACACTAGGACTGTCATTGCCGCTCAAGACCGACACCAGGGCGGAGCCCATCATGGCAAATTGCAGCAAATGCTCGGCCGAGCAATCGACATTGGCACCCATGTCGAGCACGGTCGTCGCCTCACCTTTGGCATTGGGAATCTGACCAGCGATAGCCGGGCGATCAATGCCGTCTAGGGTTTTAAGCAAGTAACGCGAGATCGCCATCAAGGCGGCGGTATTGCCGGCCGACACTGCGGCCTGAGCAGTGCCATCCTTGACCTGCTGGATAGCGACCCGCATGGAAGAGTCTTTTTTGCGTCTGAGGGCGACTTCGAGCGGATCATCCATGCCAACGACTTCGCTGGCCGCAATCAGTCTGGCACGCGGATGGGAAAACGCACCCAGACTCTCGGGCCGCCCAACCAACAGCAGTTGGACGTCGCCATGGCGATCAAGGAAATGACGGCAAGCAGGCAGCGTAACGCGTGGACCATGATCGCCCCCCATGCAGTCAACAGCGATAGTGATCATGACAAGCTGGCCCACTCAAGCAAACGAAATCTGTTTATCAGGCGTATCAAAGCGAAGGCCCGAGGCTACACACACTGCAGCCTCGGGCCTTGATTCAGAAAAAAAAGATCAGGCTTCTGATTTGTTCTTGAGAACCTGGCGGCCACGGTAAAAGCCATTGGGGCTGATGTGGTGACGCAGGTGGGTTTCACCCGTGGTGGACTCAACTGCAATACCCGGCACGACCAGGGCATTGTGCGCACGGTGCATGCCGCGCTTGGAGGGGGACTTTTTGTTTTGTTGAACGGCCATGATCGGCTCCTTGGCAGGTGTGTTGCGAAGGCTGCAACAACGTAGGGTTAGTGAAACTCGCGCATTGTTCGGCGCGAAGCCTCAAATTATAGCGTACCTCGCAATTTCAACTGCCTTTGCCGCTATGGAGTTTTGCCAGCACGGCAAAAGGATTGCGTTTTTCAGTGACTGCCGCCTCAAAACCCGAATCGACCGCCGTCAAGGGAAGTACGACCGGACATGCTTCATGACACGGAATCACTGGCAAGGCCATTAATATCTCATCCTCAATCAGCTCAGCGAGGTTGAAGTCACGACTAAGCACTAGGACGTCTTCATCTGCCTCCTCGTCCTGGGCAGCAGCAAGCTCTTCACTACCAACAAAGCGAAAAGACTGGCTAACATCCACAGCAATATCGACCGGACCCAGGCAACGCTGGCAAGTCATGGGCAAATTGGCTTGCACCGTCAAATGCATCCAGACCTGCTCGCCAGACGCCTCATCGGTTCGCAACTCGCCACGGGCTGACCAAGAAATGATCAGATCACCGCCCTGCCCTTTTGTTTCCTCCAGCAAACGCGCGTATTTTGATAGCAAATCATGTCCGGCAATCTCGCTTGAGGCTTGCGCGAATGCTTTGACATCCAGATGGGTTGGGGCTGACTCTTTTTTCATGCCCGCAGTGTAAGAGAATCACGGCATGTCTGAACCTATCCAACGCAAACTCATCCTGGGCTCCACCTCGCCCTACCGCCGTGAACTGCTTGAGCGACTGCGTCTGCCCTTTGAGGTCGCCGCACCCGATGTCGACGAGTCACCACAGCCTGGCGAAGCACCACAACAATTGGCCTGCCGTCTGGCCATGGCCAAGGCCCGGGCCGTGGCAGCGCGGTTTCCGGCCTGCGTCGTGATTGGCTCGGACCAGGTGGCGGAGCTGGACGGCCAGGCCCTTGGCAAGCCCGGCAACCACGCCCGCGCCGTCGCCCAGTTGCAGCAGATGCGAGGCAAGTCGGTGATTTTTCAGACTGCGGTGGCAGTGGTCTGCATCGAGACCGGTTTTGCGCAGATCGATCTGGCCCAGGTGAAAGTCAATTTTCGTCACATCTCAGACGCTGAGATCGAAGCGTATCTGCTTGCCGAGACACCTTACGACTGCGCGGGGAGCGCCAAAAGTGAGGGGCTGGGAATCACTTTGTTAGAGAGCATTGACAACGACGACCCGACGGCTCTGGTCGGCTTGCCGCTGATCCGCACCTGCCGAATGATTCAAGCGGCAGGCATCAAGGTGCTGGGCGTATGATGCGCGCACCGGCACCAGCCAGCCAGGCTGCCTGCGGCAAACTCTACCTGGTGCCTGCACCGCTGGACTTTGGCTGCGCTAGCGAAGTCGACCTGCAAGCGACCATGCCCTGGGGCACGCTGACAGTGGCAGCGCGCCTGCAGCATTGGATTTGTGAAAACGCCAAATCTGCCCGCGCCTACTTGAAGCGCGTGAATGAAGTCACGCCCCTGAGCGTAGCGCTGCAGGCCCTGCACATTCAGGAATTGCCGCGTGAAGTGCACAAGAAAGGCGATCACGGCGGCAACTTTGACGCCCGTTATCTTTTGGCACCCGCGCTGCAAGGGCATGACGTGGGACTTGTTAGCGAAGCCGGCATGCCAGCGGTGGCAGACCCAGGCTCCTCCGTGGTGCGGGCCGCCCATGACCTGGGAATTGAAGTGATGCCTCTCACGGGCCCGGTGTCACTGCTGCTGGCACTGGCCGCAAGCGGGCTCAATGGGCAGAGCTTTGCCTTTGTGGGCTATCTGCCGCAAGACCCGTCGGAGCGGGCACAGCGCGTGCGCGAACTGGAATCAATGGCGCTCAAAACCGGTCAAACCCAGCTCTTCATTGAAACCCCCTACCGCAATACGGCCATGCTGCAAACGCTCTTACAAACACTGCAGCACAACACGCGGTTGGCCGTGTGCAGTGGCCTCACCTTGAGCCGCAGTGTATGCCGCAGCGAAACCGTCAAGAGCTGGCGGCAAAAACCCTCGCCGCTGGACAATTCAACGCCAGCGGTGTTTGCACTGGGGCGCTAATCAAGTGAAGCCGGTTCAGCGTAATGCCGGCAGTGACCGGATCGCCTGTACCGCGCCCTGCCCCATGGCGGCGCCAAACTTCTTGGCCAGCCGTTCTGCAACATTTTCGCGCCGGGTGTAGTCGACGATGTCTTCGACTTGCACGACTTCACGTGCGACATAGTCAAGGTTACCCAATTGGTCAACCAATCCAAGCTCAATCGCTTGCTGGCCGCTCCAAAACAGGCCACTGAAAGTCTCCGGAGTTTCCTTGAGTCGGGTGCCGCGCCCGGCCTTGACCACTTGGATGAACTGCTGGTGAATCTGGTCCAGCATGGCTTGAGCAAAGACACGCTGTGTTTCGGTTTGGGGGCTGAACGGATCCAGAAAACCCTTGTTTTCGCCCGCCGTCATGAGGCGCCGCTCGACCCCCAATTTTTCCATTAGACCGGTGAAGCCAAAACCATCCATCAGAACACCAATGCTGCCGACAATGCTGGCCTTGTCGACAAAGATTTTGTCTGCCGCCACGGCAATGTAATAAGCGGCTGACGCGCAGGTCTCTTCGACCACGGCGTAGACCGGCTTCTTGTGCTTGGCCTTCAGGCGCAGCAACTCATCGTTGATGATGCCAGCCTGGACCGGGCTGCCACCGGGTGAATTAATCAACAGCACCACCGCGTGGGAGCCGGCGTCTTCAAATGCATCCCGCAAGGAAGACACGATCGCATCTGCGCTGGCATCGGCACCCGAGGCAATTTCGCCTTTGATCTCCACGACGGCGGTATGCGGCTTCGAGACGGCACGGGATGCGCCACTTTGACTGAGGGCCAACCACGCCACCACAATGAAGAAGCTCAACCAAGCCAGCCGCATGAAAATACGCCAGCGCCGCGCGGCCCGCTGCTCGGCCAGCGACGCAAATACCAGCTTCTCCAGCGTGGCGCGCTCCCAACCGGGACTGCCGGGTGTTTCACTTTTTATTTCGTTTTTCATAGCATCATGTTCAATATTTACGCGGGCTGAGCCCTGATTTAATTCAAAATCTTCAGCATTAGTCGGAACCGTCGCTTTGGCCGGCATCTCGGGTTTGTTGGGTTCGGTCATTTAAAACTCTCGGGGTTTGAGATTGGGCGCAGTATGCCAGTGCACGACGCCACCAACCTCAGAAATATCAATTTTTATCAAGCCACCCCGGCACGGTCCCATGCGGCAGTGGCCGGTCCGGGGGGAATAAATGGCACCGTGTGTGGCACACATCAACCAGTGACCGGTGCTGTCAAAAAAATGATTCGGCTGGTAATCCATCTCCATGGGCACATGCGAGCATTGATTCAGGTAGGCATAGACCTGGCCGTGGTAACGGATGGCAAAGCCACGCCCAGCTCGGCTGCAATAGACCACATCAAACGGCACGCCGTCGCCACTGTCGATCAAATCAGCCGACGGGCAAAGGGGGATCAGTTGCTCCATGCGCGGGAATCAAAGCAATCAGGCATTGCCCAGCAACCAGTGGTGCAGATCGCCAACTGAATGGGCAATGAAACGCGGCTGCAAGACGGCAAAGGCCTCGGGCTCGTGGGCGCCATAACTCACCGCAACGCTGGCGCAACCGGCGTTGAGTGCCATCTGCAGATCGTGCGTGGTGTCACCAATCATCAGCGTGCGTGCCGGCAAAACATCAAATTCCCGCATCAACTCCTGCAGCATGCGAGGATCGGGTTTGCCCGCCGTTTCATCCGCCGTACGCGATGCATCGAACAAGCCCTTGAGTTCCACCGCCTGCAAGGCATCGTCCAGGCCGCGCCGACTCTTGCCGGTGGCCACCGTCAGCCAGTGCTGGCGCGTTTTCAACTCTGCCAGTAGCGTCAACACACCGTCAAACAAGCTGATATCACTTTGGCGAGCCAGGTAATGGTGGCGGTAACGCGCGCCCAACTGGGGGTATCTCTCCACTGGCACGTCCGGCGCCGCGTGTGCCAAGGCCTCCATCAAGCCCATGCCGATCACGTAGGCCGCGTCCTTGTCGCTCGGCACCGCGCCACCCACGTCACGCACGGCGTTTTGAATGCAACGCGTGATGATGGCAGTTGAGTCAAACAAGGTGCCATCCCAGTCGAAGGCAATCAAATCGAACTGGCGTGCTCTGGATGTCTCAAGATGCAGAAGGTGCGGCATGGTCGGAAAAAATCTCAAGTTCAGTCGGTAAGGGGGCCAGCAGTTCGAGGCGCTCACCGCTGGTGGGATGGTTGAACTGCAAGCGCCAGGCATGCAAAAACATGCGTTTGAGGGCGGGCCTGGGTCCAGACTGCAGCAGCTGCTTGTTCAGACCAAAGTCGCCATATTTGTCGTCACCCGCAATCGGGTGGCCCTCGCTGGCAAGATGAACCCGGATCTGATGTGTGCGCCCGGTCTTGATCGTGACCTCCAGCAAGCTGAAAGCCGTGGACTGACTGGCCCGCACCTTCACCAGAGTGACCGAGGGCATGCCCTCGGGGTCGCTGCGGGGCACCACCTTGACGCGCCGTTCACCCTCGCCAGCACTGCCGTCTTTGGCAGGCAGGAGGTATTTATAGAGCGGTTTGTCCAGCACTTTCTTGTTGGCAGGCCAGTTTCCGGCCACCAAGGCCAGATAGGTCTTGCCGGTTTCACGCTCGCGAAACTGACTTTGCAGCCGGGTCAGGGCGCTGCGCTTCTTGGCAATCAACAAAATGCCGCTGGTGTCGCGGTCAAGCCGGTGCACCAGTTCCAGAAACTTAGCCTCGGGCCTGGCCATGCGCAATTGTTCAATCACGCCGAAGCTCACGCCCGACCCTCCGTGGACGGCCACGCCGGCTGGCTTGTCGATCACCAGCACATGGTCATCTTCAAACAAAATGGGAAAGTCTCGCCTTGGTGCTCCTCGCGCCATGCCTTGCGCCATCGCCTCGGCTTTTTCCGCGACGCGCTCGGAGATTCGCACCGGTGGCAGACGCACGGTATCGCCCGTTGCCACACGCGCATCGGCACAGGCCCGACCTTTGTTCACCCTGACCTCACCACTGCGGATGATGCGATAGACATGGGTTTTGGGCACGCCCTTGAGGTAGCGCATTAGAAAATTGTCCAGACGCTGCCCGGCCGAGTCTTCATCGACGCAGATCGTTGTCACCTGGGGTTTTGGCGGGGCAAGATTGCCCCCTATAATGTGTTTCACTAGCGAAGAGCTGTAAGTGGTTGATTTAACGAGAAGTTAATTCAATATATAGGTGGAGTTTAGTTCACCAGCACCCAGCAGCACCGCCAGAAGGTCGATACCGCCGATTGCCCATGCCCGCAAACCGCAAGCCAGATGCTTGCAGTGGCCTGCAAGACAAACGGTCAAGACGACGCTTTGAAACCCTGATACGGAATACCCCAAGATCACAGACAGTTTTGCCTGTGACCGGAATGAAACGAGATGTTTGTGTTGTTGAGCCTGATTCACCGCTGCCTGGGGCGCGTTTGCGCGCCATGGATTGGCATGAATTGGCCATCGGCGCCCACACAATGGACGAATGACGCTGTTTATTTAATAGCAAATTCGCAACCCAGGCAACCCGTTCCCCTCCACGCGCCTACACCCGGATTTTTTGCTTAAATCCTGGTTCTCCGGCTTTTTCCTCCTCAATTCAAAGCGTCAGTTCCGGTATCAATGGCTCGTCAAGAGCTTATTTGTTATTTGAATTGAAGGAATGCTCCCCATGAAACGGATGCTGATTAACGCCACGCAGGCTGAAGAACGCCGCCTGGCCATTGTCGATGGACAAAAACTCCTCGACTACGAGATTGAAATCGAAGGCTGCGAACAGCGCAAGGGCAACATCTACAAGGCCATCGTCACCCGCGTCGAACCCTCCCTCGAAGCCTGTTTTGTCGATTACGGTGAAGACCGCCACGGCTTTCTGCCGTTCAAGGAAATTTCCCGCCAGTATTTTCAACAAGGCGTGGCCGTCGGCCAGGCCCGCATTCAGGATGCCATCCGTGAAGGCCAGGAACTGCTGGTGCAAGTGGAAAAGGAAGAACGCGGCAACAAAGGCGCGGCCCTGACCACTTTTGTGTCGCTGGCCGGGCGCTATGTCGTGCTGATGCCCAACAACCCACGCGGTGGCGGTGTGTCGCGCCGCATTGAAGGCGAAGACCGGGCCGACCTGAAAGAAGCTCTCGATCAGCTTGAATACCCCAACGGGATGAGCATCATTGCCCGCACCGCTGGCATTGGCCGCAGTGCACCCGAACTGCAATGGGACCTGAACTACCTGCTCAAACTATGGGCCGCCATTGACGGCGCATCCAAGGGTGCCAAGGGTGCCTTCCTGATTTACCAGGAATCATCGCTGGTGATCCGCGCCATCCGCGATTACTTTAACAATGACATCGGCGACATCCTGATCGACACCGACGACGTGTTTGACCAGGCCCAGCAATTCATGGCCCACGTCATGCCCGAGCACGCCGACCGCGTCAAGCGCTACCGCGATGATGCGCCGCTGTTCAGCCGTTTCCAGATCGAGCACCAGATCGAATCGGCCTATGCCCGCACCGTGCAATTGCCCAGCGGCGGCGCAATTGTGATTGACCACACCGAAGCGCTGGTGTCAGTGGACGTGAACTCTGCCCGCGCCATCAAGGGCAGTGACATCGAAGAAACGGCTACCCGCACCAACCTGGAAGCCGCCGAAGAGGTGGCGCGCCAGATGCGCCTGCGCGACCTGGGCGGCCTGATCGTGATCGACTTTATCGACATGGAAGAAAGCCGCAACCGCCGCGACGTCGAAACCCGCCTGCGTGACTCCTTGCGGCAAGACCGTGCCCGCGTGCAGTTTGCCACTATCAGCAAATTTGGCCTGATGGAAATGAGCCGCCAGCGCTTGCGTCCCGCCTTGTCAGAAGGTGCCTCCATTCCCTGCCCGCGTTGCGGCGGCTCCGGCCATATCCGTGACACGGAATCGAGTGCTTTGCAGATTCTGCGCATCATTCAGGAAGAGTCGCTCAAAGACAACACGGCTTCGGTGCTGTGCCAGGTTCCGGTTGACGTTGCCTCCTTTTTACTCAATGAAAAGCGGGCCGAAATTGCAAAGATCGAAGTCAAGCAGCGCATCAATGTGCTGATGGTGCCCAACAAAAACCTGGAAACCCCCAACTACAAGCTTGAGCGGCTCAAGCATGATGACCCGCGCCTGGACAACATCGAATCGAGCTACAAGATGGCCGATCAGATGGAAGACGCCACGGCAGTGACGCGCCGTTCACAGGAACCCACCAACAAGCAGACACCGATCATCAAGGGCGTATTGCCCGATGCACCGGCACCTGCGGCCATTCCAAAACCCGAGCCCATCAAGCCCGTCATAGCCGCGCACACGGCACCCCGGCACGTGCCAGCAGCCCCGGTGGCGCCCGTGGAGAGTGGTTTCTTTGCCTGGCTCAAGCGACTTTTCGCGCCTGAAGCCGCACCCGCATCCCAAGCGCAGCCCAAGGTGGACGCAGGGCAAGCCACCAAGCTAGAGGAACGCCCAAGCCGTGAGGGCGCCCGTCGCGGTGAACCCCGTGGCGAAGGTCGCGATGAAGGTCGTGGCGGCCGCGGTGGCCGCGGTGGTCGTGGCGAAGGTCGGACTGACGGTCGCGGCGCCAAAGGTGGCCGCGGCGAGCGCCCAGCCTCCGGCCTGCGTGAGCGCTTCGACGGCGAAGGCCGCCCTGGCGCGATCGATGCCGGCGCTGCGCCAATGCAGGCGCCGCTCAACCGGCCTTCACAGGATGCCCCCGGAGCAGAACCCGGCCAAGAACGCCCACCGCGCAATTCCGAGCGTGGCGGCCGCGGTGGCCGCGGTGGCCGCAACCGCGGCGAGCGAGTAGAGGGTGCAGAGGCAGCCAGCCCGGTTGATCGCGATGAACTTCGGCCCGACCTGCGCAATGAGCGTCGGCCCGAACGCAGCCGCCGTCCCGACGCCAACCCCGCCAATGCACCCACTGACGCGGTCAATCAGGACGGCAACCGCGCCGATTTCGTCGCCCCGTCGCAAGAGAAGGCTGTAGACCATGAGGCGGCTTTTCTCGCCGATCAAGCCGCCGAGCGCGCCGAAGGTTCTGCAGCGCGTGAAAAGCGCACGCGCGACCGTTATGGCCGTGATCGCGCCCCTCGCGCTGAGCGCCCCGAGCAAGGCGAGCGTCAAGACCAGGCGATGCGTGAAAACCAGGCCGAGCCCGAGGCTCTAGCCGAGGAGCCCCGCAAGTCCTACTTCACAGCCAGCGCCGAGGCTCCCGTCTCCGCCACGGCGCCAATCGCGGCTGCCGCCGTGCCGGCCGCAGTCGCTGTCGCGGTGGTATCTGCTGCGGCGAAGCCCGTCGCAATGCCCGTGGTCGCTGCGCCTCCCGTGTCAGCACCAGCTGCACCGGATTCGGCACCAACAGCCATGCCCGCGCTGGAGCAGTTTGAACTGCCATTGGGCGAGTTGGTCCAGGTCGCACAGAGTTCTGGCCTGAACTGGGTCAACTCGAATCCCGAAAGGATTGCAGCGGTGCAGGCGGCCATCGCGGCCGAACCCAAGCCCATTCACGTGCCCCGTGAACGCCCAGCCGTAGTGAAAATCGGTGGTGAACCGCTTGTCCTCGTGGAAACCAAACGCGACCTGCGCAACATGACCTTGCCTTTTGAGGAAAAAGAGCCGCAGTAAGGCCATCCACTGCCCTAAGGGGCAGCCACAAAAAAGGGCACTTTGAGTGCCCTTTTTTATACCTACGCCCGCTTAAAAAATATCGACCCCGCCCACCTTGGGTGCATCGCCGAAAAAGCCCCGACGCACCAGGCCAAGGTGACTGCATACTTTGTTGCGACCGCTTCGCTGCGCAAAATCAACGGCAAGTTCGGTTTTCTCCAGCGCACTGCTGGGTGAATCATCGGCCAGCACACTGGTAAAGCCGCAACTCACGGTCACACGGCCGACTTGCGGGAAATTAAACTTTTCAACATTGGTGCGAAAGCGCTCAAAGGCGGCCAGCACCAGGGCCTCATCGGGACAATGCATCAATACGCCAAAATGCTCGCCACCAAAGCGGTAAATGCGGTCGTAGGTGCGAAAGGTGTTGTTCATCACGCGCGCCACCAGAAGCAGCACTTCTTCGGCAATCAGATGACCGTGCTTCTCCCTGATCAGCGCAAAATTGTCAACTATGGCAGAGCCAAGCCAGTAATTTGCCGGCACACGGTGTCGGCGCTCCTGATTGAGTGCTGGCGACGCAGCGGCCGTGCGCGCGGCACCGGCGAGACCATCGAGTTCTTCGAGCACCGCACTGTAAAACGCATCATCGAGCGATTTTCTATTGAGCAAGCCGGTCAGGGCGTCGCGGTCGCTGTATTCCAGCAAGGAATACATGTTGCGGTAAATACGCCGCAATTGTTCGACCATCAGCAGATGCTCAGCGGTCAGGATCGCATCCGAGTGAATCTCGATGACCCCGGCGTCATCCTTGCGTGAGTCAGAAAACAAGGGAAGCATATAAATGCGCGGTCCGTCGGCCCCGGCCCAGGCGATTTCGATCATCTCTCGCCCAAGCAGGCACTTCAAGCGATCAGACGCATCGTCAAGCCGCGCCAGGGTCAGGAAGTCAACCCGCAGCGGATCAATGACTTTGCCGCCGCCCTTGGCGTCGAGCCGCGCCACTTCCAGCCAGCGCTGCTCACCCTCCTCACTCATGACCCGCGCAATGACGATGCGCTGAATCGGCAGCAAATCAATCAAAGCCTTGGACAACGTCAGTTCGAGCAAATCCCGATCGCGGTAATCGGTCAATTTCAAAATGTGTTCAATTAAGGTGCTCATAGAATTTGGATAGTAGTCCCAAAATTAAAGTCAGTCACGTGCTGCTGCTCACCTGGGCCGCATTTTTCCAGGCTTGCGTGGCCACCACAACATCCCCGCGCTGATCCGCCAACTCCGCCAGCGCGACCCAGGCATTCTTTTCCAGGCCACTGTCCTTCAATCTGGGCAATGACTGCTGCAGCAACTGCTGGGCTTTACCCCACAGCTGTAGCCGCATGCAGGTCATGCCAGCGAGATACTGCAAACTTGCGTCGGCTGGATGGGCCATTTGGGCACGCTCGATGCGCGTCAACCAGGCGGCTTCTGGCGCACCCGAGGCGAGAGAAAAGCTGCTTTCCAGGGCGCTGATGAGACTGATGCGCTGCGCGTCCGTCAAAGCGCCAGGCTGTGCCAACATGCGCTCCCAAACCGGCAACAGCCAACTGCGGGCCAGTTCGATATCGCCGCCCACCTTCAGCATGCGGCGGCTCGATTCAATGGCCACCTCGGGCATCAGACGTTCGGCTTCTTCAAGCTTACGCCACACGGTCTGCAATTGATCCGGGTCATAGGCCGTGAACACCAGGTCAAGCGCCAGGCTGCGCAAGATACCGGGTGCAGTAACAGCAGAAAATGCACGGTGTTTAGCCAGCAAGCGGGCAGTCTCCAACGCCAGCTGGGTCTGGTGCGCCATACGTGCGGCCTGCAAGCGCAAACGCAGGGCCAGGGTGCGTCTGGAGGCGCCTTGCGGCAAATCGTTCAACCATTGCAACGCGCCTTGGGCATCGTGGTCTTCCAACGCCCAGCGCGCTGCCCGTAATTGAACGCCTTCCCGTGTTTCCTGCGCATCGCGTCTGGACGCCTGTTCCAGCGACTGACGCAAATGATCCTCGCGCGCCACTTTGTCCTGCAACGACTGGGCGCTCTCGGCGGCGAGTAAATGCGACAGCGCGCGCAGGCGCCCTGCGTAGGCCAGTGTTTCGCCGCTGCGGGCCATGGCACTCTCACGCGCCAGCACCACCTCGGCGGCCTTTCGGGCGCGTATAAAACGTCCCGCCATCATGTGTGACAGTGCGTCCAGCAGAGCGACGTGCATGGCACGCTCCTGGTGCTGGATACGCCAACTGCGCGCATGGCCGGGCATGGCGAACAGGGCAGCCAATGCACGCAAGGCCACATGCAAGACCAAGAAGAACAGGGCCAACAGCAGCACAACCAGATTGAGCGACAAATCAAGCCGGTAAGGAGGCCAGAACACCGTGATAGTGCCCTGGTTATTGCCCGCAAACAGCGCTGCGGCCACCGCGACGCCGAACAATCCCAAAAACCACAAGGCGGCCCGCATCGTGCTGTCTACCTTGCGGCCGCCGCGGTAGCCAAAGCGGCGAGCGTCTCGTCTACCTGAGGCAATTGCAGCGTCTTCATCTGGCTCTGCACCTGCTGCAGCAACGCTATGGCCGTCTGCGTCTTGCGTGAAGTCGGGTTGAAGTATCTTTGGAGTGTCAGCTTGGCGGTGTTCAGATCGGTCTGCGCTGAATCAATCTGCCGCGCCAGCAGACCGAGGCGGGCGTTGAGCAATTTGAGTTTAAAGTTTTCCCGCAGAAAAAAAGATTGCTCCGGTGACAGCAGCGCCGCCTCGGGCTGCTCTACCCGGCTGAGCCGCACCAGGCTGAGGGCCTCGGCCAGCACCACCTGCCAACTGCGCTGCCACCACGTCGGCAGCGTCTCAAGACTCTGGCGCTTGATCGAGCCTGTGGCCGAGGCCGTTGCCACCGCATTGGCCAACACCAGGTCATCGGCCAGCTGCACCAGCTCATCGAGCTTCATCAACAGCCCGGGCGTGTCACCCACCACCGCCGACTTGATGCGTTCGATGTCGCGCCGGATTGCACGCTGCAAGGAGGTGAGGCGCGGCTGCGCCGCTCTGGAAACTCGCTGATCGGCGGTTCTCAAAGCCGCCAGCAAGGGCTCGACACTGCCGGTAAGCTGGGCTTGCTGCTGGGCCAGGCGAATCGTCGATTCAATGTCGACCACCAAATTTTCATCGCGCGAGCGAGACAGGCTTTGCATCAATTCTTCCAGCTGCGAGCGCTGCAGTGTGATCTCGCTCAAACGGGCGTCAAACACAGCCACCCTGGCCGCCGACTCGCGCGCCAGCTCCAGCGCCATTTTGGCCGCGGAGCGCGCTTCCAGCGACTGGGCGCCGGTATCGGCACTCTGGCGGGCCAGTTGCTCCTGCATGGATGACAGTTTTTGCCATAACAAAGCACTGAACACCAAGGCCAGCAGCGCCGTTGCCGCAATCGCCAGCGTCAGCCTTGGCTGCCAACGCGATGGCGCCACCGGCTCGGACGCATTGGCTTGCGCCGAGGCTGCGTCAGCGCCGCTCGTGGGCAGCTCCGCCGCGCCAGGAGCAGGCAGGTCGGGGTTGGCGTTCACATCAGAGTTCATCGGCTGGATTCTAAAGTGTTGGCAACAGCGTCAAAACGAATCTGGCAAGCCAAGCGTGAGCGCAGTTCAAAAAGCCGTCTGCTGCATCCGCTTGAGGCAGGCCACCAACTCAGGCAGCGTCGGGCGCGACTCCTGCACCAGGCCAAAACCGGCCTGCTGCGCTGCGGCGGCGATGCGCGGGTGCGTTGCCAGGGCCCGTGCACCCGCCCAAACTTGGTCCGGCAGGCAGGCGCGCAGGTTGCTGACGGCTTCGGTGCTGCTGAACAGCCAGACCGAGCCATCGGTCGCGCCCTGTAACGCCAACGTGCGCTGCGCACTGCCCCAGGCAGGGGCGCTACGCTGGTAGGCCATGACAAATTCTGCCTGGCCGCCGACTTGCCTGACCTGATTGGCGAACCACTCGCGCCCGGAACCTTGATCGGTATGCGCTTTGGCGCGAGCAGCGCCTAGAGAATCACCGCCACGCACAATCAGCACCCGCGCCCCCGGCTGCACTTGCGGGCCCACCACCTGCCACAAGGCTTCAGAGTCAAATTGACCGGCATCGAGCGGCGGCGCATCAATCTGCTCGGGCGCAATGCCCTGGCGCAACAAGGCGCGGGTGGTGCCGGGGCCGGTTGCCCATGCTCTTATTTTAGTAGCTTCTTGCGCAATGATTACGTGGGCTAGAGCCGGATTTGATCTAAAAAAATAGTCAACCGCGTTGGCGCTGACAAACATGAGGCCGACGTAGTCATCAAGCTGTTGCCAAGCTTGACGCAGATCGGCCGGATCATCCACCGGCCTCACCTCGATCAAGGGCAGGGCGAGCGCTGGCAACCCCTGTTCTGACAAGTCATGGACCCAGCGCAGCGCCTCACGCTCGGGCCGGGTCACGATGACCCGCATTCAGGCTTGGCCCGGTGCGGCGTCTGCCACCAATACAGTACCGCCATGGGCCAGCACGCCCGCGCGCAGTTCAGCCGCAACGCGCTCGCCCAGCGCGGTGGCACTGGCGAGATCGCTCACCGCCGCGCTGGCGCGCACCTGCACCAAGGCCAGCTTGCCATCGGGGTCGCCCCAGGCTGCATCAATCGTCAAGGTGTCGCCGGCCAGGGTCGCATAAGCAGCCAGCGGCATGGAGCAGCTCCCGCCCATGCAACGGCTCACCGCGCGCTCGGCCGAGACCGCCAGCCAGCTGGTGTGATGCGCCAGGGGCGCCAAGGCATCGATCACATCCTGGCGCTCGCTGCGCACCTCAATGCCCAGCGCGCCCTGCCCGGCTGCGGGCAACATCTCGCTGGGCTCGAACGTGGCGCGAATGCGCTCACCCAGGCCAAGCCGCTTCAAGCCGGCTGCTGCCAACACAATGGCCGCGTACAAACCCTCATCGAGCTTGCGCAAGCGGGTGTCCAGGTTGCCGCGCAAGGGCTCAATCTTGAGGTCTGGACGCAAGGCGCGCAGCAGGGCCATGCGGCGCAAGCTCGAGGTGCCCACCACCGCACCTTGCGGGAGACTGGCCAGATCGGCGTAATGATTCGACACAAACGCGTCGCGCGGGTCTTCGCGCTCCATCACGCAGGCCAGCGCAAAGCCCTCGGGCAGCTCCATCGGCACGTCTTTAAGCGAATGCACCGCCAGGTCGGCCTGACCGGCTTGCAACGCGACTTCGAGTTCTTTGACAAACAGACCCTTGCCGCCGACCTTGCTCAAAGCGCGGTCCAGAATCTGGTCGCCCAGGGTCGTCATGCCCAGCAGACTGACCTGGTGGCCGCGCTGGGTGAGCAGCGCCTGGACATGTTCTGCCTGCCACATGGCAAGGCGGCTTTCGCGAGTGGCTATGGTTAAAGTGCTCATGGAGATAGGTTGGCAGGACGTAACCTGGCTGTAATCATTTAGGTGCGCAGGATGCTAGCATGAGAGCCACTGTCCTCCTGCGACCGTTCGCTTGCTCAAGAACCGCCATGATCAAACCCAAAAAATCAACATCCAACCAACGCACCCAAGACAACGAACAGCCATTGGTCGATGACATCCGACTGTTGGGCCGGATTCTGGGCGACGTCATCCGGGAGCAAGAGGGCACTGCCGCCTTCGAGCTGATCGAGCAAGTTCGCCAACTGTCGGTGGCGTTTAGGCGCGACACCGACCATGAAGCCAACAAGGCATTGAAGAAGCTGCTCAAGGGACTGAGCGGCGACCAGACCGTGAGCGTGACGCGGGCCTTCACCTATTTCAGCCACCTTGCCAACCTGGCCGAAGACCGGCACCACATCCGCCGCCGGGCGGTCCATGAACGCAGTGGCAGTGCCCAGGAGGGCAGCATTGAAGTCGCGCTGGCGCGCCTGAAGTCGGCGGGTATCGGCGCTGACGCCATTGCCGCATCATTGGCCCAAAGCTTTGTGTCCCCGGTGCTGACCGCGCACCCGACCGAAGTACAGCGCAAGAGCATTTTGGACGCAGAGCGTGCCATCGCCCAACTGCTGACCGTGCGTGACGATATCAAAGTCAACGCCTCTGCCTTGAACATCAAGAATGACGCGTTGACGCCGCGGGAACTGCTGGCCAACGAAGAGCAGATGAAGGCCCGCGTGTTGCAACTCTGGCAAACCCGCCTGCTGCGCTCGAGCAAACTCACTGTGGCCGACGAGGTGGAAAACGCCTTGAGCTACTACGAAAGCACATTTTTGCGGGAAATTCCCAAGCTGTACGCACAATTAGAGGGCGCGCTGGGCCAGCACCCGGTGCACAGTTTCCTGCGCATGGGGCAATGGATTGGCGGCGACCGCGACGGCAACCCCAATGTCAACGCGCAGACCTTGAGTCATGCCCTGCGCCGCCAGGGCGACGTCGTGCTGCGCCATTACCTGACCGAGGTGCACCACCTCGGCGCCGAACTGTCCTTGTCGGCGCTGCTCGTGGACTTTGCCCCCGCGATGCAGGCGCTGGCCGACAAGTCACCCGACCACAACCCGCACCGCAAGGACGAGCCCTACCGGCGCGCGCTGATTGGCGTCTACGCCCGACTCGCCGCCACCCTCAAAGACTTGACCGGCGGCGAGGCCTCACGCCACGCCGTGGCACCGCAAAACGCCTACCCCGACGCGCAAGCGTTTCTGGCTGACCTGCGCATCATCGAAGCCTCGCTGCTGGCGCACCACGGCGAGGCCTTGGCGGCGCAGCGCCTGCATCCGCTGATTCGCGCGGTCGAGGTATTTGGCTTTCATCTGGCGAGCGTCGATTTGCGCCAAAGCTCGGACCAGCATGAAGCCGTGGTGGCCGAGCTCTTGTCGGTGGCGCGGCTGCAGGCCGATTACCCCCAACTCGATGAAATGGCCAAGCGCACGCTGCTGCTGGGTCTGCTGAACGACGCGCGGCCCTTGCGCGTGATGGGTGCCAGCTATTCGACCCTGGCGCAGAGCGAACTCGCTATTTTCGAGACTGCCAAAGTCATGCGCGCGCTGTTTGGTGCGCAGGCGATTCGCCACTACATCATCAGCCATACCGAGACCGTGAGCGACCTGCTCGAAGTGCTGCTGCTGCAAAAAGAGGTCGGCTTAATGCAGGGCACGCTCGATGACCACGCCCACTGCGAACTGATCGTGGTGCCGTTGTTTGAAACGATTGAAGACCTGCGCAACGCCGCGCCCATCATGCGCGCGTATTACGCCCTGCCCGGCATCCACGCGCTGGTCAGCCGCGGGCAAACCGACCAGTACCACGAGCAGGACATCATGCTGGGCTACTCTGACAGCAACAAGGACGGCGGCATTTTCACCAGCAACTGGGAACTCTACCGGGCCGAGATCGCGCTGGTCGAGGTGTTTGACGCAATCGCGGCCGACCACAACAGCGTCAGCCACGGCGCATCGGCCACAGCAATGCGCGCGATCCAATTGCGCCTGTTCCATGGTCGCGGCGGCACCGTGGGGCGCGGGGGTGGCCCGAGCTACCAGGCCATTTTGGCGCAACCACCCGGCACGGTGCGCGGTCAGATCCGGCTGACGGAACAGGGCGAAGTCATTGGCTCCAAGTACGCCAACCCCGAGATCGGCCGACGCAACCTGGAAACCCTGGTCGCTGCCACCCTGGAGGCCACGCTGCTCCAGCCCACCAAGCCGGCCACCCCGCCCTTCCTGCAAGCCGCAGCCGAGCTCTCGCTCAGCAGCATGGCCGCCTACCGCCAACTGGTCTATGAAACTCCCGGCTTCACCGACTACTTTTTCAACGCCACGCCCATTCGCGAAATTGCCGAACTCAACATCGGCTCGCGCCCCGCTTCGCGCAAACCGTCGCAAAAAATAGAAGACCTGCGCGCCATTCCCTGGGGCTTCAGCTGGGGCCAATGCCGCCTGACGCTGCCGGGCTGGTACGGCTTTGGCGCAGCAGTTGAACAGTTTCTGGCCCGGGGCGTGTACCAAGACCAACTGGCGCTGCTGCAAAAAATGCACCGGCAGTGGCCCTTCTTTGAAACGCTGCTCTCGAACATGGACATGGTGATGGCCAAAAGTGACCTGGCGCTGGCCTCGCGCTACGCCGAACTGGTGACCGACGCCCGCCTGCGCAAGAAGATTTTTGCCTCGATTGAAGCCGAGTGGCACCGCACCGCCAACGCCCTGACTCTGATCACCGGCGAGCCGCATCGCCTGGCGCACAACACCGCCCTGCAGCGCTCCATACGCCATCGCTTTCCCTACATCGACCCCTTGCACCACCTGCAAGTCGAATTGATACGCCGCTACCGCGCCGGTCAGACCGATGAGCGCGTGCAGCGCGGCATTCACATCTCGATCAACGGCATTGCCGCGGGGCTGCGAAACACCGGCTGATACAGGATTTACTCAGGTGGTATCGGAGGTACCGCGTCACGACCTCCTGGCGCTCAGTGGATGGGGGGAGCATGCAGGCGCTGCAGCAGGTCCAGGGTCGGATTGCCGTTCGCCGACAGGCCCAGGCTCTGTCGTATAGGCGAAGGCCGCGCCCCGTGGGCGGGCCCATCATCCTGGATTCCATTTTCGTTGTTCGCTGGAACCAGCGGACGTGCGACGCGCTCCCCCTTAAAGCGACATCGAAGACCGACTCGCCATGGCCGCTCGCCAGCGTTGCAGGTGCGGGTGCTCGTCGCTGGGCTTGATCTTCACAATGCGTGCGAAGTCAACGGCCACCACGGCCGTGATGTCGGCAACGCTGAAACGATCGGTGGCCACAAAATCGCGGCCAGCCAGACGCTCGTTCAGCGTGACGAAAAACTGCTGCAGCCTTCTCAAGCCACGCTGCGCGAGTTCGTGAATCTGCGGGTAGTCCATCGGCCCGGGCAAGGCCCGGTTGGACATGGCCGGCGCGCTGTTGCGCAGTGCTTCGGCGACGGCCATCAGCCCTTCGAATTCGACGCGCCAGTTCCAGCTGGCAATTTCCGCCTTTTCGTTCGGGGTTCTCCCCAGTAGCGGTGGCTCCGGGTAGCGGGCCTCCAGGTAGGCCGTGATCGCCGCGTTGTCGGTCAGCACCACCCCCTCGTCCGTGCACAGTGCTGGCACGGTGCACAGCGGATTTATTTTTCGATAGGCGTCGCCCAGTTGCTGGGAATTCTTCAGGTCCACCTGGACGGTCTCATGGGCAACCCCCTTCTCGGCGAGCAAAATGCGTGCGCGGCGTGGGCTGGGAGCGGTGCTGCAGTCGTATAAGGTGATCATGAATGAATCTCGCTGAGTAATGGATCCGGCTAAGTCAACGGGGGGAGCACGCCTCAGAGCGGCGCGGCCAACTTGTCCTGGGTCTTGGTGTCGAAGTCGCCCGCCTCATGACGCTCGTGCAGTTGACTGGCCGGCTCACCCCAGGCGCGGTTGACCATGCGACCGCGCCGGACGGCCGGACGTTGGGCAATCTGGTTGGTCCAGCGCAACACGTGGGTATAGGCCTGAACTTGCAGAAATTCCCCCGCCTCGTACAACTGACCCTTGACCAGCGTGCCGTACCATGGCCAGACCGCCATGTCGGCAATGGTGTACTCATCCCCTGCCAAATAGGGGCTGTCCGCGAGGCGCTGATCTAGCACGTCAAGCTGGCGCTTGACCTCCATCGCGTACCGATTGATCGCATATTCGATCTTGGTCGGCGCGTAAGCGTAAAAATGACCGAACCCTCCGCCAAGAAAAGGGGCACTGCCCATTTGCCAGAACAGCCACGACAGGCATTCGGCGCGCTGGGCCCCGTCTGCGGGAAGAAAGGCAGAGAATTTCTCGGCCAGATACAGCAGGATCGCACCGGACTCAAACACCCTGATCGGGGCTGCTGCGCTGCGGTCCACCAACACCGGGATCTTGGAGTTGGGATTGGCGGCGACGAAGCCGCTTCCAAACTGGTCCCCGTCGTCGATGCGGATCAACCACGCGTCGTACTCTGCGCCCAGGTGCCCCGCCGCCAGCAACTCTTCCAGCATCACCGTGACCTTCACACCGTTCGGCGTGCCCAGCGAATAAAGCTGTAGCGGATGGCGACCCACGGGCAGTTCCTTGTCATGGGTGGGGCCCGCCGTCGGACGATTGATGCTGGCAAAGCGGCCGCCACTTTCCTTGCTGGCGGTCCAGATTTTGGGTGGGGTGTAAGTGCTTGAATTGTCCATTGAGACCGCCGTTGGTTGTGATGGGCTTCGGTTTGGCGAGGTATGCAGGTGAAATAGTACGCGCATCGCCGTCAAATCAACATTTTGCGACAACTTGCTTGACTACGACTGGGGCCCGCGCGTAGCCGGTAGTATCGGGGCCATGAGCACCTTCATGAAAACCATTTTGTTCACCGACACCGATGGCCGCGCGAAGTTTCGTGAAGAATCGGTGCCCCTCAGCCAGGGAACCCCGCAGTCCATGCTGTCGGAAGTGTTCGCCTCTAGCGGCTACCAGTTGCGTACCAGCCCGGTCGGTTTTCGCAGTCAGTTCCATTGCACTGAGGCGCCGCAGTGGTGTTTCATTCTGCAGGGGCACATGGAGATTGGCTTGCAGGGCGGCGTGACCCGGGTCTTCAAGCCGGGGGAACACTTTTACTCGGCGGATTTGTTACCAGAGGGCGCCACCTTCAATCCAGCGCTGCATGGGCATTGCAGCCGCCAAATGGGCAGTGACCCCTTGATTACGCTGTTTGTGAGGGATTAAAGAAGGCAGCTGGCGACCGCTACCGGCGCCGGCAGAAAAATTTGCGGATGCCGCAAATCACACCATCGACCGAATCTGGGGCAATTGGCCAAAAATTTATGGTGAATAGGCCGATAGCCTCCGTGAAATACAGGCATTAAGCTATAAATATGGTAGCAATATGGCATCACCCAAGCGCCCAAGCGCCCAAGCGCCCAAGGCCAGCGTGCAGGCCCTTTGGCGGGCACCGGTTCACGGGGCAATTTGTGCTCAGTGCTTGAATCGCTTGTCGCAGCCGGTCACATGGTTGTTGCTGCCGGACATGCACTGGCAGAACGACTTCTTGTTACCCGATGCCCCTTGGCAGTCCGACAGGCTGTATTTGCCCTTGGCTTCGCGGATCTTGGGGCGGCGCAGTTGAGCGGCACCTGCTTGCCAGCCAACGCAGCAATCCTGTTCGCGACCCAAACGAAGCACTCAACTCAACCCACCTCAATTCGACATCACATCACGCACCGCAGCCAGTTGCCGGCGCGACACCAGCAGCAAGTCGTCAATGCCGGTGAGCCGCACCGCCCAGCCCTCACCCTCTTGCGGGTCATGGTGCTTCTCCAGCGCACGCACAGCACGCCGCGCAATCAAGGCGTTGCGATGGATGCGCAGGAATCGGTCCTTGTACTTGTCTTCGAGTTCATTGAGGGCGCCTTCCAGAATGTAGCTGCGCGCCGCAGTGCGCACGGTGATGTATTTCAGCTCGGCCTTGAGGTACAGCACCTCGGCCAAAGGCACGCGCTCGGTCCGGCCCCGGTCTTGAATCAGCAATACTTCTTCAGGCAAATCTGGCTCTAGCCCTCGTGTATGCTGCCTCATACGCTCTATTTTTTGCAGTGCGCTCTGGAGCCGTTCCAAACGCACCGGTTTGGTCAGGTAGTCCACAGCCTCCACCTCAAAGGCCTGCAAAGCATGTTCGGCGTAGGCGGTGACGAACACCACCGCCGGGGGCTGGGGCAAGGCGTGCAGCAGCTGCGCCAGCGTCAAGCCGTCAGCGCCCGGCATGTGAATGTCGATCAGCGCCACATCGACCTGGTGGTGCTGCAGCCATGCCAGCGCCTGGGCCGCGTTGGCGGCCTCGGCCTCCACACGGGCTGCTGGTGCCGTGCAATCGCCTAAGAGCGTTCGCAGGCGGGCCCGCGCCAGCGCTTCATCGTCGACGATCAATACCTTCAGGGTCATGGCCCCAGCACCCGAAATAGAGGGGCCAGGCTCGGATTTCTATGAGCGCGTGCAGCGCGGCATTCACATCTCGATCAACGGCATTGCAGCGGCGCTGCGAAACACCGGCTAAACAGCTGAGCACAAAAGAATGTGTGGCACATTAGGAGCCCATGTTTGCCAGCCCCGTCCGCCTGAAACCAGCCCTGTGGTGGAGCGTTCTTTTATTCATCAGCGCCATCCTGGCCTGGGCGCTGACCGCGCTCCATTTACCCGCCGGGGTACTGCTCGGCTGCATGCTGGCGGGCATCGTGTTGTCGTCCCGGGATATTCGCCTGAGCGTGCCGTCCCCGCTGTTCGTGCTGGCGCAAGGGGTACTGGGCTGCCTGATGGCCAGAAGCCTACAGCCAGCAGCGCTGCTCAAGGTGGCCGGTGACTGGCCGCTCTTTCTGATCGCCACGGTCTCGATCATCGCCGCGAGCGCGGGCTTGGGTTGGCTCCTGATGCGCCGCCAGGTATTCCCGGGCACGACGGCGGTGTGGGGTCTGGCCCCGGGTGCAGCTTCGGCCATGGTGGTGATGGCTGAGTCCTATGGCGCCGACGTGCGGCTGGTGGCCTTCATGCAGTATCTGCGCGTCGCGGTGGTGACGGCGGTGGCCGCGCTGGTCGCTCATTTTTGGACTACCCAAAGCGCGCCACTGGCCGCTGAAGTGCATTGGTTTGCGGTCACAAGCCAGCGCAACCTGGGCTGGACGCTGCTGCTCGCCTTCGCCGTGTCAAGCCTAGCGCGCTGGCGGCGCATTCCGGGCGGCGCGATGGTGGCCCCGCTGATCCTGGGCGCGGCCTTGCAGGCCATGGGCTGGCTGGTGATTGAACTGCCGCCGGCGCTGCTGGCCGTGTCCTATGCCGTGATTGGTTGGAGCATTGGCCTGCGCTTCACGCGCAGCATTTTGCTGCATGCCCTGCGCGCCTTGCCTGCGGTGTTGGGGTCGATCTTTGCGCTGATGGCTGTAGGGCTGGTCATTGCCGTGGGTCTGACCTATTGGGCCGGTTATGACCCGTTGACGTCCTATCTGGCCAGCAGCCCGGGCGGTGCCGATTCTGTGGCCATCATCGCCGCCACCAGTGCCGTTGACGCCGGCTTCGTGATGGCAATGCAACTGGCACGCTTTCTCATGGTACTGATGTTGGGGCCGCGCGTGTCGAAGTTTGTTGCGACACAATCTCGCATCGACCGATGATTTCACTTCATCCTTTACTTTCAAGAGATTAAGCCGTGCGCATCCTCCTGGCTGAAGACGAAAGCGAACTCGCCAACTGGCTGGTTCGTGCGCTGCAGCAGGTCGATTTCCAGGTCGACTGGGTCAATGATGGCCGCCTGGTTCGCAGCGCCCTCAAAGGCACGCGCTACGACGCCTTGATCCTTGACCTGGGCCTGCCCGGCCTGGGCGGCCATGACGTGCTGGCCGACCTGCGCGAAGCCGACCATCGATTGCCGGTGCTGATCCTGACGGCACGCGATTCCCTGATCGAACGCGTGAGCACCTTGCGCGAGGGCGCCGACGACTTCCTGGCCAAACCGTTCGAACTGGCCGAGTTGGAGGCACGCCTCATCGCCCTCATCCGCCGCGCCCGCGGCAGCGAGCATCCCCGCTTTGCCTGCGGGCCACTGGTCTTTGATGCCGCCAGCAAGCAGTTCACCCTGGATCACGAGCCTTTGACGCTGACACCGCGTGAGCATGCCGCGCTGCGGGCGCTGATTCAACACAGCGGCGAGCCCTTGTCCAAGCAGGACATCCTGGAGCGGGTGTTCTCCGACGAGCAGGACGTGCATCCCGAAGCGATTGAAGTGCTGGTGCACCGGCTGCGCAAACGACTCGCCAACAGCCCGGTTCGCATCACGACCCTGCGCGGCCTGGGTTACGTCCTGGAATGCAGACTTTGAACCTGAACGCCTTGCACGCCCTGAGCCTGCGGCGCACGCTGCTGCTGGTGCTGATTCCCGTCTTGTTGATGGTGGGCGCCGCCGGGGTGTGGCAAACCTGGCGCACCGCTGTGGGCGCCGCCAACGCGGCCTACGACCGCTCGCTCCTCGGCGCCATCAAGGCCATGGATGCCAATATTTCCACAGCCAGCGGCGGCCTGGGCGTTGAGCTGCCCTATCGCCTGCTCGAGTTCTTCGAGCTGACCGCCAATGGGCGGGTTTATTACCGGGTCGCCACCGAAGACGGCCTGGTTGAAATTGGCAATGCCGACTTGCCGCCCCCACCCTATGTGCTGGTCACCGAACGGCCTCAGTTCATTGATGCCAGCTATTATGGTGACGCGGTGCGCGTGGGCTCCTATGCGCGCCTGCTCGACCCACCGCTGGCAGGGCAAGCCATGGGCCAGCGCGTGGTCATTCAGATCGCGGAGACGCTCGAGTCGCGCCAGGCCTTCACGCGCACGCTGGTGCTGGAAGCGGTCGCACGCGATCTGCTCTTGCTGATCGTGGCCATTGCTTTGATGACCCTAGCGGTCGGCTGGGCGCTCCTGCCCCTGGCGCGACTGCGCAATGAAGTGCAAGCCCGCTCAGCCCTGGACTTGACGCCGATCGTGGCCACGGGTGTCCCCGCCGATGTACAACCGCTGGTGCAGGCCATCAACCACCACATTGAGCGCGGCCGACAGCAAACCGAGGCGCGCCAGCGTTTTGTGGACGATGCCTCGCACCAGTTGAGAACGCCGCTGGCGACCCTGAGCACGCAAGTGGGCTTTGCCTTGCGTGAACAAGATCCAGCCCACCAACGCGAGGCGCTAAGCGCCATCAAGACCCAGCTTGAAGAAATGGTCAGGCAGACCAACCAAATGCTGGCCTTGGCGCGCGTCGATAGCGCCGGGCTCAAGACGCAAGTCGTGGATGCCTCCGAGGTGGTGGAAAGGGCGACGCGCGAATGGTGGCCAGATGCGCGCGAACACGGGGTTGATCTGGGATTTGAGCCCGATACCGATAGCGATACCGAGCCCCTGCGCGTGCTGGTGGACGCCGCGATGTTGAAAGAAGCACTGTCCAATTTGCTGCATAACGCGATTCGCTACACGCCCCGGGGCGGACAGGTCACGGTGCAGTTGACCCACAGCAACTCCGAGGCTTTGATCACCGTGGTCGACAACGGCCCGGGCCTGCCCCCGCAGGAGCGCACCCGCGCCGGTGATCGTTTCTTTCGGGGCAGCAATGCGTCCCAACCGGGCACAGGTCTGGGCCTGGCCATCGTGCGCTCCATTGCCGAGCGACATGGCGGTCAACTGCGCGTGCACAGTGGTATCAATGGTCAGGGTCTGGCCGTCGCCATCGTTTTGCCTCGCATACGCAGCACCGGCTAAATCAAGGGTTTTCCCTGATGATTTGGTGTTTGTGCTGAAAGCACGCTGAAAGCCCGGTCTCGCTAAAGTTCGCTCACTCCTCGCCATAGGTCATCCAGGTCAGGAGGCGTCACCCAAAAACTACTGGAGCTACCATGAAATTCAAGTCACCCCTTCTTTCAGTGATTCTGGCCGGCATTGCGGCCGTGAGCACGGCCGGAGCGCTCGACAAAACCGAGTGCATTGCCGCAGCCAAGCCCGGTGGCGGTTTTGACCTGACCTGCAAATTGGTGCAACAGGCCTTGATGCAAGGCAAGTACGTGTCCGACCCAATGCGCATCACTTACATGCCCGGCGGCATTGGCGCAGTGGCCTACAACACCATCATTGCGCAGCGCCCGGCCGAGGCCAACACCCTGGTCGCCTACTCGGGCGGTTCGCTCTTGAACATTGCACAGGGCAAGTTCGGCCGTTACAACGAGAACGATGTGCGCTGGGTGTCCGCCGTGGGCAGCGACTTCGGCGCCGTCATCGTTGCTGAAAATTCGCCGTTCAAGTCGCTCAAGGAATTGGTCGCCGCGATCAAGGCCGACCCCACCAAGGTGGTTTTTGGCGCGGGCGGCTCGGTCGGAAGCCAGGACTGGATGAAGGCCGCATTGACCGCACGCGCCGCAGGCCTGGACCCGAAATCGATGCGATTCGTCGCTTTTGAAGGCGGTGGCGAGGCTATAACGGCGCTGCAAGGCGGCCACGTGCAAGTCTACTCGGGCGATGCTTCCGAGGCCGAAGAGCAGATCAAGGCCGGCGCCAAGATTCGGGTGCTGGCGGTAATGTCCGACAAGCGCCTGGAAGGCAACTTATCAGGCGTGCCCACAGCCAAGGAGCAGGGCATGGATGTCGAGTGGCCCATCATCCGCGGCTACTACGTCGGCCCCAAGGTCAGTGATGCTGACTACAAAATCTGGGTCGACACTTTCAACAAGATGATGGCAACACCCGAGTTCAACAAGCTGCGCGCCGAGCGCGGCCTGTTCAAATTCGCCATGACCGGCGCCGAGTTGACGACCTACGTCAAACAGCGCGTAGCTTTCTACCGCACCCTGGCCGCCGACTTCGGCCTGAACGTCGCCAAGTAATTGGCACCGCGTGACCGGGCCCGTCGCCCGGTCGCCAACCTTCCAGGAGACAGAACAATGAGTGACCGCATTTTGGGCGCGGTGTGCGTGGTCGTGGGCGCAGGCATGGCCTGGGCCGCCCACGGCTATGCCGCCCCTATATCGTATGAACCGGTGGGCCCGCGCGCCTTTCCGCTGCTGATGGCCGGCTTGATGGCCGGCGCCGGTGCCTGGCTGGTGGTGCGCCCTGGGCCCCATGGCTTTGGGCTCGCCCGCGATCATCTCAAGCCGATCAGTTTTGCTGTGGTGGCCGTGTTCATTTACGCAGCGCTGTATGAATGGCTGGGCTTTACGCTCGCCACCACGGTCATGGCACTGCCCGTCGGCATGGCCTTCGGTGGTAGCTGGAAGCAGTCGCTGGCCGCTGGCGCTGGCCTGGGGCTGGTGCTGTTCCTGCTGTTCGACAAGCTGCTCGATGTCGTTCTGCCAACCGGCGTGTTGTCGTTCATTCTTGGGGGGCGCTGATGGAGACGCTGCAATATCTTCTCACCGGTTTCGGTGTGGCGCTGACCCCCACCAACCTGATGGTGGCCGCAATCGGCGCCTTCATCGGCACCATCGTGGGCATGCTGCCGGGTCTGGGGCCGATCAACGGCGTGGCTATTTTGATGCCCCTGGCCTTTGCGCTCAAACTCCCGCCTGAAACTGCGCTGATCCTGCTGGCTGCGGTCTACATGGGCTGTGAATACGGCGGTCGCATCTCGTCGATTTTGCTCAATGTGCCGGGCGACGCGGGTGCCATCATGACCGCGCTGGACGGCTACCCCATGGCCAAGAAAGGCATGGGCGGCGTGGCGCTGTCAATTTCGGCCTGGGCTTCTTTCATGGGCTCGCTGATCGCGACCATCGGCATCGTGCTGTTCGCGCCCCTGCTGGCGCGCTGGGCGCTGGCTTTTGGACCGGCCGAATATTTTGCGCTGATGTGTTTTGCCTTCGCCTGCATCACCGGGCTGATGGGCGACGCACCCATGAAGGCGGCCTTGGCGGCAATCATTGGCCTGTCACTGTCGACCATCGGACTGGACTCGAACTCCGGCGTCTACCGATTCACCGGCGACAACCTGCACTTGTCCGACGGCATCCAGTTCATCGTGGTCGTGATCGGCGTGTTCTCGATCAGTGAAATCCTGCTGATGCTGGAGCAGCACCACAAGAGCGAAGGCATCATCAAGGAGACCGGCCGCGCGCTGTTCAACCTGAAGGAGCTGGCCCTGACCTGGTGGGGCACGGTGCGCTCGGCCGTACTGGGCTTCATCGTCGGTGTGTTGCCGGGTGCCGGTGCCACGATCGCCAGCGCCATGGCCTATTCGATGGAAAAGCGCATGGCTGGCCCAGACGGCCACTTCGGCCAAGGCGACGTCCGCGGGGTTGCGGCGCCCGAGGCCGCCAACAACGCCTCGGCCGCGGGCTCATTTGTGCCGATGCTGACACTGGGGGTGCCGGGCTCAGGCACCACCGCGGTGATGGTGGGCGCGCTTTCCTTGTACAACATCACCCCGGGGCCGGCGCTGTTTTCGCAGAACCCAACACTGGTGTGGGGTTTGATTGCCTCGCTGTTCGTCGCCAACGTGATGCTGCTGTGCATCAATATCCCGATGGTGGGCGTATTCACCCGCGTGCTGCGCGTGCCCAATTGGGCGCTGGTGCCAGGCATTCTGGCCGTGAGCACCGTGGGGGTGTTCTCGGTGCATGCCACCACCTTTGATTTGATGCTGATGTCCACCTTTGGTGTGGCGGGCTACCTGCTGCGCAAGCAGGGCGTGCCGATGGCGCCGCTGATTCTGGGCTTTGTGCTGGGCGACATGATGGAGCAGAACCTGCGCCGCGCCTTGTCGATCACCAACGGCGAGCTTGGCATTCTGTTTCAGAGCCCCATTTCAAAGGGGCTGTGGATCATCGCCGCCGCGATGATCGTGGTGCCGCCGCTGATGCGCATGCGCGCAGGCCACAAGGTGCATGCTGTGATTTGAGGCGGATCAACAATCCAAGACACGGCACACAACGAAACCAAGCAAAATTTATAGTAAATCAGCCTGTAGCCCGCGCCCTATCAGCTCCAAAAGTTATTATTTTTATATTTTGTAGAGATAAAAGCTGTCACGGTCGGCACCCGCATGACGACTGGCTGCGGGCTGCGGGCACTCTCAAATCCGGGCCCGGACCCCGCACCGACTCAAGGCGCCAGCACCCGAATCTGGAGCACACGCCTCGGATCGCTACCCGGCTCGCTGCCGTAGACACCGCTTTGGCGGCTTGGTCCGGTGAAAGCAATCGACACCCACTGCCCCAAAGGCGCGCTGACCGTAGTGGCAAACCGACTGCTCGACTGCGCTGGCAGGTCGGCGCCGGTTTGACCTTGCACGCTGGCTGACTCAATCTCAAGCGCCACTTTCACGGGCTGCCGCGCGCCGGGCCACTGCGCTTGAAGCTTGATTTCCTGACCAGCGTCCATCCATTTCACGGCGTTGGTCACGCTGGCGCTGCTGCTGCTGGCCGACGGGCCAGATGACGTTGACAAGCTCAAGTTGACGACTGAAGCTGATTCAACCCGCTGCACGGGCATAGACCGGCCCACGCTCAGGCTGGCCTTTTCACCGTTGCGCACGCGCAGTTGCTGCGGTGCCAGCAAGGCCTTGTCAACCTGGGTGCCCACGCTGTAGGCGCCGCCCTCGCCTACATTCACCTCCCGCACTTGGACAATCAGGTCTCGCTTGGGTAACTGGGCGTGGCCGGGCAGCGCCGCCAGCGCCGCCAGCGCCATTATTCCGGCGAGGGCAAAATATTGCAGATTTATAGGTTTCATGATTAGCGCCATTATTGAGCCAAGCAACAGTTCCCGCACCGGCGCCAATAGCCAGCGCGATACCAACAGCAACTCGTCAATGCCAGTGAGCCGTATCGCTTGGTCATCCTGCAAATGAGCTAGACCAAGAACAACCGTTCACTCACGGATCCATCATTCTTGTGCCGTTCGATCGCCGTCAACGCAAATTCGACACGACTTGTGTATGTGATTAAGTGTCGCCCTGGAAAACTGAGCATCCGTTCTCGAGATTGATATAGTCAATTTGTCAGGGAGATGACCCAAATCAACTTTTGTTGTGCCTATTTCGGCCACTGTTGATATGATGCCTTGTCACACATTTTTACAAAATGGGAGCAGTGGGCATGTTTGAGCCACCAGAACCGTCCGCTTGGCTGGCGCGGTTGACCCTGTTTAGGCCGGGCGCCAGGAACCTGCCGGTTTCGCTCAAGCTCGGTTTTTCACGGCAGTACCTAGGCGTCCCAATGGGTGCCAGACCCACAGTGACATGATGCGTACCGTCACAGCCAAACTCACCAGCATCTACCGCGTCGTCGCGCTTCTGGTGCTCTTGAGCAGTGGTCTGATTTCGCAAATTTACCTTTACCAGCACGCCCGCAGCGTCGCGCACAAAAATCTCACCACGCAGGCCGTGGCGATGGCGGGCAATCTTGAATCCGCTTTGGTTTTCAGCGATGTCGTTTTCGCCCAGCAGACTTTGCAGGCGCTGCAGCACTATCCCAATGTTCGCATGGCGGCCGTGGTCCTGTCGGACGGCAAGGAATTTGCTCGTTATGCGCCGACTGGCTCGGCAGTGGAACCGGATCAGCTACTGACGGATGCCAAACAAACCGGCTATGTCGGGCTCAATCAGCATGGTGTGGCGCAGACCATTGCACCCCAAAGCAAGGCACCCGCGCGTCTGGTGCTCGTGGCCAGCCTGGAAGAACTTAATCAGGAGACACTGCTGATCTTCGTTGCCAGCACCGGCATCGGTGCTGTGATCCTGCTTGCCGCTTTGGTGTTGTTTCGTCGCCTGAGCCGGTCGGTCACAGCGTCGATCGAAAGCCTGACGGCCCTGATGCGCGCGGTAGAACACGACGGTACGCACGGCCAGCGCACGGACGTCGTCAGCGACGACGAAATCGGCGAGCTTGCCCGCGGTTTCAATGCGATGCTGGGCGCGCTGGAAGCGCACAACCTGCATCTGAACACCGAAATTGACGAACGCAAACGTACGCAGGACAAGCTGGATCAACTGGCGCATTACGACACCGTCACCCATTTGCCGAACCGTCGCTTCTTTAACGAGCGTCTGAAAATGGCTGTGCAACAAAGTCTGCAGCTGGACAAGATCATGGCGGTGCTGTTCGTTGATCTGGATAACTTCAAGCTGGTGAACGACTCCTTCGGGCACGACATCGGCGACGACCAGCTGCGTGCGGTGGCAGATCGCCTGTCCAAGGCACTGCGCGCAAGCGATGTGGTGTGCCGTCTGGGCGGAGACGAATTCGCCATCATTTTGGAAAACTTGGTGGACACGCAACAGATTGAACCGATTGTGGAAAAGATGATCCAGAGTCTGATTCAGCCTTTACGTCTGGATAACCACGACCTGGTGGTCACCGGCAGTGTCGGCGTCGCCGTGTGCCCCGACGACGCCGACAACCCCGAGGGCTTGCTGCGCTTTGCCGATGCCGCCATGTATGCGGCCAAAGCGGCAGGCAAGAACACCTGGCGCCGGTTCGATCCCGACATGGCCAGCCGGACAACGCTGCGCTTGACGCTGGAAAGCCAGATGCGCGCCGGCATGGAAACGGGCCAGTTCGAAGTGCACTACCAGCCGCAGATTGACCTGGCCACGGGGGAGGTCGTGGGGATGGAGGCACTGGCGCGGTGGAATCATCCCGAGAGTGGCTACATCAGTCCCGTGCAGTTCATTCCTGTGGCAGAGGAATGCGGGCTCATTCGGCCGCTGGGCGGATGGGTATTGCGCAGCGCCTGTCAGCAGATTGCGGCCTGGTCACGCGGCGGGCATGAGGGCCTCAAAGTTGCGGTGAACGTTTCCGTGCGGCAACTGTTGCACGACAGTTTCGCGGACGAAGTTCTGGCCATTCTGATGGAGACCGGCTGCCCGGCGCAGCAGTTGGAACTCGAAATCACGGAAAGTGTGCTCATGCAAAACGGCGGCAAGACCCTGGCTCTGCTCGAGCGTTTGCGCCAGTGCGGCATCGGCATTGCCATCGACGACTTCGGTACCGGCTACTCCTCCATGGCGCAGCTTAAAAACATGCCCGTGACCAAGCTCAAGATCGATAAGAGCTTTGTTGATGACATCACCACCGATGCCGATGACAGGGCCATTACCGCCGCCATGGCGGGCCTGGCGCATAACTTGCGCATCCAGGTCATCGCCGAAGGCGTGGAAACCAATGCGCAGGTGGAGCGGCTACGCCAAGCCGGCTGCCACAACTTTCAAGGCTACTATTTCGCGCGACCCATGCAGGCGACCCAGGTGCCTGCATTCATTGCCAATTTTCAGCGGCAGCAAGGCTTGCAGGCCAAGTCTGCGCGGGAGCCAGGGGCGCAGTTAGAAGCCGTTATCAGTCAGTGGGGTGCCTGGATATGAGGCCGCCTCGCCCCCTTCAGCACAGGAGTTTTCCCGTGAAGTTCACCGCGTTCATACATGGATTTTCCGCCAGCGCTCTGACCCTGCTGGCCGTTCCCGCCCTGGCCGTCGATGGCACAGAGAAGGTGGCCCAGCTGTCGCTGGAAGACTTGATGAAAATTGAGGTCACCTCTGTGTCAAAGAAGCCGCAAAGACTCGCCCATGTTGCGGCTGCGGTGCATGTGATCAGCGCCGAGGACATCCGTCTTTCTGGCGCGAACTCTATTGCCGAAGTGCTGCGGCTGGCGCCTGGCATGGACGCGACAAGGTTTTCTGCCAATCGATGGTCGGCGTCCGCGCGCGGCTTCGCCGAGTTGCTCGCGGACAAGTTGCTGGTGTTGGTGGATGGTCGCAATGCCTTCAACCCGGCGTTTTCTGGCGTGATGTGGCAAGACTTTCAATTTCCCCTGGAAGACATCGAACGCATTGAGGTCATCCGCGGGCCAGCTGCGGCCATCTGGGGCAGCAACGGCATGAACGGCGTCATCAATATCATCACCCGGTCCGCCGCCTCCACCCCGGGCGGCTTAGCGGTGCTGGGCACCAGCACACTCGACGAAAGCTACGGTCGCGTGCGCTGGGGCGGCCAGAATGCCGACGGCAGTCTGTTCTATCGGGTCTATGGCTCGACCCAACACGCCAGCGCCCAAAGGGCGCCGGCCAGCCTGGGCGGCGGCAGCGGGCAGGATGCCTACGGCACCGAATCTGCCGGCTTGCGCCTGGACGGTTATCTCGCCGCTGGCGCACGCTGGGACATGTCGGCCGATTTTTTTTCGAATCACAGCGATGGCCTGGCGCTTATGCATCAAGCCAGCGGGACGACCATCGACCAGCAAACCGAACGCCACCGTGGCACCACGCTGCGCGCCCGCTACGAGAAGGGAATGGACGGTGGCGGCAACCTGCAATTCCAGGGCGCCTACGCCCAGACCACCCTGCGCATTCCCTACGTCATGACCGACGAGCGCAACACCGTCGATCTGGACATGCAGCATCGGTTTCAAATGGGCAAACAGCAAGAACTGGTGTGGGGCATCAACTACCGCCTGAGCAGCGACACCATTACACCGGGTCTGGTGATGCACATGGACACGCCGTCGCGCCGGATGAATTACCTGGGCCTATTTGCGCAAGATGAAATCAACCTGGCTGACACCTGGCGGCTGACGCTGGGGCTGCGCATGGACCGCAACCCGATTTCGGGTTGGGACGCCCAGCCCACGGCGCGCCTGTCGTGGAACCTGCAACCCAACCAAACCATTTGGGGAGCGCTATCCAAGGCGGCCCGTGCCCCTTCGCGGGCTGACGCCGGCTTTAACCGCAATCTCGCCTACATCCCCGGTACCCTGGCTTCTTACGTGCCCAACACCCTGCTCGTTCTGCATGGCGCCGAAGATCTGCGCAGCGAACAGCTCAAAGCCGCCGAACTGGGCCTTCGTTCGCAATGGGCAAGCGCCTTGTCGACCGATCTGGTGTTGTTCACGCACCGCTACGACCAGCTGCTGCGAACGGCGGGCCAGATGACGCCGGTTCCGGGTTTTCCGCTCACGGTGGTCAATATTGATATCGGCAACGGTGGCGCCATGACTGTGAATGGCGCCGAGTTGGCCGCCGACTGGCGGATCAACCCGGCCTGGCGCCTGCAGCTGGCGCAGACTTGGAACAGCGTGACACAGGACAGCACGGTCACGCCCGACCCCACCGGCACCTTGCCCAAAAGCATCACATCTTTGCGCCTGTCCTGGACGCCTGCCAGCCGCATCAACATTGATGCCTGGCTGCGCCACACCGGTGCCCGGCCGGGCGTGCCATCACACACGCAACTGCAACGCAATGCCTTCAGCGGGTTTGATCTGCGCCTGGGGTGGACGCCGCGCAAGAACATGGCTTGGTCGCTGGTCGGCCAGAATCTGAATCAGGGAAGCTGCGATGCCCTCTCCGGGTCGGCTCTCGTGGCCTCCAATACGGGCGCGATTCCAAGCTGCCAGCCGAGAAGTCTGTTGGCGCAACTGCGCCTGGAATTCTGAGCCTGCGCCATGCGTTGTCGGCTGAGAAACATGCATGCGCTGTGGGGGCTGCTCCTGGTGGGGACCGCCTGGGGCCAGGACCCGGTCGACGTACGGATCGGGTTCTTGCTCAACTTCGCACGCTTTGTTGAATGGCCCGAGACACAGTTGCCGCAGCACGCGCCGCTGAGGGTCTGTTTGGCCCCCGGCGACGTCACGATGGACAACCGGTTGGCACGGGTGGCCCAGGAGGATATCAAGGGTCGACCGATGCAGGTCAAACAAGTGGCCCGAGACAATGATGTCAAAGGTTGCCATGTCCTGTACTTGCCAGCAGAAACGCCCGGCGAACTCTCACCCTGGCTGAACGCAGCGCTGCAAACGGGTGCGCTGACCGTGGGTGACCTGCCTGATTTCATCCAGCAGGGCGGCATGATTGGTCTGGTGCCCGTTGGCGGTCGTTATCGCTTCGACATCAATCTGGGCGTGGCACGGCAAGCCGATTTGCGCGTCAGCTCGCAACTGCTCAAGCTGGCAGGGACGGTGAAATGAGCAGCAGGGCAGCAGGGCTTAGCCAGCCACCAGTTCCCGAACCGCCGCCAGTTGCCGGCGCGACACCAGCAGCAGGTCGTCAATGCCGGTGAGCCGCACCGCCCAGCCCTCACCCTCTTGCGGGTCATGGTGCTTCTCCAGCGCACGCACAGCACGCCGCGCAATCAAGGCGTTGCGATGGATGCGCAGGAATCGGTCCTTGTACTTGTCTTCGAGTTCATTGAGGGCGCCTTCCAGAATGTAGCTGCGCGCCGCAGTGCGCACGGTGATGTATTTCAGCTCGGCCTTGAGGTACAGCACCTCGGCCAAAGGCACGCGCTCGGTCCGGCCCCGGTCTTGAATCAGCAATACTTCTTCAGGCAAATCTGGCTCTAGCCCTCGTGTATGCTGCCTCATACGCTCTATTTTTTGCAGTGCGCTCTGGAGCCGTTCCAAACGCACCGGTTTGGTCAGGTAGTCCACAGCCTCCACCTCAAAGGCCTGCAAAGCATGTTCGGCGTAGGCGGTGACGAACACCACCGCCGGGGGCTGGGGCAAGGCGTGCAGCAGCTGCGCCAGCGTCAAGCCGTCAGCGCCCGGCATGTGAATGTCGATCAGCGCCACATCGACCTGGTGGTGCTGCAGCCATGCCAGCGCCTGGGCCGCGTTGGCGGCCTCGGCCTCCACACGGGCTGCTGGTGCCGTGCAATCGCCTAAGAGCGTTCGCAGGCGGGCCCG
>Ga0180732_1000138_pt1 | contig 70541 bp, 94 predicted proteins | sample KR11_01MetaG_FD_148674 | JGI IMG/M metagenome (GOLD analysis project Ga0180732, IMG submission 148674) | Groundwater microbial communities from the Olkiluoto Island deep subsurface site, Finland - KR11_0.1 MetaG | ecosystem: Environmental > Aquatic > Deep subsurface > Groundwater | place... | reverse complement strand
TTTAAGTAAAACTCACGGATTAAATTCTGTAAAATTTTTCTTGAAGTGGACCCAAGCATTAATGCTTTGCCGCAAAAAAATTATTTGCAAAGGAACAAGTTTTCCACCAAATTAAGTTACTTATACCTTAAATTGCTAAATTGTTTTAATGTCAGCAATTTAACAATGTAACAATTTAACAATCTCTGCGGGGATTTTTCAAACAGGCAGAATAATGGTTTTAAGAATTAAGTGTTCAAACGCGTAATTCCTGTATTTTTTAAATTTTAAAAATGAGCCAATTTTTTTTTATTATCTTTAAGCTGGAAAATCGCGTATTCGCCATTTAATTTTTTTCCGAATAATTCAAATTTAATGCTCCTGGTTGTTAATCCTCCTCTGGTTAGCTTCCAATTTCCTTTGTCCCATATCTTAACTTCTCCGGCGCCGTATTCTCCCGGCGGAATTGTGCCGGAAAAATTTATATAATCCACCGGGTGGTCTTCAACCTGCACAGCCAGCCGTTTTACGCCCCTTGCTTCCGGCACGCCCTTGGGCACCGCCCAGGACTTAAGAACGCCGTCCATTTCCAAGCGGAAATCATAATGCAAATTTCGCGCCTGATGCTCCTGCACCACAAAACGGGACAAATTTTTTTTATTGATTTCTCCTTTTGGCTCCGTGGTTTTATTGAATTTTCTTTTGGCTTGATATTCTTGTAAAGCCATTAAGTTTAATTTAAGATTAAAGAAAAATCTGTTATTCAGCGTGCATCAGCGTAATCATCAGCGATATATCCGCGTTAAAACCGTTTAAATAAATTAAAATAACTTTCAAGAAAAAATGTTCAAAACAGTTTTTCTTATCTATTAGTTCCTAATTAAATTTTGTATTTTATAGCCGTTTGCCTTAAAGAATTTTTTGCAAAATCTCATGGCTTGTTTCGCGTTAAAATACTTGCAGCTGAAAATGTCTACGAACGCCCTGTTTTTTTCTTCGTCAAAATGCGCCGTGATTGAAGATGTTTCTATGAATTGTATCATGGAATACCCCTCCAATAACCCTTCGGCAAAGCGCTCTATTAAAGGATCGCCGTGCCTTTTCATTTTAATAACCTCGCAAAGCTCAATGACAAATTTTTTTATCGCCTTTGGGCTTTTAATCAGTTTGGGGTCGCATTCGTAAAGATCTATGCTAGCTAACAGCCCCCATGCTTTTTTGCTAACGTAATCGCCCTTGCTAATAATAGCAGGCGCGGAAGGGAATATTTTTTTCATCTCTTCTGCGGCTTGCCCGAATGTGTCCAATCGGTTGGGCTTTATTAATAAATTAATTTTTGATAATAATTTTTTGCAGCTGCTTTGCTTTCGCGCCGTTAACTTTCATAACCGGCACTTTTCGTTTAACGCGCCTCTCATGCTTTTTTTCAACAGCTTTCTGCAGCTCATCTAATGAATTTTGTTTATTCATAGAAAAATGCTATAATAGTATTATTGAAATTAGTAATTTGAAATTTGAAATTTGGAAAACATGCCAAAATCATTTATCTTAATTCCAAATTTCCAATTTCTAATTTCAAATTTCCGTATCTATATCATAATCTAAAAATCATAATTTATCAATGTTGAAAACTAATAAGTCTTGGCATAAAAAATGGTGGGGCATTTTATTGATTATTTTCGCGATTTTTATTTTAGCGCTGATTGTCGCTTCGGGGTTTTATGTCTTTGATGTTGTACAAAAAATAAAAAGCGGAGAGCCGGCCAACCGGAATATTTTAAGCCGGTCAGTTATCGGCGGCAAGCAATATTCAGCGGAAGGCAATGGCAATTATTGGATCGGTTCCGCCAAGCCGAAAGTAACAATCGTGGAATTCGCTGATTTTGCTTGTTCTTACTGCAAAAATTCTTTTTCCAAAATAAGAGAAATAAGCGTTAAGCATAAAGATGATGTAAAAATAATTTTCAGGGATTATCCCATGCATGAAGAGTCTTTGGCTTTGGCTATGGCGGCAAGATGCGCCGGAGAGCAGGGATTGTTTTGGCTGATGCACGATAAGCTTTTTCAAAATCAAGGCGCGGCCAAGGATCAGCTAATTGAATTGGCCAAGCAAATCGGCGCTGACACTGTTAAATTCAGCCAATGTTTGGATAGCGATAAATACGCCGCGCAAATCCAGAAAGATTATGACGCAGGAGAGGAGCTGGGGGTAACAGGCACGCCGACATGGTTTATAAACGGCTATAGAGTTAAAGGAGATATACCGTATGAGGTGTTCGCGGGGGTGGTGGAGGAGTTGATACGGGAATACTAGAATATGAAATTATGAAAATACAAGATTATGAAAATATGAAATTATGAAAATATGAAATTATGAAAATATGAAATTATGAAAATATGAAATTATGAAAATACAAGATTATGAAAATATCTATAAATTAAGAAAATAAATCTAAAAAATTATTTTAAATATTTTTATATTCTCATATTTTTACATGGAACAAACTATAAAATCAAATCAATACAAATCCTTTGAAAATATTGGGGCATGGCAAACAGGAAGAGAGTTTAAAAATAAAGTTTACATAATTAGTAAAAAATTTCCAAATGAAGAAAAATTTTGTTTAACTCAACAAATAAAAAGGTCTGCTATTTCAATTACTGCAAATATTGCCGAAGGATATGGTAGATATAATTTTCAGGAGAATATACAATTTTGTAGAATTTCCAGAGGATCAACATTAGAAACTATTGATCATTTATATACGGCTAAAGATCAAATTTATATTAGCGCGGAAGAATTTAAAGAACTTTATGAATTAGGCAAAAAGACAGAATGGAAAATCAACGGGTATATTAATTTTTTGCAAAATCAAAATAAGGTTTATATAAAATAATTTCATATTTTCATTATTTCATATTTTCATAAAAACTATGTTTCAAATACGCATACACGGCCGCGGGGGTCAAGGCGTTGTTACCGCGGCGGAACTCATCGCGATAGCGGCTTTTAACGACGGAAAGCAGGCGCAGGCATTTCCTTCTTTTGGCGTGGAAAGAACAGGCGCGCCGATTGAAGCGTATGCCAGAATAGACGACAAGCCGATTAGAACGCGCGAGCATGTTTATCATCCGAATGTTTTAATAATACAAGATTCAACATTGCTTGAGACAGTTGATGTAGCGCATGGCTGCGATAAAAATACTTTAGTTATAATCAATACGGCAAAGACAAAAAGCGAAATTAAACAGCAGGGAGTTAATTTACCAGAGAAGAATATTTACTCCGCACCTGTTAAGCAGAGTTCTAAAAAAAATAAAAATTTTAGTGAAAGAAATTACGAAAAACTGCTTAAAAGGTGCGGGGTTTATCCAATTGACGCCACTAAAATCGCTCTTGAAATAATCGGCAAGAATTTAGTTAATACGGTTATTCTTGGAGCATTCGCGAAAGTTGCCGGATTAGTAAGCTTGAGTTCTCTTGAAAAAGCAATCAAGCAGAAATTTGGCGAAAAAGGCGGGGAAATTGTGGATAAAAATATTAAAGCCATTAAAAAAGCATTTGGCGCTACGCTAATCCGCGAATAAATGCTAATCCGCTAATCGCTAATAATAATGAAAATATGAAAATACGAGAATATTTAAAATAATTTTTTAGATTTATTTCCATATTTTCATAATCTTGTATTTTTAATTTAAAAATTCGCAATTCGTGGATTGGCATTTATTAGTAGATTAGCATTACATCTTTATGAAAATAAACATAACAGCAAAACCAAGTTCAACCATAAATAATAAAACCGGCGGCTGGCGCACCTATATTCCCCGGACAGATTTTAAAAAATGCATTGGCTGCGGCACCTGCTCAAGGGTTTGCCCGGAAAACGCTATCAAAATGGTGTCCGGCAAAAACGGCTTAAAGCCGAAGACGGATTATGATTTTTGCAAAGGATGCGGAGTTTGCGCTGAAGAATGTCCTGTCAAGGCGATTAAGATGGAGTTGGATAAAAAATAAATATAATCCGAATCTACAAATGTATCCGAATTCCTCAAATACGAATTATCCGAATAGCTTTGATTCGATTCGCAGCTATTCGGAGTATTCGGATATAATTCGTAGATTAGGATTATATACTAACCTATGAAGCAAATATTAGAAGGTTCGCGCGCTATCGCGCTAACCATAAAAAATATAAAGCCGGCGGTTATTTCCGCTTATCCGATTACGCCGCAGACTCATATTGTGGAAGATTTGGCGAAATTTAAAGCTGACGGAGAAGCGGATTATGAATATGTGCGGGCGGAAAGCGAGTTCGCGGCCGCTTCAATCATTGAAGGCGCCAGCGCCGCCGGAGTTCGCGTTTATACCGCGACCAGCTCGCAGGGGCTTTTGCTAATGGCTGAAGTAGTGTTTAACATAGCCGGCATGCGCTTGCCGATTGTTATGACTTGCGCCAACAGGGGAGTGTCAGCGCCGATTACTATCTGGAACGACCATCAGGATGCCATGACTGTCCGCGATGCCGGCTGGGTAATGCTGTTCGCGGAAAATCATCAGGAAGCGGTTGATCAGCATATCATGGCTTACAAAATAGCAGAGCAGACAAATCTGCCGGTCATTGTTAATGTTGACGGTTTTGTTTTAACGCATACTTATGATTCAGTGGTTGTGCCGGATGCAGGGCAGATTAAAAAATATTTGCCGGACTATAAGCCGAAAAAAGGGCAATATTTAGACACGAATAATCCCGTGACAATGGGCGCTTTTGCCGCGCCTGCTTATTATATGGAGATAAGGCAGGAGTTGCATGATGATTTGGTTGCGAGTTTAGATTTAATTAACGAGGAATATAAAAAATACCATGAAATAATTACAAAAACACGAAAACACGAAAACACGAAAACACGAAAACACGAAAACACGAAAACAATTATTGACAATGGCTTGGTGGAATATTATGGTTCATCCAGACCTAAGGTTATTTTAGTTGCCATGGGTTCGGTGGTCGGCACGATAAAAGACGCGGTTGATAAATACAAATATCCCATCTCCTTACGAAGGAGAGGGGCAGGGGGTGAGGTTGGAGTTTTAAAAATAAAATCTTACCGTCCTTTTCCAGCTGATGAAATTGTAAAAATAATCAAAAAAGCGAAATATATTGCTGTGTTAGACAAAGCAATTACTCTTGGCGAAATGGGACCGCTGGCATCAGACATTAAGGCCGCCGCGCAAGGCAAAATTAAAGCTAAAATTCAAAGCTTTATAGTCGGCTTGGGCGGGCGGGATATTACCGGCGAGATGGTTGAGAGGATTATTAAAGAAGTGAAGAAAGGTGATGATGGGGTTAGGTTTGTCGGATAAATTAATTAAAAAATTATTTAGTTAACGAGTTAACGAGTTAAAGAGTTAACGAATTGACTAAACAATTAAAATTTTATAATAAATATATGCAAAAATTATTTCCTAAAATACTAACAACAATTTTTCTATTAGTTTTTGTTTTTCAGCTTGCAGGGTTGGTTTTTTTGTTAGCTGTTCCAGCGCCAAGCCAAGCGGCTGAAAAAAAGGTTTATTTTGTCCCGCAAGTTGGAATAGGCGATGATTTTAAAAAAGGCGATTCAATAACTGTTGGCGATTCCACTAAAATGATCGGCGATTATATAAACGCGATTTATAAATACGCCATCGGCATAGTCGGCATTTTAGCCGCGGTTGTTTTGATGTTTGGCGGGGTTATGTGGCTGACTGCCGGCGGCAATACTGAAAGAATTAGCAATGCCAAGTCATGGATCGGCGCGGCCTTAACCGGGCTTGTTCTTACTCTGGCTTCTTATACCATCCTATACACGGTTAATCCTGATTTGGTGAATTTTAAGATTACGACGATACAGAAAGTTGAGGGCGATAAAGAAACGATAATATCTGACGATAGATACAGTTATTGTAAATGGGAAGTGGCTTATAGTTGCTCTGAGGGTAATGCTCAGTCTGACGGGCATTGCGAAGCTGACACAAAACCCGCAAGTCCGGCGTATGCTATTTGTTGCTGTAAAATCTCACCAATATTAGGGTGTACTTGGGTAACTTATTGTAATAGCCCCAAAAAGGAAGCTGTTTCTATATTAGATTGCGGATCAGTGACGCATGAAGAAAACGAAACAACGTGTTGCTGTCCCGCATACTAACGAACAATTAAAATTGTTATTCCTTATTCATACTTTAAGCAACCACAATGATTTATTTTATTTTTTTTCGCCATGGCAGAATCTCCAGACAGGGGATTTTGGCAGTTAAATAAGAACTACACGAATTTTTTATAAAGAAGAATTGTATGATTCGCATTCTTTTTTATAATGAATTCGTGCAGTTAAAATTACATCTTGACCCAGCCCTTCGCGAAGGGCTGGGTTGACATAAAAAACATATCTGCTATTATTAATGTATATACATTGTATGTGCATTAACTTATTAAACAGCAAATAATATGCAACAAACTCAACTAACAATTAGAATTGATCAAAAATTAAAGAAACAAGCGCAAAATACAGCTGAAAATTTTGGATTGCCGCTTTCTTCATTGATCAAGGCGTTTTTAACTAATGTTGTTAAAACCAAAAAATTCGCCCTAAATGAATGTAGCGATGAATATTTCGATTCTATTATTATGGAATCATGCCGCGATAAACAAATTACTTCTAAACTTGAAAAACTTGCCGGCGCGGTTATTAAAAAATATCCAACAAACAAAAAAATCAAATCCAAAATCTAAAATCATAAATCTAAAATACCATCATGATCTATTTCACAAAATACGCGGAGCAAAAATTTGATATATTAAACAAGCATAAAGTCTATTTTACCAAAGAGCAGATAGAGGATGTTGTTAATTTGCCTGATAAAGTCAGCAAGAAAGGAAAATATTTGGCGGCGCGCAAAGATGATATTAAAGCGGTTTATCAGAAAGAAAATGGAGTAATGCGAATTATTACATTTTATCCAGTAAAAGCATAATGCTAATCTGCGAATAAATGCTAATCTGGCGAATTGCTAATGATTATGTATTCGCGTATTAGCAATTAGCGGCATTCGCATTTATTCGCAGATTAGCATCACATCAAATATGATCTACGATCCGGAATCAAACATCATAAGCATTGAATTATCCAAGGGGCCGATCAGCCATGCCCGTGAATTCGGCAATTTTATTATTCATTTATCAAAAAGCAATAAGCCGATTTTAATAGAAATACTGGACGCTTCCAAGCTTGTCGGGCAGTTTGATAAACTAAAAGCAAGCCGGGAATTTAAGCAAGCGATGGCAATCAACTAAAAATTATTTAGTTTTTTAGTTAACGAGTTCAAGAGTTAACGAGTTAATTAAATTTTAAACAACAACTCGCTAACTCGTTAACCCGTTAATTAAATAATTTTTAAATTAACTGCAAATTATTAATTATTTTATGCCAAATAAAGCAATCATTAAATCTAACGCAAAACCACTATTAGCTCCCGGCCATCGGGCTTGCGCCGGCTGCGGGCAGCTGATTGCGGCGCGCGCGGTTATTGAAGCGCTGGGCCCCAATACAATCATTGCCAATGCCACAGGATGCTTGGAAGTGACAACCACTCCTTATCCGGAAAGCGCATGGGGAGTGCCATGGATTCATTCATTATTTGAAAATGCCGCGGCTGTCGCATCCGGAGTGAGAGCGGCGTTAGATTATAATAAAAAACATGCTCCCATCTCCTTGCGAAGGAGAGGGGCCGGGGGTGAGGTTAAAGTTATTGCCCAAGGCGGAGACGGAGGCACTTTTGACATCGGTTTTGGCTTAATTTCCGGCATGTGGGAAAGGGGAGAAAATATTTTGTATGTTTGCTATGACAATGAAGCGTACATGAATACAGGGATACAGGCGAGCGGAGCCACTCCATGGGCCGCCAACACCACCACCACGCCGGCGGGCAAGACGAACACCATTGACGCAATCGGTTCTCATCAAAGAAAGAAAGATATGATCGCTATCGCCTTGGCGCACCATTTGCCGTATGTGGCGCAGACCACAACCGGATATTTGGCAGACATCACAAGTAAAGTTAAAAAAGCGCTGACTATGGACGGTCCTGCTTATATTCAGATTTTAGTTCCCTGCATTCCGGGCTGGAAAATGGTTTCGGACAAAACAATTAAATTAGGCAAATTAGCCGCTCAAACCGGGCATTATCCGATAGTTGAATATGTAGACGGAAAATTGGTTAATGCCATGAAAATTCCACAGCCGAAAATGAAAGTGGAAGAATATTTAAAGCCGCAAGGCAGGTTTAAGCATTTATTCGCAACAGAAGAATGCAAACAGCAAATAGAATATATCCAAAAACTGGCTGATGAGAATATAGAGAAATATGGATTGTAATGCGAAACTACGATTTTTTTTAATTTTTACCAGACTGTCCAAAAAGCACCCTTCTACCGAGCTTTAGCTCGGGTTCCAGTGGCTTTAGCCACTAACATTAGCGAAGCTAAAGCTTCAAAACCCGACGTAAAAGTCGGTAGAAGCAGTTTATAGACAGTCTGAGTTAAATAAGCCAATACTAGCAAATTAATCTTTTTAACTCTGGCTTCAGCCAAAGACTGATTCGTCTCTGGAGGAAAAGTCAGGCAGAAATTTAAGTTTTTAGACATTCTGAAATCAAATCAAATTAAATTATTCGAATAATTCGTAATTCGGAGCATTCGGATATTAATTTGTAGCATTCGGATTATATTATATGGAAAACCTACTAAAACAAATTGAAGAATTGCGAGAACGGCTCCTGGGCATCTGGGAGCTTTTAGATATTGACGGCCAGATTTCTGAAATTAAAAATTTGAAATTGGAAGCAAGCAAGCCGGATTTTTGGAATAATCGCGAGCACGCCGTGGAAACAGGACAGAAGCTGGAAGGATTGGAATCAGAAGTTAAGAGGTGGGAAGATTTAAAAAAAGAAATAAGGGATTTGGAAGAATTAGTGGCTGTGGCGGAAAATGAAAAAGACAGCTCAATTGACGAAGACGCGCGCGCGAAATACAGCGAACTGAAAGAACAATTGGAAAAGCTGGAATTTTTTGTGCTGTTTTCAGGAAAACATGACAAAAAAAACGCGATTATTTCAATCCATGCCGGCACAGGCGGAGTTGACGCTCAGGACTGGGCCGAGATTCTGGAGCGGATGTTTTTGCGCTTTGCTGAAAAAAAGGGCTGGAAAGCCGAACTTTTAGACAGAAACACAGGCAGCGAGGCAGGCATAAAAAGCGCGGCCATAAGAATTTCCGGCAGATGGGCTTATGGGTATTTGCGCAGCGAGTCCGGCGTGCATCGCTTGGTCAGAATTTCCCCCTTTGACGCGGAAGCCATGCGCCATACTTCTTTTACTTTGGTTGAAGTTATTCCTGAATTGCCCGAGGCAGAAGAAATGGAAATTAAGGACGAAGATTTGCGGATTGATGTTTTTCGCTCGTCCGGCCCGGGCGGCCAGAGCGTGAATACCACCGACAGCGCCGTCAGAATAGTCCATAAGCCGACAAACATAACCATTTCCTGCCAAACCGAAAGGTCTCAGCACCAAAACAAAGAAACAGCCATGAAGATTTTAAAATCAAAATTATATAAATTGCAAGAAGAAGAAAAGGAAAGAGAAGAATTAAAATTGCGCGGCGAGGCGCAAACAGCGGAATGGGGCAAGCAGATCAGATCTTATGTTATGCAGCCGTATAAAATGGTTAAGGACCATAGGACCAATTATGAAACTCAAGATGTTGACGGAGTATTGGACGGTGATCCGGAAGAGTTTATGGAAGCGTATTTGCGCTTAACGCGCAAGGCATAACGCGAGAGTATATGGCAAAATCAAAAATATTTTTAATTTGTTGTTTTGCTTTTATCGCCGGTGTTGCTATTGCTTCTTTTGCGCCAGTCAAAATTATTCAAAATGATTTATGGTGGTTCGCGGCGATGGCGGTCTGCGGGGTTGCTGTTATTTTGTTTCGGCGCGTAAAAAATGAAGGCGCCCCGATGTCTATCGGGGCGCCTTCATTTTTTGTTTTATTATTTGGCTTATTTTTATTTCTGGGAATTTGGCGCTATTCGCTTAGCTTGCCTGTTGATGATCCAAGCAAAATTTGGCATTATAACGGGCAGACTGTTGCCGCTATGGGCGTTGTAAATAATGAGCCGGACGATAGAGAAAAAAGTAAGAAGTTAGAAGTAAGAAGTAAGAAGTTAAAAATACTTCAAGATTCCCAATCATCAAAAGGAGATTGGAATTTTGTTTCAGGCAAGATATTAGTTACAACAAATTTATATCCGCGCTATAATTATGGCGATGAATTGGAATTGATTTGCAATCTGCAGGCGCCGGAAAGATTCAACGGCTTTGATTATGACCGCTATTTGGCAAGATATGATATTTATTCTGTCTGCTATTACCCCGCCATCACCCCCAGCCCCTCTCCCGCTGCTGCTGTCGCGAGAGAGGGGAGTAAAATTGTTAGCTTGGGTTTTAAAACCCAAGCTAACAATTTTTATAAAAAGATTTTTAATGTTAAAAATAAATTTCGCGCAATTATCAACTTTGGGCTTGGGGAGCCGGAAGCCAGCTTGGCAAAAGCGATTTTTTTAGGGGATAAAAAATCAATGCCTGATGATTTGCGCGATAAATTTTCCCAAGCAGGCATCAGCCATATCGCGGCGATTTCCGGCATGCACATCAGTATTTTAGCCGGTTTGGTTATGGCTATTTTTCTTGGCATCGGCATGGCCCGCAAACAAGCGTTTTGGCTGTCCAGCTTGTTTTTGCTTTTTTATATTCTGCTGATCGGCCTGCCTGCTTCCGCCATGCGCGCCGGCTTGATGGGATTTTTATTTCTTTGGGCCATGAGGTTGGGGCGGCTGAACAAAATTACCAATGCGCTGGTTCTGGCAGCCGCAGCTCTGCTTGTTTTAAATCCAAAATTATTAAGAGACGACATCGGCTTTCAGCTGTCTTTCTTAGCGGTGATTGGGATTATTTATTTTTACCCGATTCTTAATAATTTTTTTGATAAATTTAAAATACCAAAACTAAAAGGCGTTAGGGATATTTTTAACATAACTATCGCGGCTCAGATTACTACTTTGCCGATTATCGCTTTAAATTTTTCCCAGGTTTCATTAATCGCGCCAATCAGCAATTTGTTGATTTTATGGACTTTGCCTTTATTGATAACAGTTGGCATCGCGGCGATATTTTTAAGCTTGCTGTTTCCATGCGTTGGTTTTTTATTTTTTTTGCCTGCCGGGTTGTTTTTGAAATATATCATAATAATCGCGGAGCAGTCAGTTAAATTGCCTTATGCTTATGTTGAAGTGAATTATTTGTGGCGGGGCTGGGCGATTGTTTATTACGGGATTGTCGGGTGGGCGATTTTTAAATATAAAAAATATGCGACAAAAACTCTATAAAATATTATTAATACTGGGAATGGTTTTAGTCTTAACCGCTGTTCCCATCTTTTGGCTTAACTTTGAAGCAAGCGGTGATTTGGAAATTGATTTTTTTGATGTGGGCCAAGGCGACGCGATTTTTATCAAAACGCCAATGGGCCAGAATATTTTAATAGACGGAGGGCCGGATGATAAAATCATTGATCGTTTGTCTGAAAATTTAGCTTGGTGGGACAAGCAAATTGATTTAATGGTTTTAACCCATCCGCACAGCGACCATGTTGCCGGCTTGGTGGATGTTATAAATCGCTATAAAGTGAAAAAAATTTTATATACGGGAGTAATCCATGATTCTCCTGATTATTTAACCTGGCTGGAATTAATAAGAGATCGCGGGATCCCGCTGGTGATTATTGATCGGCCCCAAACCGTTAAATTAGGCGAAGATTGTTATTTGGATATTTCGCATCCGTTGGAAAGCATGTTAGGAAAAGAAGTGCCGAATTTAAACAATAGCTCTATTGTCGTTAAATTAATTTACAAAGAAACAAAATTTTTATTTACAGGAGACATTGAAAGCGAAGTTGAGCAGGAATTGCTTGAGTACAAAGTTGATTTGTCAGCCGATGTTTTAAAAACAGCGCACCATGGCTCAGATACTTCCGGCACGTTAGAATTTCTAACAGCGGTTAATCCAAGAATTGCGATCATTCAAGTCGGCGCAGAAAATGATTTCGGGCATCCCAGCTTGAGAGTGGTAAAACGGCTGGAAAGAATGGGCGTTAAGATATTTAGAAATGATTTAGATGGAACAGTCAAGCTGATTAGCGATGGAGAAAATATTTCGCATAACCCTTAACTCATAACTAATTAAAATATTATTTAGTTAGCGAGTTAATGAGTTAACGAGTTATTATTTAAAATTTAATTAATTCGTTAACTAAAAAATTAAATAATTTTCGTTATGCGTTACGCGTTACGCGTTATGCGCGATTGCCCTTGCCAATATTCATAAAATTGCTATAATTATAAATATAGCATTAATTTTTGTATTTAAAAATTTTTATGCCGGATAAAACAAAAACAATTTTAATCATAGAAGACGAAGAAACTATCAGCTCTATGTATAAAGCCAAGCTGGAGGAATCCGGAAAATTTAAGGTTCTTACCGCTTACGATGGCGTTTCAGGGCTGGAGGCGGCAAGAAAAGAAAAGCCGGATATTGTCATGCTGGATGTTATTTTGCCGCAAATAGACGGCTTCTCGGTTTTAGCGGAATTGAAGAAAAAGGATTCAACCAAAAAAATTCCGGTAATAATGCTTACTAATTTGGGCACTGACGAAGACAAGGAAAAAGGCAAAAAGCTCGGGGCGGCTGATTATTTGGTAAAGGCGAATTTAACGCCTTCTCAAGTGGAAGAAAAAATTAAACAATATTTTAAATAAAACACTCAAATCTACGAATGCATTCAAATCTACAAATATTTGTAGATTTGTTATTTATTAACTTATGAAAAATTATCAAAAGGACTTTCCGCTTTTATTAACTAAAACTAAAACAGAAAGGTTGGATAAAAAATTTGATTTATCCGATCCAATAGAAAGAAAAGAGTATTTTGAGAAAAAGGCAGGACCTGAGATTGAAAAAATTAAAGAGTATTTTAATAATGGCAGCACTTTTGTCGCGTATTGGCTAGGCAAAAAAAATGCGGGCAAGGGAACTTATTCTAAATTAATGATGGAAATATTCGGCAAGGATAAAATAGGCCATATATCAGTCGGCGATGTAGTAAGGGATGTCCATGAATTCATGTCTGATAAAAAAAAGAAGCGGGAATTATTAGATTATTTAGCAAAAAATTACAGGGGATATATTTCAGTTGATGAAGCTGTTAGCGCGCTTTTAGGCCGCGATACAAGCTCTTTACTGCCAACAGAATTTATTTTAGCTTTAGTAAAAAGAGAAATTGATAATATGCCCAGAAAAACACTTTTTATTGACGGTTTTCCAAGGGAATTAGATCAAGTTTCTTATTCATTATATTTTAGGGATTTGATAGATTATAGGAAAGATCTTGATATTTTTGTCGCAATTGATATTCCAGAATCAGTTATTGACGAGCGCATGAAATACAGAGTAGTTTGTCCCAAGTGCCACACTCCAAGAAACTTAAAGCTTTTTGCAACGCAAAAGGCCGGCTATGACAAAGAAAAAAAGATATTTTATTTAATGTGCGACAATGCGGGCTGCAATGGCGCCAGAATGAGCGCTAAAGAGGGAGACAATCTTGGCATTGAGGCAATTAGAAAAAGGCTTGAACTGGACGATAAATTAATTGAGAAAGTATTTTCTTTGCATGGAATACCAAAAATTTTACTGCGCAATTCAGTCCCAGCAAAAGAAGCAGGCGAATTAATAGATGATTATGAAATTACACCGGAATATTTTTATGAATTAGATGCTGACAACAATGTTAAAGTAAAAGAAAAATCATGGGCGATAAAAGATGACGAAGGCGAAGACGCGTATAGTTTATTAGCTCCGCCAGTAGTGGTTTCCTTGATTAAGCAGTTAGCTAAGATATTATAAAATTTTATTTTCTGTGGATAAAGCACAATAATTTAGTTATTATAATATTTTTATTGTAATATTAGGTAAAATTATATGGGTTGACCTTATTATTGTTTTATGATAATATTTTAGAGGTATGAAAAAAACTATCCGAACAATTCAAAATACATTTAAAACCGTCATTATCTTATTGGCAGGCATTATTATGTCTGCGGTTTTACCACGAGTTCGGGCGGCTAACAACACTTAAAGAAATAAATAAAGTTCAAATATAAAAAAGCCGTCCGACCAAGGAGCGGTTTTTTTAAAAAGTTCATTTTAAACCTAAAAAGGGAAAGGAGTTGTTTTTATGGAGAATTCAGATGCAGACGTAAAAGGAAAAAGTGATTTTAGGGAATTTCAGCCTTCGGCAGGAGATTCAGCAGGAGATTTTGTATTAAGTTATTGTGATCCAGAAGAACAAGAACAAGAACAAGAAGTAAAAGAAAAAGAAAATAGAAATTTTTCCATTAATATCATTTCCAAAGAAGGCAAGGAGCGCCCCTACAAAGAGTTAGCTTTTTTGCGTAGCTCAGAGTTCTTGGAGGAGCAGGAAAAAATTATAAATTACGCAAAATTTTGTGCTGATGTTGCCACGCGCGAAGGAGAGGATAACTTTCAGAAAAGCGCAAAAAATGGAGGGCATCCTTTAATAGTCCGCAAATTCAGGGAGTTATTCCCTGAAACTGAAATGAAATAAAACAAGGTAAGCGCGGCCACCATAAGTCCGCGCAACAATAGATGGGAAATGATTCATAAAATCATTTCCCTTCTATTCATTCACTTGTTATTAATTTTATATAAAATGAAAATCATTCAAAGGATAGCAATCATCAGTATTATTATTCAGATCATTATTAATGATCTGCTTTCGCATCCTTTGAAGACTTGAGAAATAATAAAAATAAAAAAATAAAAAAATAAAAGTCGTCTTCAAAGGGGAGGCGATTTTTAAGTTTTTTGGTCTTTTTTAAAGTTAAAGAAACAAACTAAGGAGGAATAATAGCATGGACAAAGAAACTAAGAAAAAATATGAACGAGGATTAGAGGAATTATTATTAAAAAATCCTGATAAGTGGCTTGAGCTAAAGCGAAATGGTAAAATATCTGACGATAGCGTTGATTTAAAAACATTTTTGTTTCTGACATCTTTAGGCGAACAGTGAAGCTTGAAACATTTTTATTCCCAATACTTCAATCTGCGCGCTGCGAAAGGGGCTGGAAAAGAATTTTCCAGCCCCTTTTTTCTTTTTTTGCTTGACTTTTTTTAAGGATATGATAAGCTATAGATTAGACACGCCGCTACAAATGGCGTTCATACGAATTTAATAAGGATTTATGAAACAAGCTATTGGAAAAAATTTATTGCTATTACCGTTGTTGCTACCGGCTAAAAAAAGCGGCTTGTTTTCGTATTAAATAAAAATTAAGAAAAATAAGAATAAAAAGAAAAATAAGACAAGCCGCTATAATAGGCGGTTTTTTAGTTTAATGATCTTTACAATTTGAAAAGGGGAAAAAGTTATGGACCATCGTTTTATTAGGAATAAAGAAGAGAGATCGCAGATAGCTTGTAATCAACTTGAAAAAGCTGTGCGAAGAGCAAAAACAGAAGAAAAAAGAAAAATGCTTGAGAAACAGATTAGAAACACCGTGGAGAATTTAAGAAATTTATTAGACAAGGAGGGATAAATCATGAACGGAAAAGCAGTTATTTTTGATGATATTTCCAAAAATGGCGAGCGGTTTTCAGCCAAAGAGATTTTTAAGCTGATATCGCTTAATGCCGCTGGAGGAAAATCTATTATTCCATACGCTAGCGTTGGAGTTGAAATAAACGGAGAATCTGTGCTTGGTTCCGGATTTGGAAACGGTCCGATTGACGCCACTTTTAATGTCATCAAAGAACTTGTAGGGTCAAAAGCCGAATTAGTAGAATTTTCCGTAAGAGCCATTGGCAAAGGGACAGATGTGCCCGGAGAAGCGGAAGTTGAGCTAAAAGAAAAAGGTTTTATTTCCATTGGCAGAGGCGTTGATTCGGACATTATCACAGCCAGCGCCAAGGCCTATATTAACGGACTTAACCGGTTGGAACATTTAAAAGCAAACTTAGTATGAAATATTGGGTTTAATGTAAAAAAATACAAGGCCTTGCTAAAAATTTAGCAAGGCCTTTTCTTTTTTAATTTTAGCCAAAAATTGTTATGTGGATAAAAGTATTGATTTTTTCTGTGGATTTGCTATAATTATCCACAAGTAGGAAATTAAGATATTATTTTTTTTTATTTCTATTATTTTATTATTTAAGTTATGAGTAAGACATCACAAAAAACTAATTTCTGGTTTAGCTTTTACTTTTATGGCTCCGCGCGGAGATCGGTTTTTTGTGGTGTTTTAACTGGTTAATAACAAGTTAAAGCTCACAGGGAAAACAAAACCGGCCTCTGCTCAGGGGCCGGTTTTATTTTTTGCTCTTTTAAAATAATATTTAACAGTCAAAAAGCGCTAATAAAATTTTTGTTAATATTTTTTGGCTGTTAAATTAAATTACTTTGAATTACGAAATTGTTTTCTTTTGTCATCCCGAACCCCGTCGCAGCGGGGTGAGGGATGACAAAAAAGGCATTTCGTAATTCACAGAAATTAATAATAAAAAAAGAAAGGAGGGGAATAAATTGATTGGCAAAAAAGGAGTAATGCTAAGAAGAAAAGAAATAAAAGGAAAAAGAAGAAAAGAAAAACAAAGAAGAAAAAAATTGTGGCGCAGTAAGAAAGATTAATTTTTACTCAACGTAAAAGGAGGTAGTATTATGACGATCTTAGGCAAAAATATCAGAATGGAAAGAATAATGAACAGAGAAACCGGTAAAATAATAATTGTTCCAATGGATCACGGTATTTCCGTGGGTCCTATTGACGGCCTGCGGGATATGAAAAGTATTATACATAAGGTGGCTGACGGAGGCGCTAATGCCATTGTTGAACATAAGGGGCTTATTGAGGCAAGTCATCGCAGGCATGGCAAGGACATAGGATTGATTATACATCTATCCGGCTCAACAGCTTTATCTCCTTATCCCAATGCAAAAACTCTTGTCTGTTCAGTAGAGGAGGCTATCAAGCTCGGCGCGGACGCTGTTTCCATTCATGTAAATCTTGGCAACGGCGGCGAAAAAGAAATGCTGCACGATTTTGGCAAAGTTGCCTATGAAGCAAGAACATGGGGCATGCCTCTTCTGGCAATGATCTACCCAAGGGGTGAAAAAATAAAGGACGAGTATGATGTCAAGGTCATTAAGCACGCTGCCAGAGTTGGAAATGAAATGGGAGCTGATATCGTTAAGGTTTCGTACACCGGCTCAACAGATACTTTCAGGGAAGTCGTTGAGGGCTGCTCTGTGCCTGTTGTAATCGCGGGAGGAGCAAAAATGGATTCTGATCGAGAAATACTGGAAATGGTAAAAGGCGCGATTGACGCGGGAGGCGCCGGTGTTTCCATCGGCAGAAATGTGTTTCAGCATAGGGATCCTGAGCGAATGGTACGGGCTATTTCAGCTATTGTTAATGATAACAATAGCGTGGAAAATGCTTTGAAAATTTTAAACCAGCAGAATTTTCGTTCAATTGCCGCTTAAATTTTTTTAGCTCTTTTTTAACAACTAACAATAGGGCAAACACATTTAGTGTTTGCCCTTATTTTTTTACCCCGTTAGATATGTGTTATCTAACGGGGTTTATCAAAAAAACCGCCGGCAAGCCAGCGGTTTTTATTTTGAAATTATATTTTTTTTATTTTTGCTTAATCATTATTCCTTTGTCATTCCCGACACACAATAATTAATAATATTAAATGATCGGGAATCCATTTCGCTATCCATGAGAAATATTATTATTTCTGCTTTACCATTGTTTTCAAGCACTTAGCGCATGCTTTCTTTTTTTTCCCGCCAATAGTTTTGGATTGCAGATTAATGTTTTGGCGTTTTAAAGTTTTTATATTGGAATGGGAGCGCCTGGCGCCTTTTGTGGAGCCGCGTCCGCATAAATCGCATTTTTTTGCCATATTTTTTTCGCATAACGCGTAACTCATAACGCGTAACGCATTTATTTGTTTATTTTTTAAAAGCATTTTTAGATTATCATGTTTTGATAAAATTAGCAAGGTGTGGTATGTTGATATTAGAAATTGGAAATTTGGAGTTGTGTTGAAATTTTTTCACTACTTATTTCCAAATTTCAAATTACTAATTTCCAATTTCAAAAATATGCTAATTTTACTTTTTACAATATTTGTTTTAATCATGTCAGCCATACTGCATGAATACGCTCATGGCTGGGTTGCCCATAAGCTGGGCGATGATACTGCCAAGAACGCCGGCAGATTGACGCTGAATCCATTGGCGCATCTTGATATGTTCGGTTCGGTTATACTTCCTCTTTTGATGGTTTTTTCAAAAGTGGGATTTTTTCTTGCTTGGGCAAAGCCGGTTCCTTATAATCCATATAATCTGCGCGACCCCAAATACGGGGATTTAAAAGTAGCCATTGGCGGCCCGGGAACCAATTTTATCATAGCTGTATTTTTCGGCATAGTATCCAGATTAACGCCTTTGTCCGATATTATAAAAAATAATTTAGTTGTTAATTATTTTCAAGGCAATCATGATTTTTTATTAAATCAGATGAATGGATCTTTGGCCGCGAGCATTTTTGTCTTGTCAATAATTATTGTTTTTATAAATTTACTATTAATGATTTTTAATTTAATTCCAGTACCTCCATTGGATGGTTCAAAGGTTTTAATGACATTTTTATCCGCTGATTGGAAATTAAGATTTCACAGCATGGAGCGGTACGGCATTTTCATTATATTGTTTTTGCTAATGTTCGGCTTATTCAGCTTCATCTGGCCGGTTTTGATATTTTTGTTCAGTTTGATTGTAGGCGTTTGACATATATCTTTCCAACAAAGAACGAAGAGTTAAATTAAACTCTCCGTTTTTTTGACTTTTGACTTTCAATTTGTTATATTAATGGTATATGAAATTAGAAAATTATCCGGTTAAAAAAACAATTTTGCAATATAAATATAAACAAAAAATAAAAACTCTTTTTGAAAAAGAAAGAGTGGTTTTATGTTTTCTTTTCGGCTCTCAAGCCAAGGGTCTTGCGCATAAGGAAAGCGATATTGATATAGGAATTTTGTTTGACAGAAAAGTAAAGCCAAAAAGTTATTTGCGGAAAGAAGGAGAATTAATTGGATTTTTTTCTAAAATTTTTCCAAATCATGAAATTAATATTGTTAATTTAAATAGCGCTTCGCCTCTTTTAAGGCAGACTGTAAATTTGGAAGGCAAATTAATTTATAGAAAAAACAAGATTTCGTTTATGATGTTTCAAATTAATGCCCTGCGAGAATATGAAGAATATGTTCATTTAAGCAATATTTATAACCAATTTTTAAAATTAAAATTAAACGCTTTGTAAATTTTATGACACAAAAATTAAAAAAACAGCTTCAAGAAAAAATAGATACTTTGCTTAAAATTCATCAAGGATTGAAAAAGCTGCAAAGATTGCCGTTGAAAGATTTAAAAAATGAAATAGAAAATGTCTGGGCTGTTAGTTTTGGGATAGTAGCCGGAATAGAGGCGATGCTTGATATAGGCCAATATATTTTAGCTGAAAGAGATATTAGGGCTGAAGGATACGGAGATATTCCCGGAAAAATGCAAGAAGCGAAAATAATCAGCAAGAATTTCGCCGAGAAATTTAAAATAATGATTGGTTTTCGCAACCGAGCTATCCATAATTATCCTTCTTTGGATATAAAGCAGCTTTATGGCATTTTGCAAAGCGATGTCAATGATTTTAAAGATTTTATTAAAGTTATAAAAAAATATTTGTAATTAAAATTGTGGCTTGACCCCGCGTTTTTTAATTTGATGCAGTAAAACTGCTTAAAAGGTGGGCTTGACATATATTTTATATTTTGATAAATTAAAATAGCAATATTTAATTTTAGATTTTAGATTTAAGATTGCCGATTTAAAGTTTGGCATATTTTTTATTTTTATTGAATCAAATCGTAAACACCGCGCTTTTTTAGACAGAATTAAAAATACAGCAAAAGAATATTTTAACGATGATAAATAAAACTGTTTTAAAAGTGCTGGGTAAATCTAAAATCGTAAATTTTAAATTACATTATGCCTACAGTAAACCAATTAATCCGCAAAGGACGAAAGACAACTAAAAAGAAAAGCAAGTCTCCTGCCATGCAGACTACTTTGGATACTTTGCACAGAAAAAGAACCAAGCTGCCTAGGGGAGCCGCTTTTAAGCGCGGAGTTTGCTTGAAAGTAACAACAACAACGCCGAAAAAGCCAAACTCGGCTTTGCGCAAAATCGCCCGCGTCAGACTGTCCAACGGCATGGAAGTAACCGCTTATATTCCGGGCATGGGGCATAATTTGCAGGAGCATTCAATTGTTTTAATAAAAGGCGGCAAAACCAAAGATTTGCCCGGCGTGCGATATAAAATCGTGCGCGGAGTTTATGATACGCAGGGAGTTGAAGGCAGAAAGAAATCCAGAAGCTGTTACGGAGCGAAGAGGGAGAAAAAATAAACATAATTCACATCCTCAAATATATTCAAATGCTTCAAATACTAATAATTCAAATGAATATAATTTGATTTGTAGCTATTTGAAGCATTTGAATAATAATTTGTAGATTAGAATTATACTAAAATTTATATGAGAGGAAAACAAGCGCCAAAAAGGGATATTCAAGGAGACCCAAGATATAATAATGCCGATATTGCCAAATTTATTAATTATATAATGGAGCAAGGCAAAAAATCCATAGCCCAAAAAGTGGTTTATGGATGCTTTGATTTGATTAAAGAAAAAATAAAGCAAGACCCAAGGCATGTTTTCAACAAAGCGTTAAAACAGGTAAGCCCGCTGCTTGAAATCAGGGGAAAGCGCGTGGGGGGAGCCAATTATCAGATTCCTTATCAGGTTCGCGGACCCCGCCGTTTTAATCTGGGCTGCCGCTGGCTGATTGAAGCGGCTAAATCAAGAAAAGGCAAGCCAATGGCTGAAAAATTAGCGGCCGAAATCATGGACGCGGCTAATGGAGAAGGCGCCGCGATAAAGAAAAAAGCGGATGTCCACAGAATGGCTGAGGCGAACAAAGCGTTCGCGCACTTCGCCAGATAGTATAATTTTTTAAAATAAATGGGCGTACAAGTAAAAACTAAAACTCAAAAAAAATTTAATATGATTGATAAAATGATTTTTGAGGCAAGGAAGGAGTGTCCGGCAGGCAATCTCAAGAGATTTGACAATACGGAGGATCTTATTAAGGATTTACGTAATTAATATAAAAATACATTTACCGATTCTAACAAGAAATTAATATGAAATATTTGACTTTAATTCATAAAAGTGAATACGGCTACGATATTCATGTGCCAAGTCTTCCTGGCTGCCATAGTCAAGGCGAAACACAAGATGAAGCATTGGAGAATATTAAAGATGCAATCAAGGTTTATATTGAAACAGAGGCATTAGAATTAAAAGGCGCTCAAGTTAAAGAAGTAGAAGTGTTCGCATAGTTTTTATGCTATTTACTGATCTGTCTTCTAATAGAATTGTTAGGGCTTTTAGTAAAGTTGATTTTTGGATTTTGAAAACTTGCGGCACTAAGCATATCGCGATGACTGATGGAAAGCGCAAAATAATCATTCCAAGAAATAATCGTGTTAACCCTTATACTCTCAAGGGTATAATTCGTGACGCAGGTTTAACAGACGAAGAGTTTAAAAGATTGATTTAATGACATTACAATTTGTAAATTTGTAATAAAATTCGTAATTTTGTAGATATGCCGCGAGAATACGCATTAGACAAAACCAGAAATATCGGCATTATCGCCCATATAGACGCCGGGAAAACAACCGTTACGGAACGGATTCTTTTTTATACCGGGAAAAAACATAAAATCGGCGAGGTTCATGACGGAGCGGCTGAAATGGATTGGATGGAGCAGGAACAGGAAAGAGGAATCACTATTACTTCCGCGGCAACAACTTGTTTTTGGCCCGCGCCAAAGTGGATGGGCGGGCAGGATTGCCGCATTAATATCATTGATACTCCCGGGCATGTTGATTTTACCGCCGAGGTAGAGCGCTCTTTGCGCGTGCTTGACGGCGGCGTGGTTATATTTGACGGCGTTGCCGGAGTTGAGCCGCAGTCGGAAACTGTTTGGAGGCAGGCGGATAAATACAATGTTCCGAGAATCGCTTTTGTAAATAAATTAGATAGGATGGGAGCTGATTTTTACGCTGACATTAATTCAATACACAAGCGGCTTACAAAAGACGCTTATCCGATTCAGCTTCCCATAGGCGCTGAAGAAAATTTTAAAGGCATCGTTGATTTATTTGAAATGAAAGCCATGATTTATCAGGATGAACTGGGAACAAAATGGGAAGATGCGGAAATTCCCGGCGACATGAAAGAAAAGGCGCAAGCATATAGAAATAAAATGATTGAAGCCATTGTTGAAAATAACGATGAATTAATGGGCAAGTATTTAGCCGGAGAAGAAATACCTGTCGGAGATTTAAAAAAAGAATTAAGAAAAGCGGTTTGCGGCAATAAAATAGTTCCCGTGCTTTGCGGAACAGCTTTAAAAAACAAGGGCGTTCAGTTTTTGCTTGACGCGGTTATTGAATATTTGCCGTCTCCCTTGGATGTTCCTCCAATATCCGGTTTTGACCCCAAAGATAAAGAAAAAGAAAAAAAGATTGAAATAAAGACAGGCGATGACGAGCCGTTCGCGGCGCTGGCTTTTAAAATCGCGACTGACCCTTATGTCGGCAAATTATGCTTTATCAGGGCTTATAGCGGTGTTTTAAAATCCGGATCTTATGTCGTGAATGTCGCGACAGGGCACAAGGAAAGAATAGGCCGCATTGTCCGTCTTCACGCCAATCACAGAGAAGAAGTTCAAGAAGTCTACTCGGGCGAGATAGCGGCGGTTATCGGCTTGAAAGACACGACTACCGGAAATACTTTGTGCGATGAATCAAGGCAAGTCGTGTTAGAAAATATTACTTTTCCCGAGCCGGTTATTTCCATTGCCATTGAGCCGAAAACAAAAGCTGATCAGGAAAAAATGGGCATTGCCCTTTCAAAGCTGGCTGAAGAGGATCCTACTTTTGTGGTAAGAAGCGATGAAGAAACCATGCAGACGATTATCGCTGGCATGGGGGAATTGCATTTGGATATTATCGTAGACAGGATGAAGCGCGAGTTTAACGTAGAGGCGAATGTAGGCAAGCCGCAGGTGGCATACCGCGAAACAATCAAAAAGCCGGCTGAAGCGGAAGGAAAATATATCCGCCAATCAGGAGGCCGCGGCCAATACGGGCATTGCTGGATTAGAATAGAGCCGCAGGAAGAAGGCAAAGGATATGAATTTGTTGATGAAGTAAAAGGCGGCGCCATACCAAGAGAATATATCCCGGCGATCAACAAAGGAATACAAGAGGCCATAACCAAGGGAATTTTGGCCGGCTATCCATTGGTTGATGTCAAAGCCGCTGTTTTTGACGGAAGCTATCATAACGTGGATTCATCCGAAGGCGCTTTCAAAATAGCCGGTTCAATGGCTTTCCAAGAAGCCGCCAGAAACGCGGATCCTGTTATTCTTGAGCCGGTGATGAAAGTGGAAGTGGTGACTCCGGAAGAATTTATGGGAGACGTGATCGGCGACTTGAATTCCAAGAGAGCGCAAATAGAAGAAATGTCCGATAGAAATAATATAAAAGTTGTTTCCGCCAAAGTTCCTTTGGCGGAGATGTTCGGCTATGCCACGCATCTGCGGTCCATAACGCAAGGCAGGGCAAGCTACAGCATGGAATTTTTGCATTACAGCGAAGCGCCGAGGAATGTGGCCGAAGAAATTATCGGGAAGAAAGAGGGGAAATAATATTGACGATTTTAAAAGATTAATATAGAATAAGAGCATGAAGAATTTAGAAATATATGGAAACGCTTACTATTCCTAAAACATTAATAAAACACGATGATTTAGTAATTATTCCTCGTAAAGAATATAAGAAATTTTTGTATATTTTAAAAATAATTGATAAAGATCAGCTATGGTTTTGGACCAAAGAATGGCAAAAAAAAGAAAAAGAAGCCACAAGAGATATTAAATTAGGCAATGTTGGCGAGTCATATAGAACTAAAAAAGAATTAAAAGCTGCTTTGGATGAATTAAAAAAGTAATATGGGAATGCGCTTTACAAAATTTTTTGAACGAGATTATAAAAAGCTTTCAGATGAAATTAGAAAACGATTAGATAAACAGCTAATTTTTCTTTTAGAAAATATTAAACATCCATCGTTGAGAGTGAAAAAAGTTAAAGGATATTATAATGTTTGGGAAGGCCGAATTACCAAAAGTTATCGTTTTACTTTTGAGATTAAAAAAGAAATATATTTTGCCAGACGTTGCGGCTCTCATTCTATATTAAATAACCCATAGCATAAAAATATGCAAAATCAACTGCAAAAAGCAATAGATTTAGTGAAGAAAACAGGGGATCGGCTGCTTGTTTTTGACAGCGCCAAGCCGGACAATGTTTATGTGGTAATGAATTTGAAAGATTATGAAAATTTGGTTTTGGGCAAAAGCGAAGTGCGGGGCTTGACAGAGGATGAATTACTTGATAAAATAAACCGCGACATCGCCATATGGAAAAGCGAGCAAGAATTTAGCGGTAATAGCGGCAACAATGATAATTTTGCGGATAGGCGGTTTAACGGCAAATTTGGTTCAGAGATAGATTTAGATAATGATTTTTATAATAAATTTGACAGCGGCAGCATTGCCGGTTTTGATAAAAAAGAAGAAAAAAAGTCAATTCTGAATAAAGCATGGTCAATTCCAACAGGCATCAAAGAAGCGGCTGAAGAAGTGGTTGAAGAAGACAGGCAGTATTTGGAAGATGTGAGATTTTGAAATTTAAAACTTTAGATTGCGGATGGAATATTTATTGATTCGGATAGAATTTTTTAAATTTTAAATCATCAATCTTAATTTTAAAATAACTAAAGACGGCTGGATGCCCGCCTTTTAATATAATTTATAAGGGCAAAGAACCCCATGAGAATTTACGATTTGCCGATTTGCGATTTGTGTTGTTATGAATATTAATAAAGCATTTCAATTGAAAATCAAAAATCATAAATCGGAAATATTTCAGGGGGCCGTATAAAATTAATATGGCAGAAAAATTTGAACGAACAAAACCGCATATTAATGTGGGAACAATTGGCCATGTTGATCATGGCAAAACCACATTAACAGCAGCTATTTTAAAAGTTTTGGCCGCTAAAGGCCTGAAAGCGTCAGCTAAAACAGTTGACCAGATTGACGCGGCGCCTGAAGAAAGAGAGCGAGGCATTACTATTGCCACCGCTCATGTTGAGTATGAATCCGAGAACCGCCATTATGCCCATGTTGACTGTCCGGGCCATGCTGATTATGTGAAAAACATGATCACCGGAGCCGCTCAGATGGACGGCGCTATTTTAGTCGTGGCGGCCACTGACGGGCCAATGCCTCAGACAAGAGAGCACATTCTCTTGGCAAGACAGGTGGGAGTGCCTTACATCATCGTGTTTTTGAACAAATGCGACATGGTTGAGGACAAGGAATTAATTGATTTGGTTGAAGAGGAAATCAGGGATCTGCTTAAGAAATATGAATTCCCGGGCGATGAAATAAAAATCATCAGGGGTTCGGCGCTAAAAGCTTTGGAAAATTCTGAAGGAGAAGACGCTCAGCCGATTATTGATTTGATAAAAGCCGTAGATGAAAGCATCCCGGAGCCGAAGCGCGACACGGATAAAGACTTTTTGATGCCTATTGAAGACATATTTTCAATTGAAGGCCGCGGCACCGTGGTAACCGGCAGGATTGAAAGGGGAGTTATCAAGGTTAATGAAGAGATTGAAATTATCGGTTTGCGCGATACGCAAAAAACAGTGGTGACAGGAATAGAAATGTTCAATAAATCATTGGATGAAGGAAGAGCCGGAGACAACGCGGGCGTTTTGCTTCGCGGCACCAAGAAAGACGACGTTGAAAGAGGCCAAGTTTTGGCAAAGCCGGGAACTCTTACTCCGCACACTGAGTTTGAAGGCGAAGTTTATATTTTAAGCAAAGAAGAGGGCGGACGGCATAAGCCATTTTTCAAAGGGTATAAGCCGCAATTTTATATCCGCACTACGGATGTCACGGGCGAAGTGGAATTGCCGGAAGGCACTGAAATGGTTATGCCCGGCGATACGGTTAATTTAAAGATTAAATTAATCGCTCCTATCGCTTTGCAGGAAAAACAGAGATTTGCCATCCGCGAAGGCGGAAGAACTGTCGGCGCGGGCGTAGTAACAAAGATCATAAAATAGATATTTTGCCCCGCCCTTCGCGAAGGGCGGGGTTGTAATATTTGTTTTAAATTTATGGAAACATTAAAGCAAAAAGCAATACAAGTTATTTCTAAATTGCCAGATACAGTTAATATTGATGATATAATGTATAAGCTTTATGTTGTAGATAAAATACGGAAAGGCATAGAAGATGTTAAGCAAGGCAGAACTATAGGTGTTAAAGAATTAAAGCAAGAAATAACAATATAAACATGATAAAATGGACTTTTACAGCTAAAAATGATTTAGAAAAAATTGGTGATTATATTAAAAGAGATTCATTGTATTATAGTGTAAAAGTTTTAAAAGATATTTTAGAGAAATCTAAAATATTAGATAAGTTTCCTAATATTGGCAGAGTTGTTCCGGAAATAAACAATCAAAACACAAGAGAATTAATTATTTATTCTTATCGTATGATTTATAAAGTATCAGGCAGAGATGTTGAAATTCTCACATTAGTTCATAATAAAAGAAATTTTCAATTAGATAATAAACAACATGACCGAAGCAAAAGACAAACAAGATGATCCAGGCGCAAAAGCTGAAGAAAACAGCGATAATGATTTTAATCAGAGAATAAGGATTAAGATTAAAGCGTTTGACCACAAAATCATTGACCAATCAACAAAAACCATTATTGAAACCGCTTTGAGGAGCGGGGCAAAAATTTTTGGACCCATTCCTTTACCTATTGAAAAAAAGAAATATACCGTAAATCGTTCAACCTTTGTGCATAAAAACGCAAAAGACCAATATGAAATGAGAACGCACAAACGGCTTGTTGACATCATTGATCCTTCCGCCAAGACAGTTGAGGCGCTAACCAATTTAAGCCTTCCGTCAGGAGTGGATGTGGAGATCAAAATGTAATAACATAATTCAAATCCTCTAATTCATTCAAATGCTTCAAATACGAATAATTCAAATGAATATTTGATTTGTGCTATTTGAAGCATTAGAATAGCATTTGTAGATTAGAATTATATTTATTGCATTAACAATGATTTAAGCAACTCTTGACAATATTCAAGAAAGTGCTGAAATAAGAGTTAATGCTAATAGCGAGGTTAAATTCAACAAAAATAGAACAACAAAGTAAACCCCGTTAAATATATATCGCCTATTTTATTGAATAATCCATATAGATATAGGAATATTTTGCGATAAATATATAACGAGGATAGTATCTTTATTTAACGGGGTAAATAAAGTATTGTTTATAGAGTTGGTTTTTTGTTGAAAAAGACCAATTTTTTGTTTCCCACAAATCTACAAATGCTATTCAAATGCTTCAAATGATTTTTATTCAAATTATTTTGATGATTAGAATTTGAGGTATTTGAATATTAATTTGTAGATTAGAATTATATTAGTATGAAGTTTATTATAGGAAAAAAATTAGATATGACTCAGGTTTGGCCGGGAGATAAAGTTGTCGGCGTAACCCGCGTTCAGGCAGGACCATGCACGGTGGTTCAGGTTAAAGGCGAGGACAAAGACGGATACAGCGCTGTCCAAGTTGGGTTTGGTGAACGTAAAAGAAAGAATATCAAAAAACCGCAGCGCGGACACATGAAAAATTTAAATAATTTTAGATATTTGCGTGAGTTTAGAATTTCGCCGGATGCGCCAAAAGACGCCAAAGAACGCCAATTAAAGCGCGGCGACAAGATTGACGTAAGCACGTTTGAAGCTGGAGATAATATTCAGGTTGAGGGTGTTTCAAAAGGAAAAGGATTTCAAGGCGTGGTAAAGAGGCATGGCTTTCACGGGCAGGATAAAACCCACGGCACCAAAGACCAGCTTCGCATGCCCGGCTCAATCGGGTCAACAGGTCCGGCTCATGTGTTCAAAGGATTGAGAATGCCCGGCAGAATGGGAGGCGATCAGGTGACTGTGAAAAATTCGGAGATTGTGGAAGTTGACAAAGAGAATAATATATTATTGGTGAAAGGAGCGGTTCCGGGAGCGCGCAATAGTTTGGTGTTGATTTCCGGGGAAGGGGAGCTGATGATAACACAAAAACACGAAAACACGGAAACACAAAAACACGAAAACACTGAAAACACAAAAACACAGAAAACACAAAAACACGAAAACACGAAAACACTGAAACACGAAAACACGGAAACACAAAAACACGAAAACACTGAAAACACAAAAACACAGAAAACACAAAAACACGAAAACACGAAAACACTGAAACACGAAAACACGGAAACACAAAAACACGAAAACACTGAAAACACAAAAACACAGAAAACACAAAAACACGAAAATAAGGAAGAAAATATTGAAAAAGTTGTGGTTGAGGCGGCGGAGAAAGTTGGGGAGATTAAAGAAATTAAAAAAGAAGAAGTTAAAAAGTAGAACATTAAAATTAAACTACAAGAATTATTTGTTTAAAAGAATAAACCTTTTATTCTTTTATAAAAATAATTCCTGTAGTTCAAAGCAAAAAACCAGCAGAGCAGTTAATGTTAAAACTTAGTTTTAACTGCAGTGCTGGTTTAAAGTAAAAAAGCATTTATATTCTCATTTGACATCTACGCCCAAAAGATTAAACAGGTTTTTTATTGATATTCCGGGAATAGATACGGAGCTCGAATTGTAGATTAATTTCAATTCAAACAGCATCTTATTCTCTCCACTCGAATATGGGACGACTTCTTTCAACTCTACAGTTTTTATAAAATTTCTTTCGCTTTCAAGAAGTTTTAAAAGTGAAGAAAATGTTTTTGTTCCTACACATTCAGTCTTAATCTCAATTTTCATTTTATACCACCCCCCTCCCTTTTTTTAAAAAAAGATCATTAATGTATTACTCTAAATTATTTACCAATTAAAATAGTTTTAAGCAATAAATTAATATAGCAAAATTTATTAGATATGTCAACCCCCGCACCTTTTAAGCGGAGTTGAAAATAAAAAATGTATAAATATGGCAACGGAAGAAAAACAAAACCGCTCAAAAGGTGCGGGGTCAATAGCAGTTAAAATTTACAACCAAAAAGCGGAACAGGTCGGTGATATGAAATTAGCCGATAAGGTTTTTGGCGTGAAAACGAGCGAAGCGCTGGTGCATCAGGCAATGGTGGCGCAGATGTCTAATGAAAGGCAAGTTTTAGCGCATACCAAAGACAGAGGCGAGGTTCGCGGCGGCGGCAAGAAGCCATGGCGGCAGAAAGGCACGGGCAGAGCAAGGGTTGGTTCATCCAGATCTCCTATTTGGATCGGCGGCGGAGTTACATTCGGGCCGAGAAAAGACAGGAATTTTAAAAAGAATATTAATAAGAAGATGAGGCAGAAAGCCATGTTTATGGCATTGAGCGACAGGGTGGAAAGCGGCAATATGGCTGTTTTGGAAAAATTAGAGATGGCGGAGTTTAAGACCAAGGAGTTTAATATAATGCTGAGTTGCTTGGAAAAGAATGTTTTGGCGGCACGAAAACACGAAAACACGAAAGCACAAAAACACGAAAACAATAAAACAATAAAACACGAAAACAAAAAAAATATTAAACGCAGTGTTTTATTGATTAATGATAAAAAGGATGATAAGGTTAAGTATTCAGGAAGAAATTTAACGGGAGTGGAAATTATTAATTTAGAAAATATTAATTTATTGGATTTATTAAAATATAGAAATGTTATTCTTACTGTTGATGCTGTAAAGGCGTTAGAAGCGAAGTATAATAAATAAAGTTTTAAAACGATTTTTGTTATTAGTTAAATTAGTTAAACATGTTAAATTTATTTTAACCAATTTAACTAATAACATATTTTACAAATTTTATGAAATGGTTTAGCAAAAAAGATAAAGACGAAAAAAAACAGGAAGAAAAATCTGTTAAGGCTGATATTGAAAAAAAAGACGAAAAAAAGCAGAGTATGAAAGATCTGTATGAAGAGGGCCAAGCTGAAAAAGTCCGGAAAACCGCAAAAACCGATAAATCGGAAAAAAGCGATGAGAAAAAGAAAATTAAAAAATACGGCAATGCGTATAAGGTTTTAGTTAAGCCGCTGATTACGGAAAAAGCAACCAATTTGGGCGCTGAAAATAAATACGTATTTGAAGTTTCAACACAAGCGAACAAGATTGAAATAGCAAAAGCCATTAATGAAGTCTATGGCATCAAGCCGGTAAACGTTAATATAGTTAAAATGAAAGGCAAGAAAATACGAAGCGGCAAGACATTAGGCAGGAGAAAAGACTGGAAAAAAGCGATTATTCAATTGCCGGAAGGCAAGACAATAAAGGTTTATGAAGGCGTGTAGGCGAGAAATACTAAATTCGAAATACTAAACTCTAAACAAATCCTAAATTTCAAATCCTAAAATTTCATTAATATAAACAAGTATGGTTAAGCAATATGACTTAGAAGATAGAACGTTTGAATTTGCTAAAAGATGCAGAGATTTTGTTAAAAAAATTCCAAGAACAATATCTAACATTGAATATGGGAAACAACTAATAAGATCATCAGGTTCGGTTGGCGCCAATTACATTGAAGCCAATGAATCACTTTCTAAAAAGGATTTTATTATGCGGGCAAAAATTTGTAAAAAGGAATCCAAGGAAAGCAGATATTGGTTAAAATTAGTTGAAGCAGGAATGATAAACGAGCAGCAATATTTAATCCAAGAATCAACAGAATTAATGAAAATGTTCGGCGCAATGATTGAAAATGCGTTAAAAGGGGATAAAGATAAAAAATAGATTTGTTATTTAGAATTTGTGATTTGTTTAGGATTTATAATTTAGAGTTTAGAATTTTAAAATAATATGGGTATTATAAAAGTAAAACCAACGACACCGGGACGGCGCGGAGCCAGTTTTGACGATTTTGCGGATATCACCAAGACAAAATCAGAAAAGAGTTTGACAGTGGCAAAGAAAAGACAAGGCGGCAGAAACTCAAGAGGCAAGATAACGATCAGGCACAGAGGCGGCGGAGCCAAGAGGAATATAAGGATTATTGATTTTAAAAGAGATAAATTTGATATTCCGGCTAAAGCCGCGTCTATTGAATATGATCCTAACAGAGGAGCCAGAATCGCCTTGCTTAATTACGCGGATGGGGAAAAACGATATATTGTCGCGCCGATTGGATTAAAAGTCGGTTCGCAAGTTATCAGCTCCAAGAAGCAAATTGAAGTGAAAATAGGCAACGCAATGCTTATTAAATATATTCCAGCCGGCATTTCAGTGTACAATATAGAATTAGAGCCGGGCCAAGGAGGAAAAATCGCGCGCGGAGCAGGCAATGAAGTCCATGTTATGGGCGTTGAAGGAAAGTATGCGCAGATAAAAATGCCTTCCGGAGAAATAAGATTGATTAAGAAAGAGTGTTTATGCGTTGTCGGCAGATCAAGCAATCCTGACAAGCGGCATATAAAATTAGGAAAAGCGGGCAGAACAAGGCATTTGGGAATCAAGCCGACTGTAAGGGGCAAGGCAATGAATCCGAACGATCATCCGCATGGCGGAGGAGAAGGAAACCAGCCAATCGGGCTAAAGGCGCCTAAAACCAAATGGGGCAGGCCGGCCTTGGGGGTTAAAACAAGAAAGAAAGATAGGAAGTCGGATAAGTTAATAATAAAGCGCCGCGGTAAAAAACGGAGGTAAAAAGCGGATATTTAATGTTGAAAATCACGAACAATTTATATTATTAGATTAAATGGTTATATGGTTATATGGTTATATTGTTGAATTATTTTTTAAAAATTTTTAGCAATATAACAATTTAGCAATATAACAATATAAAAAATGTCAAGATCACTAAAAAAAGGGCCTTATATCAACCTGAGAATAATAAAGAAAATTCAGGCGTTAAAACCGGAGGACAAGACGGTAATTAAAGTTTGGGATAGGGCTTGCGCAATTACGCCGGAAATGGTAGGATTTACAATCGGAGTGCACAACGGGAGAACTCATGTGCCGGTTTATATAGTTGAAAATATGGTAGGCCATAAGCTGGGCGAATTTTCGCCAACCAGAAAATTTATCGGCCACGGCGGCAAGATGGCAAAGACGCAAGAGAAGGGAAAATAGATATAATGCTAATCCGCGAATAAATGCCAATCTGCGAATCGCGAATTTTTAAATTAAAAATACAAGAATATAAAAATAAACTATAAAAAATTATTTCAGATATTCTTATATTTTTATATTTTCATTATCATTAGCGATTAGTTGATTAGCATTACATTAATTCTATGGAAATTAAAGCAAAAGCAAAACACATAAGAATGTCGCCCAGAAAAGTTCGTCTGGTGGTTGATGCCGTGCGCGGCAAAGAAGTTGGCGCCGCTCTTAGCCAGCTTCAATTTATTAATAAGCTTGCCGTTAAGCCGATTATTAAGTTAGTAAATTCAGCCATAGCAAGCGCCGAACATAATTTTGAAATTGAAAAAAATAATTTATATATTAAAGCAATCAGAGTGGATGAAGGGTCTACTTTGCACAGATGGACGCCAAAGGCCCATGGCAGAGCAACACCGATACGCAAGCGCGCCAGCCATGTAAGCTTAGTTCTGGCAGAAATTAAAGAAAGCGGCAAAAAAGAAGCTAAAAAGCAAAAGATTGAAGCCCCGATTAAATTAGACGGGCAGCCAAAGGGGGAAGATTCGGTAAAAGTAAAAGAAGCCAAGAAAGAAAAAGAAATATCCGCTCCGCCGGCTGGCGGAGAAAAAGACAAGCAAATTGTTGATCCGCGCGGCGAAGGAAGAGGCGGGCATACCAAGATAGAAGGCAAAAGCCATAAAGGTTTTGTCGGCAAGATGTTTCGGCGCAAGTCGGGATAGTGTTTTAAAAATTCGAAATCTTAAATTCTAAACTCTAAACAAATTCCAAATCCCAAACATCAAATTCCAAATTTTAAAATTTTGAAATTTGAAATTTGTTTGTTATTTGTAATTTAGAATTTATGATTTGTTTAGAATTTAAGATTTAGAATTTAGAATTTCAATAATTATATGGGACAAAAAGTTAATCCAAAAATATTTCGCATGGGGATAACCAGAAGCTGGCATTCTAAGTGGTTTAGCAGTGGAAAAAAATATATTGAAAAATTTTCGCAAGATATTAAAATCAGGAAATTTTTTATTAAAGAATTAAGAGAAGCGGGCGTTGACAGGGTAGAGATAGAAAGAAGCGCCAATAAGATTAATATCAGTATTTTTACCGCTAAGCCGGGGTTGATTATAGGCAGAGGAGGCATGGGGGTTGAGGATTTAAAAAAGAAGATTCACAAGAAATTTTTGTCGCGTCCAAGCGGAATCAGGTTAAGCGAGATAAATCTAAATATTACTGAATTTGACAGGCCTAATTTAAGCGCGCAGATACTGGTTCAGTCAATAGCGTTAGATTTGGAGAAAAGAATGCCTTTTCGCAGAATCATGAAACAAGCGGTTAGCCGCGTAACAAGAGCAGGCGCTTTGGGCGTGAAAGTTATTGTTAAGGGCAGATTAAACGGAGCGGAAATCGCGCGCAGCGAGATGCTTACTTCCGGCAAGGTGCCTTTGCACACTTTGCGCGCTGATATTGATTATGCCAGAGGAGCTGCCAGAACAATCTACGGAGCCATAGGAATCAAAGTGTGGATTTATAAAGGAGAAGTTTTTAAAAAAGAAGAAGAGAAGAAGGGGGAAGTAGTAGGGGCGAAATTACGATAACAGTAATCTAATAGTAATAATTCTAATAGCAATAATTGAAATTTCTAATTTCTAAATTATAATATCTAATAAGTGCCTAATTTCTAAATGATTATAAAATTTTAGACATTAGTCATTTATTAGAAATTTCCTCCAGAGGCGGATCAGCCTTTGGCTGAAGTAATTATAATTTAGAAATTTACGGCTTATGTTAATGCCGAAAAAAACAAAACACAAAAAGTCGCATAAAGGCAAAAGAGGCGGCAAAGCGACTCGCAAGACCGCGATAGCTTTTGGCAGTTTTGGGCTGAAAAGCTTGGAAGCTTATTGGGTTTCTTCCCGCCAAATTGAAGCCGCGCGGCGAGTTATCACCCGCTATGTCCAGCGCAGCGGAAAGCTGTGGATTAGAATTTTTCCGGACAAGCCGGTTACCCTGAAAGGCGGAGAAATGCCAATGGGCAAAGGCAAGGGCGCGGTTGACCATTATGTGGCCGTAGTTAAGCCGGGCATGGTTTTGTTTGAAATGGAAGGGGTTTCGGAGGAAATCGCGAAAAAGGCAATGGAATTAGCGGCGCATAAATTGCCGGTAAAATGCAAATTTATTAGCAAATAATAAATTTTAATAAAATATGGAATATAAAGAATTAAAAAAGAAAACAGAAAGTGAATTGCATAAAACATTGGCGGAATCTCGGGATAAATTAAGAGATTTGCGTTTTAAGGATGCGAACAAGCAGTTGAAGAATGTGCGGGAGATAAGAAAAGTGCGCGAGATGATTGCGCGGATTTTAACATTGTTAAACAAGAAATAGTTTATTATTTTATTAATTTATCAAATATGGAAGAAGAAAAAAAACAAGAAAATAAAATAGATAATGAGCAAACCGTAATTAATAAAAAATTTCAAGGTATTGTTGTAAGCGATAAAATGGATAAAACCATTGTGGTTAAAGTTGATAGTGTTAAAGTCCATCCTATGTATAAAAAAAGATACACGGTAAGCAGGAAATATAAAGTTCATGATGAAAAGAATAAGTTTAAAGAAGGTGATAAAGTTAGTTTTACAGAGTGCAGACCATTGAGTAAAGACAAGCGATGGCGAGTAGTTTATTAATTTTCGATTGACGATTTTCGATTGACGATTTATTTTAAATCCGAAATCTGAAATCCGAAATCCGAAATCCGAAATGATTCAAGTACAAACAAAATTAAATTCAGCGGATAATACAGGGGCAAAAAAGGTCCAGTGTATCGGCATGCCCGGCGCGTCCAGAAGGCGCTTTACCGGAGTCGGGGATGTTATTACAATCACAGTTAAGGAAGCCGCGCCCCATTCAATGGTGAAAAAAGGCGATGTTTTGCCCGCTGTCATAGTAAGAACAAAAAAAGAAATCAGGCGCAAAGACGGCAGTTATATAAGATTTGGCGACAACGCCTGTGTTATTATTGACAAAAAAACCAAAGAACCGAAAGGCACCAGGATTTTCGGCCCGATTCCGCGCGAGGTAAGAAGGGCGGGATATTTTAAGATTGCATCTCTTGCTCCTGAAGTTTTGTAGAAGTAAGAATTTTAAAATTATTAAATTTAAATATTTGTAAATTTGTAAAAGATTTGTAATTTGTAGATTATGAAAATAAAAAAAGGCGACAAAGTTAAGATAATAAAAGGCAAAGACAAAGGCAAGTCCGGCAAGGTTTTGCAGGTTTTTCCGCCGCGAAACAGGGCAAGCATAGAAGGGCTTAACCTTTTAATAAAGCATATGAGGCCGAGAAAGCAAGGCGAAAAAGGCCAAAGGATTGAATTTCCATCAGCTTTGGATTTATCAAATGTCTTATTGGTTTGCCCAAAATGCAATCAATCTACTAGGGTTGGCTACAAAAATATAGAAGTAAAAGTCGGTGAGAAAAAGAAAACAAAAAAAATTAGAATATGCAAGAAATGTAAACAAACAGTAGATTAATTTCTACCGACTTTTAAGTCGGGTTTCAGAGGCTTTAGCCTCAAAGATAATGATGCTAAAGCATCAAGAACCCGAGCTAAAGCTCGGTAGAAAAAAATTATGAGATTACAAGAATTATATAAAAAGAAAATTTTGCCGGAAATGAAAAGCAAATTCGGCTATAAAAACGATTTAGAGGCGCCTAAAATAAACAAGGTTGTGGTTAATGCCGGCATTGGCAAATTTGCGAAAGACAAAGCGTATATTGATAACGTCGTAAGCAGTTTGAGCCGCATTACGGGGCAGAAGCCGGTTTTAACAAAATCCAAAAAATCAATTTCAGGGTTTAAAGTGCGCGAAGGCAGCATTGTGGGCGTAATGGTTACATTGCGCGGGAAAAGAATGTATGACTTTTTAGAAAAATTAGTTAATGCCGCCTTTCCAAGAATAAGAGATTTTCGCGGTTTAGACGCAAAAGGAGTTGACAATAAGGGCAATTTAAGCGTCGGCTTCCGCGAGCATTTGGCGTTTCCGGAGATAAAAGCTGATGAAGTTGACAAAATACACGGCATGGAAGTTTGCATATCAACAACAGCCAAAACGAAAGAGGAAGGGCTGGAATTATTTAAATTAATGGGATTTCCGTTTAAAAAAGCATAATTCAAATCTACAAATTAATATTCAAATGCTTCAAATGTTAATTATCAAAATAATTTGAATAAAAATTATTTGAAGCATTTGAATAACATTCGTAGATTTGAATTATATTAATATGGCTAGAAAAGCGCAAATAGCAAAATCAAATAAAAATCCAAAATACTCCACGCGAATAGTGCGCAGGTGCTGGCGCTGCGGCCGCAATCGCGGCTTTATGCGCGACTTTGGTCTTTGCAGAATATGTTTTAGGGAGCTGGCAAACAGCGGAGATGTGCCCGGGATTACCAAGTCTTCATGGTAAGCGGATATTTCACAAGCGCAAGATGAAGTAAGTTTATTATATAAAATCAAAGAATTATGAATTATGAATTAGGAATTATGGACAAAAGAGATTAATGATTTTAAACCCTAATTCATAATTCATTATTCCTAATTCATTTTCAAAAATATGACAGATCCAATCGCAGACATGCTAACACGCATTAGAAATGCTTCAGCCGTGAAAAAGGAAGAGGTTGTTTTGCCTATGAGCGGGATAAAATATAATATTGCTAAAATTTTAGAAAAAGAAGAATGGATCAATAAAACAGAAGTTATAAAGACTAAAAGCTTAAAAAATGGCAGCTCTGTTTTTGATGAATTAAAAATAGTTTTGAAATATAATAAAGACGGCTCTCCTGCCATAAAATCGCTAAAAAAGATAAGCAAGCCGGGTTGTAAAATATATGTCAGCAAAGACAAGCTGCCGAGGGTTTTAAATAATTTGGGTATAGCGATTATTTCCACTTCCAAGGGCATAATGACAAACATGGAAGCCCGCAAACAGGGAATGGGAGGAGAAGTAATTTGTGAAATTTATTAGAATAATGCGAATCTACAAATTAATATTCAAATGCCTCAAATACGAATTATTAAAATTAATTTGAATTATAACATTTGAAGCATTTGAATAAATTTGAGGATTTGAATTATATTTATGTCCAGGTTAGGAAAACTGCCAATTAAATTGACCGAAGGAACTCAAGCTAAAATTGAGAATGGTTTTATAATAGTTAAAGGGCCTAAAGGCGAATTAAAGCAAAAATTGCATAAATTAGCGAAAGTAGAGATAAAAGGCAAAGAGATTATAGTGTCTGTCGCCGACGCGGAAAACAGAAAAGAAAAGGCTTTTTGGGGGTTGTTTAGGAGTTTAATCAATAACATGGTGGAGGGAGTGAATAACGGCTACGAGAAGAAATTGGAAATAAACGGAGTTGGCTTCAGGGCATCGGTCAGCGGCCAGAAATTAACTTTAAATGTCGGATATTCTAATCCGGTTGATTATAATTTGCCGGCGGGAATTGCGGCGCAAGTAGAGGGCAATGTTATTGCCATTAGCGGAATTGATAAACAATTAGTCGGGGAAACAGCTTCTCAAATCAGAAAAATAAGAAAGCCGGAGCCGTATAAAGGAAAAGGCATTAAATATATTGATGAAGTGATTAGGCGAAAAGTAGGAAAAGCAGCCAGCAAGGGAGAGTAAACAATATTTATGATTTAAGATTTATGATTTTTAATATTAAATTTAAGTATACAGTTAACGTCAATCTTAAATCCGCAATCTTAAATCTTAAATTATTCTATGAATAAACAAAAAATAAAACAAGAGCAAAGAGACAGGCGCAGAGGAAGAATCCGCGTAAAAATCAGCGGTTCAAAAGATCGCCCGCGGTTGAGCGTGTTTAAATCCAATAAAAATTTATATTTGCAGTTAATTGATGACGGCGAGGGCAAAACTTTAGATAGCGCGCACAGCAGAGAGATAAAAGCTTCTTTTGCTCCCGCCGAAGTTACGCCCTCCGCTAAAGCTACGGATGTCAAGAAAGTTTTGACAGGCAAAAAAGCCGCGGAGGATAAGGACAAAAAGAATGCTCTTGGTTTTGAATTGGGCAGATTAATAGCCAAGAAGGCGATAAGCAAGAAAATTAAAAAAATAGTTTTTGACAGAGGCGGCTACAAATACCATGGCGTTATTAAGGACATAGCGGATGGGGCGAGAGAAGGAGGACTGGAATTTTAGATTTACGATTTAATAATTATAGGAATTACGCGTTTGAATAAAAATAATAATTATCTTAGTTTAAACCGAATAGTGAAAATATGAAAGTACAAGAATATAAAAATATTTTTATAAACATAAGAGAATATTTTATTTTCATATTTTCATATTCTTGTATTTCAGCATATGGCAGCAATGAATTTTATTTTATTAAATAACGCAAATGCATAATTTCTGTAATTAAATTATTTATATGGCAGAAGATCAAAATAAAAAACAAACGAATAAAGTTGAAGAAACTGAAAATAGCAATAATAAAATTGCAAATGTTTCTAATCCGGAAGTTAAAACAGAACCTCAGCCAAAGCCGCAGGCCAAGAAAAAAATGTTTCAAGGCAATAAAAAGGGCGGTTTTAAAGGCAAGGCAGGCAGAGATCAGGATGATTTTGACCAGCGAATCGTTGATATTGCCAGAGTAACGCGCGTTATGGCGGGCGGCAAAAGAATGCGCTTCAGGGCCTGCGTGGCAATCGGCGACAAGAAAGGCAAAGTCGCGATTGGCTTGGCAAAAGGCGCTGATGTGACCATCGCGGTTACGAAAGCGGTCAACGAGGCAAAGAAAAAATTTATTAAAGCGCCCATTGTTGATGACACTATTCCTCATGAAATTTTTCAAAAATTCGGCGCCGCTAAAATTTTATTCAAGCCGGCGCGCAAAGGGCGCGGCATTATTGCCGGCGGAGCCGTTAGGATTGTCTTGGAATTATCAGGCATAAAAAACATTACCAGCAAGATTTTAGGCACAAATAATAAAGTAAGCAACGCAAAGTGTACGATTGAAGCATTAAGAAACTTAAAGAAAGTTGAAGCCAAGAAAAAGGTAGAGAATAAAATAGAAGATATAAAGAAGGATAAATAAATTTCTAAATTATAAATTATAATGCCTAATAAATTTTTAATGTCTAATTTCCAAATGACTAAAAATTAGGCATTAGACATTTTAGAATTAGTTATTTATTTAGAAATTAGTAATTATAATTTAGAAATTTAAAGAATATGCCATTATCACTCCATACAATTAAACCGGCCAAAGGCGCGACAAAAAAAAGAAAACGCATCGGCAGAGGCAATGCTTCCGGCAGCGGAACTTACAGCGGCCGCGGACTTAAGGGCCAAAAATCAAGATCGGGCGGAAAATCCGGCTTGAAGCGCTTGGGCATGAAAATGATGCTGAGAACAATACCGAAAAAGCGCGGATTTAAATCCGATAAGCCGAAAAATCAAGTTGTTAATTTAGCTGATTTGAATAAGCATTTTAAAGACAGCGATGAAATTAATCCAAAAAGCTTGCTTAAAGCCGGCTTAATCGGCAAAATAGATTTGCCAATAAAGATTTTAGGCGCTGGAGAACTAAAGCTGAAAAATTTGAAATTCAGCGGAGTCAAGATGAGCGAGAGCGTGAGGGGGGAGTTAGAAGTTAGAAGTGAGAAGTGAGAAGCGAGAAATAAGAATTATAAAAATTACTATTGACAAACAATACTATTTGTCATAAAATGTACTTATGAAATATTTTGATTGGAGCGATGAGAAAAGCAAGAAATTGAAAGCTGAAAGAGATATTGGTTTTGAAGATATTATTATTGCCATTGAAGAAGGTAAAATTTTAAATATAGTAAACCATACAAATCAGAAGAAATATTTTAATCAAAAAATATTTATAGTTAATATAAATGATTATGCATATTTAGTTCCTTTTGTTGAAGATAAGGAAAAAATATTTTTGAAAACAATAATTCCAAGCCGCCAGGCGACTAAAAAATATATTATAAAAAAATAACCATAAGTTATATGAAATATTTTGAATTAGACAAAGAAGAAAAAAAGTTATTAAAAGATTATGAAGGTGGCAAGCTTGTCAGTGTTAGCAAAGAGCAGTTAAAAAAAGATAAAAGAAAATATCAAGAGTACGCGAAATCCACTTTAAACAAAACCAAAAATATCAACATTAGATTATCAGAAAAGGATTTGCAGAAAGTAAAATCCAAAGCCGTTGAGAAAGGCGTGCCTTATCAAACCTTGGTATCCTCAGTGCTTCATAGATACGCGAATGGAGGGAACAGTTTTTAATGTTTAGAGAATCAATTAACTATGCTAAATAAGCTACTACAAATTTGGAAAGCTAAAGATTTACGAAACAGCATATTGTATGTTTTGGCAATGCTGGTTGTCTTCCGTTTTGCCGCGCATATTCCAGTTCCGGGAGTTAACACGGAAGCTCTAAAAGAGCTATTCGGGTCAAATCAGATGCTGGGTTTGCTTAATATTTTTTCAGGCGGCGGAATGCAGAATTTTTCCATTGTCATGATGGGCATAGCCCCGTATATTACTTCGTCCATTATATTCCAGCTGCTTGGCATGATTATTCCCCAACTGGAAGAAATGCAAAAAGAAGAAGCAGGGCGGCAAAAAATTAATATGTGGACGCGCTGGGCCACAGTCCCCTTGGCGGCCTTGCAGTCTTACGGCATGATAACATTGCTTAGAAGATCGTCTATTGATATTTTGGGCGATATTTCCGGTTTTGATTTGCTTTCAATGATAATCATAATAACGGCCGGCACCATATTTTTAATGTGGATAGGAGAGCTTATTACTGAAAAAAATATAGGAAATGGAATTTCTTTGCTGATATTCGCGGGAATTGTCGCCGGGCTTCCGCAGGCGGCTCAGCAGATTATCGTTACTTTTAACCCTGCCATGCTTTTTACTTTTGTCGGATTTATCCTCATCGCTTTAATTACTATTATCGGAGTTGTAATAATTACTGAAGGCCAGCGCAATGTGCCGGTGCAATACGCCAGGCAGATTAGGGGGCACAGAATGTACGGAGGAACAAGCACTCACTTGCCTTTGCGGGTAAATATGGCCGGCGTTATCCCGATTATTTTCGCCATTTCCGTTGTTTTATTCCCTTCAATGATCGCCCAGTTTTTCGTACAGGCGCGCAGCAGCTGGATAGCCGGAGCGGCTGAATGGGTTATTTCCGCTTTTCAAAACCAATTATTTTATGGAATTTTGTATTTTTTACTGGTTTTTGCCTTTACTTTTTTTTATACAGAAGTTATTTTCCACCCTACTCAAATTGCCGAGAATTTGCAGAAGCAAGGCGGATTTATACCTGGCATCAGGCCGGGCAGGCATACCAGCGAATATTTAGCCAACACTACGCATAAAATTATATTTGTCGGGGCTTTATTTTTGGGTTTGATAGCGATTCTGCCTTTAATTATGCGTTATTTCACAGGAATGCAATCATTGGCGATAGGCGGCACAGGCCTTTTAATCGTAGTTGCCGTTGTTATTGAAACAGTAAAGCAAATTGAATCTCAGCTGACCATGAGGGAGTACGAGGGATCTTAGGGGATTTAAGATTTCAGATTTCAGATTTAAGATTTCAAAATAATTTTTTCAAAACAGTCTTTAGCGGATTGTTTTTTTGTTTTTTTGTTTTTGTGGTATAATAAGATTAGAAATTTGAAATTTGAAATTGGAAATTTGGCTTTTTAAACTAAGGCATTAATTATTTCCAAATTACAAATTTCCAATTTCCAATTTCTAAAACTATGGAACCGTTAATAGAAGCGAAAAAATTAAATTTTGTATACAATAAAGGCAAAGACAATGAATTTCAAGCTTTGATAAATGTAAGCTTAAAAATTTATCCGGAAGAACTTGTTATTTTTTTCGGTCCTTCCGGCTGCGGCAAATCCACTTTGCTTAATATCATAGCCGGCCTGGAAATTCCGCAAAGCGGAAACATTGTGGTGTCCGGAAAAGAAGTTTCCACAATGGACAAGAAAGAATTTGTTTATTATCATCGCAAGAGCATAGGCATGATTTACCAAGCGTATAATCTAATCAATAGCTTGTCGGTTTTGGATAATGTCGCCCTGCCGCAGATTTTTTTAAATATTAAAAAAAGAGAAAGAGAAAAAAAGGCGTTAAAATTATTAGAGAGATTCGGCATTATTAAGCAGGCAAAAAAAATACCGGTTGAATTGTCCGGAGGGCAGCAGCAGAGAATAGGAATAGCCCGGGCTATTATCAATGATCCTGATATTATTTTAGCCGATGAGCCCATAGGGAATCTGGATTCGGTTTCGGCAAAAAATGTTTTGGAAATCCTCAAGAATGAGCTTAATGAAAAAGAAAAGAAAACCATAATTTTAGTTACGCACAATCCTGAATATTTAGAATACGGGGACAGGATTTTTTACATGAAAGACGGCATGGTTACCAGAGAAACAGTCCCTCGCGAAAAATATAAAGCAGAACTTGATCAAAGCAAAACTTTTGCCAAAGCGCCGACAGCTGAGCTGGAAGATATGATGAGAGTTTATAAAGGGCTTACGCCGGAGCAGATTAATATTATAATTATGCCGTACAAAGCCAGATTGTTCGCCCATCATTTTATCACTAACCGCAATATGGAAGAAACAAGAATATTTGAAGACGCCATACAGAAAAAATTGCTGCATACGATATCAAGCAAAGATTTTTTTAATTTGCTTGATAGGCCGTATCAGGATGGCGGCGTAGGGCTTGACAAAAGAACCGCTGAAAAAATATTCAGGAAGGTTAATAGAAAAATCAGAATAGCCCATTATATTTATAGAAAAGGCCATCAAAGAAAAGACAAGCAAGGCAAGCACAAAAAAATAACCAACGAAGAGAAAGCGCGCAAATTAACATTTTATTTGTTAAAGACATACTATGGGAGCTATAAAGAAGAAGTAAGCGATATTATGTTAAGCCGGCTTGGGCTGGCGGTAAATGAGCGCCTGTTTCAAGGATTGAATAAAGCGGGTTTTTTGAATTTTTTAGATAAGCCGTTTAAGGATGGCGGAGTAGGGCTTAACAGCAAAACAGCCAGAGCGATTACCGAAGAAATTGAATTGATATTGATATTGGGCTATGGCATAGAGCAGAATATGCGGAATAAAGACAACAGCTTGCTCTCTTCTGAATCAACAGACAAGCACAAAGCGGATATTGCCAACCGCTTAATTCATGACGCGTAACGCATAACGCATAACGCGTAACGCGTAACGCGTTGCGAGTTATAAGAAAAGTATGTTAATAATAGACATTTTTAGATTATCAACCAGAATGTTCAGGAGCAATCGCTCCAGAACCATTTTAACCATAATGGGGATTAGTGTTGGGATTGGAGCCATATTATTTTTAGTTTCCCTCGGGTACGGATTGCAAAGGCTTATTTTGGGGCAGATTACAACTTCTGATTCCCTGCTTAGTTTGGATGTTAGCGCGAGCGATTTAACAAGCTTGAATTTGGACAGCAATGCCGCGGAAAATATTAAGCAAGTTTCCGGAGTTGAAAGGATAAGCCCTTTGGTTTCAATTCCGGCGCGGATGAGCTTGGTTAATATTTCTTCCGAGATAGTCGCTAATTTCGCCAACAGCGATTTTTTCCGCCTGGAAGGGACTGTTGTTGAGCAAGGGGATTTTTACTCTGAATCGCAGGAAGATAAAAACAAAATTATTGTTTCCTCGTCAGTTTTGCGCTTGTTTGATTTAGGCGAAGATAGCTACCAAGGCAAAAACGTTAATTTTACTTTGCTTTCGCCGAACAAATCCAGCGACAGTGAAAGCTCCGCAAGAAATAATATTGATTTGAGCGGCGATTTTCAGATAATAGGGATTATAGAAGAAGAAAATTCAAATTATGTTTATTTGCCTTTTTCCGCTATAGATGGATTAGGAATTGACGATTACAGCAAGATTAAAGTCAAAGTCGGCCATAAAGACAATTTGGATCCGGTAAGGGATTATATTATAGAGCAGGGCTACGCCGTGAGCGCCCTATCCGACATTATAGAGCAGGCAAACCAGGTTTTCAGAATAGCGCAGATTGCTTTGGCGTTATTCGGAATTGTAGCTTTATTGGTTAGCGCCATAGGCATGTTTAACACAATGACCATCGCCCTGCTTGAAAGGACGCAGGAAATCGGAATTATGAAAGCGCTGGGAGCGACCGGCGTGGATATTTGGAACATGTTTTTGGGCGAGGCGACCATTATAGGGTTTCTGGGCGGAGTGGGAGGCATTGCTATCGGGCTTCTGGGCGGAGAAATTTTTAATTACGGCGTTAATTTATTGGCGGCATTTTTTGGCGGAGAAAAAGTTGATTTTTTCTGGACGCCTTTTTGGTTTATATTTTTAGTTGTATTGTTTTCCACTTTTGTCGGAGTCGCCACCGGCTTTTATCCGGCCCGCCGCGCCGCGAAGATCAACTGCTTGGAAGCGCTTCGCTACAAGTAAGAAGCAAGAATTATGAATTATGAATATTTAATTATTAAGCTTACTTTGCGTGATAATTTTGTTAAAGAATATCACGCGAGGCAAAAAATATATGGACATAGGTTCATTGTTGGGTTTTGGCGGAGGAGCAAAAAATGCATTAAGCGGATCAAGAAAAACATTGCGCATTCCCAGCAGCAGAAAATTTAAGGAAAAATTAAGCGGCAAGTACTTGAAGAGTAAAGTGGGAAATGTTAAATTTGGAGATAAAGAAATGCAAGGAATAGAACTGCAAGAAAAATTAGCAGAGCTGTCTATAGGCGCAAGCGAAAGTACTTTTAAAGAAAGAATGAGAAAGGCGGGAATTTTAGATAAAAAGCGGAATAAAATATTAAATGCTGTTAGGGAAAAATTTGTTTTAACAAATAATCAAAACGCGCGGCCAAGCCGCGATGAGCAAGCCAGAATAAAAAAAGAAGAGGAAAAATTAAAACAAAGAAATGTTCGCAGAATGAAAGCTTTCGGATCGGCGGATTTGAAAAATAAAATACAAGGAGGCGGCTGGTATAATATTCCAAAAGAAGCCGCGGGATTTGCCGGAAGAGGGGCAAATTCAGAAGCGCCGCGCGGCCTTGCGCCAAGTTCGGACAAGAATGACAGCTTGGGAATAGGTATTAATAAGAATAATAGTTTAGATATAAACACAGGAGAGCGCCCGAAATTCGGCGGAATAAACAACTAATATAATTCACGTAAAACAGATTGTGATGTTTTTGAATTTTTGTTAAAGTTAAGCGAAAATCTATGGCTTTAAATTTAATTTTTTTAATTATCGGATTTGCTTTTATTTTTTGGGGAGCGCAGTATTTGATTAACGCGGTTGTTTTTTTATCCCGCAAATTAGGCATTTCAACTTTGGTTATCGGCTTGACGGTTGTAGCATTCGGCACTTCTACGCCTGAATTATTCGTTGGCATTTGGTCTGCCATCAAAGGCGATCCGATAATATCATTAGGCAATGTTTTAGGAGCGAATTTAGCCAATATCGGCTTAATTATCGGGCTAACCGCTTTGATCCAGCCGATTAAAGTAAAAACATCCTCATTGAAAAAAGAGTTTCCTTTTGTCATCTTGGCGCCGGTAATGCTTTATTTATTGGCTATGGATGGAATCTTGTCGCGGCTTGACGGAATCATTTTATTGATTATGGCCTTCTTGTTTGTTTATTACGCGATCTGGAGCGCAGGGCAGAATAATGGCGAGCTGATAAATAAAATCAAAGCATTGAGCCAGGCAGGAGATGCCAAAACAGAAACCGTTAGGCAGTTTTTCTTTTTAATATTGGGATTGATTCTGCTTATTTTAGGCGCTAAATTTATAGTTAGCGCCGGCATAAGCATCGCGAATATCTATGGCGTCAGTGAAATTATTATCGGCGTTACCGTAATTACCATGGGCACGGCTTTGCCTGAATTATTCGCTTCAATCACGGCTTTGATTAAAAAGAGCGCGGAAATTTCTTTTGGCAATGTGATCGGATCCACGATTTTTAATATTTTCGTGATCTTGGGCATAGTTGTAATAATTTCGCCGATTATTGTGCCGGCTTATTTAATTAATTTTGATTTATTATTTTTAATTTTATTCACTTTAATTTTAATAACTTTGCTGCGCACCAGCGACAGAATGGCAAGGATTGAAGGAGCTGTATTGCTGATTTCTTATATCGGCTATATTGTATATTTGATTTATACGGGATGATTTCTCGCGTAACGCATAGCGCGTAACGCATAACATTTAATAAAAAAGAAGTTAATAAAAATTTTATATTTTAGTATTTTCATATTTTAATATCAATTTTAATCCGTAGCGTTACGCGCCAAGTTATGCGTTTTACGTTATGCGTTATGCGTTATGCGTTATGCGAGAAAATATTTAATATTCTTCGGTCCTCCGGCTTCCGGCAAAGGCACGCAGGCGGATAAATTGGGAGAAAAATTAAACTTGCCTGTTATTTCTCCGGGAGAGCTTTTGAGGCATGAAAGAGATCGCGGAACTGAAATCGGCAAGCAAGCCGGGCCAATCCTTAACAGGGGCGGATTGGCGTCCGGCGAGATAATTGAAAAAATTATTAACAAGCGGCTGGCGAAGAAAGACGCAAAGCATGGTTTTCTGCTGGACGGCTATCCTCGCGCAATCAGCCAGTTAAAATTTTTGAACAATAGATTTAAAAAAATAGCTTCTGATAATGATATAATTTTAGCTGTTTATATCCATGTAAGCGCCAAAGAAGTGAAAAGGAGAATTGCGGGCCGCAGAGTATGCGATTGCGGCGCTTCATACCACGCAATATATAATCCGCCCAAGAAGCAAGGTATTTGCGATTTGTGCGGAGCCAAGCTATACAAGCGAAAAGATGATTCAGCGGAAATAATAAAAATACGGATAAATCGTTTTAACAAAAGCATAAAGCCGATACTGAAGCATTATAAAAAAAATAATATTCTAATTAATATAAACGGAGAGCAAAGCATAGGGGAGGTGGAGAAGGATATTTTTAATAAATTGAAAGATAAAGTTTAAAAAATTTCTAAATTATCCCGCCACTATATTTATATTATTGATGCGGGACCCCGCAAAGGCGGTGGTAAATTATAATGCCTAATAAATTTTTAATGTCTAATTCAAAAATGGCTAAAAATAATTAGGATTTAGACATTTTATCATTAGGCATTTATTAGAAATTATAATTTAGAAATTAGAAATTATATAGTTTATGATTATAATAAAAACAAAAAAAGAAATAGAGATAATGCGCAAGGGAGGTAAGATTTTGGCTGAAATCATGGATAAGCTTGCCAAAGAAATCGCGCCGGGAGTCAGTACGGAACATTTGGAAAACATGGCCTGCGAATTGATTGGCAAAGCGGGCGGCAGGCCGTCTTTCAAAGGATATAAGTCCAAGCGCAACGCTCAAGCTTTTCCAACAGCTTTGTGTATTTCCATAAATAATGAAGTGGTCCACGCGCCGGCATTGCCATCCCGCGAATTAAAATCAGGCGATATAGCCGGTTTGGATTTGGGCATGGAGCATCCATACTACGCCAAGGCTTCGTATGGCAAGCCAGCGCGTGAAAAGTTTTTTGCGAGCGGGTTTGCGAATAAAGATTCAGAGATGGGCGGGTATTTTACTGATATGGCTATTACTGTACCGGTTGGAAAAATAAGCAAGCAGGCAAGCAAATTAATTAATACAACAAAAAAATCTTTAGAATTAGCCATAAAACAAGTCAAGCCGGGAAATACTTTGAGCGATATTGGCGGCGCGATCCAGGATTTTGCTGAATCAAATGGCTTTTCCGTAGTGCGCGAATTAGTCGGCCATGGAGTCGGCACGGCCGTGCATGAAGATCCGCAAGTGCCTAATTACAAAATCGTGGACGATAGTTTTGAAAATGTTATCTTAAAGCCGGGAATGGCCATAGCGATTGAGCCCATGGTCAATGCCGGCGGCTGGAAAATCAAAACAGGCAAAGACGGGTTAGCCATTCTTACTGCCGACGGAAAATTAAGCGCCCATTTTGAGCATACGGTTGTCGTTACAGAGAAGGGGCGTGATGTGTTGACTATCGCATAATTTATAAATAATTAAAATATTACTCAACTAAAGTATTATTTATTATTTAGTTAAAGAGTTAACGGATTAACGGGTTATTTTATATATTTTATTTTATTAAAGAATCAGAACTCGCTAACTCGTTAATTCGTTAACTAAATAATTTTTAATCAAAATTAACTCGTTAACTAGAAAACTAAACAATTTTAATTATTAGTTATGCGTTATGCGAAAAAATATTTAGGAATAGATTGGGGCGAAAAAAGGATCGGCCTGGCTTTGGGCGATAGTGAAACTAAAATCGCTACGCCTTTTAAAGTTGCGGGAAGCATTAAAGAAATAGTAAAAATTATTAAGGAAGAAAAAATCAATGCAATTATTATCGGCAAGCCAGTTAAAATGTCAGGCAGAGATGAATTGTCTGATGAATTTGAATCATTTATTAAATTATTAAGAAAAAAAGCCGGTATTCCAATAGAGATGGTTGACGAGCGCTTGTCCAGCAAAGCGGCAGACGCTTTGGTTGGCGGCAAAAGAGCAAACCCTCCTTCACTAAAGTTTCGGCGGGCAAGAGCGCCCAGAGACGCCATCGCGGCCATGCTGATTTTGCAGAGCTACTTTGACGGCGCATAACGCATAACGCATAACGCATAACGCATAACGCATAACGCATAACGGCTGTCTTTATAGGATAGAGATTTTTTATATATTTTGTCTTTTTTTGCTGTTCAATAAAATTAATAAAATAAATCGTTATGAGTTACGCGTTATGAGTTATGCGAGATGAAACTTATACAACCAAAGCCATAATATTAAACCGTCAGCCGTTCAGGGAAAATGACAGCAGGATAACTATGTATAGCGCCGGGCAAGGCAAATTAGAATTAGTAGCGCGAGGCGCTAGAAAAATAACATCTAAATTAGCGGCTCATTTGGAGCCGATAAATTTATCAGAGGTTATGGTGGTTCGCGGCAGGCAGTTTGACTATATTGGCGGCGCGGTTAGCCAAAATTGCCATGCTAATTTAAAGAGCGATTTAGAAAAGCTTTTGATTGCCGGCCAGGCAATTAATATTTTTAATAAATTAATAAAGCGCGGAGAAGGGGACGGAAAAATTTTTATTTTATTGCAGGATTTTTTAAACATCTTGGATGAAAATAAAGAATTTAATTATGAGTTGCTGCTTGATTTTTTTATTTTAAAATTATTGGTTCAGCTGGGATACAGGCCGGAATTATATAATTGCGCGGTTTGTAAAAATAAAATTAAGCCCGCAGGCAATAAATTTGATTTATCAAAAGGAGGCGTAATTTGCGCGAGTTGCGCCTCGCCCCCGCCTGCCTTGCCTGCGCAAGCATGGCGGGCAGGCCTAACCCCTCTCCTAATTAGGAAAGGGGGAGGCGATCCCGCCTCAGCGGGAAAGACAGGGGAGAGGTTGCCAATTTCTGAAAATTGCATTAAAGTATTAAGATTCGCGATTATTAATAATTTGGATAAGCCAATAAAATTAAAAATTGATAATAAATTAACTAGAGAAATAAACAATATAGTTAATTTATTTTTAAATTACCACAGCTTATAGGAGGTGTATTATGGATATTGTTCTTTACAACAAAGAAGAAGCGCAGGGACGATTAGAGCCTATGGAAACGTTTCATTTTCTTGGCCATGTTTTAGCGGCTCATAAAAAGCAAGAGCTTGAAAAAGAAAAAAAAGTTGACACTTATGCTTAAAAGGAGGCAACCATGAATGTTTTAAAAGTAGGCGAAACAGTTGAACTTCCCCATGGAGGCAGATTAACCCCGATAAAAGGCCTTTGGTCAACAGATAATATAATTAAATTAAGGGATACTGAGTGTAAAGTTGACAAGCCCTGCAGGGAGTATGCTTCTGATGAATTATTGGATGGATTTATGTGCGGCTTTTGCAAAATCGCCGGCAAGGCAGTAAAGGAGCAAATGGCGCATTGTAATATTCAGCGCGTTATGCCAAACGTTAAAACGTTTAGAAACCGGCGCGGATCGCGAATTCCGATGGGGTATAAAACAATTCAGCAAAAAAATTAAAGGAGGGAATCATGAAAAGACCGATTTTTGTTCCAATGAAACTAAGACAAACTTGCGTTGGAATGATTCATAAATTTGTTCCGCCAAAGGAGGTGATAATGCGTGGCAAAGAATTTCAAAAAAAGAAGAGACAAGAAGTGGAAAAAGAAAGCAAAGAAGAATAAGACAAGCTTGTTAAGTTCAAGCGGACAGGAAAGCAAGCACTACGCGCTTAGATCTGTTTCAAGATCAGGATTCTTTCAGCCGGTAAGGAAGAAAGTTACAAAAAAAGAAATGAAGAATGGGCATGTAGTGCTCAAAAAATTAACAAGAGGCAGGCGCTTAATAATTAATTATAGGACAGGGAGCAAGCAGGTTGTTTCTAAAAACTTTAAAGGCGGAATCACCTTTATAAATTCAACTTAAAAGTCGGTTTTTTAGAGAAAATTTAAAACCGGCTTTTTTCTTGCTTAAATTGGAAAGATGTATTAAAATAAGAAATAAGAGAAATAATGAAATAATGAAATAATAAAGTGAAATAATGCTATTTTTTATTGTTATTGCATTATTATTTTTATTATTTTCTTATTTTAATATTTATGTTAAGAACACATACTTGCGGAGAATTAACGAAAAAACAAGCCGGCGAAACCGTTGAGCTGGCCGGCTGGGTGCACCGCCGGCGCGACCATGGCGGGATTATTTTTATTGATTTGCGCGACCGCTACGGTTTAACGCAGGTTAAATTTGATCCTGATATAAATAAAAAAGCATGGCAAGAAGCTGATAAATTGCGAAGCGAATGGGTTATACAAGCAAAAGGAAAAGTTGTTGAGCGGCCCTGCGGCATGGTTAATAAAAAGCTTGGTACAGGCGAAATAGAAGTTGTGGTTAATGAATTGGAAATTTTATCCAAATCAAAAACCCCGCCGTTTGAATTGGACGAAGAAAAAGCCGCGGAAGCCAATGAAGAAATAAGAATGAAGTATCGCTATATTGATTTGCGCAAACATGCCGCGATGGAGGTAATGGCTAAAAGGCACCAATTTATTAAATTTATCAGAGATTATTTGTCTGGATTAAATTTTTTGGAAATTGAAACCCCTGTACTTGGCAAAAGCACCCCTGAAGGCGCGCGCGATTTTTTGGTTCCTTCGCGCCTGCAGCCCGGAGAATTTTACGCTTTGCCCCAGTCGCCCCAGCAGTACAAGCAGCTGTTAATGATAGGCGGTATTGACAGGTATTTTCAAATCGCCAGATGCTTCCGCGATGAAGATACTCGCGGAGACAGGCAGGCGGAATTCACTCAGCTTGATCTGGAAATGTCTTTCGTGGAGCAGAATGATATTTTAAATTTAACCGAAGATTTATTCACCAAGGCGATTGAAAAATTATTTCCTGAAAAAAGCATTTTAACCAAGCCCTGGCCAAGATTGAATTATGACGATGTAATGCTGAAATACGGCGTTGACAAGCCGGATTTGCGCTTTGGGTTGGAGATTGAAGACATCACTGATTTGGTCAAGGGCTGCGGCTTTAAGGTTTTTGCCGGCATGGCGGAAAAAGAAGGGCATGTTGTGCGAGCTTTGAAAGTTGGCGGCGGAGCCAAGTTCACCCGCAAAGAAATTGATGAGTTAACCGAATTATCATTACAGCATGGCGCTAAAGGACTTGCCTATATCGCGGTTAAACCCGCCACTAACCCCTCCTCCCGCCAGTTGCGGGACAGGCAAGAGGGGGTTATCCTGCAATCGCCGATTGTTAAATTTTTAGGCGAGGAGCTGGCCGGTAAAATCGTCAAGCATGTTGAGGCCAAAGCAGGGGATATTATATTTTTCGGAGCTGATAAACAGCTCGCAGTATGCGATGTTCTGGGCGCTGTAAGAAATGAATGCGCCAAGCGGCTGGATTTGATTGATAAAAATAAAATCGCCTTGGCCTTTGTGGTTAATTTTCCTTTGTTTGAGCCGGAAAAGGAAGAAGGGCATTTTGCTCCGTCGCACCATATGTTCACTGCTCCGCGCGAACAAGACTTGAAATTGCTTGATAAGAACCCGGCCAAAGTTAGGTCGTATCAGCATGACATGGTGGGCAATGGCGTTGAATTGGGAGGCGGCAGCATTAGGATTCATGACATTAAATTACAGGAGAAAATTTTTGATTTAATCGGCTTTGATCAAGAAAAGAAAAAGCAATTCAGCCATTTTTTGCGCGCCTTTGAATACGGTGTCCCGCCGCACGGAGGCATCGCGCCGGGATTAGACAGGATATTAATGGTGCTGATGAACAAAAACAGCATCCGAGATGTTATGGCATTTCCCAAAACCGGCGACGGGCGGGATTTAACAATGGAAGCTCCCGGTAAAGTTGACGAAAAGCAGTTGAGAGAGCTGGGCATTAACATAAAACATAACGAATAACATAAAATTATATGGATCCGGAAAAATTTAAACAATTTAATAAAGAGGACGAGAATTTTAATGAGTTAAAAGAAAAATTTAATATTTGGCTGCGCAAGGATTTAATGAAAAATAATGAAGAAATCGTGAAATTTATTAATGAAATAAAAAGAAAATATCCAAATCATTATGACTGCAAGCTATATCATATTTTAGCGTTTAGCGGAATTCAACATGAATGTTCTATGTTTGATTTTCCAGGCGATGATTCAGTGGAAAAGTTCATAGAGGAGCGATATAGCAATTTAAATAATAATTAACTAAGTAAAAAATTTATGGAAAACACACAAAACAATTCGGCTAATAATTCCGCGAAATTCGCTTTTTTCTACATGCTGTCTCTGGCATCTTTGGTTTTTATGTCGCTTGCCGCAGGCATGATTATTTTTCAGATTATTAATAAAAACATAGTTGATGTTTTGGAGCAGTTCCGCGGCAGCTATTCTCCGGACCAGCTGAAATTCGCCATTTCCGCGCTGATAATTTCCGCGCCGATTTTTTATGTTGCAATGAGCCGCATTTACAAAAGCTTGTTTTCCGGCGAACTGGACAAGGACTCAGGCGTCCGCAAGTGGCTTACTTATTTTATTCTGCTTGTGTCTTCAATCGTGATGATCGGCTGGCTGATCGCCACTATCAACAGTTTTCTGGACGGGGAGCTAACAGGCAAATTTATTTTAAAATCAATCACGGCTATAGTTATTGCCGCGGCAATTTTTACTTTTTATTTTTATGACATAAAAAGGGATGTGGCTGTCGGCGAAAAGAACAAAATCATATTAATATATTTTTACGCTTCTTTGGCGGCGGTTATAGCCGTATTCGCGGCCAGCTTATTTTTCGTAGAATCGCCGCAGGAAACCAGAAATAGAAAATTAGACAATATGGTTCTGGATAAATTCAACCAAATTGACAATGCCGTAAATACTTATTATCAGGAAAACAAAAAATTGCCCGGCAGTTTGGAATTATTGGCGGAGGAGTTTCCTTATTTAACCAATGAAGACTTGGCTGACGCGGCAACCGGGAAAAAGTTTGGATACAAGCCGGGCGAAAACAATTCTTACGAGCTGTGCGCTGATTTCAGGACTTCCAGCAAAGGCGAAGAAAATGACGCGTATAATAATTTTTACAAAGAAAACTGGCCGCATGATGCCGGCTATCAATGTTTAAAGCAGAAAGTAAGAGATAAAAACAGCGGAGAATTAATGCCATTGTAGTGGATTAGCTTGCTTATTAAAAGGTTTAATGCAATAATATTATTATGATTAAGCAAAAATACCAAAAAGAACTGAACAAGCTTTCTAAGCAAATTATAGAAAACTATAAGCCGGAAAAAATAATTTTATTCGGCAGCTTAGCTAATGGCAAGATTGGGGAAGACAGTGATATTGATTTGTTAGTGGTTAAAAATACTAAAAAAGATTATTGGCAAAGAGTAAAGGATATAAGCAAAGCAATCGGAAATATCAGCATAGATGTTCCGAAAGACATAATAAACATTACTCCAAAAGAATTAAAACACAGATTATCCATTGGGGATTATTTTGTAAAAGATATAATAAATCATGGCAAAGTAATTTATGAAAAGCATTAATTTAACAGAAGCTAAAAAATGGTTTTATATTGGCGACAATGAATTCGGTTTCGCCTGTTTAGGGTTGAAAGATAAGCAGGATAAATTTTATTCTCAAATTTGTTTTATGTTTCAGCAGACAATTGAAAAATACCTAAAAGGATATTTAGCCGCTCATAACATTAAAGCCAAGAGAACCCATGATCTTAGGTATTTATGCCAAGAATGTTCTAATATTAATAAAAAATTTATAGATTTTATAGAGAATTGCGAAACAGTCAGCCAATATTATATCCCATCAAGATATCCGGCTCATTGGCCGGTTCACACTAAAGTTCAGGCCAAAGAAAGTTATCAGGTTGCTAAAAAAGTTATTAAATTTGTTAAAAGCGATTTAAATATTTGATTTTATAATATATTTATTATAATATTTCATAAAGCTCAAGGATGCCTTAGTTAAGGTAAATTCTTGGGTTTTTTATTAATCTTGTCCTTTGAAATAAGAATAATTATAAACGACAATAAAAAAATGTGAGGAGGTAGCTATGAGAACAAAGCACAAAGGCCAGCCGAAAGACTGCAATAAAAAACCAGGATCCACTGATTGTTTGAGAACAAGAACTAGTTTCAAGAAAAAAGGGAAAAAAGAAAGTATTTGCAAGCGCTGCCGCGCTGTTCAGGATTAGTTGTTAGAATTTTTAATGTAAATATAAAGGCAGGAAAGGAGATAAGTATTATGACAGGAAAAATAGGATTTAGAGAAAAATTGGCAAGAAGACAGCAAGAAATTAATTCTCTTGTATGTGTTGGCTTGGATCCATTATCGGAAAAAATTCCAGAACAATGCATGGAAAGATGTAATCGATATGTCTGTAGCGCTATTTCTTTTTGGATAAAAGAAATTATTGATGCTACCGCTCCGTTTGCTTCAATGTTTAAACCTCAAAGAGCTCATTACGAATCACTAAGGAATGGCCGTGACATTCTGCAGTTTATAGTGAATTATATTCATTATAAATATCCCGAAATTCCTGTATTTCTGGATTGTAAACGCGGTGATATAGGCCGAACACAGCAGAGATATCGCATAGCTCATTTTGAGATTGATGGCGTTGATGGCATGAATTTTAGCCCATACATGGGCAGTGATTGCATGGAGTATCTAGTTGACAAGGGTAATAACGGCAGAGCCATTGTTGGATTATGTTATACCAGCAATCTTGCCGCCAGAGAAGTGCAAGACATTAAACTCGCAGATGGACGGCATTATTGGGAATTTATCGCTGATAGAACTTTAAATTGGGCGCAAAAATTTGAAATTGTTGAAAATGCCGGTTTAGTAATGGCTGCTGCCCATGAATATCCTAAAGAATCAGGCAAGATTTTTTCTTTCCATCTTTCTCGCGGAAGAGAAATTGTTGGAGATAAGCTTTGGTATCTAATTCCCGGTGTTGGCGCTCAAAAGGGATTTGTTGAAGAAACTGTTAAAACTGCTTATGTTGGTCCTGGTTCTATTGCTATTAATTCTTCATCGGGGATTATTTTCGCCAGCCAAGGAGACGATTTTGCTGAAGCGGCCGCATATGAGGCTAAAAAATTGCGTGATCAAATTCGTAGAGCCGGAGGAAATGCATAATAAAGAAAATAGATAACCAAGCCCCAATCATTTTTTGGTTGGGGCTGAAATTTAAGGAGGAGGTGTTGCTGATGAACAAAATGTTAATCAAAACCGCTGATATGATTTTTGAAAGGGGAGCGTTAAAATTCGGGGCATTTAAGCTGAAGCTTCATGAAAAAAATCCAGCTGCTGCACCGTCCCCATTTTATATGGAGTTAAGGGGAAGAGATCATCCTAAAAAAGGCCCGCTTGAAGCAGAGGATTTTAATCTTATCGCGCGATGTTTGCTCGGTATAGTGCTTGATAATTATTTATTTTTCATGGAATGTCAGGTATTCCTCGCGCTGGCGAGCCGATTGTAAATGAAATTGCGCGTATTGCCGCAAAACCGCGCGGTTTTCGGGTAATACCATTAGACAAAAAAGAAACAGGGAATGAGCGCAGAATAGTGCCCGCGCTTAATTTTACTTATCGTACTGGCGAAAAAGTATTATTAATTGATGATTTAGTTACTGAAGCTGATACAAAGTTTGAAGCAATTCAAGCCCTTGAACTTGTTGGACAGCAGGTTGTTGGCCTGATAGTGCTTATTGATCGCGAGCAAGGAGGCAAAGAAAAGATTGAGCAAGCAGGATATCCAGTGTATTCTGCTTTTACGATCAGCCAGCTTTTTAATTATTATCTTGAATCAGGAAAAATTGGTCAAAATAAATATCAAGAGTGCATGGATTATGTCGCGGCGAATAAGGCCGCGTAACTCAAAACAAACAATAACAACGGCCGGTTTACGAAAATAAATCGGCCTTTTTGCTTTTAAATATGGTTTGGGGTATAATATAGACAAGTAATTTGAAATTGGAAATTTGAAATTTGGAACAGCAAGAATTAAGATAATATAATACAGCCAAATTTCTAATTTCTAATTTCTAATTTTAAAAATATGCCCAAGAAAACATTAAAAACAAAAAAAACCAAACTGCCGGCTAAGTTAGTTAAATATCTGGAAAAAGCAGGCGTTAAGCATGAAATTTTAGAGCACAGAACCGTTTATACCGCTTTTGACGCGGCTACGACAATGAAGAAAAAATTAGGCGAAATTGCCAAGTCATTGTTGATTAAAGCGGATAATGATTATTATTTGGTTATTTTGCCGGCTGATAATAATTTGGATTTTGGCAAGCTTGGCGGATTAATAAGCAAGCAGACAGGCAAAACAATAAAAGCTGTAAAAATTCCCGGCGAAAAAATCATGGAGTCGGCTCTTAAGGTAAAGGCAGGGGCGCTAAGCGCTTTCGGCGGATTGCATAAAGCGCCTGTTATTATGGATAAGGGGCTTTTAAAAGTGAAGAAAGCGGTTTTTTCTTCAGGCAGTTTCAACCATTCAATAGAAATGGCGGTAAAAGAGTTTGTTAAAATGGAAAATGCTTTGCTGGGCAGCTTTGGGGTGAAGAAGAAAGTGAAGATTGTTAAGGCGGGGAAAGTTGTTAAAAATAGGACTGTGGTTAAGAAAAAATCTGTTAATAAAAAAAAGTGAATTAGGAATAATGAATAATGAATTATGGATTATTGATTATGAAAGTTTGCAATTATATCCACTCCGCATAATTCCTAATTCCTAATTCATTATTCAAGTCTATGATAGACATCAAAATAGAAAAATTCCAAGGCCCGTTAAACCTGCTTCTGCAATTGATAGAAAAGGAAGAGATGGATATTGCTGAAGTAAGTTTGGCGAAAATAGCGGATCAATACATTGAATACATAAAAATAACGGATAAAATCAGTCCGGATGACATGGCTGACTTTTTAGTTGTGGCGGCGCGCTTGCTTTTGATTAAATCCAAGGCGCTTTTGCCGTATTTATGCGCCGGAGAGGAGGAAGAAGAGATTAAAGAACTGGAGAATCAATTAAAAATGTATAAAGAATTTTTGGAAGCGGCCAAGGGTGTTGATTTTTTGCTGGGAAAAAAGAAATTTATGTTTGGCAGGGAATTTAACCGCAAGTTAATTTTAAATAATTTAAATTTTTTCTCCCCCCCGAAAAAACTTACTGCCGAAAACATGAAAAATGTTTTCAAGGAGCTGATTGGCGGCATAAGACCGCTGGAAAAAATAAAGGAAGAAAAATTAGAGCATAAAATAAGCATAGAAGATAAAATATTGTCTATCCGGCAGATGCTGATTAATAAAATTAAGTTTAATTTTAATAGAATCTTGCAGCATGCCAAATCCAAGACGGAAATAATTGTCAGTTTTTTGGCAATGCTGGAGCTGATTAAGCAAAAGGATGTAATAGTTACGCAGGAGGTTATGTTCGGGGACATGGAGATTATGAAAAATTAAAACACGAAAACACGAAAACACGAAAACACGAAAACACGAAAACACGAAAACACGAAAACACGAAAACACGAAAACACGAAAACACGAAAACACGAAAACACGAAAACACGAAAACACGAAAACACAGCAACCTTATAAGCATGTAATAATAAAATAATATGTTGATAAAATCTAAAATTGAATCTTTGCTGTTTATTTCCGCCAAGCCGATGCCGATAAAACAGCTTGCGAATTTGATTGGTGAAAAAAATCAGGAAATTGAGCGGGCGGCCGCTGAGCTGATTGAAGATTATAAAAAGGACAAGCGCGGCGTTCAAATTATAAAAAATAACTCAAAGTATCAGATGGTAAGCTCTCCGGATAATGCCAAACTGGTTCAGGAATTCATCAAGGACGAAACAACAGGCGAACTTTCCAGGCCCAGCCTGGAAACTTTAACAATGATAGCCTACAGGGGGCCGGTTGCCAAGATTGACCTTGACAGGATCAGGGGAGTCAACTGCTCCTTGATTTTGCGCAATTTGCTTTTGCGCGGATTGATAGAAGGAAAATGCGATAATAAGAAAAAGGAAACATATTACAGCATTACTTTTGATTTTATAAAATTCTTGGGGATTAATAATATTAAAGAGCTTCCTGATTATGAAAGATTAAATAAAGACGACACCATAGACAGGATGCTGGCAGGCGCAGAGGCGAATTAATAAATTTTAAATTTAGGAATTACGCGTTTGAGCGTAAAAAACAAAACTGTTATTTTATTATCAGCACCGAGTGCTGCGACAGCACTCGGTGCTGATAATAAAATATTGCCAAGCGCGCAAGCCCTAAAATTATTTTAAAGTACCCATGTTTGATTTTAATTATGTAGAAATATTTAAAAGCATGCCGCCGCAACTGGCAACCTTGCTGATATCCATGGTCCCTGTCGCGGAGCTTAGGGCTTCCATACCAATAGCGCTGGGGGTTTATGATCTGCCGGTTTGGCAGGCGTTTTTTTTCTCCGTGATAGGCGATATTATTGTCGCCGCCGCGGTAATATATTTCTTGGGCGCTTTCCATAAATTTTTATACGGAAAATATAAATGGATCACCAATATTTTTGACTGGGTTTTTGAAAGAACGCGGCAAAAGTTTTTTAAAAAGTATGAAACATGGGGCAATATAGCGCTGATGCTTTTTGTGGCGATTCCTTTGCCCATAACAGGGGCCTGGACCGCGTCCGTGGCTTCGTGGATGTTCGGCATTGATAAAAAGAAATCTTTGTTTTTTATTTCATTAGGTGTTATAATATCAGCGTGCATTGTAACATTGATTAGCTTGGGGTTTATTAAGATATTTTAAGCACACTCAAATTTACGAATGCATTCAAATCTACAAATATTTTTATTTAGTATTCGTAGATCTGAATATCATTTGTAGATTTGAGTGTTATAATTATGAAAAAACAAAAAATTGTTATCGCCAATTGGAAGATGAAATTAAATTTGGCGGAAACCATAGGTCTTGCCAAAGAAATAAAAATTAAATTTCAGGATTTTAACAAGGGCAGAGTCGTTGTCTGTCCGGGGTCTCTCTCTTTGGCCGAGGTTAGCAAAATATTTAAAGCAAGCCATGTTAAGCTTGGCGCGCAAAATGTTTTTTGGGAAGAAAAAGGCGCTTATACCGGAGAAGTTTCCACGGAGCAGCTTGCTGAAACAGGATGCGGATATGTGATCGTGGGCCATTCCGAGAGAAGAAAATATTTGCTTGAAAATTATGAGATGATCCACTTAAAATTAAAAGCGGTTATAAACTCGGACAATTTAATTCCGATTGTCTGCATAGGCGAAAACAGAGAGGAACGCAAGACAGACCGCCGCGATTTTGTCTTGGTGGACCAGCTGCATCAGGCGCTTGGGGGTATTAATATTTTGGCAAATCAAAAAATTATTATCGCCTACGAGCCGATTTGGGCCATTGGATCAGGCGTTGCCATTGAGCCGGCGGAAGCTGAATACGCGCATAAGATTGTCAAGCTTACCCTGAATGACATATTCGGCATAGAAAAAGCCAATAATAATTTTGATATTATTTACGGAGGAAGCATTGACGGCAAAAATGTAAAGGGCTTTGCCAAAATAGAAAATATAGACGGTTTGCTGGTAGGAGGAGCCAGCCTGAACGCGGAAGAATTTTATAAAGTAGCTAGGGCTATTCTCAAATAGTCAGTCAAATAACTAATAACCCATAACTTATAACATTATTTAAGAGTGCTTTAAGCGAGTTATTAGTTATAGGTTATTAGTTATAATTAATTTTTAAACATCAGTTTATGCTTGTTCACATTAAAGACATTGTCAAGGAGGCGCAAAAGGGCGGTTATGCCGTTGGCGCTTTTAATATTCACAATTTAGAGTCGGCGCTGGGCGTGGCCCGGGCCGCTGTCAAAGCCAAGTCGCCTGCCATAATCCAGGTTTCTGAATCAGCCATAAAATACATGGGCTTAAAGCCGATTACGCACATTGTTTCCACGGTAGCGAAAAATATAGCGGCTGAAGTTCCGATCGCGCTGCACTTGGACCATGGCAAAAGTTTTGATTCTATTTTTGAATGCATTAATGCCGGGTTCACCTCGGTGCATATAGACGCTTCCGCTTTGCCGTTGGATGAAAACATAAATTTAACCAAGCATGTCGTGGAGGTGGCGCACAACAGGGGGGTATGGGTTCAGGGAGAAATCGGCTCTATGATAGGCGGGCACGGCGAAAAAAGCAAAAGAATAAAAAATATTCCATTGGCGGACCCGGCGGAAGTTATTGAGTTCGTGAAAAAGGCGAAAGTTGACACTATTGCCGCGGCAGTCGGCACGGCGCACGGCGTTTTTGAAAACGAAGATATCAAGTTTAACTTGTTGAAAGAAATAAAATCAAAAACCAAGAAGCCGTTTGTTTTGCACGGAGGGTCGGGCGTTGCCGACAAGATGATTAAGCAGGCGATTAAGCAGGGCGTGAATATTATTAACATAGGCAGCGATATAAAAATAGCTTTTTGCGAAGCGCTAATTGATAATTGCTTAAAGAATAGAAAGGAAACTGATCCGCGAGTTTTGCTCAAGCCGACCATTAAGGCGGTTGAAAAAGTTGTTATGGCGAAAATGAAGCTCTTCGGCAGCGCCGGCAGAATTGACATAGGAGACGTGGAAACTTAGGGATTAGGTAATTAGGGATTAGGGTATTTGTATCCTAATCCCTAATTACCTAACCCCTAATTACCTAATATTTATGTACAACCTTATTCCGTTAATTATAATTTTAATAAGCTTGCTGATTATTATTATTGTTGTTTCCAGAAAATTTTCTGCCGTTTCCAGCTTGGATTTAAAAAGCATTCCGGCCGAGAAAGAGGCGAGCATGAAGGAGCGGATTATCGGCAGCCGCTTGAAAAGAAATTTTATCAGATGGGGATCAAAAGCGATTAGAATAATCAGGCCTGTCGGCTCAGCCATAGCCGGTTTTTTCAAGTGGTTATACAAAAAATTAAACGAGCTTAAAGAGGATTATAAAGGCGAGGAGCGGCTTTCAGAAAGCGATTCAAAAGAAAAAACAGAACAGCTGTTTGCTGATGCCGAAGAATTAAAGAAAAGCAATGATTTGGCCGCGGCGGAAAAGAAGTATATTGAAATTATCGGGATAGACAGCAAAAATGTACAGGCATTCAAGAATCTGGCGCAAGTTTATTTTGAGCTGAAAAATTATGAAGAGGCAAAGCAGATTTTTGAGCACATTTTAAAGCTAAAGGACGATGACGTTGAAGCTTACGGCGGACTGGCGGAAATTGCCAAAGAAAAAGGGGATTTAAGCCAGGCAAGAGACGAGTATTTGCGGGCGCTTAATGTTAATAATCAGCGATCGCAGACATATTTTGATTTAGCGCTGGTTTATAACGCCATGGACAACGGGGCGGAAGCATGCTGGAATATTAAAAAGGCCTTGGATATTGAGCCGAACAATCCGCGCTATCTTGACACAATGCTTGACATCAGTATAATCAATAAGGATAAGGGCGCGGCTCTCGGCGCTTATGAAAAATTAAAAAGCGCTAATCCTGAAAATCAGAAATTGGCAGAATTTAAGAAAAAAATTGATGAGCTGTAAATCGCATAACGCATAACGATTATTATTAAAGGGTAGCGTTTTTTAAAATTTATATTTGACATCCGAAATCCGACATCTGACATCCGACATCCGACATCCGAAATCCGACATCCGAAATCCGACATCCGAAATCCGACATCCGAAATCCGACATCCGACATCCGAAACGCCGTTGTAGCTCAGCTGGCAGAGCAACTCCATGGTAAGGAGTAGGTCCGCGGTTCAAATCCGCGCAACGGCTCATGAAAACGGCTATAAACCACCTTCTCTCAACTCTTTTTTTATTTTCAAAAAATATTCATGGACCGGACAAATTTGTTTGGTTTTTTTGTTTTTAGCCTTATTTAGGTTATGTTAAAGCAGTTAAGGAGGTTATTAATAATGATTAACTCTATAACTAATTCCATTCTTTTTAATTAAAACTTGCAAGAGAGTGATTCAATTTGACAAAAAATAGGCTACTATGTATAATTAGATATATCTTTTAATACACTTAATGCCTAAAAGGTAATATGTTTTTATGAGAAGACATCTTGACTCTAAAATCAGCACACACTTTGAAAAATACAAGCAAGTGCTTATTTTGCTTGGCTCAAGACAGGTTGGAAAAACAACTCTGGTCAAAAAAATATTTTCCAAAGCGGATTATTTTTTAGTTGACAATGAACCGATTAAGAAAATTTTAGAATCATACGACATTGAGACATACAAAACATTAATAAATGAAAATTCCAAACAAATTATTATTGATGAGATTCATCTGCTGGCCAATCCAGGCAGAGCCGTAAAGATAATTTACGATCAATTGGAGGATATAAAAATAATTATTACGGGCTCGTCTTCATTTCATATTAAAAATAAAACAGGTGAAAGTTTAGCCGGAAGAAAAATTGATTATAATATTTATCCGCTTACTTTTTCCGAATATTTAAATCAAAAGGGGATTGAAAATGATTTGAATTTCAATATTTTAGAAAAAATAATTGATAACGAAAAATATAATCCAAAAGATCAGCTATATAAATTTGATATAAAAAATATTTTAAATTGCGTTTTGATTTATGGGCAGTATCCGCATTTAATTAAAAACTCAAATGACGAAAAATATCTTTTGAACTTTATGGATAGTTTGATTTTTAAAGATATTTTGGAATTAAATTTGATTGAGGATAAGAAATTAGCCAAGGATTTGTTGAAATTATTGGCTTTTCAAATTGGAAACCTTATAAATTATTCCGAATTATCCAACAGTTTAAAAGCTGATCAGCGAACAATCAAGAGATATATTGAAATTTTTGAACAGAGCTTTATCTTGTTCAGATTATATCCATATTCAAAAAACAAAAGAGATGAGATCACAAAATCCGCAAAAATTTTTTTCTACGATGTCGGAGTAAGGAATTCGTTAATTGGAGATTTTTCTAATTTAGATTTAAGGGCGGATAAAGGCGCTTTGTTTGAAAATTTTATAATCAGCGAATTAATAAAACAGGACAGTTATTCGGATAAAAATTTCAAATTTTATTATTGGAGAACAAAACAGGGGTCAGAAATAGATGTTGTGATGGAAAAGGGCGATGAACTTATCGGGGTAGAAATAAAATATAAGCGAAAAGCCGCTAATAAGGCTTTTAAAAACAGGTATCCAAAAGCAAAAGTCAGGATTATTACCGCTGATAATTTTTATTAAAAAGAATAATTCGCAACCCCTGTGGATAACTCCGCGCATTTTAAATTAAAGTAAGTTTAAGTTAGTCAAAATTAGCTAATGTTAGCGGACTTGACATATTATTTAAGTATGCTAATATAAAAGCAAGATTGAGAGTAGATAGAAGTTTTTTACAAGGGAATGAGCATAAGATGATGGGTATAGTTTTGAATCTAAACGGATTTAAAACCATACCCAAACATCTTTCTCAAAAAACCCCACCCTAAAAAATCACAACAAAAAAATAAAAAAACTTCAATCACAATCAAAAAGGTTTATTAGCGGATAACTTATCAAAGTAAACGCAATCAACAATAAACCCCAAACACAAAAAAAATCTACTCTCAATCAAAATCTTTACAATATCATAGAGTTGATTGAAGCAGGGATAATGAAGATAGTATTGCGGATGCAGTTTTGCATCATTGAAAAATGGTTCAGAACCGCATCCGCAACACTTCTCAAATTCCCAACCCACCCACACAAAACAAATCCCACCCAACAAACCCCTTCAATCAACTCTTTTTTTATCTCAAAAAAAATATTCGCAAGCCGGGCAATTTGTTTGGTTTTTTTTTGTTTAACCTAAAGGAGTATTTTTCAAAATTTTATTATCAGCGCCGAGCGCCGCCGCAAGGGCTTGACAAGATTTTGGTTTTAGCTATAATGGAGTGCAGATTATAGATCAGGTTAGATAACGAGGTTTTTTCTGGCTTTGTTTATCTCTAAAAAAAGATAAATTTTGTTGCTATCCTCATTGTTGTTTTTTTATTTTTGTCCTCTTAATTTGAAAGTATTTTTTTTAATTTTAAATTAAGAGGACGGAACAGAGTCCTTTGACAATTTTAATTCAAAAAAACTCAAAGAAGAGAAAGGAGAACGAGATGAAAGAGAAAAAGGAAAAGATGGTAAAAAACTGTTTTGTAATTAGTTTGTGTTGCCTGTGTTTATTGGCAATGACGCCAACGGCTTGGGCTGACACAACAAATAACAACAGCGCTCAATCAGGCGCGGTGGTTGGAGTGGTGAATGCGCCGGATAATAGTTCGGCAGCGGGGGTGATAAACAACCCAAATATCGCAAACGAATTGTCGCTGGGACTTTCGTTTGACTCTCACAACACTTATATTGATGAAAGTGAATACATCAACCGCCAATTTCCGCAGATCGGGGTGCCAGGCAGTACTGGTCCCATGCAATATTTCGGCGGGTGGAAGGCAGAAGATGGCGTGAACTGGAATGTCACACCCATAGTCCTGAATGAAGTCTGGGTAAAAACCGGCGAACAGGAGAAAATTGAATATGTTGAATTGTCTTTAGATATATTCAAAAAGTATCCGCCGACAGATGCAATAGCTATTGTCGGTTCGGGAGATGTAAAAGGGGAAAAATTAGCTACTCTCGGGGTTATTGTAACCCCAAAACAGCGCACAGAGGGCGCAATGGCCATAGCCAAAACCATAGGCATGGACATTGGGGCGGACTATGTGGAGCTACTAGCCAGTTCAGCTTTAAAAAAACCCGAAAGTTCGGATTGGCACATTGGTATCGGCGGCGGCGGCAGCGGAGTGATTGGCGAGAAAGAAGCAGCTGGAATTTCCGGCGCTTCAGGCACCGGTTTTGGAACCACTTCAATAGAGGTTACAACCAAACCCTATGTTCAGGTCCGTTTCTGGAAAGATGGAGTAAACATCGGGACTGCGGTAGTGGTTGTTCCTCCTAAACTCAAATCATCAGAAAAAGCACCGCTTACTTTGCCGGAAAAATCAGCGGTCATTGAATAAAGTTCGTTTTTTTAGAAACGGAGTTGAGTCTTCTGATAAAACAACAATAAAAAATAAACAATACTTCTGCCGGAAAAATGGCAGGAGGGTATTAAATGAAGGAGGGTTAAAAAATGAAGAGATTATTGACGATTGTGTTATCAATTGCTTTCTTGTCTTGTTTGACCGTTGGTTGCGCGAACCAATATAAAGTTTACAAGACGAGGCCGCTCCCCATGGAATATCAACAAAGTTCTCCCGAAACAAAATAAGGGAGAATAAAACAAGGTCTATGTTTTTAGGCCTGCTGAAAGGGGGTGATATAGAAAAAAATAGAAAAAGAAAGACTGACTGGTCGTTAATGTTTTAAAAAAAACAAAACAAAAAAACAAGAAAAGGAGAAAAAAATGAAAAAAGTATTTAGTATGATTGCTATTCTTATAGCTGTTCTTTGTTTCGGCGCCCTTCCCGCACAGGCAGGAGGAGTAACATACATTTACGGCGGGGCATCCCAGTATCTGGTGGCCCATGTCAACGGTCCCGCTCATGAATATCAGGTTTTGAACTCCGGCGGCGGGCTTTTTACACCAGATGTTCAAATCAATTTTGATATGAACGCTATGTCCGTGCAGAATGCTGGATGGAGAGGAAGCGTTGATACCAGCACTTGGAATAGTGTTGAGTTTACGCTGATAGATCAGTGTCGTGGCGAGGATGTTGTCCTTGTAGCTGCAGCAGCATCTTCACAGGTTAACGCCAGCCATAACGCTTCAGGGTGGGCCGATGCGTTGAGTCAGATAGTTATTCATTAAAATTAGTTTAGTACCTTAGTAAAAACAAAAGCGCTGTTGATGATAATTTATTGTCATTAACAGCGCTTTTTTTCTTTTTCCGCTTCTGTTTGGCAGTCTGGCTGCCAAGCGCGCGGAAATCGGACAAGAAAATTGATAAGGCGGACGGCTGGCCGCTCAATATTTTGCTGAAATGTTTATATCTTGTTGATAATCCGCGCAAAACAAATAAAGTTTAAAGAAAAAAATTGCGGATAAAAGCGCTGTTGATAAGTTTTTTTATTTTTATATTTTTTTTGTTCAATATTAGCCAAAGATTTTGTTAAATAATTGCTTGACATTAAATTATTTTTTTGCTAATGTAAAACAGTAGTCAAGGAGGGAATTTTTTAGAAAGTAATTATAAAGCAATTAAACGGAATTTTAATATTATGTTTGTAAAAAAATTCCCTATATTTTTAAATAATTATTGGACAAATTATCATTGTTTTGATTTTTAACTCCCGCGTTTTTTACGCGGGGTTTTTGTTTGAACATGATGCGAATCTACAAATTATGCAAATTCTACAAACTTGCGAATGCTACAAATTTAATTCGCAAGTTTGTAGAATTTGCATTAAAATTCGCAGGTTCGCATCATACTATTAACAAATTTACATAATAAAAAATTAATTAACAAAAGTTAAGCTTGCGGAGATTGATAAACCCCGGTTAGATAATTTATCTAACGGGGTAAACGGGAGGGACAAAAGGTCGAAATAAATTCAATTTATCCTCAAGTTTAATTAAGCAACCCGTTTAATATTAACCTCACCCCTAACCCCTCTCCTAATTAGGAGAGGGGAAGCGAACGAAGCGAGCGGGGAGAGGTATAAAACTTGGGCGGGAAGAAAAAAACTATGAAAAAAATTATTATTAGTTTGGCTATGATCGCCGCTGTGGGCGCGGTCGTAGTCGGAGCCACAACCGCTTATTTCAGCGACACTGAAACTTCAACCGGAAATACATTCACCGCTGGAAGCATTGATTTGGGGATTGATAATGCAAGTTATTACAATGGTAAATTTAGTCAAAACACATCGTGGGCATTAGCATACGATCTTGATGGTGGAGAATACCTCTTCTTTGATTTCGCCGATTTAAAGCCAGGTGATTACGGAGAAGACACTATTAGTATCCATGTGAACAACAATGACTCTTGGGTATGTTCTGCGACTAAAGTTACCGATGATTTAGACAATGGCTGTACTGAACCGGAAAATGATGCGGATGCTGAAGCTGGTAATTGTGATGAAAACGATGCCAACGGTAGCGGCGATTTAGCGGATGAAATTCAAATTATGTGGTGGGCTGATGACGGAGACAATGTTTATGAATCTGACGAGATCCTTCTTTCTCCTGGAATCACAAATCTTGGCCAAGCGCCATTAGGTCAAGCCGTAACAGTTACTTTAGCTGATTCAAATTATAGTGTTTGGGGAACAGGTCCGCTTCCTGGCGCTACCACAAAATATATTGCTAAAGCGTGGTGCTTTGGAGATTTAGAAGAAGATCCAATTTTCCAGGATGATTCTGGTGTTCTAATGACCCCAGCTGGCGATAATGATGACAACGGTATATCAGGTGAATCAGAAGATGGCGGATTTACTTGCACAGGCGCAGGAGTAATTACTAATAAATCACAGTCAGATATGGTAAAGCTTGATATAAGTTTCAGCGCGGTTCAGTCAAGAAATAATGATGACTTTACATGTCCTAATGTACCATATTAATTCCTAAACCGGAAGAAACTTAAAAATTAGGAGAATTTTCTTTTGTGGCTTTAGCATAATTCTAAGCTAAAAGGACTCCCCGATTTGGTGCAAATCGGGGAATCCAGCTAACTGAAGCCAAAGAAATATTTTCCTGATATTAAACTTATGAAGAATATAATTATTAGTTTAGGGATTATAGGAATTGTTTCTGCTGTTGCTATCGGCGCTACTACCGCTTACTTTAATGACACTGAAACTTCAACCGGCAATACTTTTACCGCCGGGACTATTGATTTGAAGATTGATTTACAATGTCCGGAATCAGGTTGTGATTTTAAGTTGAGAGATTTAGACGGGGATGTATTCTTTAAAGAATGCGACATAAAACCTGGCGATTCTGAAGAAGTGACAATCAGCTGGCATGTTTATGATAATAATGCCTGGGCGCGAATAAGATTGGCGGATATTCATGACTATGAAAATGGCTGTACCGAGCCGGAAGAAGATGTGGACACCACTTGCGAGGACCCGGGAGATGTAAAGGGTGAATTAGATGATTATTTGATTTTTACTCTTTGGATGGATGAAGGAGCTAAAGCGGGCTGGCAATGTCCCGACGGCGGTAATGGACCGTGTGATGAAGATAAATTAGAAGGAGATAATAAATTAAATGGAGTTGAGACAATATTAGCTACAAAGACCGCCAGAGAGCTTGTTGACGGAGTTGAACTTCCTGGAATATTGGAAGGATCCACAACTTATTATCTTGGCATGCAGTGGGATCTTCCTTTTGCGACAACGGGTAATATTGTCCAAACTGATTCTCTGACAGGCAAGATAATTATGGAAGTTGTCCAAAGCAGGAATAATCCTAATCCTTGGCAGTAGATTAAATTCAGCATTTCTTGATCACTGATAAATCCTCCCTTGCGTTCGCAGGGGAGGGGAATTAGTGATTAAGAACCGTGCGAGTTTTAACTACACGAATTATTTTTATAAAAGAATACGGATTTTGCGCTGTGTTGATGTTTATTCTTTTAAACAAAAAATTTTTGCAGTTAAAACAAAAAAACCGCCGAGTTGGCGGAGAGGTTCATTGAAATAATCGCGCAATCAAATATCGTTCAGATATTTAACGGACAAATACTTGTCCCGTTGGATAACGGGAACGGACATTTTAACGGACAGATGATCGGCTCAAATGCGGCTCAAAATGCGGCTCATTAAATATTAAGCATATAAAAAATATCTTTACTGCCCATTCTTTCTTGTTTGATTAAACGAGTTTTAATTAAACTTTGAATCAATCTTTTTGCTGTTGCAGGTGATACATCTAATATGCTTTCCACATCTTTACGATCAAATTTACCCATGGTCATCATAAAATCCACAATCTTAACCCCGCACCTTTTAAGCATAAGCATATGTCAATCCCTGAATATACTATACCGTTTTTAACGGCAAGCTAAGGAAAGTTTTTTAATAAATAATTTGGTAAATTTTATCGGCGATTGGTAGTCAGCGCTCGTATGTATCCTTTTTCTATTGTAAT
>Ga0180732_1000137_pt1 | contig 70699 bp, 56 predicted proteins | sample KR11_01MetaG_FD_148674 | JGI IMG/M metagenome (GOLD analysis project Ga0180732, IMG submission 148674) | Groundwater microbial communities from the Olkiluoto Island deep subsurface site, Finland - KR11_0.1 MetaG | ecosystem: Environmental > Aquatic > Deep subsurface > Groundwater | place... | reverse complement strand
TTGACAGCTCCTCGCAGAGATGGCAGACCCACAGGAAGGGCGCTACGACCAATACGTTCAGCACCATCAACAACCAGATGGGTGTTTGGGTGCACCTCATTGCGGTCGGCGGCAGCAAGCTGACCACCGGTCTTGCTGGCGATTTCCCCTCCAGCCAGGTGCAGATAACCCTCTACGCCGGTTGGAATATGGTCGGGTATCCGTCGCAGAATCCCATGACGGCCAACCTGGCACTTGCCGGGACTGGTGCGACCATAATTTCGGTCTACACTTCCACTACACCGTACATCCAGGATTATACGAATCTGGTCAGCGTGACCATGTCGGATGGAAACGCCTACTGGGTGTTCGTACCTTCCACAACAACGTGGGACGTACCGTATCCGTAAACACGAAACAGAATGAGGGGCCCACGGGTCCCTCTCCTTTTCATTTTATTGTTTTGACAAAGCCATATCATAGGCATTTTTCACTATTTCGTTGAAGCAAACCATGACCACTCTTCTAATCGGAGCTCCGGAATTCATCATTGTCTTGATGGCTATCCCGGCCGCCCTGTCCAGCGGAAAACTGTACGCACCGGTGCTGATGGAAGGAAATGCAATATCCAGAATATCGTTCTCCACGGCGAGTTCCAGGGAATTCCGGTAGCAACTGGCCAATAAAGCATCTTCATTGTGGCTGCCGCCCCTCCAAACGGGGCCTACTGTGTGAATTATCCATCTGCTCGGAAGGTTGTAACCTCTGGTTATTTTTGCCTCTCCGGTCTCACATCCCCCCAGCTCACGGCATTCCTCCAGGAGTTCAGGGCCGGCGGCATCGTGTATCGCGCCGTCCACGCCTCCTCCTCCGAGAAGGGAACTGTTGGCCGCGTTCACTATGCATTCTATCTCCAGTTTTGTTATGTCGCCCTGGATAATCTCGATGTTTGACAATGTATCACAACTTAATAGCCAATATTCTTATATAATCAAATCGCTGCCTGGGATATATATTTATCTGAGAAAAGCCTAACTGGAAACTATGGTAGATGTCAATGAGGAAGGGAAAATAATACAAACAAGCCGGTCCTGGCTCTTTGTTATGATGTTGTCACTGGTCACCCTGTTCTTCCTTCAGGGTTCCCGGGAACTCATCGGAACTATCTACAATTTCAATCTTTCCACCATGTCCATAAACATTTCCATTGTGGCGGTCATCGCTTTCCTATCTCCGGTGCTTTACCCAATTTTCCTCAAAAGGCTAAACCAAAAACACCTCATGTTGATATCTGGAATTCTTATGGCCACCTCCAGAATTATTATGTCTTCCGGCCCGGACGATGGCCTGTACCTTGCAATGTCCTTTGTTCTTGTATCCTCTGCATTGGTTTTCATTGTTTCCATGTCATATCTTGTTCCAGGGGGCGATTCACAAGGCATTAGCCAGTTTGTCATCCTCGGGGTTATTGTTGCAGTATGTCTGGACATGGCATTCCGTGCCGCAGGAGGTAGCTTTGACATATCCATTTACGGATTCACAGATGTCAGAGCCACATCTTTGATAATTGCCGCCCCGCTTGTGGTAATATTCTTCTACGGCACGATTCGATTTTACATCAATCTGAAAGAAGCTCAGACATTAGGGGTCGAAAAAGGACCATCAACACCCTTCTTCGGAATCAATATGGGCATCCTGTTTTTCATGTATATGGCCTTTTCCGGCTATCCCAATTGCTGTGCTGGCTGGGTTTCAACCGCTCCCATGTTGAGCTATCTCATTACATCCGTCTCGCTCTTTGTTTTCATTATGCTGCTATACATCCCAGCAGGCCGCAGTTTAATGCTGAGCGAGTTCGGTCTGCTGCTTTTCGAGGCAGTCCTGGCGGTAACCTTCATAATGCTCATCATTGACCCAACAGGTATTATTTCGGCGGTTCTTCTGCCGGCCAGCATCCTTCCGCTGGCAGTTCTATTCTTCAACAATCTAAACGTTTTTCTCGCTTCGGACGGGCACAAGAATCGAGTCCCGGGGAATTTATTCCTGGCCGGATTTGTGTTTGTGATGTTAGTTATCCTTTCCGTGCTGACTCTTACATGGGCTCATGTGCCTGGAACGGCCGCCCTCAAGGACAAGATGGATATTCTGACATTATTTGCGGCACTGGCCACCATCTTTTTCACACATGTATTCTACAGAATTGGCGTACATTCAAGGCCAGGCCTGGCAAGTTCTGGTTTGGTGAAAATCCACCCGCTTTTCGTAATATTGTGTGTACTGGCATTGATTTGCATCTGCGGTTTTCCGGCTGCAAACTCGGACGGGGTGCGCACCATCACCCAAGGAGGCACTGACTCCATAACAGTCATGACCTACAATATTCATCAGGGCTACGGAATGGACGGCCTGTTGGACCCCTGGGAGATATTGAATACCATAAGGGAAGTCAATCCGGACATACTGGTGCTTCAGGAATCGGATACCAACAGATTATCCAGCATGAACGTGGATATCCTTAACTGGCTGGCTTGCAAGCTTGAAATGTACGTGTATTCCGGCCCGTCGACCGGGGAGCAGATTTACGGGCTGGCGCTTCTTTCAAGGTATCCGATAGAGGACAGCGCCCTGTTCTTTCTGGAAAGCCAGGAGGACCAACGAGTTTGGTTCAGATGCCAGCTGAACACTGGCTCAGAAACCGTAGCAATCTATGGTATTCACATGGGCCTCAGTCCGGAGGATAGAACATCCCAATCCGCCGAAGTTGTGGAAATGCTGGCCAATGAGACAATGCCCTTCATCATGATGGGGGATTTCAATACCTGGCCCAATGAAACGATATATTCAAATTTGACAACGGTGATGAACGATGCATGGGTGCTGGCAGGTCATGACCCATTCGATTCCTCGGGTTATACTTTTGATTCGGTTGAGCCCTACGAACGAATTGACTATATCTTCGTATCAGGGGAACTGATATCCGGAGTAAACTCCTGTGATGTTTTGATGGGCCAGGAAGGTTCGGACCACCTTCCATTATATATCACAATTAGTTTTGATTAAGTATTTATCGATTCGCCTTTTACCTTTTTGTATCGGACTTAGGATATCCATAATATTTATTGTGGCGGGTCCCCTCTGGCTGTCGTTAATTACAGAAAGTTAGAGTGAATAGTGAAAAGGTATTTGTTTATCGTACTCAGCTTACCCCGAAGGGGTTTTTGTTCTCGAATCTGCCCTATTCTTTTATCCACTGAATACACCGAATACACTGATGGGTCATATTGTCGGTGTCCTTCAGTGTCTTTCGGTGGATTCTTTTTCATTTTTCACTTATCACTATTCACTGAAAATCGAATTGGTCTGGAGATAGCGAGGGAACGAAGATGGTATCTGGCTCCCAGCTAAACAAATACATAATATTTATTGTGGCGGATCCCCGTCTGTCAGGATAATACAGGGGTGCGTACTATCCCCTAAATATTAATACTTCATATCACATTATATTTCTTACATGGAAGGTGAACGCGGGAATTTCGAGGAAGCTATTCTTCACATCCTGTTCAAGTGGGATTATCGGGGTGTCACGAGGGAGATATTTTATAATACCATTCCTGGCTTGAAATATCAGGATTTGAAGAATGCTATCGAGTCCCTGGAGAAGAAGGTTTTTGTTGAAATCGAATGGATGGGTCCAGACCAGTTCATGGCATATATCACCGAATTGGGGATAGAACATTTAAATTCACTCAACTCAGAGATCATTGCCACCAAGGCACCCGACACAGTATCATTCGAGAAAATGAAAGCTTTAACAGACACAAAGTGTAAAAGTTGTATGGGCACAATCAGGATGAACATGGATATGATCAAATGTTCCTGCGGTAGGGACTATCATGTAACGTGTGGAGAGAGATTTGGCAAGTGTCCCAATTGTGATGTGCTTTTTACTGTACAAATGCCGTGAAAGCCCAGCCCTGAGGGGCTGAGATGAATCGGCATCGACAGTAAAAACGTTGGAGATCGCCATGCTCATATGCATGACCTGCCATGCATCGTGTTCATATGCATGACCTGCCATGCATCGTCCAATCTATTGCGCATGAAATCAAAGCCATTTGGCTTTGATAAATCAGGTGCATGGCCCCCTGGGTAAATTTCCAGCCCAGTTAGAAACGCCAGCCACTTTAGGGGCTGGTAGTTTACAGAGACGGAAGCAAAATAAGAAATCAGGGAGCAAATAAATCCCTTTTTATGCCATTTCCCCATCCCATCCCCTGGAGAATAGTCAATGGGGACTCTGGAATTCCTGCTTGCAATAATCTTGTTCACGCTGCTCGGCTGCATGGCCGGCATAATTACAGGGCTGGTGCCAGGAATTCATGTGAACAAGGTGGCGTGTATTATTAAGTAGTTTTCGGTTATATATACTTAACGGTCCAGTATAGCCAATTCTGTTCATTTTTTATCCCTCCGATTTCTCAATTACAATGCGATTTTTTTCATCAAGAAACATGGTAATTCTATCACCCTTATGAAGACCTAAAGCCTTGACTATGGGCTTCGGTATGCTAGTTGCTAACGTACCGGTAGCACCTACTTTTTGAATTTTGGTCTCAAGTTTCAAAGGCATAGTAACGACTAAGTATATACTAAGTATATAATAAAGTTTTCCATCAAATGTAGTCATTTACAGAATAATTGAAAGGAACCTGAGACATAGGGAAAGGAAGTATATTATTCAAGCATGAATAATCTGATATAATTTATGAAAATGATAATCTGGCTACTAAGGAATTAAATCCATAATGCTCTCGACTGTTCCATAAGTTATGACAAATACGTTCCCAATATTGTTCCGGGCAATAATTTTCTCAATCTCCTGTTTATCAACCTTGTTCGGGCAAACCACGATGATGATATCGGCCCAACTATCTCTCTCAAGGTTCTTAATCAGGTGAGACCGGGTCTTTGCCTTGCCTGTTTCCACCTCAATAGCAATGATAAAACCATCTCTTTCGGCCTTGACATCACATCCGTCTTCTATCAGGCAATTCCAGCCGTCTGCCTCCAGTATATCCGCAATGCTTCTGCCCATTTCGATGTGTTCTGTTCCTCCATGGTGGGCAGATTCGCTCCTTCTGCCTAAATCAAGCACCCTGTGCGCCTGAACGGACAGGCTTAGTATGTTCTTTGGCCTTCCAACGCCATGCTTAACGGTTTCTTCGATGAGCGCACCTCTTTGTTTCAAGCCATTAAATAGGGCATAACCGTCCAAATTACGTATCTTGAGATTTTTTGATACATCCGCCACCCGAGACCTCGGATGCTCATAAACGGCCTTAAGAAACCGTATTTCATCATCAGATAATTGCTCAATGGAAGTAATCATTTGATCATTCAGAACGATTTGTCTTACCTGATCATCATCAATAGGTGTACCAGCCTGGAAATCATCTGTTCTAATTCTAAAAGCGGTTTTCACACCTTTGAGCTTGACAATGGCCTCCCCCACGTCCATAACTGAAAGGTATGCGGCCTGTTCTTTGCTCAGGCCACCCAATGCAGTTGAAACCGTGTGCTTATCACTTGCCTGTTCTTGACGAAATATAATCTTCGTAGCGGTGTTTCGAACAAGGTTATCAAGAACATTATTGGACGTAACTTGATTGGGTCCTTGGTGGCTACATATCAATCCCTCCTTGTATTTTCTGGCCTCAGAGAGCATCTTATTAATGACCGAAAGCCCAGAATAATGATGAAATTCATCCAAAACCATGACATGGGGCGTGGCTTCAGATGGACGGTTCCTGCGCTTGTAATCCCACCAAAGTATCAAGAATACAGAAACAAAGAAGCACCTCATTCCCGTGGGTAACCTTCCTAATTCAAAGATTGTGGTTGTGGTTTCCAACTTATCAAACGGAAGACTGGAGCTTTTCACATTGAATATATTCCCGTAGAACCCCCTCGTAAATTTCATCAGCTTTCCTGACAAGTTATCAATTTTCTGCGACAAGAGAACCTTAACAAGATCTTCAATGGTTGGGGTTCCAGAATTGTAAAGGCTGTAAATTCCGGCTCTAACCCGGCTTTCCTGTATCTCGCCTAGAATGAAGACCTGTTTAAGCAATGATATGAAATTTTCTGTCCTCTCGGCAACCGCAATATCACGAGAAACGGCATCTTGAGTGAACAATTCCAAGGGGTTGACAGAGAATTTTTGTAATATTGGGTTTATTATTGTGATATCCTTGCCAATTTCACCGTTTAGGTGACTGATAATTTCTCGATATTCATCATGTAAATCAAAGATTATTAACCGGAGCCCAGCATTGTTATGAAGCTCAATAATCATACGTTTTAACAAGGTGCTTTTTCCGGTGCCAGTTGCCCCCCAGATTGCAATATGCTCAAAAATTGAGCAGGGGTCAAAGATAGCATCTCCCATAACATCATTGTCTGGAGCCAAAACATTGCCAAGCTTAATGCCATTTTGTCCAAGTTCTGGTGTGGGAAAATCAATCTCTACTCTGGGCTCTAATGGTCCAATTGCGGGGATCTGAAAATAAGCTGCAAGGTTCTTCGAAGTAATCACCGAGGAATTAAGATGACCGCCAGCCATAACTCTATTAAAAGCACCAATAGCGCGTTTTCCATCATATTGGATACACTGACTGTGAACACCGTTTATATTGTAAGTACTGGTCAAATAACTCAAGGCAATTGAAGCCCATCTCTTCAATTGATAGTCAGAATTTGCAGTTATAAATACACCAAAGGTTACCTCGAAGGCTGAATCCATGAAAAGATCCAATTCCTCTTTTATCTCTAATTTTTGTAACTGGCTACTTATTGGGGATTTGGATTTCATGCCGAGAGTATCATCTTCATAATAGTCATAACCAATGGCTACGGGCGAAACTTTTACAATCATATGGCAAGGCACACCCGCACTAAACAGCCTTGAACACAGAAAATGAAATTGTTCCTGATATTCCATTGATTGAGGAGAAACAATTTCGAATAATGTTGAACACTTCCCAGCTCTGATAACGGGTTCCTCATCGACTTCTTCAAATTTTACTGTGTATAGCAAACTTTCCAGAATTTTCTGATTGAGTTCAGCTCTTTTCAGAGCTTTAACAATTGAAAATCCAGTTCCGACCGTGGACAAATGAACATAAGACTGAGAACCCGTATAAACGTGAAGATTACAACCTATCCCAGTACCCACTAGCCCTCTGAGAAAAATGACAGGATTGAATTCACTGATTTTGGCTATCTTAATAGTTTTTTGGAATGACTTCATTGTTCGGGTCTCCGGAGCCTGGACCAAGCCACGATAGCTTTCAATCCATAGACAATGAAGACAAAGAATGCTCCAGCCACCAAACAGATAATCATCGGGATATAGGCCTCAGCGACAGCGAAGTAAATCCCGATCAACACCAGAACAAAGCAGAATACAATTGACAGGATCAAGGCAATGCCATCATAGTCGGACTGTGGACGGATTACTGGTGGCATGGCTTTCCCCTCCTGTAAATCCCACACAGAAGCCCTATTGTGAGGACTATCGCAATGATTGGGGCAAGGATGCACATTATGATAAGAACGGCGTAAAATGCCTTGTTCGGGCATGCTAGAATCCCCTCCCCAATCCAAGCGAAGAATCGATAGATTACATGGCAAAAGCCATAGAGCCAATTCCGCTTCTCTTCTGGACCCACGACCATTATCTCCTCTTCGATTATTCCACCCCCTTACAGATTTCACAATCCACTCTTTTTTCCCTCAAGAGTACCCTTGACTCACTATCAAGGAATAATTCATAGAAATTCCAGCTCATATTCCAGTTCATAAGAAGGGAGACTACCGCATATGTGACAATGCCAATAATGGCCGTGTGGATATAAATCACAGATGGTTCTCGGCACTCCTCTTTTGTGTTCTTCTTTAACGAGTTGATGCAGTTAAAGCAAGCCCTTCCATTTTGAATGAATACATAACCATTCAGTGTTGTTCTGGAAACTGCAGCGAATATCACAGGGATGTTGTGTTCCAAACCATATTCACTCGCTTGGCGTCTGGTTTCATCGTTATCGACAAGACAAACTATTAGGTTTGCATCTTTAATGGCGTCTGGATAGTCTCTTATCATACTACCTAAATCCATGGGATATGCTTCTAATAACGATGGGGCTGTACACACCTTTTTGAGATTTTCAAGCATACCAAATGCCTTGTTTTGGAACCTCTGGCTTAAATAAAAAGGTTGGGTATGCATGTTATGAAGATTAATAGTATCAAAATCACAGAATACAAGATGATTTGCACCAAGTCTGGCCACCTTTTCAAGGGTTTCTCCTCCAAGACCACCAACACCAACGAAAACTAACTTAGCACCCTTCAAAGCATCCTGGTTCCATCCATTAATTAAAGTATGCCTGTCATGAGCATCCTGCTCTCCCATCTCGGTGGGGGCCATCCCTGGAGCCCTAATTAACATCTTGGATACGGTAGGTTCTGTCATCTACTTTCACCACCTCTTTTCCGTTTATCGTTCCGTAAATCTCTATCTCAAACTTATCATCAGAGCTGAAAAATCTGAAATAGCCACCTTTCACAAAGATTATTCCAATTACTGGATAGCACATCTCCATGTCCTTGTGGTTCCTTAAGTCAATGCTTGATGGCTGTGTTGCTCCAGGTCCACTTCCGGGATGTCTATGTCCCTGAATGACGATGGAGTGTAGGTAGTCATCAAGTTGGGAATAAGTATTATTTATCGATCTCCTATCTCCTTTGACATAAATACTACTTCTCTGACTCATCCCCAGCTTGAGAATTTCTGTTGGGACAATAGTATTGGTCTTCTCATCCACAACCCCAGTACATTGGCACATCTTCTCAATTTCATCATCTTCAACAAGATAGTCGAATAAATCGTGGATTAATTTTGATGACATCAGATATCGAGGAAATTCTGAATCTTCCAATCCATCCATCTTCCTAATATTGGATATTTGCTGCTCTGTTCCATACAGATGCTTTAAAACATTGTGAAAAAAGTCGGCCTCTTCCTTTCCTTCCTCACAAGCTTTGGTGTATAGGCTCAGGAATTCCTTTCGTATTGATTTCGAATCTTTAATCAGTGTTTTGGTTTTTTTCTTGTCTACTATGATTTCCTTTTTCATGAGCATACCTCCGTATCGTTCAGATACTCTTCGACTTTGCGAATTAGTGTGAGTGGATTGTTTCCAGCACCTTTTGCGAAATGACAATGATACCACCCATCGATAGCTATGGAAAAGCAATGACTATGCCTTCCAGAGAAAATGTTTGGTGGGGGATCCTTGATGTAATATCGTGGAAACAAGCTCCATTTTCTGCTCATCTTGCCTTGATATTTCCTCCCCGCCCATGTTGTGTAAAATCCAGCATATCCTTCATCAGTTGGGAACCACTCAATGTTTGCCATTTCCGCTTGTGCGCCAATCAATTCTGCAGGCTCAACTGATACTTCCAACCTGGGCATTGCCTGAGGGGGCTGGACATAACTGAAAGGCTGTGGGCCAACTTCCAACGGGGGCATGGACCATGAGTTCGTAACTTCTATCTTGTTTTCTTCCTCAACAGAAAAAAAAAGGGAGGAGATTTTCTCCCCCAGCCAGCCCAACTCTGACTCGGGAGAAATCTCCAATTTTTCATGTTCTTCTAGCAACCCGTGAAGATCTTGACCATCCTTCAGAAAGGTCTTTGTTGAAACCCTATAAACCTGATATGTCTGGGGGACATTAATCACCCTTTTCACATCAGCTGGGGTTGTTTTTTCTTTTATATTTAGGTCCTTCACTACCGGGCTTCCGGTTCCTAGTATTTTTGCTGTTATTTTCTTTGTCATGTTTCCATGCTCCTGAGGTTTTCCCTCATAACATAAGCGAAAATAGAGTATATATCTGAGCATAATTTGTCCTAAACATTGGAGAGAGAATGAGAGAAATTATAGCATAAATGGGGGAGAAATTTCTAAAAACTCACCTTCTTCAAGTAATTTGAAAATATCTTGGTTATCATTTAACATTATTTCGGTCTTGCATCTATAAACATTGTAGTATTGTGTTAGTTTAAATACCCTTTTTAAATCTCTAACAGTTGCACCTTTTTGTAATCTTACATCTTTCCATGTGAGGAGGCCCAATCTTACAAATTTCACTGTTATTTTCTTTGTGATTATATCAACTCCCGAGGTTTGTCACCTCAAGCTTAGGCATGACCTTCAATGACTATATCCAAAACGATTTGTCCCACAAATCAGGGAGAGAATTGGGGATAACATCTGGATTCACGCAGGACCCTAATTAAATGCTCAAGCAAAATTATACGTCACGTTTAGTATCCAATAATTAATACGTCAAAGTGTCGTTATTTCTCTCTAGCCAATGCCTTTGGGTCCCGGCTCTCTGAAATGAATTCAATTTCATTATTCAAGATTGTCATGAAACCAATATCGATTAGAAATTCAATATCGTCCTCCAAGTTCACTATCTTGTTTTTTGCATTGGAAATAGACTTGGAAACACTCGCATCGGACACCTTAAAGTGTTTCCCTATGTCTTTGACCCTCTTTCCAGCTTTCAACATTCTCATGATTTCTCTTTCTCGTTCAGTTAAAAAACTCATATTATCACAAGAAACCTGATAAGTGATTGCGTTAATTAGGCGTGTTGAACACATTAATCTAATTAACCTAAATAGGCAAAGTCTTTTATATCCCAAATTCTATGTTCCGAAAGCAAATCTTAGAGGAAGTAGATGAAGAGAGTTGTCGTGATAATCCTTGTGAGCTTGCTGCTACTAACGTCTTTGATAACTTATAATGTAAATGCCCAGGGGGATTCTTGGACTACTAAACAATCAATGCAATATACTAGAAGAGGTCTGGGTCTGGCAGTTGTTAATGAAGGTATTTACGCTTTGGGTGGTGTAAAAGATGGAGCACATACTACAATAATTGAGAAATATGACCCTGAATTAGACATATGGACATTAAAAGGCAATATGCTTGGGGGTTTTTACAGAGCTGGTGTTGCGGTAGTTAATAATTTAATATACTGTATCGGGATAAATAGTAATTTAGTACAAATATATAATCCTGAAACAGAAATTTGGAGCAATGGAACTAATATGCCCACTCCACGTCATTCTTTTGCTACGGCAGTAATTGATAATAAAATATATTGCATCGGTGGCGAAGCAGCAGGGGGGGATTGGTTAGATACGATTGAAGTCTATGATACTGGTTCAAATAGTTGGAGTACAAAATCACCAATGCCAACGAAGAGAAGAGGATTATCTTCAGGTGTGATTGATAATAAAATTATTGCAATCGGAGGATTTACTGGTAATTATCCTTATGAAAACACTGGAATTGTTGAGATTTATGATCCAAATACCAATTCTTGGGATTTAAAAAGCTCAATGCCAACACCAAGAGAGTACTTTGGCCTTGCTGTTATTAATAATTCAATATATACGATTGGCGGGGATCAAAACTCACCAACTGGCGTTAATTATCAAGTAGTAAATAAAGTTGAGATATATGATTATGATACAGACACATGGTCGCAGGGAACACCGCTTCCGACACCCCGGACTCAACTTGGTGTTGTAGAATTGGGAGGAAAAATCTATGCAATTGGTGGGGCCTCGACAACTTATAGTAGTGAAACCTACACGACCTTTTATGAATATTCGAAAAATGAAGTTTACACACCATATGAGCCAGACCCCATCTCAGCCCCAAGTGTACCATTAAATCTTCAAGCAACAGCTGGTGATGGAAAAGTTATTTTGGATTGGTCAGCCCCTGCATCGGACGGTGGTGCTAGTATAACGAATTATAAAATATATCGTGGCATAACTACTGGGGGAGAAACACTTCATACAACAGTAGATAATGTGTTAACCTACACAGATTTGTCAGTTACCAACGGTCATATTTACTATTACAAAGTTAGTGCTATCAATTCTGTGGGAGAGGGGACAAAATCAAATTCAGTTAGTGCAACACCTATTACTGGAACAACAGCGCCTTCTGCACCAGGCAATCTTCAGGCGACTGCTGGCGATGGACAGGTTACACTTACATGGGCTGTTCCAAGCTCCGATGGTGGATTAACTATTACAAATTATAAGATTTATCGTGGAGCTTCATCAGGAATAGAAACTTACCTTACAAACACGGAGAATGTACTAATTTACACAGATACTTCTGTCACCAATGACCAAACATATTACTACAAAGTCCGTGCTATAAACAGCGTAGGTGAAGGGGCCTTTTCTAATGAAGTATCTGCCACGCCAACTGCTACCGATTCTGCTCAGGACGGCTTGCTAGATAGTGATGATGATTCTAGTGATGATATTTTCACTACCTCCCTATTCTGGCTTGTCATATTGGTTGGTGTTGCTGCAGTGATTGGTATTGGACTATATTCCCGAATGAAGAAACCGCCAGAAAAAGAAAGTGATGAGCAAAGTTCCCCGGAAGAGTAGTCGGTCTCATTTAGGTGTGGTTTGGAGAGGGTTCCTCTCCATCAACTGTCATTTCCTGGTTTTGTTGATTTGCTTGCAAATCAGCTTTTGCCTGGACAAAAGCGAACAGTCTAACGCCTACTGTGGGTGTTGAATATCTAGAATGCATCTTATAACTGAATATGAAGTTTAGGGATAAAGAGGACGTTTTGCGGTTTTTCATTATTTTTCGATTTATGGTGCTTGGCGACGGAACCATTCAAATTCATCGATACCTACCCTTGATGTATTAGCCGCAACATGATGGGCAATTGCTAGAGCTTTGTTATTTCTGAGTTCAGCAATCCATTGATAATTTTTCCTTTTAGATTTGACTCGCCATTTATTTTTACAAAATTTAGCGCGAATGCGATCATTCTTATCAGGGAAGAATGGAATTGTCAATAGTTCTATTTTTCTATTTTTTCCTCTGAAAACTAGAGGTTCAATTTCCCCTTTTTGTGTCTCAACGTAAATGTCTGCGTTATCTTTTTTCCCAGGGTAAAGATGTAAAAAGAGAAATTCTACCTTTTCTTCTTTTTCTAAACGTATGCAGTCACAAAGTGGAGTAAGACAAAGGAACCAATCATCAACTAAATCATTGTGGTCTTTTTTTCGCACTTTAAGAATGCTACCTAATTTAATAGTCGGGCCATGCTGTTCATCAATATATGGGCGACTTACAGTATCCCGAGTTGTACAGTTTAAACGCGATAATTCTTTGCACCCATTGATAGCTTCTTTTGATGTAGAATACAATGTTTCAGCAAAACGTGTTTCTACAGGAGGTTTGCATCCCTTAATACGTTCCAATTTATTTTGTTTGATATATTTTTTCGCGTCTGTTAAAGTAATGTCTTCATCCTCATCATTTTTCAGAATCTCTCCTGCATCATACTTAGCTTGAATCCAATTAGTTGCATATTCTTTTTTAATATTCGTTACCTCCTCTTTTTTGGATAGTTGCCCATTTAATATACAATTTTCAATTGTTTTTACCGAAAGTGAACTGTTACAGTACGGAAATTTCTTTTCATCACCTGCTTTTTGTATTAACCACTCCTTTATCCCGTTTCTATCAACGAATTGCCGTGCTTTTGCATCCGATTGAATAACTGTTTCAATTTCACTTGTAATCAGGTTCATGGCAAAGTCAACACTGTCTGAAGGTTCGAGAAGAAAGGCACGATGCAGACAATAGGCTCCGTCAAGATTTCTGTTCAATATCGAGAGTAGTGCATGAGTTTTTTCCCTCATAGCAGCAATACTGTGTAATGTGACACCAGGAATTATGCCTTTCATCAGTTCGACGTATTCCAAAATGATATTATTAGGTAAATCGCTGAATGGGACAATTCGAGCTTCTTCAGGTGGGTTTTTAGTTTTTTCTTTATTGAGAATAACGATTCGAAGACAATCATTTGCTATAGTGAGCTGTTTTTTGTCCATCCTCAGGATGCCATCGTATACATCGTCAGCATCTTCTTTTAAGTCCTTGAGCATCTGGTCGACATAGTTATGGGATGTGTACACAACTATGAGTCGCATTCGACCACCTTTGCTCTTATCTTCTTTCATTACCTGTTTAATGATGTCGCGAGGAAGCGTTATATTTTTTTTATCGAGAACCCAATCAAGGACAAGGATATCAGCGGATGTTGCCAATTTTACTGCTCGTTCACACGATGACTCCTCGTGTTTAGGGCGTTGGATACAACATGTGATACCCATATCCGCAAAAGCATTGATCACAACCTTTGCATCAAGCTGACCGAGATTATCGTCATTGTCTTCAGGTCCTTTTTCAGTTGATGGAGATTCTTGTTCAAGGATGTCCGTCGTGAGACCATTAGCAGGGGGTGTTAGTGTTTTTGTTTTATCTTTGTCATCATCTGATTGTGAATTATTATCGTATGTTGCCATATCATCGATGATAGCGACAGTTTGTATGAATCGCTCGACCGCTTCTTTGCACATTTCATCGAAACTACTCATCAGATTCCTCCTGTTTCCCTGATCCAAACACGATTCTGAATATCGGTCTCACGTTCTTGCCACTTTCTTCCAGAACGAGATCTAACCCCTCTCTTCTTAGGATTTCGCGTGATATGTACAGGCCCATTCCCCTGCCATTTTTCTTTTCCGAATAACCAAAATCGAAAATTCGATCGGCTATTCTTCGTTTTATGCCAGGTCCAGAATTGCTAACAAACAGACCGTTGTCATCCGCGTCAAGTCGGATTTCTTTTTTAGTATCACCTATTCGAGGTCTTCCCTCTGCGTCTTTGGTAATCCAATATATGGCGTTATCTACTATGTTCACGAAGCACGGATATATTGTCGATGGGTATGTGCATATTATAGCATTATCAAATTTCCGTGTGGCTTTGATTTTGATGTTGTGCCGTGCCAATCGGTCTTCGAATAGTCTTTGCAGGTAATAACGAATCTCCTGCCCAGGTATGTCCATTTTTTTACGCTGGAGCCGTCTGTCAAATGGTTTGAATACATTCATATATTCATCAAAGTGCTCAAAATTGATTCGAATATTTTGATATATTTCATCGATTTGGGGATTTGTGACGGCCCAGGCACGTAATTGTTTAATGTAGTCATGCATCATTTTGACAGTGCTTGAGAATTCATGTTGTACAATGCCAACTGCGGTGCCAATCTGGGCTAATTCAGCATATTGGTCAATTTGATTTTTGAAGGAGTCTACTCTTTCTTCTAAAGCGATGGTCACATCCGAGATAGACTCGTCGTTTGCCAATGCTTCGTTAAGCATGGTAAGTTGGTCACGGACGCTTTCCAATCCTTTAAGTTCCTTTGTAGAAGAAGATTCCAATTTGCGCGCAAGTTCTGTTTGGTATTTTTCTTGTTCGGCATCCGATAATGTAGAGAGGTCCATTTGTTCGAATTCAATCAGTGTTTCTTTCAAAGTATTTTGTAAAGCTTCCATATGTTCTTTAATTTCAACGAGGACTGTGTCTTGGAGGCTTTTTACCTCGTCGGTTGTTTCCGTTCTCATTCGTTTTGCATCGCTTTCAGTCTGCTTCTTCATCTCTTGTAACATTTGATCGATACGCCGTCGTTTGTCAACGTAACTGGATAATGATGCGAAAGCTTTGTTTATTTCATTTTGCAGATGTTTTTCCAATATTTTGAAATGTTTATTTTCGAGTTCCTCGGCTTCTTTCATGTAAGCATTCCAGTTATCTTGCTGATTTTTGGTAAGTCCCATCCCTCGTGGTCGGGTGATGGAGTATCGTTTGCGAAGGTCAGCAATTTCTGTCCTAAGTGTTGCCTCAATTTTCAAAAGTATTCTTCCAGCCTCTTCGGGATTGCTTTCTATCTGTGCACTGACAGACTTGAGCTTCGCTTCTATACTGTCCTTGATATTGTTAACTTCGTAGGTAGGTTTAGAGTTCTCAATTTTCTGGAAAAAATTACCAAGTTCAGAAGCAAAATTTTGTTTTTTATTCGATATTCGTTTCTCACGTTGTTTTAGAAGTATGTCCTGTCTATCAAGTTCAATTTTTATTCGCCAAAAATCATCTGCAAGGTTGCTTCCTTTGCGGAAATATTCGCGTACGACCTCGACGAGAAAGTTCTGGACTAATTCTCGCACTTGGCGGAAAGCCGCATTTTCCATGAACCCCTCGCGACCCGCTTTCTCGATAAGCCCAGGATTCGCCTCTTTTTTTATCTCGACAACCCCGAATATGCGTCTATAGCTGAAAAAATAATCCTTTGCTGCCAGGTTGCGACGACGTTCTACACCCAGCCAATCATAGTCTGAATTACCATAAGGTAGAATTCGAATTCCGTCGCGGTACACGTAAACTCCACCAATTTGGTTCAGTTTGTTTGTGATTGGGCCATATATCTCTGGTGGGAGGCGTGATTCTCTTTGCAATCCTTGCACGTACGCCATTTTCAGCCGAAATGGTCCGCAGCTTGTTGGCTTCCCTCTCGCTCCGTTCCAAGGGAGAACGTATTTTATTGGCTTTCCACCGTAAATTGAGATTGTACCATCGAATTGTCCGAATTCGTTGAATACCCCATCGAACTGGTGATCTGCTGATTTGAAATCGCCGGGTGTGAAGAACTCTATATCTGGGTCGACTAAGTCGTGTATGCTACCATCCATTCGATGGTCTCGGAAGGTGATTCGCACGGCGGGAACTGGTGCATCGGGTGTCATGGTGTTGCAAAACCCAATGAGATTTTTCTTTAATGGTGGAGCGAATAATTTGGTATCCCCACCTCCATCTATATCTGTTTCAAGGATGGAATCCACGGGGTGGATGAAAAAATGGGTTCCTCGTCCATTTGCAAGTGACAATCCTTCTAACCGTTTTGAAAGAACATCAGGGGCAATTTTAAAGCTTTCCAAATCATGAAGAATAGAAATACGTGTAGTTTCAGGAAATTTATTTCCAAGTTTATTTACATTTTTACGAACACTCTCAACCAATTTGTCGACAAATTTGCGATTGGGCAAAACATTTTCCGACCATGTTTCAACTGGTATTTCGATTTCGCTCAGGTCAAGACCCGGAATTTCAAACAACCCCCAATGTATGAAGCATGCTACGATGTCATGCAAAACACCATCCCGTTCTGCCCTGGTTAAAACCAAAACCTGTTTTCCGATTGCGGCTATGGAAAGTCTGCCTATTCCTTTTTCACCGAGAATTGATCTCAAAGGTTTATTCGGGTCACGATAAGGTGGAATTATTCCACTTAATTCCAATTTACTTTCCGTACCTATTGTGAGCCATCTCAGTTCGAACTCATCCTTGGTCATTCCTATACCATCATCTCTTATAAGCAGCGATTTGTCTTGTCGGAAGTAGTCAACCTCCGCATAATCAGCATAAGCATCATGTGCATTTTTTAAAATTTCGTGTAATGCAGTCGGGATTCCTGCAATCTGTTGCCGACCAAGCATATCAACTGCTCTTGCTCTGACTCTAATTTTTGCCATCTAATCCCTCCGACTGGATTCCCTCAAAGATTCGGCAATTGCATGTCCGATAGTCCGAACAAATTCCACAGGTACTGCATTACCAATCTGACGTGCTATCTCTGACGGGCAACCTTCATATTGGTGATTATCGGGAAAAGTTTGAAGTCTTGCAGCCTCCCTAATGGTGATTGCTCTATCATCACGTGGATGTAGGAATCTGCCTCGTGTCACATCCGTGCATCCCGTAGTCAAAGTAGGGGCAACATCGTTCCAAGTCATTCGACCATATACATCTGGGTGACCTTTATGTCCTTTGTGACAATTCAATTCCAAATCAGGAGGCAGGTCAAACCGCGATCCGCCATCTTTTTTTATGTAAGCGAATCGCCTAAGAGCGATGGGTTTGTGTTTTCGTGCAAAATGGAGCCGATCATTTTCACTTACTTCTCCAGATGAGAGAGAAGGTAAGTCACCTATCGCATCTTTCACGGTAATTCGTTGGCCTTTCGGCGAGGTTGGATTAGGTAAGGTAGGTAGTGTCTTTTTCTCATTTGTTACCATCATTATACACCTCTGTCGACGTTGTGGTACTCCATAATCCGCGGCATCAACGCTGATAGGTCCAAGCCAATATTTATACCCGAGCTTTTTCAAATCAATTTTAAGTGTTTTTATAATGCCGGAATGTTTAGATGCAATAATGCCCTTAACATTTTCAAAAAAAATCAATTTAGGTTTCAAAATTTCCGCGAAACGACTTGCCTGAAGTATTAAATCCATTCTCTCATCCGAGTTTTTTATATTATTCTGACTGCTGAACGGTTGGCAGGGGGCACAGACTACCATAAGATCTATGTCTTGATCGCCAACAACTTGAAGAATTGTCGTTGGGTCTAATTTAGTAATATCTTCTTCAAAGAAGTGGACGTCTGGATGATTAGTAACATATGATGCAGAAGCATACTGATTGTTATCTACTGCGGCAATGACTTTAAAATGGCTTTTAAGTCCTTGTGTAACTCCTCCACAACCGCAGAATAAATCTATTGCAGTGAAATTTGGCGTGGATTTATGTTGGGTATTTTCCATCTCAATCACTGATTCTTTTCCTCCTTCATTTGATATTCCATCATAATCTCAAATTGTCTAGAAATAATCCAACCCTTCTTCTTGCAGAACTTTCGATATTTATTGTATAAATCCTCATCGACATTCAAAGTTACGTTTTTTGAAGGCATATAATCACATTCAACCCCACATATTATTAAATGTATTTATTTGTTTCTTGCGGAACTTCTTCTACTAAGTTATAATTCAGATAATAAATACACTTCCTTAAATTTATTCAATTCGTTCATACATCTCTCATACTCTTTAGTAGCTTCCTCAACCTCTTTCACATTTATTATCTTTGAAGCAGCATTCATTCGATCTAAAGCTGCTACCGATTTCGTAATAATGCCAGATAAATTCGTGTGTAGCTCTTCCTTACTTGGTGGAACTACTACGCCATTTAATTTGATACTCAAATCAAAATTGAGGTCTCTAATTATTTGGAATTTTTCCATCATAACAATTGGTTTCTTTCTGTCTTCATCAGTAATATCAATCATATTATTTGTTAGATTGTCAAACATTTTCGCTAATTCATTTCTCCAATTCTCAATCAAAAAATGTGGAACTGTGCCTGGAATTTCCTGTTCAATTAAGCCAAGCAATCGTTTGTATATCTCTCCAAGTTCGACAATAAGAGGTGGGCTGATTATCCTATTATGGCTCTCCTCTCTCCTGATAATATTTAGTCTATCCATATCTGATGTAAAATCATTTTCATCCCTGAATATATGATTAAAATCAGACCAGTTTTCCAAGATTATGACTTTTAAAGATGGAAGATAGGTGTAATCAATTAATTCATCCCCATTTGGTAAAGTCGTTACTCCATATTTGTTTGAATAAACACTCTCTGCACTTTTTCTACTTTTATTATGTATACTGTTCCACCAATCGTTCCCCTCTCTATTCTGAAGGACATGGATTATAACATTTCGCAATCCTTTCTCTACTCTCGATATCATATTCTTAGCTTGAGATAACCTGGTTTCATCGGTATTGTCTTGAAATAGTGAATGCATTAACCATTCCACAGACTGTCCATTTCTAGCAAAACGTGCGGATTCTTTCGAAGAAACCACATACATGATTTCATTGTTATTGTCATCAATACCCCTCACTGCAAAGTGTGTAATTCCAAAATCCCCTATCTTATCTTCCCCATCAAAAAGACTAGAAAGGTAAGCAATTATTTGGCCTGATTCAATTTTTATTCCCATAGGATCTTTTGAATATAGTCCTATAGTGGCTACAATAATCCCATTCATCATATCTATACCTTTAATTACCACTCTTTTTGTAGAATCACCTGCAGATTCTAAAGTAGAAATATGCAAGCTAGCAGCGTTGATTATTGTTTTCAATGTTATTTTTGTAGTTCCTGCACCCTTATCTAAATCGTGTAATAAACAGCATTTTTTATATTTCTTACCGGATCCACAAGGACATGGCTTGTTTCTACCAATCTTCTTAGTCATATTATCTCTATCCTTCACAATTTCCTCTTATGGAGATGACTATAATTCATCCATATTTAAAGCGTTATTCAAATAGCAACCAACATGTTAAAAACTACTATGACGCCTATCAGAGGTGCTACATACATTATTAACTAAACTAATCTCTATTATGCGAAATTTAAAGGCGCTATCTAGAGGTATACTACAACTTAGAAGATAAAATCAATTGATATATCCCTTTAAATTATCAACCTGGCTCATATCTTTTATTTCAACAACAGTATATCCCAGTGCTCTCAATTTGTCTCTCTTCACTTCGTCCGATTTCTTCACATGCTCCTTCTCATGATCTGGGCCATCCACGAATATTGCTATATTTGGCTTATAGAAAAAGTCCGGTTTAGCAATTGGAACTGATTCCGAGTCATAGATTATCTTCTGGCCATCGTCAGGTAGGCGGATACCAATTTCCACAATTTTATTCAACACGGCTTTCTCGAAACCAGAATCACATTTATCATACAATTCCTGGAATCTATCCTCTTCAATGCCCTTTTGTATTCGCAAATCAATGTAATCCTTCAGGAAATCGAGTGCCAGAGTTCTGTCCAATAGAGCGTGTTCAATTTGATTGTAATAACTCAATAGGCATTCATAACAGGCTCGTTGGCACCCCTCTGGTTCCCCCTCATGAAGTATCTCTCTGGCCCTCAATAGAATATCCTTTAGACGTGCTTCTTCGGTGAGGGCCTTGACAACCCCAATTCCACCTTCAACTTTCTCATAAATCAGAATCTTGTATTCACCTTCCCTTTCTGGGTTTGGCTTTATCATTCCTTTGACTTCGCTTTCTTCTATGTTCAAGCTTATCTGGAGCCCCTGGAGAATCGCTCCTTTTACTGATAAATAGAAGGCTTCTCGGGATTCGGGAGGTAGGTTCTTTGGATAAGGGATGTCTAAGGTCACTACGTCATGCAATCCATGGGCAAACAAGAAAATCCCTTTGATTATATCATCATCCGAGGCATTCCTGGGACACTGGTCGTAGCCCTCTTCCAGGTGCTTGTTCCCACGTTCACCGAATAGCCACTTATTACAAGCATTACAGAATACGAACCCAGCCTCTTGGCCCTCAGCCTCATCTTCGCTTCGGTTGGTCCCCTGGTTCACGATTATTATTTTTCCATTATGTTCATAACTTATATCAAAACTGGTTTCACCGCTTGTAATTGTATAATTTTCTACGGTTGGGCCCCTTTCATAATGTGATGTGATGTTATAGCCCAGCCTCCTTCTTTCCTCCTCATCACTTGATATACGCTCAATTTTAGATCCGTACATATCAGGCATTTCCATTGTGTTGAGGTTGGGATGAATATTCTCAAATGTACTTCCGCATTCTGCACAGGCCGAAAGGGTCTTCGCCCTCTCTCCCAAATATGCTGAATCACAAGTGGGACAGATAATCATGGCCTCCCTCAGAGGCCTCATTTCTTCAGTCCTTGGCCTTGCTCTAATAATGCTGTATTTTTGATTCTTAAAGTACAATGTATTGCCAGGAGCGAATTCATAAAGAGCCATTATTTTATCTCTTGTTATCTCGTCATCGACATCACTCAATGATAACGTAGCAAATGAGGTGGGGAACCCAAAGCTCGGTAAGAAGCCCTGGCCTCTTAGATAATTGTAAGTCGAGAATCCCTTCTCGCCTTCGCGCATAGCCTTTAACTTTGCCTCTATCGCCATTCTCCTACTGGTATTCTTCTTTAAAGGTCCTTCTTTCTCACCCTGAATATTGAGCAATTTCAACTCTCTCAGCAGGTTTTTGTATTCGTTTCGCCAGTAATTGAATGTGTCATCGATTCCATCAGTAAACCCATCAATGGTTTCTTCGATAAATGAATTCGCAAACCATGATGGATATTTTTCCATCTCAGATGCGAACGCCTCATGTATTGAACCCAATATTCTAGATTTGGATGCTGTTACATGTTTTGTAATCTCTTCTCTCAAACTGTCATACATCTGGAAGTTCTCGCCCTCATGGTCTAGATTCAGTATCTCATAAGGCTTGCTTGGAAGCCTCATATTTGATTCTTCCAGTATCAAAGAATGCAGGTGTGTTTTGACCAGCTTCTGATTATCTATCATAAATCTTGGTGGTGTTATCTGACCAGCAATTATCTTCTCTGGATACTTGTAGAAATATTGGTCATGTGGCCCACGTCTCATCCCAACGCCACAGAATGTGGATATTATTGATGACTGCCCCTTCCTTCCAGCCCTTCCAGAACGCTGTGCGTAGTTACTGGGGCTGGGTGGAACATTTCTCATGTACACAGCAGACAGGTTGCCAATATCGATGCCCAATTCCATTGTTGGCGTACATATGATGGTGTTAAGCGAATCCGTTGGATTCTTGAATCTGTTCTCAATGTCCTTCCTCTCATTTCCCCCCACCTGACCACTATGTTCTTCTGCCTCTATCTTGACCGCCTCAATAAATGGCTTTGAATATAGTCTTCTGAAATAGTTATTCGAGAGGTCATCATCTATCAAATTAGTGCATCCAGATTCAGTGCATAAATCGAGTTCTTTGAAATGATACACTGCCCCGCATTTTCTGCATTTCTTATTAATGGGATCTGTGTTTGCTTCTAAGAGTATTGTCCCGGACTTTAGCACATGAATATTACCACACTTTTTTACAGTGTGGTTAGCCAAATATCCAACCCGAGTTAGGATATCGACCAATTCAAGGGCGATATCTTTTGACCTATCCAATTCAGTGCCCAAGACTTTTTTAATCCAGAGCACTAATCGGCTCCTGGCTGTTGTTATTCTCAAGATTCTAGCCCGACGATTTTTGTTGTCTGCCGATTCGCTATAACCCACAATGGCTCTACCAAATCTAGCAATATGGAAATGCGCTTCCTCATCAATCTTGTCGATGGTTTCAGTTTCAAAATTAATAAAATTCAATATGGATTCATGCTCAATTGCCTGTTGCTTTCTGAAGATATCGAAGAATCCAGAAAGAAAATCCTGCTTTCCCAAATCAGATAATCTAGACATTTCAGGAACCTTTGACCAAACCCCCTCATCGGCAGCTAACTTATCGATGCCACCATATGAAACTTTCAGGAGTCCAACATCCTCAAGGTTCTGTTGATTTTTGTGCTGGCTGGATCTTAAATCAACTATAACATTATACTGAAGATACCTTCGAAAGGCTCGTTCAGAAGCGGTATCTGGAATGTATTTGTTGTCCATGCTGGAGTATTTGGGCATGACATTCTCTTTCTCATACAGGTTGTATATCTCTGAACCGATATCAGCAATTTCCTTTGCTCCATTTTGAAATAACGATTGGAATAATCCACGCCTAAAATGTATCCGTTTCTGAAAATTGTTGATGTGAGCTGCTTGCAGTGCAGTATCTTGTCGATTGTCACTGAAGGCAATTATCTTCCTTTGGTCCTCTGGTAATTGTTCAAGGGTGGCTGCCAGAAGCACATCTGTGGCCGTGCTTCTCCCAACAGATCCAAAGGTGAAGAGCTTGTTGAACTCACGTCTTCGCCTGTCGAAATAGACTCCGCAACTTGGGCAGAATTGAAATGGGCTGGCTATTGTCGATACCTTTATTTTTCGATGACCGAAACACTCTTCAGGAGATGGGTCGAACTTGTTACATTCGGGGCAGTATTCACAATTGTGCGGAACCGATTCTTTATAAGAGTCCTTTAGACCGCCACCATCCTTGTACCAGTCCCCAGGGTAAGGTTGGTCCTCCTCTTTGAATTCATTGGGGTAGATGTAGATGTCCAGTCCTTCCTCGACCTCTGTATCAATGTCTCTCGGCAGTAATTCTCCATTCTCAAGCAGGGCAGCCCCATAATATTCCTGCCCGCAAGCACGGCAGAAATTAAGAGGGAATGTTATCCGTTCCCGGCCATTATTGATACAAGTGGGGCATATGGACTCACCCCGGTCATTTAGGTGTGGTTCATTTTCTGTTAAACAGCTGGAAATGGTTCTACCTTGAGAGAAGAAGGTGTGGAGCTTGGGAATAATCACACTCTGAATACCATCGTCTTTTTCCATGTCTGCGAGCGTTCCTATCAGAAATAAAGCTTTGACTTCGTTGATGCAGGCCTGAAGACTGGCTTCCGGCCTTAGTTTCTTTTGATACCGAATAACCAGCTCCTTAAATGACGATGTATGGTTTATTTCTTCTAAAATAAATTCAAATATCTTGGTCTGAATTAAATATGCTCCTAGATCGATTGGAGTGCTACAAGTTATAGAATCATCATTCGCCAAAGCCTTTAGTAGGGTGGTTGCGGATTCGATGCTTCCATCATAGCCAGATAGCAATTCTGAGGTTATGCTTGGTACGGGTGCAAATAGGGCCCCTGGTGGATTCTCACTTTCTTCATACATCTCACCGACTACTTCTTCTGAGTTGAATTTTTCACCAAAAAGCTCTGTGGCAAAATCAGCGACAATCTTGGCTCCATCCTCATTCTCTCCTGCTTGGACTGTAGCACTTGTCCCTATACAGGTAAGTTTTCCAATTGTTCCTGTGCGTTGTTTGACCCTTCTTATCAGGCATGCCACATCGGCCCCTTGCTGGCCAGTGTAAGTATGAACCTCATCCAGGACAAGGAACTTTAGATTTCCTATATGGGCATCTGGGAATAGATTCTTATCATCGAATCTTGAGAATATCAGGTCCAGCATGACATAGTTGGTCATTATGATGTCTGGTGGATTGGCTTGAATCTCTTCTCTCGATAAAACCTCAGAGTCCCAGGGCTCTTCACGCCCAGTGGTCTCACGGTATGTCCTCAATGCCTGATCCGGGCTCGTTTCTGTATCGCCTGTATAAAGTGATATCTTCAATCCAGTGCCGTGAAGCCTCCTTGAGAAATCATCATACTGGGAATTGGCCAGGGCGTTCATTGGATACACTATAATGGCTTTGATTCCTTTGAGCCCTTCCTCCTTCATTTTCAAACATGTGCTCACAATGGGTATGCCAAAACAAAAACTCTTTCCTGAACCAGTGCCAGTAGATACAATAGTGTTCTTTTGTTTCTCAAGTATGTATTTCACAGCCTCGCTCTGATGCATGTGAGGTTTTATCGGTGGTGAACCATCTTCGTCCAGATTAATTCTGAAGACCTTCAGAACCCCTGGATGCAACACCCCTGAATCAACTAACGACTTGAGAGAATCTCCTTTCTTGAAGTTCTTATTCAATTGAATATGTGGTTCTTTCCACAGAAGAGTTCCACCCTGGACCCGTTCCTCAACCCAGTCTTTAATAGTTGGATTCTTAAACTTCTGAAAACTAAAGACGTATCTCTTGTACTCTTCCTGGATATTCTCTAGGGCCTCAAATGGATTCATGGAATCACCTCTTCAATTTCATCATAGAAGGATAAACACATTCTTTTAGTTAAAAATTCGCCATATTCATTTTCGTCATTTGTCTTAATCATATTGAATTGAGAAAGGATATAATCATATTCCTCTCGGTTAAGATTATATAAATGAGCAATGATAGCATCAACGAAACAAATATCTTTTTTTCGCTTTAAACTATCATATACTATTGGCTCAGATTTACCTATATGCTTAAAAAAGGGAGTTAAAGACTCATCATTGTAAAGAAAATTCGGAGCCACATCTAACACAAATTCTTCTGCTGGCTTCACGATTCCCTTATGATTAATGATTCTTTGAAATTCAATGGGTTTTACTACACTAACTTGAGCTACAATAAATTTATTAATATTTCCAGTAGCCATTTTTTGCCTTAATACAAAATCAAATGGTAAAGAATTGTATACAGTTGTGAATAAAATCATTCGCTTAGCTCTTTCAGTGTTATCCTCGCCTCTGAATATAAAGAGAGGGCAACCATTACTAGCAGCACTTAATGGAGCAATAGTACCAATGGATACTCGTGCATTTGTCATAGGTTGCGAAGCATTGCGAAATAAGAAGATAGCATCTTGTGGAATATTTTTGTTCTCACACAGATTAATCACATCCTTCTCTTCAACCCAATATCTCGCTTCGATTTGAAATCTCATATCCTGTTTTTGCTCTAATGATACACTTTTTGCCATTGCTTTGGTAACAAACCGCCGTTCACGAGGAACTCCAGTGAAAGTTCCATGTCTATGATCATAATTTGTAAACAATTTTCCCTCTAACAAAGGAAGATAGAGTTTATCTGATGCTTCATATGATCCGTAATAACTCTTTGAAAATCCATTTTCTTCCAGCCATTCTTTATCCTTAAATAATCCAGAATCAATGGTCATATCAAACATTCTAAAATACTCCAAATCCCAATAATTTGAAGGATTATCTTCGGTTTCATTAATTAAAACTGGATTCTTTTGATACATGCTCTTACATATCTCGACATCTTCCTTCTTGTGGAAAAGTGGACACGTAAGTGTATTAGGATTCATTCGTCTAATATCTTCAAAAGATAATCTATATCGTTTATCTTGATTGTGAAGATCCTCAAAGTTTTCATTTAATACTGATATTTCAAATTCTTCAGGTCCAGCCAAAGAAGATGCACAAGTAAATAATGAAAATCGCTCTATTGCTCCAACATCAGGAAATAGTTTTTCTTTATTTATAAAGTCATAAATAGAATCAATCCGTCTGTTTGAAACCATCTCCTGAAAGAAATATTTATTTGTGTCATCTGAAACTATTCCCGTCTTTAACACCATCCCAAAATATCCGCCTGAATTGGTGTACTGTGATGACAATTCAGCAAAAACCGAATATGTATTAACATCTCCCCGTCCAGCTAGAGGAAATCTGCCCGAATTTCTAACAAAATGATTATAGTTTTCAAACGTTTTCATTTCTAATCTATAAGTGTCATGAAGTAAAATATCATTTACTTTTTCACTTTCTTTCAACTTCTTAATCATCTTTTTCCTTTTTGCAGCTGTAGATGCCTCACTAATCTCTTGATTATATGGGGCGAAAAATTCTTTTTCTTGAAGTTTTATTTTGTCCCAGGGTGGATTTCCAATGATACAGCTGAAACCCGACTTGTCTTCTGAAAATATTTCCGGGAATTCCAAATGCCAATGGAAGAACCTATGTTCTTCAGCCAGCTTTCTAATCAATTCTAAAGTGCCCTCATCCACATCAGCTACACCATGGTCGTACATCTTGTCCAAAACTCTCGCAGTAGGCGGGTCGGGGGATTCAGAAGTCAAAGGCCAGAAGAAAGCAGATGTCCAAGTATCACACAGCAACTTATCAAGCTTGTAATCCTCGTTTGCCAATAGCTTCTCATATTCTGCTTTCTTGAGATTGATATCCTCGATAGAATCTTCTGGCAGGTCCTTCAACAAATCGAACTTATCTGTTTTGACTGCCTCTTCCTCCTCTTCCCAGCGGTCCAACGTTTTTATTTGCTTCTGTTTCTTATTGAGGGTCTTGATTTCACTTGCATATCCCTTATTATCCCCTTCGACAGGTGTGAAAGCTTCGTCTGGAATTCCATTTTCCAGCAAATCTGGAGTTGTACCAATTAATGAATTTCCACATTTGATGTGATAATCCAAAAAGTTTAATGGCATTTCTGAAACACATGCATTTATCCAGAGAGATACCTTAGCCAGTTCAACGGCCATTGGGTTCAAATCAACTCCATAAATACAATGCTGGAGTACATCACGTCTTGCTATCCTTTCTTCTTTATCTGGTGGATATTCGGTATCAGTTCTTATCTTAGCCAGCTCCTTTCCTAAGAAATTTGTGGCTGCAATGAGGAAAGCAGCACTCCCACAAGCGGGATCGCAGACATTGATGTCCAACAGAGCTTCCACTTTCTCATCTCTAGAACGCTTGCCTTTGAGCCGGTCTTCGAGGACTGGCTTCAATGCACTATTAATGAGTTCATTAACCAACCGTGGGTCTGTGTAATAGCTTCCGGTGGATTTCCTGGCAGCCCCCCGTGGGTCCAAAAAGAATGTTCTGGCCAGATATGTCCTATTATCAACTGCTACGTCTTCCGATAGTATCCTCGGTGTGTAGTCTAGAAGACTTTCATAAATCGAGCCAATCTCTTCAACACCCAGATCAACGTAACTTATCCTCTGTAATGTTCTCTCGGCCTCAAAATATGTAAGATACCTGATAGCTTGAAGTAGATGGGAATTTTCACAATTCAACTTTTCCAGGGTCTTGATTTTGGAATTGTCAAAAAGACCGCCATTGTATCCGAATATATTGACCCGCTTATCTTCCACACCCTGTCCTATCATGTTAAAGGTTACCAGAAGCCCCTGCCAGACATCTTTATGGGTGTCTCTTTTCTTAGCTTTCTCAGCTCGTTCCCTGAGCTTGGTAATGCTATAAGCCTCGGCGTAGAGGGAGCCCCTAGTTGGGAGCATTCCTCTCTGTTCAGCGAACATGAGGAACATTATTCGATAAACAACGTGTAAAATCTCTTGGTAATATTTCTGGCATTCCTCTGGGTCTTCAATGAATTTGTCGATTAGTTCCTTGGTCAGGAAGCCGTTTCCAAGAAGTTCGATTGAGGATTTCACATTCTCTCGGAGGTCGTCCCCAATCTTTTCTCCAGCAGCTAGGCTCTTCTTGTAGAAGTGTTCAAGTGGCGAAATTCCATCCCCGTCAGGGACAAATCGGCTCGGGTGTACCAGACGATACAGAGCATAGAAATCAGAGAAGCTCCTCTCCTCGAATATACCCTCTAGGTCGAATTCAATGTAACCTTTAGTGTAAGTGTGATGATAGTCTCTGAGTAGTCTCAGTATGCGACCATTTGTCACAATGGCCCACTGGTCTTCTTTTGTTTCATTGAGATATATCTGAACATCATCATGAGGGCTCTTGATGCCACGCTTTTGGGACGGGCGCTCATCAAGATTCTGGCCTGGCTCGACAGTATGGATTATCGGCGCATGCTTCCAGCTTCCTCCGCGGTGTGAGAGTGGAATCTTAACATCATTTACGTTAGAAACCAAAGTATCGCTTTTCAGGAAAACAGGCTCGTAGCCCAGTGCTTCGAGCAATGGAATAATCCATCGCATACGTGCTTTTGATGCATCATATTTCTCAATGAAAATGGAAACAGAATGCCACTTTTCAAGCAGGTCAATCCAGGCCTTAGAAACCAGCATTTCTAAATCTGCTGGGTTGGGTGCTGGACGGTCATCGTAAGCAAATGTATTTGCTTTTACATATGGCTCATTTATATCCCTGTTCTTAAGCTTGTCAATAAACTGGGTTGTCAAAAGGCCACCGCTGGGGTGTATATGAAATGCAGATTTTTCACGCATTTACGCCCCTCCAGGAATTGGGAAATAAAGAGTCACGGTTAAGAGGTCTATTGATGCTATCTTGATGTTGTCAATTCCCTTTGCCCATTCTGCAGAGCCTTCTTTCTCAAGCCTCTCTTTCAACCGCCGTCTTTCCAAGCATAAATTTCTACGCCTCTGTTCAATGGTATCCCCAAAAGAATCCCCAGAAATGCCAGATAGTGCCTTTTGTAATGTGTCCTTAACTGTTATTTCGCTTTGGGTTGTGCGCTCGGGAGAAGAGTCGAGAATGAGGGTTAAAGAATTGTCGTCCAATGTTTCTTTTCCATAGACAGTTCGAGCTATCGGGACAATTTCTTCCAAGATTGAGATTGGTTTTGTAGCAACTGTGTACCGAACAAGGAGATGGTAGATTGCTGTTACCTCTTTAACAGATTTTGAAGTAATATATGCGGTTCGTTCATATCTTTCAGTGTCTTCGAAAGCCGAAGTTTTCAGGCGTTCGATTAATTGACGTACTAGCGGGTGGCCCAGGTCAATCAATCCGATTCGGGAACTCTTTGCTGAGCGATTGGGGTCGAATGAAATGTTCTTCATTTCTTTTTCAATGCCTGGGGCCAGGAGAGTGTCATCGGTTATTTCCAGATCATACAAGTCATTATGTTTTGTGATTTTTGTACTAAATCTGTTCAAAGCACTAATAATGAATTTCTCAATTTGCTCCTGATTGCCAAATTGCTTTCTGGTTTCTTCAAGCCTTTCCTGAACCTCCGCAAGGTCTAATTTAGTCTGGCCAAAGAAGGATTCTTCCTTTATTCGTTCAATGGTTTCATCTGACATCGGGTTGATTTCTACAGTGGCTTTATCACCTTTCTCGAACTCTAAAAGACTGGTTTGAGATTTATAAGGAATGTCCAAACCCATTTCTAAAATGAGGTCAATGACTGTTTGGTCGTCTCCAAAGAATGGTGGAGAAAAACCGTAGTCCTTGCGTATTTGTTCAGCTTTTTTCACAAGGACCTTCAGGATGGCTGCATCAAGAGGGTCTTCCATGTAAAATATCCGGATATAGACTTCGCTTTCTTTTTGTCCATATCGATCAATACGTCCATTCCTTTGTTCCAATCGGTTTGGGTTCCAGGGAATCTCATAGTGGATTAATTGAGATGAAAGATATTGCAAATCAATTCCCTCAGAAATACAATCCGTTGCAATCATTACGGCTTTTGCAGCATCCTCGAACTGAATGAATTTCTCTCTACGATGGGCTTCGGTCATTTCTCCATAAATAGTAACTATCCTGGTATCCTTGAAATCATTATCTTTTCCAATTTGTTTTTCTAGATAGTCCAGTGTGTCTTTGTACTTGGTAAAAATTATAAGTTTGGGATTGATTTTCAGACGATCTGAAAGTCTTGATTTCAACTCTCGAAGCTTCATGTCCCTAGCTGGCGTTATCTTTTTAGCACATTCCAAAGCCCCTTCCAATAAGGCCAGCTCCGTCGAACGAGATTCAGTTGTGCCAAAAATCTCTTTGTCGAGCTGGGTAGAGGCTTCCTCCTCACTAAGTTTTTCTCCAGTGTCCTCATCGAGGGCGGTTGCCTTTGCCTCTGAGAGAGTGAGTCCAGAGTCTTCGGCATGTTCATCTTCTGTTATCTTCCTGATTCTGTTTTGTAGCGATTTAATTAGTGCTGCTGGCGAACTTAATGCCCGTTTATGGAAGTGCATTATAGTCCAGCCAGCCATTAATTTCTTATGCCCCTGACCTTCCGCCTGTGCAACAGATGACAGATACTTTGTGAAATCATCTACTTTGTCAATAGCTTCTTTTTGCTGTGGTGATAGGAGTATTGAAATCTCTTTCTGATCTCTTTTTGGGAAGGGTACAACTCTCCCTCCAGAGGATTCAATCCATTCCATAACATCTTTCCTTCTCCTCTGGCAAACATAGTCTCTGGCCCTATCTTTTAATATGCGGGGATTGTGAACAGGCCCAGATGTGAGGTCCATGCCTAAGAACCCGAATAAACTTCCATAGCTATCTGAGTAACCGTTGTGCGGTGTAGCCGTAAGCAACAACAAATGTTTGCATTCTTTTGCGAGATCCCTTACGAACTCAAAACGCTTCATATCCACTTTCTGGCTTCTCTGCATCTGGTGTGGTTTTGCACAGTTGTGAGCTTCATCAACAACAACAATATCCCAGTCCTGCTCAAACACGTAATTTCTGGTGGGGTCGTTTTTTACATAATCCACAGAAGTAATCAATAAGTCATAATGTTCCCAGGGATTAGCTCCCGGAGGTAGCTCCCTCTCCATGCCTCGCCTGTGCCTGGTTGATATAATCCTTGCGTCAAGGTGGAAGAAATAATCCATTGAGTTTTTCCATTGTTCTCTAAGGTTTGCTGGACACACGACCAGAACCCTCTTTGCTCGATTTCTGGCCAGTAACTCTTTAATTATTAAGCCCGCCTCGATGGTTTTTCCTAATCCAACATCATCAGCAATCAACAGCCTAACCTTGGGCATATCCATTGACATGATTAATGGAACCAGCTGATATTCTTCAGGAATTACACGAGAGCGTTGAAGGCTGAGAATTGGGGCTGTGCTATGCAGTAAATCCAGTTTGTAAGCGTGATGCAGAAGCTTCTGCTGTGCATAGTTGCCAATCAAGTTTGGATTGGGTGCAGATAATTTCCCCGGTTTAATGTTCTCGAAAGGCATGAAGAACTTTTGTTGCTCAAAGATTAGGCCGTCTATTGGTGTGGCCTCCAAGATATCATCTATGATTGAATCAACACGCCACAATCGTGAACGCATTTCGATTATTTCTCCAGGATTAAATGAGCCTTCTCCAGACACGCACCTTACCCCCGCACTCTCACTTCCAGAGAGAACAAGCCTTACAGAGCCTCGAAGCAATACAGAAAAATAAACCTTTGCTGTTAATGTAGGATTAAATAAAATGGCGCATTATATTTAATAGAATCAAGTTGATAGGGGAACAATGAAAGTCGAACTCATGGATTTGCTTGATGGAAAAGTGCTGAAGTATTATTATGAATGCCCAGCCTGCACAAAATGGTTCAAGGAATTAAACCACCTTATGATGCATATGTGCTATAAACAAGATAAAAATCATGTCAACTGGAAATTAGCCCATGATATTACCAATGATGATTGTTTTCAAGTGTCCAAGAAATGGTTAAAGGGTTGTAGGGTGGATATGGTCGAATAGAAAAGACAGCACTCAAATTGAACGTTGGCTCACCTAGCAAAAGGGCATATTAGGCTTTATTGTAATCAAATATTACTAAGTTCATCAATGTGAATCAAAAGCATACGAAAACCTAATATCATGTTTCATTATACAGGTCTTCGGGAAGCAAAGGAAATTAGTAAGGCAAAATAAATGGGCAATGAATGATAGATTAGGATAAACTCTTCCCCACGACGGAGTGTTTCTCTCTCCAACCTGGCGTTAAAGCCAAGCACTCCGTTATTTTATTTTTCTGGTTTTTTGCACCCAGGACAAACATCGGAACCAGTGCCATACATGACCATTCGATTCCTATTGAAGGCCTGGCCGCAAACTTCACACATCAGCCAGATCATGGCTTCACCTGCCTATAATCATTCTCTCTAACAGCCCCTGCTTCCTTGACACCTGGGGCGCAGGTGTCTGAAACCTGAGAACTCATTTTCTCACTGGCTTTGTTCAGGAGAAAAGGTGTTCGCATCTCTGCAAAATTATACAATTGGAGGTCATCTTTAATATATCTAAAAATAATACATTTGTATGAAGCAAGGAAAGATACATTTTCGCCAAATAGGGCTTGAAAACGCAGTATTCGGATATTCATATGCTTTTTTATTTAGATATTACAAAGCTCATATGTTGCAACGTTTCATAGAAAATATGGAAGAGATAATACCAGAGATAGAAGAAGATAAACGTCCATCGTTAAAAAGGATGTATGAAGTTGAGGTTGTCATTAATACAGTCCAGTATGCTGCAGACTTAGCTGCAATAATCATTACTTTAAAAGAAGATATTCCAAATTTACAGAAGCGCTTAATGTCAATTCATGAAACAGGTTCTGGTTCTATATTGGAATTCTATCAAAACATCAAGAACAGGCCAATTGACTATTTCATTGATATATTTGGTTACACAAAAATTGATGATAACAAAGTAGAATCTCTCAACAAATCAGCAGAGAAATTACAAGCAAAACTGAATGAAATTGCTGAATTTTATATCCAGTATTATCCATTTTACACTTCTTACAAACATGGTTTGCGTATCTTTCCAATGAAAAACACAGAAACTAATGAAATAATGATTTTTGAGGCTAAGAAAGATTATACATACACTATATATGAATACGGTGGAAAATGGTATTCTAAATATCTAATCTTGACTCAAGATATATATGAAATATTTACCAGAATTATAGCAAAAAGGTTGCAATGGGAGATACCAGCAAAATCTATTGGAGCTAACTTTGAATCCTACTTGAGTGATAAGCCAGATGCCGAATCTCAATAATAGGGCAAAGCCCCAAATAGACAGCTTTGCGTTCGGTCAGATTAGCTAAGATGTCATTTGCGGGTTTGTTGTTAGCAGATGGAAGCGTTCCTGAGGGATGAGAAGAAAATTGATATTAGCGATATGTTTTTAACCATCCGTTCTATATTTTAACTATGAAGGTAATAGAACTTAGTATTGAAGAACAAGGCTTTAGGGTTCTGGATCCAGAAGAATTTTTCGGCCAGAATATTGATGATAATAAAAGCCATGATCCATTTTTTGGATCTTTCACAATTATCTGGAGATTTTTTCTACACCAAGGACGTTTTAGGGCTTGTGAATTAGTATGGGATTTAGCTTTGAAAATAGCATATGAATGGGAGGATAAACATGGTAAGAGAATCCATAAAGGAACCCCATACTACTTTTGGGGCGTAACCTGTATCTTAAATGGAGATCTAGAAAAAGGTTTCTTATTGATGCATCAAGCTTTAGAAGAAGATAAAATAACATATGGTGTTGATTCACCTACTACGCCTGCCTACTCTTTTGTAACTTTAGATTATGAGAAACAAGACCAGTTTTTTAAGCAAAAAGTTGAGGAAATCACAAATTTCATTGATGGAAAGCTGAATGTTTATCGTTCATCAAGGGAGGGAACATTGAATTTATCTGAATTTAAATCAAGGTTCTTAGAATTTGTTGCTTTAAGAGAGGTGGTCTTCTACTTCGCATTTGAATCGTTCCATCTTAAAAAGTTACTTGCAGAGATTGATCAAAGATTAACAAAAAATACCCTTAGTTCTTTGCTACAGGCAAATACAATATTTACTCTTTGTCTCATCATAGATAATGTTTTGAAACATAAGAATCCAGGTCAATGGAAATTTTCTGACCACTTGAAATTTCTTTCTACTCAATCTTCTTTAATCTTTAATGATCAAAAGATAGTAGAATTAAATGGTGCATTCAAGACCAATTTCTCTAACACAGTTCAAAACTTATTAAGTTCAGAGTATCGCTTCCAAGATGGGGCAGCCCTCCAACCCATTGAAGTGGATTTCGCACTTGTTTATGGTTTTAGAAACTTCGGAGCCCATAGGATAGAAGATCAACCCGTTATTTATCAAAACTTTGACAAAATATCTGAAAGAATTTTAAATGCTTTGTTTTTTTCCATTGAAGAAGTGTATCCATAATTTCACTATCTGACCTCAAATGTTCGGAAGTTCATTCTTTGAAACCGACATTACTCCGTGTTTAGCAAGTATGCCCAATATTTTCTCTGTCAGTTTCTCATTCTCCAGCTTAATTCTTTCATAATGTAGCTGTTGGTCCTGCTTCATCTTCTTACAGATTCCGCATTCATCTCCAATTGCTAAAACACTACCACAGCTCTTGCACCTATTCAATGTTGGCTGTTCTTGTTTTTTAGTTAGGCCATTGACCTTTAACTGTTCATTGTAAATGTCATCAGAAACAAGGTGAGAGTAAGTTCTCTCTATTTCACTGATGCTGACCCCATGTTTTTTTGATACTATAGAAATAGGAATTCCCGCTCTCAAGTCTAATGTGATTGATGTATGTCTCAAAATATGGAGATGAACTGGCTTGTTCTTAATGAAATTTGATGCCGCTTCCTTTAACCATTTTACCAGTCCATTGTAGCTCATACAGTTGTGATTACCGTTTTCATTTTTCTGAGGGCTAATAAAAACTGGACAATCAGGACTATCTCTATGTGGGTGCATATCATACCAGAGTCTGAGATCTGTCGCACTCCAAATCAGAAAATTTTCCCTCTGGACCGTCTTTGATCTTGAGATAAATATTTTCACATGGCCATTATCAAGAATTGTGATATCTTTAAGGCGCAGAGTTCCTGCTTCCTCGCACCGCGTTCCACACTCGGCCATAATACCAAGAAATGCACGTTGCATAGGGTTCTGTGAATAAGAGGGGAGTAACTTTCGTTCTTTATCGGTCCAGACATCTGCAGCATCTATTTTGGTTCTTATTTTATGAACCTTTATTTTCTTTGCTAGACGCTTATTTCCCATGAGGTTGTAATATCTCTTGAACGTTTGAGCTATGTTTTCTGCTGATCTCTTGGAATACGGTTCACCGTTTTGCTTTTTCATCTCTCCCGAGCGCATTTTATCAATCAAATTTTGTACATCATTGAAATTACACTGGCTCAAATCTTTTTCAATATTTTTACAGATTACAGATAACCTGAATAAATATATGTTAATCCGAGATAAAGAGAGATTTGGTTGTTTTTGTAATTTATCTACAAAGGCATAGATATTATCCTTATTCTTTCGAGATATCTGTTTAGAATTTTCTATTAGGCTCAACCCACGGTTGTATATTTTCTCTCTTCGGTGAATATCAAGGTTATTCATGATTATAATGGTTATCCAGTACTTATAAATCTAATGGGGGGAACCCCCCAAAAATAAGTGGGCCCAACGGGAGTTTGGAAACGGGGAGTGGGTTTTTACTTCTTAAGTTGACCATTCAGTAGGTCTTTAACACTAATTGGAGTAATCTTCATCTCAACTAACACAGTTTTACCTTTTGGAATTTTAGATTTTCTCCATATCTCTAAAGGAATGGTAACACAAGGCTGTCGCCCAGAAATAGTAACCTTTCTAAATCCACAAAATTCAATACATTTCATCCCATTTTCCATGATAATACTTACCAGCCAGTGTTTATAAAGACTCCAGCCCATATTCGAGAAGATTACTTGAAATATGTTCGCAATATTATCCTGTTTTTATTGTCAGCGTATGCATATCCTTTTCGAAATCGCCATAGCCTACCACAGCCACACTTGATGTTTTGATCGCACTGACCAGTTAAGTCTTCTCTACATACACAGTTTATCGTATGTTTCCTCATTTTCTCACCTCATTAAAAATATTCCAGAGTCCTTTGCTCCGGGTTCACGTATTTTGGAAGCTGGCTGGCTCTACTTTCATATTCAATTGTAATCGGAGCAGGGGACTTCAATTCATCCCAGCATGATTCCCATCTGTTTGCATATTGCCAGTTATATCTTCCTTCTAGCGTGCCGATATCAGTATCATGCTTCAATGAATCAGCATGAAGGAAATATGCTGAGATGTTGTGGACCGCACAATTGGTGAATGCGACCCTCAATGCTCTCTGGTCAATGTCAACACCGAACAGATTAGCGTTCGGTGCATACTCATGGGCTCCCATCAGGAACCTGCCAGTGCCTGTGCATGGATCCAGGATGTTAATTTCCTCATCTGTCTTTTCAATGGTCATTGCACACATCATCTTCACTACATGTTCTGGAGTCAGGAACTGGCCCTTGTAACTCCTGCCCAACTGGCTTTGATTTTCAACATACAAATCTCCAAGATGGTCCCGTTTGTCTGACTTAATCTGCTCCAAGTCATATACTTCAATAATTTCCTTCGCCAGCTTCTCATCTTCGTAAAACCATTCGAATTGATGATCCATCTGTAAAAGCATTGGGGGACAGTTGTCAACTGCAATGAATTCAATCATCTTGTCCCATGCTTCATTATGGTTGTGAAACTTCCTGTTCAAAATTCCTAACATACCTTCATAGATTTTTCTCGCACCTGGGCAATTGCATCACCATTTAAACGTTCTTTTATGTGGGGGCTTTCAATAATACAAAGGACAGACCCCAACGGATTGCTACTTTTTTTTTGACCTGCCAATGGTTCAAAACTCACCCGTCCTTTAATTAATATCACTCTGGCATACGGAACAATGTATTCATGGAAATAATTGTTTGAGAGCTTGTTAAGAGAAATCAATAGGGCAATCATTTCTGCCCTGTTGCGTTCCTCAAATATTTTTCTACACCACTTCCTGCAATTTACCTCCGAATACGGTGGATTGCAGTAAACCCTATGCCCCAGCCAATCATAAGCTAAACCATCATTTTCCTTCGTTAAGGATATCATATTCTTTTTCAAAATACGATCCGGATTTGCGCAGGGATCTAGTGTGAAGTAATATGTCTCATCTAATCTATCAAATAACCATTGGGGCGTTCCCCACTCATCATTACCTGGGCAACCGCATCACCGCCCTACCAATTCTTTAGATAATATCTTCAATGAGTCCCAATAAAGTTGCTCCAGATAATCATCATTCATCCTTCTGGCCAAATATTTCATCTCGCCATCTGATAAGTTTTCCACATATTCTTTCTTCTCAGGATATAATGCCTTGAGGTCATCCCTATGCAATTTTGTTATAGTGAAATAGCCATCATCACACATAGGGATTACCTCTCAATATCTCCAAATTTGGTGGGATTCCAGTCATCAACAAGTGATGCTCCATTATCTATCAGCTCATTAATACTGATGTACCCCCATTCTGCCATTTGGTCATCATTGAGATTAGCATAACCAAAGGCCAGCCCCTTCTGTGAATCAACTTCTGCTATCAGCCAGTAAAAACCAATCTGAGGAATTTCATATTTCTGATATATCATCTTGTCCTCCAATGATATTCCCTCTGTTTCGTATAATTTTGGAATATCCATCTTACTCATCCACCAGATAGCAAATGCTTGTTACTTCCCTATCTCCTTCAATAATTTCTTCAACCCTGTTCAAGTTGGCAATAAGTGAAATGTATTCTCTGCCGTCTTTTGTCTCATATCTTTCCACATCTTCTAAAGCTTCGACATCCAGGCTCATTTTCAATGATTCACCATTGTTACTCTTCCGCATATATCCAACTAGTTTGCTCTCCATTTTTACACCCCCTTTTTAAATAATAGACTTTTCTCCGTCGATGAGAACCCTCAACATGCGCCAGCGTCACATCCACGATTCCTTCTTTCTTCAGATGTGACAGTTCCAGTGTGGCATGTGCTCTGGAAATGCCAACTCCCTCTGCAATACCATCCTGGCATACATCTTTAGGCAGGGTGGAATAGGGGAATGCCTCTTCGACATGATATGAAAAACCAGAGAGATATTCAATTATTCTCTGTTTCACTGTACCATTTTCTCCTTTCTTCTCTTCAAAATAATCTAATTCTCCGATATCCCATCACCCCATTTCCCTTACAAAATCTCTACATATTATGTCTGAACTATATCTTCCACTGCATTTCTCTGAATAATAGTGCTTGCAGTAACAACAATAGTTATTCATCTTGTCCATTTTTATCCCGAATTTGCCTGACTGCTTCCTGAACCGTTTCTTCAATGCCAGCCAGCGATTTTTCAATTTGTTTCGCACTTTGAATCACCTTCTCCATGATTTTATTAAAATTACTCAGTTTTATCACCATCTGATTTCGCTTAAACCGGCGATTTGCTTATCTAAAAATTCTTTTCTTGTTTGCACCTGCCAGTATTCTTTAAGCACCTTTCTCATTGTCTCTCTCAATCTACTAACATCACGCCAATAACCCACTTCCTCAAACCGAATTTCCTTATTTAGTTCGTTAATCTCTCTTTCAAGAGCGAATATTCTTGTTTCATAGATGGTTCCAACATTCCATCCACCGAAGCTGCTTATTTGGATTTCCTGGGCTTTTATGCGTTGTTTAAGTTCATTTACTAGAGCACTATTCAACTGTGTTCTGCTTTCAATACTAAGTGTAATATCTGTTATCTCTTTCCCCAAGACCTCAAGCTTACGGGCTATTGAGGCATCCATGAATTCCCTTGGCTCATTATTTTCTAATTTTATTTTTGTATCTTGCATCAGCATCTCCCTTCCAGGTTTTTCAACCCAGTTTCACTTTTACTTATTCTCTTATTATTCAGAGTGGATTCGGAATCTGTTGGTTTGCCGTCGCCATTAGAGCCATTAAACTGCTTTAACAGGCAGAAACGGATATTTCCAGGTAGAGATTTGCCAATGACTTGTCTGGCATTCTTAATTATCATCTCTTTAACCTTTTCATCTTTGCAAGCTATTATAATCTCATCAAAATCGAACTCCAGGTTCTTTTTGATGTTCTCAACTTGATGATGATGGCTCATTGCTACCTCAACTGCCACTGATTTCTTATTTGGGAAAATTACAACGACATCTACACTTTTCTTGCCTATGAATACTTCAATCTGGGCCTTACATCCCCACTTTTCATAATATTTTTTGATTTTATCCTGCCAATACCTATGTTTGAGGCTACCTTTGCCATTATTTCCATTTGGTTCATGGCCGTTCAATAATAAATGGTCATTACCCTTGTCAGTGGCTTCGAGTAGCTTTGGTCGGCCTCCCTTTTCCTTAGTGTTGACCTCCACTTCCTTAACTAATCCATTGCTCACCAATTCCTTCTTTGCTCGTGTCCCCTTTGACGAGGTCATATTGATTCTATTGTACCTGTCTTTGAGTGGGCTGATTTGATGCTGATTTATATCCTCCAGCAATTTTACTGCTTCATCAGACAATGATTCCTTCTTTGATTTACTGACCTTGATGGATGGAATTATGAAGTCTTCGAATTTATCTGGCCTTATTCTCGGAGTTATATGATAATTCTCCATCTTCTTATTCAGGTCATCAATTACCTCTTTATCGACTACGTCTTTCTTGATTGGAACATAAGGGATGGTAATTTGTCCAGGAACTTCTCCAGAAATCTTGATAATACCTTTGCCAACTTTAAGGCAATGAGAATGATCAGTTTGTTGAGTATTAAGACCCATGCATCTGGACATCTCAACAATATCTTTTCCACTACCAAGAGATAATGTAATTTTCGTATATGAATTGGCCTTTATCGAATCTGTTAGTTTTGTCGGTTCCTGGTCTGCCACGATTAGAGCCTCACCAAATTCCCTGGCTCTATCTGTTATAATGTCAATTATTGGAATTCCAGCCTCAACCATGTGCTCTTTGTTTCTGTCGAATATTTTCTTAGCTTCATCGAACAATATGACATGTCTTAACTCCCCCCTGTGGCCTTGTGCTAATCTATAATTGTATATCCAGACCAGTAATATTTCGATTATGAAGCTCTGCGCATCTTCCATTAATCCATCCATTTCAATGATTACATTTCGATTCAGAAGTTCTTCCAAAGGTAGTCCATCTTCGCAATCAAATACCTTGTCGAAAGCCAGAATAATTGTATTTACTCTGTTCCTAACGGTTTCTAGATATCTCGCATCCTTTGATATCATCGAATATTTTGTGTTGTTCAGGATTTCTTGAAATTCCAGCATTGTTGGATAATGATCCGAGCCTTCAAACACACCGTATAAATCAAAGAGCCTGTGGAGCCTAGCCATAACAAAATTCTTTGAACCTGATAGAAGAGCTTGAGAGTGTCCAAAAACCTCTGTAAACTCCTGAAGCCACCTTATTGCAGACACGCCCCTTGGAGGTTTTAATGGATTTAATCTCAGATATTCCCACGGAATTACTATTATATCTGGATGTTCCTTTAGTAGATGTCTATAATCTTTTTTTACATCAAAATTAAGGGTAGGGATGCCTTTAACAATAAATTGCTTCATCAGGTGAGTGAACAGATTAGTTTTTCCAGAGCCAGAACGTCCCACAACAAGCATCCCTTGGGTTAGTTCTTCCTTGCTGACACCGATTATCTGGGAGTTGCATATCCCGATATTAATTTCCCCCTTATTATGTGTTGATGGGTAAAATGGATCTGTGGTTTTTCTAGGAAATGCCCTCAATATCAATAGTTGTTCGATGTCTTCAGCTATATCATCATCCCAATAGACTGATAATGACTTGAGAACCTTCATCACAGTTGCATTTTCGTGCATCTGGCCTTCTTTGGCTAGTTCGAAAAGCATATTAGCATTTTTTGAAATCAAAATTATCGCCTTGCTAACTTATGGACATGGCTGGCATATGAGGTTTAGACATGCTGGATAGCCTAAAATTAATCACTGACCAGTAGATATTTAAATGTTGTTACTCAAGAATAATAAAGGTAAATCAGTGATAATCATGGAGAGACGAAGAAATACAGTGATTCAGAGAGCAATTTTAAGAACCCTCGGAGAAAAGGGGCCAATGACTGCAGGAACATTGGCGAAAGAGGTTGGAGCTACTTACAGGACTGTAAAACGGCATTTATATATCTTGGAGAGATTCAAAGGAAAAATTGAGTGGATTACTTTCTATCCAGACATAACGCTTTGTCGATTAAGAAAGAAACAACGTATGATTCAATGCCAGAGATGTAGAGCAAAAGTGACGATTCCAGAATAAACAGACTAGATGAAACTCCTAACGAGAATCTGAGTCATTTATTATCTCCCCAAGCGTCGTTTTATTATCTCTGAGATTTGTCTATCCGTTAAATTCTTGCCTTCGAGCATCCCATACTCTTTCATGAATTCCTGATACTCACGTTCTCTATTAGTAATATCATCAACAACGCCCAGATACCCATCAACATCACCATTATCATCCCAAATTAAATAAATCAATATAAGAACTGTAGCATAATCTGTAGTGAGGGGAAAGGGATTTTGAATTCTCCAAGAAATCGGTCTATTACTTTCTCTCATCTGATTCGTATATTTCTCTTTCAAGTTCTGGTCTCTAAAGATTTCTTGAAAGAAATTCTTTCCAATAATCTCTTTCCCCATGTATGCAAAATAATTCAAATCGGATGGATATACATCAATAACCTTTCCATTTTCATCAGCGAGGAAAAAGGAGATATTAGAACTCTTACAGGCATTCCACGCCCTTCTCATATCTTCACGAAATCTTTTCTTTAATGCTGCTTTTTCCTTTCTTCCACTTTTAACTAGCAGTAACATTTCCAAATCCACATCTTTAAAGATATCCTTGAGATATTCCTTAATATATTCTGAATCATCACTTTCTAACATCACTGGAATCTGCAAGCTCAAAGAACTCGGTTTTTCCCCTTTTGGTTTGGTGTCTTTCTTCGTAGATGATTCTGCACGTCCTAATGAACCATCATAATTCTCAATTGCTTTTGTAACTTCATATAAATCAAATACGCCTCTAAATTTTTTATCAGGAAGAATCATTACTACCTTTTCCTCTTCTAATTTTTCTATAGCTTTTTTAACGGGACCATAAGATATGCTAATTCCACTCTCTCTCACGTCTTTATATAACTGATTAATTGTAAACTGGGTGCCAGCCCGATTATACCAGTAGAGGGCTTTTATAATTTTCTTGTGATGAGCTTTCAATTTTCTTGTCATTTGTTGTATCCCATAGGTTAATCTCTCTTATCTGATATGTTTTTTCCATAGTTTTGGATATTCGTTTCGCATATATTGTGATAGATTGGTAATAAGGTTACTGACATCATCTATCGCCTGTGGCTTATTGATGTGTTTAGGATCATGATAAATTTCGACTTCGATTTGATGATAAGGGGTTGAACCAAGAGGTGAAGAGCGAATACGTAGGCGTTGCACCTCACTTTCGTTAAAGGCTGGTCTTGTGATTTCACAATATTTCTTTAAAAGATTATAGATTTTTCTGTTAAAGGAAACGGTTGAAAGATTGATTTCTGTCAGAAGTGGTTCTTTACGACCCAGATAGTCTGTCCTAAGTGGTGTGTCATGTAATTCAATACTGAATTTCGATTTATATCTCTTCATCATTTCCTTTTCCCATTCATATACCTGCTTGAAAATAGGCCTATCCATTTCACAAAGATTTTTGTACTCTTCATAAGTGTAATCATTTAAAACCTCATCAGCATATTCATACTCATCAGCCACCTTATGGAATCCCAGATAGTCTTTCTTTCCCGCATATCTGAGAACTTTAATGCCTGTTGGCGGATTATGTTCAAGGCTTTTCCCAACTTCCGCTGCCAATTTATCATAATCTACATCGTAAAATATCAGACCATCATATTCTGGAACTGCATCCAGCATCTTGTTTTTCACCATAATTATTTTTATAATATGATACTTATAAATGTTACTGTTTAGTAGTGATATTTCAAAAATGAAACATTTCAAAATTTCAACAGAAACATTATATAATCTCCTGCTGGAGTTAATTATGGAATCTAAAGAGGACACAAGGCCCACCACGATTCTCCAGAATAACGTAATCCAATTTGAAAACGAGCACTGCGAGGTATGTAACTTCTGGAATGATTCGAGGTGCGTCATAAAGATGGAGCATCGGGAGAAGTACTGTGGGAAGCACCCAGATGAATACAAATTGAAGTATGGTGGGTGAGATACAAAGATGTATCAAAATGACCCAAGGCCGCCAATCCATATTTCAGATATTCATAAGGAATGGAAAGACCTCTACTTCTCCAAAAAGAGTAATAAACATTACCACTTCGGTCCTAAAATAGATTCGGTCTTGAATGCTCTTATTCTCTTAGATAATCCAGACAAATATGTTCAACCAAGAGAAATTAAAGGTGAAATAATCAGGAATAACTGGCCAATTGGGGCTGATTCTTCAAAGGAGATAAAGACACTCCTAGAATTCTTTGTTAAAGAAAATAAAATTGATCACCCAGGAGATTATGAGGGATATCAACTCAAGGACAAAGTTCTACCTCGTCCAGATGTGTATAAAATTAGAACTTATAAATTAGATGAAAACCATGACATCACTGACTTTATTTATAGAATTGGCCGATTGAGGGATGTTATTATACCAATAGATGAGCCCCAAGTAGCGAGAATTATAATGGGCGTGTTGGCGGAGTTGTTTATATTTTTAGATAACATTGAGGAAATCGAAGATAAAAGAAAAAATATGATAATTGAGAAAACGACAGAGAAAATTTGGGAGTATCTGAGAGTTTTGTCAAAGTATACAAAAGGTAAAAAAGCAAGAGACGAGAACATTGTTTATAATCAATTAATTGAGGCACTAAACGAACTCAAACGCCTTCCATTTAAAAGGAAGAAGAGGCCAGAGGGGGATGGAGATGTCTCAAGGTAGCATCGACTTACGCAAGGAGAAAGTCGTTGCGATATATGTTCGGGTAAGCACCCAAGAACAAGCCAAGCATGGCCATAGTTTGGAAGCCCAATATGATGCAATAAAGGCACATCTAAAAAAATTGGGAATCAAATTCTATCGTATCTACAGAGACCCAGGTTTCAGTGCTAAGGATTTACATCGACCAGCTCTTCAAAAACTGTTATCTGACGCATCTAATCATAAATTTATTGAAGTGTATGTTTGGAGATTTGACCGGTTATCACGAAAAACAATTGATTTACTGGAAATAGTAGAATATTTCAAAGCTTGCGAGATTATTCTCAAAAGCATTACCGAGCCTTTTGTGGACTGGACAACCCCAATGGGTGACTGTTTGTTGGGGATTCTTGGATCCTTCAGTCAGATGGAACGCCAGACTTTAATATCGAGAGTGAAGCTCGGAATCCAGAGAAAAAGAGAGCAGGGTCTCTGGTTGGGAACTGCCCCATTCGGGTACACCTACAATGAAAAAACCAAGACCCTGATAATCAACTCTAAAGAATCCAAAGCTGTCACATTGATATTCGAGAAATATTTAGAATTGGGAACGATAAGTGCTGTTAAGAACCATCTTAACGATAACAACATCAAACCAAGAATCGCCCAGAAGTGGGGATTATCCTCTGTTGGAGGTGTCCTATCACGAAAACTCTATACTGGCACTATCCAGATCGGAGATACGGAAAGGGAAGATGAGCCATTAAGAATAATCCCAGATGAGCTATTTCAAGAATGCCAGATACAAAGACAAGAACAGAGAAATCTCAGCCCCAAGCTGAAGGAAGTTCCGATAACCTATGAAAAAGAGGGGTGTTTCTGTTACCACTGTGGGTGGTTCTGCTCGGTTGAGATGACATTCTGTAAAAATTGTGGGACAAGGGTCCAGACATAAGCAACTTGAAATTTATTAATGCCCTTTCCCATTAGATAGGGACTGCACCATTCTTTATCTTATCCAAAACAAAAAGAGGACTGTTTAACCAATTTTGTGGATATATCTCTTTGTATCTCTCCTTCATAGTATCGACGAGTGAATGAGCAACCTCCGTATCAGCTATTGCTGACTCAGAACCCATAAGGTGTAATGGCATATATTCATACACCAATATGCCATTTAATCGATTATCTAATGATTCAATGATGCGTTCTCTTGGAGTAGCATATGTTGCGGTAATCCAACTCTTCGGTATATTTGTACGTAACCCGGGAGGATCTTTTTCAAAGGCTCTCTCCGTAACCGCTATAAAAATGAAATGTGGGTGATTCTTCTTTTTCTTGTTTATTTTGTCAATCAGATTCTTGAATTCCCCGTCCCACTCCTTATCCCGCCCATCTTTGTCTATTAGCCCTTTCTCACTTCTACGATTAGTTATCTCAACCTCCATCCTGATACCATTTATTTCCAGACAAAGATCTGGTGAACCGTGTTCAACGATATAAGGAGCGAATACACCCGCTACATAGAGTTCGGTCAGAGCACCTAAAACATTCTTTTGGTCGCCTTTAAGCTTTGTAGTTATTCCTTCTTTGTTAAACAACACACAGTCTTTCTGATTATTATATAACTCCCTAATCGATATATCAAAAAATGTAGAAAAATCGGGGCAAAATCCAGGTAAAAAAGGTGCCATTATTTCATAAACATCTATACCAAGATCTGATGAATATCTTTCAATGTTGGGTAAATCCATGATTAACTATTATGAACTAAGTGCATATTTATTTTTTGATTCATGATTCTACCGGAACCACCGATTAAATTTCCCACAATAATACTTCTGGTATCTCTTTCCAGTTGACTTCTGTTTAGCAGTTCCCTCTTTTCTCACATCCTATACAGAATTATAATGTTGTCAAGCACCTCAATTATTGGAGAGATAATAAAATAATCTATATTCATTTATTTTCTCTTTTTCCTGCTTCTTTTCCAAGTGAATATATCCCATAAGTGCCTAAAGTAGCTGCCCCTCCTACTGCAAGTAGGGTCCCTATAGTCTTAAGCAATTCATCATTTTTTCTTTTTTGAATCCATTCTCTATAACCGTTCATGGTCGAATTTATGTTATATTCAATATCAGCAGAATCCAATATATTCAATGGTATCTTGGGCTTTCCCCAAATTGCGCCCTCCAATGTCACATCTTTATCATAATAAACCAGGCACGGTTTATCAGAATGCAATGATATCCCTGCTTCTGTATGAATCCAGGCAGAAGTTTTCCAATCTCCTTCAGTAGTTCTATCTCGTTTGGTTGCTATACAAATTATTCCGTCTGATTGTGCGATTTCGTTAGCAATAATTCTCTCTAATATTCTAGGATCATTACTTCCTCTCACATTAATACCAACAGTGATTGGTTGAATTGACCATCTTCTAATCACGTTTACTATTGGGTCTGTTATCATCCTATCAGTTTTACTTATACTTCGACTCACAAAGATTCGATATTGTTTATGTGGCTTAATCACCAAATTACCGCTTACTGTCCAAACACTATTTCTGCGCTGGACTTCCAAAAAAGGATCAAATTTAACGTGATCTACAAAGAATTTGAATTGATGTAACCCCGTAACATCATCTGGAATTCTGAAAAATATTGTTCCCAACCCGTGATTTTGGCCAGGATTGATTTGAATGTTTTTATCTATTACATAATCTTGACTTCCCTCTTGCCAATCAAATTGAATCCCAATTCCTATCAGATAAAATGGTTGTCCTCCATTGTTTATTATCGAAACACCAACCCTCCCTGTTTTACTTGGTTCATATGATTGTTGGAAAAAGTTTGGTATAATCTGAAAGGATACTATATTATCACCAACATAGAGCATATATTAGCTCATATTTAATTATAAGCCGGGGTGGTTCTGTTGCGTTGTGGGGGAATGTAAAATTACTGGCCAATATTCAAAACCGACAGAGTGTCGGACATATCCAGGCTGGGCAAAAGGTTGATAACAAGGAATCGTCTTACCAAATGAGAGGGAAACATGGCAACAAAATTTACATTACCAATAGCGGTTTTAGGTTTAGTAGTAACCACAGTTATGGAGTTAATGGACTTATTGGAGGGTATACCATTGATTTTTAAATGGATATTATTTCTTTCCCTAACATCATTGGGATTTATTGGTTTTTATGATTTATGGAAGGGTAATCAGGATGATATAATAAAAAAGAAAAAGGAAAGGGCAAGAGAAGAACATTTGCACCGTCCAGAATTATATTTTAAATTCTTTGATACTATTACAGGATTTAAAGAGAATGCTAAAACGATTACAAAAAATAATTATCTTAGGGTATTCAATACAAGCCACAATAACGCCCTTGAAGTAAGAATGTATATATCTGACAGTAATGGAAAATCATTAATTACCTATAAACCCTATTTTATCTCTTCGAGGATAATACCGCCCGGAAAAGGAGAAGGCCATCATGTAATAGATTTGGATAGCTATTCTAATCGAAAAACAGGGAAATATTTTATCCATTACACTTATGAGTCATTCATTGGAAGGCATTATAAGAAAACAATCGTCCTATCATGTGACAGGGGTACAAATGGGCATCTGTATTGGTCTGAAATTATTGAGCAATCAAAAACTGAATTGTGGACTGGGAAAAAATGGAAACATATAAAAAATTATATTTGTGGTTGATGATATGCCTGAATTTGCACTAGTGACCTACGACGAAGAAAAATTCAAATGCTTCCATTGTGGCTCAACTCAAGTTTATAGTTGGGGAGAATACAACGGCATACCTTATTTTAATTGTAAAAAATGTAAGCGTAAATTCACAACAAAAGACACATGGCTGAGAATGAAGACTGATAAGATGCACTCATATCACAATGCGTTCAATTCAGTGTTCTATACACGGTATGCAGATGACCGAGTAACGCATTTGACATCAGAGGGTTTCGGCTCTCAGACAAATATCAACCTGATTGAGCGACTTCATTCTTCAATCAAGCAAAGGACAAAGGTTATGTGGGATTTGAAGAAATCAGCAACGGCCAGCATCTTACTAGATGGTTTCATTAATCATTATAATTTCTTCCTTGAGCATGGTTCATTAAACAGTAGAACGCCAGCGCAGGAAGCAGGTATTGGGCGAGGTATAGGTAATTGGGGCGATTTAATTAATTTAACTTATAAATCGCCAGTAGTTAAAAGGAAGGTGAGTTTGGATGGATATTGATGTAGAGAAAAATTGTAGCTCAGAAGTAAAGAATTTAAGTGAATATTTGAAAGCGATTGAAAAATATGTTGGTGAAGGTTACTTTTATCGAGGACAAGACAGAGAATATGATGAAGGTTTAAAACCAAAAATTGGACGAAATTTAAGCAAGGATGCTTCTTCAATTTCGGAAGAAAAAATATTCTATAGATTCGCAAAAGAATCCGTGGCCTACCAAAAAAATAGAACCTCTATGATATTGGAGATTTTATCGCTTGGTCAACATTATGGTTTAGCAACAAGATTATTAGATTGGACTGAAAGCCCATTGGTTGCACTATTTTTTGCTGTTGAAAATTTAGATTTAAAATTTGATAGTGTGGTATATATTATTACTTCTCACCCAGTTAAACTAAGAAGTATAAATATTGATGAAATTGGGAATCCTTTTAAAATCACCGAGGATTATATTTATCATCCATTCTATATTGCACCCCAAATGATGGCACAAAGTTCTATATTTACGATTCATCACGAACCGACTTTGGATTTTTCAGGCAATATACAGATGAAAGTAATAATTAAAAAGGAAGCTATTAAAGAAATCAAAAGAGAACTCTGGCAAAACGGGATAACCAGAAAAATATTGTTTCCCGATTTATATGGTTTAGCAGATACAGTAAATTCACAAGTGTTAGAATTAGGAAAGGGGGTTGATTAATATTGTCTGACACCCATAGCCAGATACCGATTATTATTCCCCGAAGATGCAACAGAACCGCCGGGGGCTATTACAATATAATCTGTCAATTGGCGCCCACTATTGTGGTATCGTTTAATGAAATAGAATTCCACCAGTTTGTAGCGACTGAAAGGAGTAAATTTCCTTTCTCAATTTTTTTAGAGACCGCCAGTTGGTGAGATAATGGGTTTATATGGAAAGGAAAAAATTAAACAAACTCAAGTACAACAAATTTAAATATACAACGCAACATTGAGTTCATTGGAGGTGGATATATGGGAAAAGGTAAAGGAGGTAAACCCAGTACAACGGGCAAACCTTCAGGAAAGGGTCGTGATAACGCTCCTTCTAAGAAGGGCAAGTGATTCGTGATAAATTATCGAATTTTATAATGGGGTTTTCAAAACCTCTTGAAGTACTGGGTGTGTTAAACCTACCGGAACCACCGATTAAATTTCCCACAATAATACTTCTGGTATCCTCTCCAGATATGCACTTCTGCCCAGGATGTGGGAGTGGAGGTCGAAACATAGAAAAATAAATAGGAAAGGTTGTGGGCCGAAGCCCACATTAACTATCTTCACAGGATTCAGACACTATAGTTCGAAATAGCCAGGGGGTAAGATTTCCAAGACCGATTCAACCACAGCAACCTTGGCGTATCCATTTTCAAGAACACTGGTGTACATAATAAATTCCAATGCAATATGTACACTACCAGCACTCACTATTTCAATATGGTTATTGATAGAGCCATCAGATATATTCACGACATCCCATCGAATTTGTGTTCCATTGCCAGTAGTGATAATGTAGGTGTAAGAGGCAATAGCTGCCCTATTGCAAATTATACTAGCGAGGTCGAATGAAACTCTAACACCAGGAACGTTTTCTGGGACGGACAAGCTAAAGAAGTCTGGCACATACTCTGAGCAAAGAGAGCTGGCATTCCATCCGATTAGGGTAATGTCTCCATTATGGATTTCTCGTACCCACTCGAATGTATTCTCGATCACATCTGATCCTTCTAAACAATTAGGACCTGAGTCCCAGGCCCCTGGCTTACCTGATGTATTTGTTTGCTTTAGCCATCTCAGCTGACCGTCATTAAGACTATCAATCACACTCTGATTCCAGAATGAATTTACCACACTGTCAACAGGTGAAAAGGATTCATCGATAATGATCTGAAAGCTCGTGTTTGTTGTTACCGGTCTTGTGTTCCAATATAGCATTGCTGCCACTGTTCTTTTCTCTGGGCTTCCAGGTATTATGAATGTAACCTCGTAGTCTCTTGTTGAGCTCGATTCTTCCCAGGTTAAGCTGTTTAGTATTGTGGATTCGAGAATGAAGTCTATTTCCCAGTATGTGAAATGCTCTTCTATTACTGCTATGCTCGTGTCCCTGACCTTCATTCTAACATCGAGGTCCCGTTCACAAATTGCAGGGATAGTGAAGAATAGTGTCGAATTATGGCCAGCTCCCATGAGAGCCTGTAGCTCTATATTTCCTTCCGAGTAAATTATATAGGCTGTCTCGGGAGTTGTTGGGGCATCCGTGAGATCCAATACATCGATAATTTCATTTGTGATGGTCATATTGATGATTTTCTCTAATGTCCAGTTCCAATCACCTTCATAAGAACCATTGCAATCATCATCTGCGATCACCACAATGGAATCGGAGATGTTCTCGATGGTTGTGTTTGTGGTGGCATCGACAATGACACAGTGGGCTCCTTCATTGAGAATATAAGTTCCAGCGGTCGTAAACTCGACTCGCCCTGAAGGATTGGTTTCTGTGAAGACGGTCATTAGAAGATATGCTGATTCGGATGGAGCTAATGTGCCTATATCCCACGTCAGCCAGGTACTACCGGCCTGACCCTGCCCATGTTTCCCGTAGTCAAGGGTGCCGGTCGATAGTTCATATTCCTTTAAGCCGATCTCGGCAGGCAGTGTGTCATCAACGATTACATCAATGGCTGTATTCCCACCGGTATTATTCACAGTGATTAGCCATACCCACTCATTGTAAGTGTGCAGAGCAACCCAGGTATCACCTGCTATTAGGGTCTTGTTTATTACTACGTCTGCCATCTCCCTGACTTCGCAGATTCTGTGATCCATATCTGTCAGACCGTCCGAATCCGTGACCAATAGTGTTGTGTTGTATATCCCCGGTTCATCGTATGCGTGTTGTGTTATCATGTCTGTTGCTGTTGTACCGTCCGCAAAATCCCAGAGGTATGAAACTATCGTTCCATTGTCCTGGTCGAAGGATTGATTCCCGTTGAAAACAGTATCGTAGCCAACTACTGTGATGGTGTCAGCCCCAGCATCTGCGACTGGCCCTAAGAGTTGTGTGATGACGATGGTGATGTTACACACATCCGAATCTGTAAGGCCTTCTGTGTCGGTTACGGTCAGCGTGACTGAATATTCTCCTGGAGCAGAATAATTGTGTAGTGGTGTCATTCCGGTGTCATTGGCTCCATCAGCAAAATCCCACTCATAGGCAATAATTTCGCCATCTGGATCCATGGAATTTGAGCCGTTGAACTGTATTGTATATGTTTCATAAACCATTTGGTCAAGTCCTGCGTCTGCAACAGGTGGTATTAAACATATTTCGGGTTGGGGATCGGGCTCGGAAGTAAATATTCCATATGCTATACTTGAGACTATTGCTGCAGAGGCAACAACACTTACGATAGCGAGGGTTCCCAGCATTCCTAGAGCTCCACAATTGTTATGATTCAGCCTCCTCTTTAGCCTAGGCCTGCGCCTTTCTTTCTCTTCGGAAGCAGAATCATCACCACTGACTCTCATGATATAGATAAGCAATACAATTCCAATGACAATGATTGCCGGAGCTAACAGACCAATTTCTCCCTGCACAAATGCAGTTGAGTGTACATTCACATCTTCTAACGTATCACTGGTCCTTGCAGGCGTGGATGGACCAACCAGTGATAAGCCCATCACTACCATTATAACAGCGATGGGAATCCACAATTTCTTTATTATTTTCATTTTTCTATCTCCTGAACCTTTTTTATGTGTACATTATGTCATCAAACTTTCTTTTTGTAAGATGAACTCCATTTACACATCTGCATTCTTCCTCCCTGCTTCATTGGGCAGTCCCTCGCTTTTCACCTTTTGGTTATTATTTTTCACCTCCAAATCTGTAATTATAATGCCTGAATTGTTATATGTAATTTTTTGTAATAAAAATAATAATTTGTAGATAGTTGTGTTAATCGCCTAATAATTCGTTCAATAAATGTAATAATTAATAATAGGGCAAGTTATAAATAATGTGTTGTGTTTTTTAACAATATGATTGAAATTGAAAAAGAAGTTGCAAAAATTCTTAAAACATATGAACCTAACATGTTCGCTAATGATGTTGCAAATCTAACCAAATCAATTCCAAAGCTTATTGAGATTTCAAAATCAGAGGATGAGGTGGAGCCCCCCTTAGTTGCAATTTCAATTACACCAGCATTCTACTCATATATACACATCTATCAAATGATGCATTTAAAACGTTTTCATAAGCTTGGTTTCAATGTATCAATCCTCTTTTTGGATAATATGGTTAGCAGATATACAAATATTACTGACTCTGATAGAGAAAAATTAATACAAAACCATATCAATATAGCCACAAATTATTTTAAAATTGACATTGAAAATATCAAAAGGTGGTCAGAAATAGCTCCAGCTCAAATAAATGTCATTAAAGAAGAGAGGGATCAGATATTGGAGAAGATTTCGATATCACAATTAACTAAAATATTACAAAAATTTGAAGATCATGCGTCCGTTGAACATCTCAAAGCTAAAGATTTTTTTTCATTTATGGATGAATATCTTATATTCTGCCACTGGCACGAAATTACATCTACAAGAGCCCCTGAAATAATATTAACGGGTGAGGAAAGAAAGGGGATATATGGACTGATCAAAGAAGAGCAACAACAAACCAATAATTATTTGCCAGTATCTCCAATATTCTTTAGTAGTCTTCCAGGGTGGGGAAGAACCCCATTGACAATTGAATTACCTGAAAAACAATTGAGGGAACAGATTACCATTTATGGTAATATTGGCATGGATGAATTAAATGTAATCAATAATAATTTTAATATTACTTTAGAAATGAAAAAGGAATTTGATAAACAAATAATAACATTATATAATAGATTTTCAGATAGTGTGAAACGGAATGATGAGCAGGTAGCAAAAATACAGTTTTTCAAATTCATAAAACATATTTTTATGGATATTAATAAACTCAGTTTAGAGGCTGTGGCAGATACAACTGAATCATATAAACCATTTTCATCAATCATAAAGCCTAAATATTTAATAAGGGCCTTTAAAAATATATCAAATCCTACAAAAATAATGTTATTAGGTATCATTATGTCATATGGAGGTGAGGCCACTTTGCAAAAGATTGAGACTAAATTCTATGCAGAAACTGGAATTACACCATCTGCAAATCAAAAAACACAAATAAATAGATGTTTGAGAGATTTAATTTCAGTGGGATTATTGGAAAAGCCATACACTGCTTATTATAAGTTACCATATAAAGGAATTGTTCTCCATATAGATCAAGATTCAATTCAATCATGGAATTTGGCAAAGGAAATCAAAAAAATTCAGAAAAATAATGAAAAAGATTGACAAAAAATGTCATCGGGTATCAAAAATTGTAAAATAAATACTATATACATAAATGGTTTAAACTTGAGTGGAGTATAAGAATGGATTTCAAAAAGAACGTAATCGAAAATAGAATTAATGAAATCATTGATCAGTTACTGGCAAGGTTAAAAAAGGATAATTTGATATCATTATCTATAATCGGAAGTTTCTCTGATGAAGATCATGAAGTTGAAATGAATAACGATTTAGATATTTTATACATCTATGAGGATGCAAATCCTAATAATAACAGAGTTCGAATGAAATTAGAAGATTTAAAAGATATTGAAAAAGTGTCAAATGAAATAATCAATGAATATTCTGATGATTATATTGATGTGATTCCTTGCTTTAAATGTGGACCCTTCAAACCAGCACCCTCTGATAAAATCAATATCGAATTGCATCATATTGTTTATACACCAAACAGGTGGATACAAGAGGCTCCAACATTCTTATTTGATAGGGCTAACAAAAATCGATTGTTATACGGAATTAATCCTTCTGAAATTTATAAACTTGATAACATTACCAAGTATAATATTAAAAGAGATTTATTCGGTATTCATCACTCTATAAAAATGATTGAAGAGGGGGTCATAAAATATTGTATATGGGAACCCTCCGAATCATCAGATATTTTAAAGGTAAAAGTTCATTCTGAAGATGTGTCATCTATCAATGACAAAGACCGTTATGCGTTTTTAGAGCTAATTTGTTATTCTGTTATTAAGAATACAATAAATGCAAATCGAATTAAAACTAAGTCTGTTCAATCTTTTAATGAAGAAACTGGTAAAGTTAGATCCCTATCTGATGAAATAGACATGGTCTTTTTTCAACAAATTGTGGAATTGAAAAATGATTTGAGATGGAATAAGCTAAATATCAATGAAATAGACTTTGAATTATTAAGTAAAAAAGCAGTAAAGTTTCTTTATGATTTATCATTAACTCTGTAATGGAAAATACTAGTTTATCGAAACCACCTCTCACACCCACCACAGTAGTACTTCTGATACCTTTCTCCAGCTGTATTCTTGGCAGTCCCTTCCTTCCTGACCTTATACACAGAATCACAGTGTGGACAAGGCTCTACATCCTCCCTTGGCGGTAACTCTGGGAATTGTTCAAACTCGTAATTACAGTCCCTGCAATAATATTGCTGGAGCCTTCCAACTGTGGGTGAGTCTCGGAAGCCCCATTTACACACGGTGATCTGGCCATCACAGCGAGGGCAAGGGGGCATATCTGCTTTCTGTTGAAGGTAGGCTTCGACTTCCTCATCACCCATGTCCATAAAGTCAGCCTCTTTTGCCCTTAAAGCAGCTTTACCGTTGTGTTTGTACATTGGGCTGTATTTTCCACGTTCATCCATCAAATGCTGAACCTTCTCAAAAGTTTCCTCATCTATCAACTTGATATCTTCATTCATTCGAATGATACCATCGTAAATGTAGTAGCCCAGGTACACTCTGTTACGAAGTATGCTTCTAATGCTTGTGATGCCCCAGTTTCCACCCTTTTTTGTCGGGTATTCCATTTTCTCAAGGAAATTCCTCACCTGGTTCAACGATTCATATTCGAGATATTTCTGAAATGCCACTACGACTGCTTTACTTTCAATAGGATGTGGGTCCAGATGTCCCGTATCTTGATTGTAATCATACCCATAGGGCGGATGGGAGCCCTTGTAATATCCTGCCTCTAAGCGCTTCTTAATGCCCATTTGCGTTCGCATTGTGATTACTCTGCGTTCTAATGAAGAGACCAATCCGAGAATTCCCACAACGAATTCATTGTATGGGGACCCATCATTCGGTGTTGGTTCGTTCACAGACTCAACCACAATGTCATGGGTTTTGAGGTAATGTAGCAGGGCTGGAAAGTCAATGTTATTTCTGCTTAGTCTGTCATATTTCCAAAGAATCACTACTTCGAATGCCTTGTTGGAGCCATGCTCAATCATCTTCTGAAGTGCAGGTCTTTTCATGTCTCCACCGGAGAAACCTGCATCCTTGAATATTCGGACAACTTTGTAGTCTTTTGAGTCGCAATAATTCCTAATATCGCTGATCTGTCCGTCAATGCTCCATCCATTCTCAGCTTGCTCCAAAGTGCTCACTCGGACATAGATTGCGGCCCTAGTTTGCATGGAGCACTACCCCCTCGTCAGAAACCCGTATATAAAAGTTCGGTGAACACTTATATAGTCGCTCCAGCAACACGGCACCAATGTCGCATACATGATATTAGCATCGCAGTCCGTCATTCTCTCCCTGGCACTAATCGTTTTCGGTTGGGCCATGCCCAGCGCCTCCCAGTTAGTGATTATCGTGTGCTCGCTCGTGATAGGAAACGCGATTACTCACACGTTCCTGGATTTCATTCCGTCGGTGTTCCTGGGGGCTCCGGATGATTCCACCGCGCTTTCCGTCCTCCCGGGCCACAGGATGGTGCTGGCCGGCCGGGGTTACGAGGCAGTGAAATGCTCAATCATAGGCAGTTTCGGCGCGGTCCTGGGTGCGCTGGCTTTACTCATCCCCATGCGCCTGATTATCGGCAGCCCCATAAATGCCTACGATGCAGTGGCGAAATGGATGCATCTCTTCCTTCTGGCAGTCAGCATTTTCCTGATAATGACAGAGAGTTCCAGGCCAGGCGATTACTGTCCCAGAGGCAGAAAGTTCGAGATGAGGGGGCATTGTCTTCTCGGGGCGCTGAAACCCGATGAGGGCCTCCACACGGGCCAAGTTGTCCACACTCTCGGGGAGCTGGAAGCGGCCTCCAAGGGCACCATGGCCATACGGGCGAAGGTCGTGAACAAATTTTCCGACGCCGGTGCAAGGTTCTACTTACTGGAGGACAGCAGAAAGCAAGTCCTCATGGAGGTGCTGGGCGAGCCGAAGATCGAGCCGGACATCGGCGAGGAAACAGTCGCGGTCGGGTCGATACGCCAGGTTCTTGGCTGGAAGGATCATGCAATAAAACGGGCAATGGCCCTATGTGTTTTTCTCCTGGCAGGGGCTCTCGGTTCCGCTTTGCTGGTGATTCCTGGGATGGCTTCCAGGAACATATTCCTGATTAATTTCCAGTCTGTGGACCAAGGCACGGTGCTGCTGTTTCCGTTGTTCACCGGCCTTTTCGGCATTTCCACACTTCTGCTGAGCCTGAAGGACAGCCCCAAGATACCGGAACAGAAAGTGGATAATGTCCGAGTGAAATTACCCCTGAAACGGCAGCTGAAAGCCATATTCTCCGGCTGCATAGCCAGCATGGCCTCCTGGTTTCCCGGAATCTCCGCGGCGATATCCACCATCATCTCGGTATTTCTAACCCGTTCCCGCGATATCGAATCGGACGAGAGGGATTCGGAAACACTGGAGTTCATCGTTTCCGTATCCGCCGTGAACACCGCAGTCGCGCTGTTCAACCTCATGGCGCTCTTCGTAATTCTGAAATCCAGGAGCGGGGCAATGAAAGCGGTTGAAGCCCTGATATCCACCGAGCTGGTGGCCTGGGAGCCCCTGAATGCGGTCCCTCTGGCAATGTCCGCCCTGATATTTTCTGCACTGGTTGCGGCGATTGTTTCCGTGCCGCTGGCGCTGTTTTTCGGAAAACTGTTTGCGCGGCATTGCTCCAGGATCAATTACTCTCTGATGGTGAAGAGCGTAATCGTCTTGCTCCTGGTAATGGTCCTGCTGTTCTCCGGCGTACTCGGCCTGGCAATACTGGCCGTGGCCATCTGCGTGGGCATGATACCGCCGCTCATCGGGGTTAAACGCGTCCACCTCATGAGCTGCCTGATAGTGCCTGTGATAATCTTCTTCATGTGACCTATAATATACGGCAAACCATTCCGTGCCCAATGAGATTATTGGGGAATCTCCTGCTGGGTATGATTGTAATACTGGCAACATTGTCGGTTGTTCCATTTCAGCACGGGCCATGCCCGGCGTTGACAGAAGGAACGGCCAGGGCCGGAATGTCAGTGCGCCTGGCATCGATTGGCGACATAATAATCAACGAGGTCATGTACGACCCCTTTGACTCGGAGACAGAGGGCGAGTGGGTGGAGCTTCATAATCCCGGCACCGTTGATATCAGTGTAACTAATTGGACAATCTCGGACCAGGAAGGAAATCTGGATTTCATTTTCCCTGCCATGGACTTCCCTGCCGGAGGATACGTACTGATTCATGTGGGGGTCGGTCAGAACGATACAGAATTCGTGAACAAGACGGCAGAGTTCTTCATGGGAAGGACCACTACCCTGCTGTCCAACACCGGTGACGACGTGCTTCTGTCGGATTCCCTTGGCGCCACCATGAATTTCATTTCCTACGGCCAGTGGGACGGCGCATCTGTCGGTGCAGTTCCGGCGGATTTCGATTACCAGCATTCCAATGCCACTGCCTCGGAGGGATATTCCCTTGCCAGGCTGGGTGATGACTTGAGATCGTCAGTGCCAACCCCGCTTTACCCCAATGGGAACGATTCAGCATCGGGCATCATTTTCACGGAAGTCCATTACTATGCCTGGGGGGACAACGAGTTCTTCACAATCTGCAACCCGTTGGGATATGCCATGGACATTTCTTCCTGGTACATGACCGACCTGGAAGGGGTAATTGCCTTTCCCCTCGGAACCGTCATAATGCCTGGTGGAACACTCACCGCGGCCCAGAATTCCACGAATTACATGTTGCAGAGGCTGGCAAGCCCGGATCTGGAATATTTCGATTATGATATGCTGATACCGGACATGGTCACTCTCAACGCAATACCGGCGCTGGCCAATGCCGGCGACGAGGTGCTCCTCAGAACCAATTTCGGTACGGTTGCCGATGCATTCATCTTCGGAACTTCCAGCTATATCGGCACAGGGTGGGACTCAGGCCCGGTTCCGGCCCAATCCCAGGGCAGCATTGCCAAACGTCGTACGTACGCTGACACCAATGTTTCCGGGGATTGGGTGTACATTCGTCAATATTTCATAGGCCAATCTGACTTCGGTGTTTCTTCTTTCACATCAAATTTCCCGCTGACGCTGTTTGCATCTCCTGACTCCAGTTTCGAGGCCTTATCCGCCGAGCTGGACAACGCCACCCAGAGCATCTGGCTAACAGTCTATGAATTCACCAGCTACCCGCTGGCCCAGAAACTTCTTTCGGCAATAGGCCGGGGCGTGGTGGTTCGCGTGTTCCTGGAAGGTGCGCCAGTGGGGGGCATAACTGCCATGGAACTCTACATCTCAAGGAAGATTGCGGAGGCAGGCGGCTCGGTCCGCATAATGACCAATGACCCGGACAATGACATCCATTCCAGGTACACCTATGTCCATGCCAAATACGCGGTAATCGATTCCGATACCCTGGTCATCATGTCGGAGAACTGGGGCCTGTCCGGTGTTCCGCTTCCGGATACCAGTGGCAACAGGGGCTGGGGCGCCGTTGTGAAGGATGCCACAACCGCAAGTTACTTTGCCGACGTATTCGCCGAGGACTGGGAGCCGGAACGCTCTGACAGCGTGGCCTTTGACCAGTATCATTCATTGTGGAGCGCCGGAATCAACACGACGTACTCAAGCCAGTCATTTGAACCAATGTTTCCTGCGGTGACCGTGACCTCCAATTCCGTGTTCACACCGGTTCTCTCCCCGGACACTTCCCTTTCTTCCGGGACAATACTGGGCCAGCTGGCTTCCGCTTCCCGGCGGGTTCTGGTCCAGGAATTCTACATATACAAGCACTGGGGCGACAGGTCCGTCGGCACCGTTGAGACGACGCCCAATCTCTATCTGGAAGCGGTGATAGATGCGGCAAGGAGGGGCTGCCAGGTGAAGGTCCTTCTGGATGCCACTTTTTACAATGTAATGGGGGACGATCCCATTGACAATGATGACACGGTCGCTTACATCAATGCTGTTGCGCTGGCAGAGGGCCTGGACATGGAGGCCAAACTGGTCAATCTGAACGAGCACGGTTTCGAGAAGATACACAACAAAGGCCTCATCGCGGATGATTCCGTTCTCATATCCAGCATCAACTGGAACCTCAATTCCGTCACCCGGAACCGGGAAACCGGCCTTATAATCCGGAATTCCGGCGCCGCCGATTATTTTGCGGCAATATTCGACCATGACTGGATTGATGACCTCACCCCGCCGTTCGCCCATTTCTCCATTGAAGATTGTTACGGCACGAATGTCACTGTCTGGCTCAATTCCAACACGTCATCCGACAATTCCGGCATAGTGAACCATACCTGGAAATTAGACGGCCAGGTTGTTTGCCATGACCCGTATTTCAGTCATATTTATACCATGCCGGGCCAGTATCTCGTGGAACTGACGGTCCGCGACTTCTGGGGCAACGCGGCGTCTTATGCCAGGGCGCTCAACGTGACCGCCGAAGGACCGTCGGAGGACGACGGTACGCCTACCGATAACGAAAACATCGGGGAGGACAGTGCCTTCACCGCAATGATAGGAGTGCTCCTGCTGGTGCCTATCTTCATATTCGCGGTTCTGGTCCTGGTGTCCCTCAAGCGCAGGCGATGACAAGCTTAATCAATACTGAGCGAATGCGCATTGCCATGAACACGACCATGCTGTGCGTTCTGAATTCCGAAACTCTGGCAACCAGCCTGGGCAAGAAGGGCACGGAAAGCGATATCACCCTATACAACCACAAACAGGGCGAGAAAGCCATCTCCGTGGTAATGCCCACCAGGTATCCTGATAAGCTTACTCCTCTTCTCTATTCACTTTTCCTCGGCTCGGAGGTATTCATGGTCATTGACAAGCTGGACAGGACCATCGGAGAGGAACTCGTCGCCTGCGATGTCATGGGAAAGACCAAGGGCACCATATTCCTGGAAAATTACATCACCCCGGAGCAAATCAAGCCATTGCTGAGCGGTACCGGCCTGAGCGGCTGGCAGATTGTGGAGGGCCTGGGCAACCCCAATGAGATGAGGGAAGAACTCATGGCCAGGGAATCTATACCCATACCCGGTCCGACCAGGGTAAGCATCGACCACTCTTTCCCTGTCAAGGGCCTCGGAACAGTATGCCTCGGCATAGTGGACCAGGGCGTCGTCAAGAAGCATCAGGAACTGACAATATATCCGACAGGCAAGAAATCCCTGGTCCGGTCAATCCAGGTCCATGACAATGACGTCACGGAAGCCAGTTCCGGAAACAGGGTCGGCCTGGCCATGAAAGGCGTTGAGCCCGAAGACATCGGCAGAGGAACAATCCTGGCCGAGGAAGGCGTCCTGGCAGTGAAGAACCGCCTTGATCTAACAGTAACAATCAACAAATTCTGGAAGGGCGCGCTGAAGAACGGCATGGTGGTCCATGCGGCCAGTGGCCTCCAGTTCATACCTGCGACCATCACCATGGGCGGCGAACTGAAGGCCGGCCAGTCAGGGAAATTGCACATCGAACTGGAATCCCCCATGGCGTTATCCTCATCGGATGCAGTCATAATATGCTGGCTTGATTCGGTTGGGTCCAGGGTGGCGGGGAAGGGCGTGCAGTAGTTTACCAGTCTATTGTCCAAATAACATCCGCCGGAACCAGTACCCAATATCCATTGCCAGGCGACATAACATAATCCGGCCCGACCTCTATGATATATGGTGGCTCTGGGTCGAAGGCCTCCACCCTGATCGCACCGGTTCCCCAGAGGGCGTCTGCCACAGTCCTAGGGGTCAGGCTCGGGTATCCCATCAGGTTCCAGCCGGCTTTCAGTTGTATCTGGGGTTTTGTCAGAATATCCCCAATCACGCTCAACATCCCGTCTGTCGGGTCGGTGATATACACCCAGAGGCCCATGGTGTAATCCACATATGTGAGGTCATTGACAGTTGAGCCTGGCCGATATGTCTTCCACCGGCCTGTGGATGCGTCATACCACTTCACCACGCTCCAGTCGTCCCCCACGTCGTTCAGAACAATGTCCGGGGAGCCCATAGCGTCCACAGGGAAGGAGATAAGGTTCCAGCCCATGAATATCTCAATGTCGTAGCTGGGGGGCGGAGACACCATCATGATAGGGCCGGCCAGCCCCAATACTTGGCTGTTTGGCGTCGCGGCCATGTCCGTGGCCTGACCGCTGTATTCCACCAAATCCCCGGCAGAGAATGTTCCTGCAGGGATTGTATACCTCAGAGAGTACAGGTAGCTTCCGTATCCGGCGAACGTTGCCTCCCAGGTGAAGTTCTGCCATGAACCACCGTTCACACGGTAGCTGAAGTATGAATTCGCAAGGTCGGTGTCGAGGGCTGTGAAGTCCTCGTAGAAAGCGGTGAACATCAGGTTCGAATCGACATAGGCGGTTGCTCCCGGCACCGTACCCCAGGCTGTCAAAGGTGCGGTGGTGTCTGTGATGGTGAAGTCTGCCGGAACTACTAAGCTGTATTCATATCCATCAAATGCGCGGACATCAACGCTGTGGAGTCCTTCAGTGTACGGGGATGGGAACATCAGGGCGACCGGGCTCGTGAAGGTTGTCCATGGACTGCCATCTATACTATATTCCAATGTTACTGGATTCATGTCTAAGCTGCTTCCTGATGCAGTCAGGGTCACGTATTCGGTTACTACATTTCCGTTGTGCGGATTGGGGCTTACATTTGCATAGTCAACTGTGACATGTGGCGGATGCCACCAGCCCTGTGTCGGTTCGCTGTATACCAATGACCTGATACCGCCTTTCCATATTGGCACAGCACAATACCAATCAAAGTCTACAGTAGCATATGAAATAGGACTTCCAAATGCTGACACCCCGACCTGGGTCCAGGGGCCGTTATCATCAACGCTTTCCATCAAAGCCCAGGATTCAATCTGGCCGTTGGTGTCTCCAGCTACATCAGACGGTCCTGAAACGCCGGCCCAGGTCCATGTCATTCCATCTAATGATGTTGGCACTGGCATCTCCAGCACCTCGAAGAAGCTTGTCGGGGGTGAGGTTCCGGGCAATACTTCCTGGTCTCCGACAAAGCTGTCGTGGATGTCAGTTCCTGCCCAGATATACCCATGCGGTACGGTACCAATCTGCGCACCGTTGTTCATATATACCCTCGGAGGTGTTACCACATTCTTGTCCAGCTCCATCACGAAGATAATGTTTTCACCAAAGGTCGGTTCGGTCTGCGAAAAGGCTGTCTGAACCATGGCGCAGTAATCCACGCCGGTCTGGCCTTGCGCCCCGATGATGTCGCTCATTCCCGGATAAGGCCAACCACCGAAAGGAATTACATCAGTGTTTACCTCGGCGGGAGTGTCCTCCACCCAGCACCGAACAACACCACCATTTGGATTTGTTCCATCTGAGGTTGTATCTCGAATGCGCAAGTCATCCAGGGACCATGATATTGTGTCGGTGAACCAATAGCTGTGCGGGTTAGCCCCCCGGGTTGATGCGGGTATCAATGCTAGGGCAGAAATCATAATCACAACAGAGACGAGTATCACACTCATTTTCCGGCATTTGTTTTTCATCGGTTCACACCCCCAATGTGGCGACAGGACATGTCCATGTCATCTCCGAAGCCGTAGAGAGAACGAGCCTGTAGCACTCACCGGGCATGAGATTGAAATTCGTACCGGCTATCATGACTCTGGCCTCCCACATGCTGGTGTCCTGGTTCCAGCGATTCACAGAGGAAACGGCATTTATTGGTGTGCCAGTGCCTCTAATGTTCGAAATTAAATAAGCAGCTGTGTTTGCAGTGAATGCATAATGGTATGGAAGTGAAATGTAATTGTTATCTGCTCCGGCCACTCCGGTGCCCTTAAAAAGGAGATGAATGTAATCCGGGTCGTACGCCCCCACCATCTTGTAAATAACCACTGGTAGGGTAACCACTGCTCGGTATCCCTCGCCGGGTTTGAGGACGAAATTCGTACCGGCAAAAGAAGTTCTGGCTTGCCACATGCTGTTGTTAGAATCCCATCTGTTCACAGACGATATGCCATTGATTGGAGTTCCATAGGTACGCATGTCGCCTATGAGGGCCGCCGCGTTATTCGTGTGTGTGCTATAGGTGATGTTCACCCGATATGGAAGCGAGATATAGTTCTGATCCATTCCAGCGGAACCCATTCCCTGTCTCAGAGTGATGCACTTCTTCCAGGCGATGTTGGAAATGTCAAGGTTCTCGGTGGTTCCGAAGACGGACGTAACCACCCAGGCATAATCGCTGGCTGTGGCATACGCGCCCACATCCGTCCAGATAATTTTTCCTGTGCCGGTGGCCGGAACCACATCATAAGGCGATGAGTAATTGAACCCGTCCCCGCGGACGCTGGTTGACCTGTAAATCCTGTACTCTGTCGCGCCGGATATCTCTGACCACTCCAGCTGAACGTCGGTTGCGGTGGGCGCGTGGGGGGTGGCCAGTAGGTCCATTATTTCGAAAACCGTCGGCTGAATCGGTGTGGGCGGAACCCTGGCGATGCCGCCGCGCGCTTTTCCCTCTGCCAGTCCCGCACCTGCAAGGATTATGGCCAAAATTATGAGAACGGCCGCAACCCCCAACAATCTCGAGTCTCTCATGATATCCAATAGTGGAAAGTCACTATATATAATTTATCTTGAACGTGTACATTAAACATAATAGTTCGGGCAATTTGGAGATGATTATTCATCCCATACGAACGAAAACATGCAGTGCTCCCCCCTTTTTGCGCGCATCTCTTCTGTTATCTGGACACCCACGACCTTTCTGTCAAGGGTCGGCTAGCTCGAGGGTGGTTGGTGGGAAAAGGAAGCCGAGGCGGTTGAGCACTTTAAGTGACAGTGAAAACGTGCGGGTCGGGGATGCCAATCAGCGGATTTGTCTCATCCCTGCCTGACGCATCAGAGGCATGAATGTAATACTGGATTGTGACTCCCGGCACCTGGCCCGGTATGAAGGCGGTGTACTGGTTACCGGTAACTTGCGACATTGGAACGACATGATAGGTCGGCTCCGTGGAAAGCTTCCAGCACAACTCCTGGGCAGTGATATCAGAACCGCTGTATGCCGTAATCTTCGCCTTAATCTCTATCGGCTCGCTGTCTGGCTTCGGTCCCCTGACTGGGAAATGCTGGATATACAGCATTCCCAAATCAGGAATGCCTCTTGTCCTGCAGTGCAATGCGTCAGTTGATTCCCATGTCCCGGTGAAGCCGATTATCTCATAGCCTGGCATGGCTGCCTGATACGATGCTATAGCTTCGTCATCCCAGGAGCCGCCCATGATGGGCAGCAGAACCTTGTCATTCAAAATCAGGCAATTCGAGTACGGCTCGTCGTTCGGCGTATAAACCCTGTAAACCTGATATGGGGTGCCGTAAGCAGATATCTGGCTCTCGAAGTAATCCACCGCAGCTTCAATTTCATCGTACTGGATATGTTCCACAGGAACTTCGCGAATCATTATCTTGTCCACATCCAGGTACTTGGCCCAGCAGTCTATGTGCTTGATATATTCCCCGTTCGCATCCGGAACGATATGGTATGTGTCTATGTTCAGGTAATCCTTGTGCAGCTGTCTTACCTGTGTCTCCGTGAGACCGGCATTCTCCTCCAATACCAAGTCGGTCGAAACAGAGATGCCCTGGCCGTCTGTCATGTAATTTCCGCCAGCATGATATACGTCCATGTAGTCCAAAGGCACACCGAGATAGCTGGCGACTGCGGCAGGAACCGCATTGTCAGCCGGTCTCGGTCTGTTATATGGGAAGTCCACAATCCCGAAATCGCCGTTTTCGTCTGTAATCCACCATGGACCGTAATCCCTGGTCCAGTAGGAGTCTGAATCCGCAATTATCCACTCGCAGTTGGCCAGGTTCACTCCGTTGTTCCCGTAAAAGTTTATGGCCTGGTTCATTACCGTGGTACTCCTGACTAGGGTGTAAACGATATCTTCTTCCGCAATTTCGGCGATGACGTCATAGGATATTCCAAGCGTGTACCTAATCAGCACGCCCTGCATTCTCTCGAACTCTGCTGTCTGACGTATGGGCTCCGGGTTCACGACGTCCCATGTGATATCGGAAGTGGAATGCACCCAGTAGCCGTGGCCTGTCTCCAAGGTAACGCCGGCCAGGTCGGCAGTGTCTATTATGTAGGGCGAGAGCGTCTGATAGTATGACATAATATCCACAGTCAGGGGAAGAGTTTCACTGGCGCTTACCTGTACCCGGGACGGGTAACCGACAAGGTTCCAGCCCGCATAAAGCAGTATCTGGGTCACGCCCGGCTCTTCCCCATTTACGCTCAGCATCTCGTCTGAGCCTGGATCAGTTATATACACCCACAATCCCATGGTGTTGTCGATGTAATTTAGGTCATTAGTTGTTGCCCCGATGCGATAAGTCTTCCAGGGATTGGCCGGTGTCTGAGGATTGTACCATTTCACGACACTCCAGGTCGTGTCACCCCCGGCGTCGTTCAACACCGATTCAGGCGAGCCAGCTGCTGTGACAGGGAATGAAATGAAATTCCAGCCGCTGATAATAGGTGTGTCGTAATGCGGGCTCGGCGCGGGGTGGCTGCGGGGGCCAGTTTCGGCCGGGGGACTGTCCGTTACATTATAGAACAAATGGGCCGCTGTCTCCGGCGTTCCGTGCGAGTCAATGCTTTGTGTATCCACCATTCCCATGAAAATGCTCGAGAACATCAAAGCTGCAATAATGAATCCAATCGCAAAAATCCTTGTAATGCTATTGTCTCTCATGTAATCCGATAGTGAATAGAGCGTATATAAAGATTATGAAATTTTACTGCATAAATGCTCGAGAAAGCCCAGCCTTGAGGGGCTGAGATGAATCGGCATAAGCAGTAAACTTCCAGCCCTAGCAACAAACGCCAGCCACTTTAGGGGCTGGTAGTTTACGGTATAAGCAGTAAAAACGTGATAGACCGCCGTGCACATATGCATGGCCCATACTATTCAATGTCGAAGTCCTGGTCACTCATCCCAGACAAACGAAAACACGCAGTGTTCCGCGCCTTTGTGCACACACTGCTCCTCCGTAACTTTCACGTCCGCTGCCTTTGCCACCCTGACACCAACGCCGTGGAAGAAGCCGGCCAGGTAGGTGCAGAGTATGGGCGAGTGTTTGAAATCTGTGAGCGTTAACTTACCCCGGCCCGGCTCGTTCTCCAGAACCTCCAGCTTGCCTGTGTTGTAGTTGTTGCCCCACATCTCGGGTGCATGCTTCAGAGCCTTGTTGACAGTAAGGAAGTAAGAAATGAAGGACATGATTACGGACGAGTGCTGAGCCGCATCCGAGCCCATGAGGTATATTCTCTTGTCATTCCATTCAAGCTCGCTCTTGCAGGCCTCGAGAAAAGCGATACGCATATCCAGGGGGAACCAGTCCTTCTCCCGCATATTGCCCACGTCGAACGATGGCCAATTCTGTCCCATTCTGGCATTGATCTTCTGGAGCCCCTCCCCGCCGCCTATCTTCCTGATGTAACTGGCATTGACCTTGAAGATGGCTCCTTTGCACTTAGGGTGTGTTCCGGAATCCATGTGAATACAATACACTCGGCGTTATAATAAACCTTGCCGCAGCAGTGCGGGAAAAGATAATACTTTTATGCAACCCCTACATCCCAGCCTCAATGAGGATAGCCACCCTGAACAAGGACAAGTGTCAGTCAAAGAGATGCAACCAGGAGTGCATCAGCTATTGCCCCAGAGTGAGGAGCGGCGACGAAACAGTCGTCATGGGGGAGAACGGCAAGCCCATAATATCGGAGGAACTGTGCGTGGGCTGCGGGATTTGCGTCCACAAGTGCCCCTTCGATGCAATACGGATAATCAATCTTGCAGAGGAGCTGGAGGGCGAACTTGTCCAGCAATATGGTGTGAACGGTTTCCGGCTTTATCGGTTGCCGATACCGAGGCCTGGCGAGGTCGTCGGCATGCTGGGGCCCAATGCTATCGGCAAGACAACCGCCCTGAAGATACTCAGCGGCCAGGAAATACCCAACCTTGGTAACCTTGACGCCACACCGACATGGGAACCGGTCCTGGAGAAGTACGCCGGTACCGAGCTTTACAATCATCTGGAGAAGGTGGCCAACGGCAAACTAACGTTCTCCTTCAAGCCCCAGTATGTGGATATGTTGCCGAGAGTGCATTCCGGGAAAGTAAGGCAGTTGCTGGAGAAGGTCGAGACCGTGAAGGATATAACCGCCGTTGCTGCGGAACTGGACCTGAATCCCTGCATCGACAGGGATATCGGCCAGCTTTCCGGCGGCGAACTCCAGAGAGTGGCAATAGCCGCCACCGTGTTGAAAGATGCCGATATTTATTTCTTCGACGAACCATCGTCCTATCTGGACATCTATCAGCGCCTGAAGATTGCCAAGGTTGTGCAGTCCCTTGCCGAGGAGAAATCCGTCATGGTCATCGAGCACGATCTGGCAGTGCTGGATTTCCTTGCGGATACAGTTCATCTCATGTACGGCTCCGAGGGTAGCTACGGCGTGCTGGCCCAGCCACGGACAGTTCGCAACGCCATCAACACGTATCTCGACGGTTTCCTGAAGGAGGAAAATGTCCGAATAAGAGACAGGCCGATCAAATTCGAGGCCAGGGCTCCCAGGAAGGATTGGGCCGCGATTTCCCTGGTGAGCTTCGGCCAACTGAGAAAGGACTTTGCAAAATTCACGCTGACCACCGAACCCGGCGCGATAAAGGCCGGTGAAGTTGTGGGCATAGTGGGCCCCAATGCAACCGGCAAAACAACTTTTGTGAAGATACTGGCCGATGAGATAAAACCCGATGCCGGGGAAATAGACGCCAACGTGAAAGTGAGTTACAAACCCCAGTACATCGAGCCGAGCTTCGGCGGCACGGTGAACGAATTATTCATGACCGAGCTGGGCAATCGCATGACAACCGGATTTTTCAAGTCGGAGATATCCACGCCGCTCAACATGGCGCCGCTCCAGAACAGGGAATTGAAATCCCTCTCCGGCGGAGAACTCCAGAGGGTAGCAATCGCCCTGGCCCTGGGCAGGGAAGCGGATATCTATCTCATTGACGAGCCGTCTGCGTACCTCGATTCCAACCAGAGGATGGAAGCGGCCCGAACCATCCGGAGGGTAATGGAAAAGTCCGGGCGCAGCGGCATGATAGTGGATCACGATGTTTATTTCATTGACATGGTCTCCGATTCAATAATGGTCTTCAGCGGCGAGCCGTCCGTCAGCGGAAAAGGCGAGGGGCCCTTGGGAATGAGAGAAGGCATGAACCTCTTCCTGAGGAATGTGGACATTACTTTCAGACGGGACAATGACACGAACCGCCCGAGGATAAACAAGAAAGATTCGCGCCTTGACAGGGAACAGAAATCTTCCGGGGAATTTTATTATACCGAGTAATCATTCTGAATCTGTGGAGGCATACCATGAAACACATGCATTACACGGAAATCGAAGAGGAAATTCCGACCGAAGAGGGCGTCAAGGGCATGACCGTTCGCTGGCTCATATCCGAGAAAGATGGCGCTGAAAATTTCGCCATGAGGGTGTTCACAATCCAGCCAGGCGGCTACTCGCCGCACCATCAGCATGACTGGGAGCATGAGGTTTTCATACTGGAGGGAAACGGTATACTCCGGTCCGGTGACAGGAAAGAACCGCTGAAACCGGGCGATTTCATATTCATCAAGCCGGGCGAGCTGCATCAGATAAGGAACGAGAGCGACAAAATCGCACGTTTCATGTGTTTGATACCGTCCAAGGGCAAGTGTTGAAACCTTGATGCACCAGTCCTGGCATGGGGTATGCTATTCATAAATAGTATAATCCCGCCAATCAATTGACGGTAAGAGTTCAGTATTTTGAAATTTTAGATTTTAGATCTTAGATTTTAGATATTTGCTGGCAGAATGTCGTCCGTCGTAAATCTACAATCGAAAATCTAAAATCTACAATCGTTATTGGGTAATGTCCTCGATTGTACCGCATAACTAATATACTTGATGTTGCATATATGTTCTTATGGCGAGACCACGAAGTGAAGTAAAAATTACGTGCCAGATTCCCACGTGCAAATATTATCTTAAAGAA